>Ga0137397_10002968_pt1 | contig 11817 bp, 6 predicted proteins | sample czorhiz116metaG_FD_106658 | JGI IMG/M metagenome (GOLD analysis project Ga0137397, IMG submission 106658) | Vadose zone soil microbial communities from Angelo Coast Range Reserve, California, USA - czorhiz1.16 metaG | ecosystem: Environmental > Terrestrial > Soil > Vadose zone | place: USA... | reverse complement strand
GATCCCCCCAGAATTTGAGAAAAATCTGCGGGAACGACGTCGCGCGCAACTTTTATTCACGCTGAGCATGACCGCAGAGCTATTTCGCTTGCTGGATAGATTCCGTGGCGCGAGAGTGGAAGTCATCGTAGTGAAGGGACCCGTACTCTCCACCCGGGCTTATGGCGATCCAGGACTACGGCAATATGTGGATCTGGATTTCTTGATTCGAGCCGATGATTTGCTGGAAGCCACACGCGCACTCACCGACGCAGGCTATGATCCGGACGTACCCATCGAAACCATCGAGGCGGGCAAGATTCCCGGCGAATATCTTTTTATGAGACCCGGGACGCGCTTACTGGTGGAACTGCACACGGAACATACCTTCCGCTATTTTCCACTGGCACTTCCCATGGACGATTACTTCGCGCGGCGAACAATGGTCGCGCTGGACGGCAACCGAGTACCAGCGCTTTCTCCAGAAGACGAATTCGTTCTGATTTGTATTCACGGCGCGAAACATTTTTGGGAACGGCTGATGTGGGTTGCAGACGTGGCCGCCATGGCTTCGGGCGGCACGCGGCTTGATTGGAAAATTGTGAGGGAATCCGCGAAGGCTGTGGGCGCGGAACGGATGGTGCATGTGGCTTTGCGCCTGGTTCAGGAGCTGCTGCGCACGGAAATACCTGCGGAGATCGCGGATGCAGTGACGCGTGACCGCGCAACGATCGCGATATGCGAGCGAATCAAGAAATGGCTGCCGTACGCAGGATTTGCGCCGCCAAGTCTTTCACAGCGAGCCCGTTTTCGAATCGGAATGCGCGGAGGCTTGTTTGCGGGTCTTGGATATTTATTTCGACTATCTCTTTCGCCCACCGAAGAAGACTGGGTCGAGGGAGCGGAGACAAAACGTTCGTGGTTTTGGGATGCCGTGCGAAGACCTATCCGGCTCATCAAGAAGTATGGGCAAGACGGAAAAGCTTAGCGCACAAATGCAAAAGCCCCCGCGCTTCGCGGGGGCCTTCGCCTTTCGGTCTGCAACTTGATTAGATATTGGTGCGAAATGGGGTCTTTTTCTTTTCTTTCGAAACAGGAGTCGGCAACTCCACGGTGAGCGTGACATTGCTCTTGTTGCGAAGCACGCCAAGCTTGGCGGTTTTGCCGGCTTCGACGCCTGCAAGTTTTTCTCGAAGTTCGCCCGCGCCGCGAATGCGCTCGCCGTTGAACGAAGTGATTACGTCGCCCGCCTTGACTCCAGCCTTTTCCGCCGGCGAATCAGAATTGACGCTGCGAACGAGAATGCCTTCGCCCTCCGGCGCGCCAAAATAAGTTCCGAGCTGACCGCTCAAATCTTCCGCGTCAATGCCCAGCCGCCCTCTTCCGCCGGCGAGCGTTCCTCCATTCCATTCGAAACCGGGAACGTCGGGAATGTTCGGCATTTGCGGAACGCGGAACGCGAACGCTTGCGGGGAAGCCTTCATGAGTGAGTTGTGGCGTTCTTCTGCTTTGCCAAGAGTGGCAGTAATCGTCTGTTGCTTACCGTCGCGCCAGACGGAGAGCCGCACGGCGCGGCCTGCGGGAATTTCCCGAATCATGCGGCGAAATTGCGCTGTGCCTTCCACGCGTTGGCCATTGATTTCCGTGACGACGTCGTTGTCCTTCAATCCGGCTTTGGACGCAGGGCTATCCGGAAGCACTTTGCCGACGAAAACCCCGTGGTCCGCCGAAACTTTCAGGTTCTTGGCCTTTTCGGAAGTGACTTCCTGTGTTTCCAATCCGAGCCAACTACTGCCATCCCCGTCGAAAGATACGACGAAATTCTTGAGGTTGGGCGCTGCTGGAGGAGCAACTTCCTGCTCCTGGAGTTCGTCTTCCACTTCGAGGAGTGGGGCTTCGAGAAGTGGGGCTTCGAGAAGGGGAGCTTCCGGGATTTCGATGACTTCCGGGCCGGAGATTTCGATGCGTTCACCGTCTGGAGCCATTTCCTGCGCGGCGAGTTGCGCCTTCAATTGGGCAATTTCGCGCTTGAGCGAGGCAACGGAATTGTCCCGCGAAGATTGGGTTTGGCCCGAAACGGTTGGCAATGCGCCAAGAGAAAGGCCCAGAGATGCGATTCCAACCGTAATTAGAAGATTTCGTTTGGTCATGGTTGTTTCCCTTCTGCGGGATTTAGACGCAGGCGCGGCTAAACCGTCGCGTGTAAAGTGACGATTCGAATTCCGCCATTGATGGTACGGAGCTTTATGGGAGCGCCGCCGCCGCCGAAGCGTCCGTGCATTTCGCGCGGGCGGAGCGTGCTTTCCATGGAAATGGGCAGCTCGGAAAGAAAGTTTCCATTCAGGCAACGTGTTTCGAGTTCGGCCTGAGTATCACTTGGCAGCGCAAGGACAAGCGAGCCATTGGTTGTCTCTGCGGATGCGCCGACGCCGCCGCTGAAATGAGCAAGTTCGAGATGAACGTTGCCGTTGGTGGTGTGCGCATGGACGTTCCCGCCGCCATCGTAAACGTCAATGTTGCCGTTGACGGTGTGCAAGTCTTCCACAGCGGGCACACCAGCTATGCGAAGCGAGCCGTTGATAGTGCCGATGTGCTCGATGTGCGCGCCGTGGGGAACGTGGATGACGTAGTCCACGGCGACCTCTACGCCTTCGTCCTGAGGATAGTGCGTAGTCACGGAAACCGCTTTCGGCTTGGCGGCCACTTCAATCGTGACTCGTTCCAGGTCCGATTCCTTGTGTTTGGCCGTCTTCACCGCGTGAACTTCGATGGTGTCGCGGTCCCAGCCCTGCACTTCCACAGTGCCATTTACGTTTTGCAATTCAAACGAACCACCCGGCTGGAGCGGATAGGTTTGATCGAACTGTTTCGTGATGGCGAATCCAGGAACAGCCGCCACCGCGAGTACGAGCGCCAACAAAGCAGAAACAAACAGGCTCTTTCGAAGCATTGCGATTACCCCCTTCGAGAACGAATCTGCGAACATTCTGCAAACCAACTGCGGACCCCGGACCCAGTACAAAAACGAAATCTCAGCGCATGCGAAACTTCAGCGCAAGTGAAAGTTGATCGTCACCGTAGAAATCACATCCACCTTTTTGCCGTTCATCCAAGCCGGTGTGCCGCGCCAGAGCTTTATTCCGGCAACGGCAGCGTCCACCAGAGATAGTTCAGAGCCTTCCACGACCTTTTCCACCTGAACGCGCCCGTCTTGCGTCAGGCGAATTTGCAGGCGCACTCTTCCTTCCACTCCACCCTTTCTGGCGGATGGCGGATAGGCAGGATAGGGCTTATACGTCAGGCGGCGTTGAAAATCGTCAGCGTCTTCGCGAACGCCACCAAGTAACTGCAATTCGAATCTTCTGATCCATGTGTATTCAATTTCTCGCAATGGAGCCGGGGCGGGAAGAGGCGATACAGAGGCGACGGGAGCGACAGGCGCTTCGATTGCGAGGCGTTCGCGCTGCTCGCGAATCAGGGAATCGCGAAGGCCGGTTTCTGAATCGATAAATTGAAGTTTGATCCTGCCAGCTGTCGTTTTCAGCCTGAGTGGAACGCCGCCTCCGTTGAGAGTCAACCAGCCTTTGACCACGCCGGGTCCTGAATTTTTGAACTGCATCACGAGAGCGGGATCCGATTCGATTCGCTTTTCGCCGCCGGTTTCCACGATGGCTTCGATATTTGCGGCCAGATTCCGCGGCAGGAAGACAACAATGTCACCCGAGCCGGAAGAAAGCTGCGAAGCGCCCGCCAGGTGAACAGCGCCGGAATGTTGAGCTTCGGGACTGATCCACGCGGTAATCGTTCCGTCGCCGGTTGCAGCATTGACAGAACTGGCGACGCGCGTGAGGCAAATGCTTCCGCCGCTTGATTCCACTTCCATGGGGCCCGCGACGTACATCACGCGGATGCCGCCGCCACCTGTTTGCGCGTGTACGGAACCGTCCACTTCGCCGAAATCAATTTGACCGCCGCCGGTTTTTACCGCGACGAACTTGGCGGCTTTCCCCACCGAAATGTTTCCGCCTTCAGTTGCAAGCTCGGCGCGTCCGCCGATTCCCGTCGCGCGAATGTGGCCTCCGCCGGTGTGAAGATTTGCCTCGCCGGAAATAAAGCCAGCGATGATGTGGCCGCCCGCGGTAAAGGCGGAGACGTCACCCAGCACGTCGCCAAATTGAATGTGGCCGCCTTCGGTGATTAATTTCGCGACGGGCTTGCCGAGCATGGCGTTCTGCATCCCGTTCCTGCCGATGCGCATCGTGCGGATATTTCCGCCTTGTGTGACGAGCGACGCTGTTCCGCCGATGTCCGTCGTCTCGATGTCGCCGACTTCGGTGTTCACGTCCAAGTTGTAATTCGCAGGCATGGTAATTTCAAAATGGACGGAAAACTGCGCCCCGTGCGGCGGCTGAGGAGGAAGAGCGCTGACAATTTCCACACCAGAAGGGGAATTCCTCGCGCTCACCGAATAACGCTCGAGAATTTGCTGCGCCTGATTGATTTTTAGATCCGTTTCTACGTGAACCGAATAGCGGACGACAGGCGTGGCACCGCGCTCTAGTGTGATGATCTTTACTGAGCCTTCATCGGCGATGAATTTGAGGGTGAGCCCTTCGCGAGTATTCAGAACGCCGCTGCGGTCAATGGCGGCGCGCTGGCTGGCCGGATAGCCGGCGTTCGCCACTAAAGCTGACAGCACAAGCAAAATCGCGAAAGCACAAACGCATTTGCGAAACGAAACGATGCTCCGCCACTCCAATTCAATTTTCTTACTTTGAATCATTTTATTTCGAAACTTTCCGCGACGCTCCAGCGAGCGTATTCCTGACTACTGCAGATTCTGCAGACCAATCTGGCGAAGAGCTGCGGCGCTCCGCAAACGAACATAGCGATTGGAGTCGTGCAGGCGGAGCTCGTCCAATGCGCTAATAATACGCTGTTCGGAATCTTTGCCGTTCGCCGGCCAAGCCGGCAGCGCAGCACCCTCTACCGGAGTTTCCGATTCCGCGACTTCCGGCAGTGCTTCCGGTGCGCCATCACCGGATTCGAGCGAACGGACGAGAAGATTTACGGCTTCGACGCGAACACCCGGATTGGGATCGTGTTTCAAGGTTTCCAGCAAAACGTCGCGCACATCTGAATTTGTAACCACATCGCGAAGAGCGTCAAGCGCCTTCAGCCGTACTGCAGGATTCTGATCGTTGCGAGCAGCGGCGAGCAAGGCCCCGCGAGCTTGAACGTCCATCGCGGCGGCACGCAGAGCTTCCACACAATCGAGTCGCACGCCGGCGTCAAAACGGTTGCCGTTGGCGATGACGAACGTCAGGACGCGCCGTACATCCACATCATCCTCGCCGCTCGTAAGGGTCAGTGGTTGTTCCGCCTGGAGCTGAACCTGGATTTTTCCCGTGGGCCTCGAAAAATTCACGTTGGAAACTTCCATCTTGTTGAGCTGGTCGTCCGAAATTCTTGGCGCGGCCAGCACGTTAACGGCGGAACCTGTGCCACCACCCGCACTGAAGGGCAGCCACTGGAATGCCTGAGTCCCGACAATCGCTCCGACGAGGAGCAACGCGGCAGCGCTCCAGCCCGGGCGCAACGCCATCCACTTACGCACAAAGCCGAACGGCTGCCAACCTTCGTCCATTTTTGGCGCGGAGAGCTCATCGAGTGATTCGGAGAGTTCGCTGCGGCACTGCGCAAGCAAAATGCCGGACGACTCGAATCGCTCGGCAGTTTGCGGCATGCCATCGATGGCGGTTTGGAGGGTGTTTTCCTCTGAAAGTTGTGCGCGGCAATCGCCGCAATTCGCGAGGTGCGAGACAATCTGCTCGCGCTCTTCGGCAGTCAGTTCGTCGCAGGTGTAAAAAACCAGGAGCGGCGCCACGTCTTCGCAGCGAGTGAGTTTGGGCGCGCGGCTCATCGCAGACCTGCCAGTTCGCTGCGCAATTTGCGCGTAGCGCGAAAAAGAGAATTCTTCACGGTTTCTTCCGTTGTGCCGAGTGCGTCGCCAATCGCGCGAAGCTTCAGGCCCTGATAGTGTTTCATTTCAAAAACTACACGTTCGCGAGGCGAGAGGCGCTCCATAGCGCGGGTGATGCGCGTCTGAATTTCTTTTCCCATCAAGCTGCGCTCGGGATCGAGCGTGGGACGATGTTCCTTTTGATAGTCGAAAAAATCGCGCGGACCTTCTTCCATACGGTTCGGATGAATTTCAGGAGCCTGATCTTCGGGGCGGGCCTGGCGGCGGCGCAGATGATCCAGACAAACGTTGGTGACGATGCGATAGAGCCAGGTGTAAAAACTGCATTCGAAACGAAAACGGTGGAGATTGCGATAAACCTTAAGGAAGGCTTCCTGATAAACGTCGCGCGCGTCTTCGGGGCGCTTCATCAGGTTTAAAGCGAGGCGCAGGACGTCGCGGTCAAAACGGCGGACCAGTTCTTCAAAAGCGGCACGATTGCCCGCCTGGGCCTCAGATACAAGGACCCTCTCGTCGAGACTGGGCAAGGAGGTCACCGTCGCAAGAGCGGCATCGGAACCGCCCGTCCGGCCAGAGCTATCGGCCAACGCCAAACCCCATCGGAACAGTGGCATATTCGCTTTCTCTTCGTGTCCGGCTGCCCTGCCTGTTGAACAGGAACAATTTAGCCTAAATAGACGCGTACCGCCAGACGTAGAGGACCACGACCTCACCCGTTTGGACGCACCGCGACATCTCGGGTGAGCAGCCACCTCCTTCTCATACAACGAGTGGAGGAGCGTTTTTGTTTCGGATTGTCGATAAGTGCCCCGGGTTGCCTCCGGTAGTTGCAGGGCTAAGCGTCCGTCTTTTTCGCATTAAGTTGCCATTTGAGCAGAGGCCAGAGGAACAAAATCCCTAGCGCGGCCAGAATGGCGTAAGCGTTTCCACGGTAGAAGGCGTTTGGCTGCTTCAGAAGAACGAGTGCGCTTCCCAGCAGCGAAGATGCAGCGATGACCAGAAATATGCCGAGTAAGTTGAGTTTTGCAATCCAGCGCACGCCATAAACAATTGCGCCAACCAGGATGACGTTCAGCAAATATTTTTTTGCAAAATCGGCGGAGCTTCCCCAATCGCCAACGAGGGTTGCGATGCCGATGAGAAAGAGGAGCACGCGCAGCCACCATTGCCTTACGTAGGCCGCGATGAATCCGCCGATGGCTGCGAGCAACGCGGAGTAAAGCAACGCGTGGGAAATCGCACCGCCAACTACGGAGCCAGCAGGTAACTTTGCACTGAAATCATTGCCGAACACGGCCGGGAGCGAACGATGCGCGGTGGGCCAATGTGCCGACGCCCAGCCGATAGCGCTTTCAAGGCCAAGGAGCGAACTTACACCGGCAGTGCCGATCAGGAGCGCGTCGCGATAGTACGCGCCGGGCATTTGCGTCCAATTTGGCAATTGTTCTTCGCCGAAGGCTTTCTTGCAGAAGAACCAGGCAAGGCCGAACACGAAAATGAGCGCGGCAACGGAAAAAGCGCCGCCCAGCACCATGCTTATCGCGGTCAAAACGTACATGGCCTTCAGAGGTATTGCGGTTTGATATTGCTGCAGAATTTGCGCGAAACGATCTCCGAAAGTAATCACGAGCACGAATCCCGCGATCGACCACAGCGCCCAACGCGAAATTCTTTTCCACGGAATGGAGCGCGCGTCCTCGGTCCGGAAGTTCTTGAAGTAAATGACGAGCATCACAGCCCCGAGACCCACATACGCGAGAAGAGTGCCGACGAAATAAAGCGTTCGCGACAACCCTTGTTCCTCCTGTTTGCGAATCCACTCGTCGGGAATTTTCACGTACGTTCGATAGCTGGTCACTTCATCGCCTAATACCCGTAGCTCCATTCTTGCGAAGGCCTGACCGTTAGAATTCTTGCCCGCATCGAGAGCGACGCTTTGCTGCCAGGTGAGCGTGTGGTCTGTTCGGTGTGGCTGTTTTTTCGATTTGGATTCTACGAGTAGCCAGCCGGCGAGATCAACTTTCTTTTCTTGCCTGAGGAATTTTTCGCCGAGTGCGGTTGCTTCTTCCTTGCTGAGCGAAGGACCATGCGCGCTCTCGGGCAATGTGTGATGAATGGAATGCAGTGAACCGTCTGGTTTCAGAACAACGTAATATTCTTCGGGATCGCTGTCCTTGAAATAGCGCACGCCCCACAACGCACTCGGAATCTGGTTTTCGTAAATCCGGTTCGTGGCGGACACGCCGATTTTTTCGCGCAAGAATTCGTTTGCAGCAGGATCGCTATTGTTCAAAAACAAGGCCACGTGGATGTAAGCGTCCGGATTGAGCCGTCGGTCGCGCAGCGTGTTGTCGGCAAGCGTGGTTGCCTGCTTTGCGTTCACGGAGAGCTTCAGGTAATCACCAATGCGTTCCTGTTTCAGCTTGAGCGACGCGACCACACCCAAGACAAGACAAATGCCAAATACCGCGATTGCGCCGCCGGCAATCGGTTGGTACCGCCCGCTTACAATTGGTTGGCTAACGGACGGTTCGGACGTTTCAAAGGAAATTGGCGGCTGCGGATCGGCATCGTTTCGTAAATCCTCGGCGGGTTCAAATTGGCCGCTCCTTAGATAAGAAATGAGCGAGAAGAGCAACGGCGCTGCAGCCGCGAGACCAACGATGACTCCAGAAATCTTGAAGTAAGGGTTATCCGAGCGAATCAGGAGCAAACCGACCAGTGATGCATCCACTGTGTAGTGCCAGATGAGAGTCGCCAGAATGCCCCAGCGCAGCATCACGATTCCAGCGACGATACCGATTAATCCAACTTCGAGACCACGGATGTAGGCGGGCTCCTGCGGATAGTTGCTGTGAAGAAAGCCCCACAGAAAGGCGGGCACGACGACGGCGATCCAGCGCAACTTGGTGACGCGCGTGAAAAAGGGAATTGCGAAAAGACGGAACGTAAACTCTTCGTTCATCGAAGCCAAGAGGCCGATGGCGATGCCCGCGATCCAGGGGAAGGCCGTGTTCACGGAGTCCGAGTAGTTCACTTCCTGCGGAGCCCAGGCTCCGTAGTGCGAGGCAATCATGTAAAACGCGACGAGAGCCCCGATGTGCGCCGCTGCCATGGAGATGCCAACAACGGCCGCTGAGAAAAATTCCTTCGTCCTCATTCCACGAAGTGTGAATGCGGAAGACAAACGCAGCTTGTCCGGCTGCGATTCGCGATAGAGCGGTTCCGCCGCGGGGAACACAAGAGTGATCGTCAACACCGTGACGATGGCCATACCGAGTGCGCGAAGAACCTGCAACAAAAAGAAGCCAACATAGGACTCTTTCGTGTCGTAGGCCGCGCCCCAGAGCGGCCAATTATTCAGCTCCTGCAGGAACAACAGCCCCGCAGCGACTGCGCCTAGCTTGATTGCCAACGCCCATCTTGTCTGCCCGCTCTTTGTTAGAACAAAGGAGATCCGCACGGCCGTCCCCAGAATCAAGAGATAGGGAACGAGGAAAATAATTTCCAGCGTGTTATTTCCCGAACGAAGGCGTTCATACCCGCGCCGCCATTCTTCCGGAACTTGCAGGACTTCCGACGCAGACGTTGGCTTGTCGCCCGCAATGTGGATCGTCTCGCGATAAGGGGCATCCTTGGCCTTAAAGCCACGCTTTTCCCAGGTAAAGTCCCAGTCAAGACGATTGGGAAGTTTTTTCGACGCGGCCTGTTCGGACAAGAAATCCCAGTCTCCGAGATTCTGCCCCAGCTTGTTGGCCAGGAAATCCTGCGCTGTGTTCTGAGCGGCGGCACGGTCTAGGGTTGCTCCGGCAGTTGCCTCCGGCACGACGTGAGTGTAACCGCAGATTTTTCCGGAGGGACTGACTTGAACGCGAAATTCTCGTTCCTCGAGAGGTTTGTAGAATCGGACATTCCAGTACCAGAGATTCAGCTGCGAAGACATCAGCTGGTTGGCTTGCCGGAGTCCAAGTTCGCGTTCCAGATAGACCTTTGCATCTTCTTCGACGCCGAACTCGACGGACGTACGATAACCCGCCACGTTTTCGCCGAGGCTGGCGATGAAGTCTTTTGCGCGGGTCATCGCTTGCGGACGCGAAACCTTGAAATCTACCGAGGCTTCTGGAAAAGCGCGGAAGAAATAACGTTGCGCGAAAAAGAGGCCAGCAATTCCCGCGAGCACCCAAAGGATAAGCGCCCGTTTTTCCGAACTAGTCAATTTGACCCTGGACAAGAAGTCCTCCTGGAACAGCCGGCCTGCGGAGCATTCACTCTAGTAATACGCAACCCCTGGACGCAAGTTATCTGCCGTCCGGCTCATCGTGTTCGGTAATGATATAAAAGATGTTTATGACAAGCGGACTGCCATCTCCGGTGCAGATGATCAAGGGCGTGGGCCCCCAACGCGCGGAATTGCTCGCAAAGCGTGGCATCCACACACTTGAGGATTTGCTCTCTTATTTGCCATTCCGTTATGAGGATCGCATCAGGTTTTCGCACGTTCGCGACGTGAAGCCGAATGCCGTGTTCACGTTGCGGGTCACTGTGGCAAGCGGACAAGCTATCCGCACGATGCGAGGCCGCGACGCAATCTATCACCTTCTGGTGCAGGACGAAACTGGGTCACTGCCCTGCAAATTTTTTCATGGCGGCTATCTCGAAGGCCGATTGAAGCCCGGCCAGCAACTGATTCTTCACGGTAAAGCCGAAGTGGACAAACAGCGGCCCGCGCGAATTGAGATGGTCAATCCGCAGATGGAATTGATCAGCGTTGATGGGCTGGATTCAACGGAAGCCGGACGGATTGTGCCGATTTATGAAGCTATCGGCACGTTTGGCTCTCGAGCGATTCGCCGCGCGATTTATGGCGCGCTGCAGCAGCTCGATCCCCGCATGCCGGACGTGTTGCCTACTGGACTTCGCGCGAAGTTGAATTTCCCTTCGCACCGCGACGCGGTGGTGCAGACGCATTTTCCGCCGCCCGACGAGTCGCTGGATGCGCTGAATCAATTTCGTTCTGCCGCGCAACAAAGGCTCATTTTCGAAGAATTGTTTTTGTACCAGTTGAGTCTGGCTCTGGACCGGCGAGCGACGCGTAAAGAAAATGCGATTGCGTTTCGTGTGCGGGAAGACAGCGTGCGGGACGCGCTGAAACGTATTTTGCCTTTCAAGCCGACGGCGGCTCAGAAGCGCGTGCTCGCGGAGATTGCTGCGGATTTGGAGAAGGCGGCCCCGATGAATCGCTTGCTGCAGGGCGACGTCGGCAGCGGCAAGACGATCGTTGCGTTGCAAGCCGCGGTGATTGCCATGGAAAACGGATGCCAAGCTGCTTTGATGGCGCCGACGGAAATTCTGGCGGTGCAACATTTTCTATCGGCGCGTCGCATTTTGGAAAAAGCGGGACACAAAGTGGAGCTGCTCATCAGCGGAATGAAATTCGCGGAGAAGTCCCAAGCGCTTGCGCGAATTGCGAACGGCGAAGCGCAGCTTGTCATTGGAACGCATGCGCTGATTGAAGACAATGTGACGTTCGGGCGGCTCGGCTTTGTGGCGATTGATGAGCAGCACCGCTTCGGCGTACTGCAGCGCAAGCGACTGATGGATAAAGCTGCTTCGCACGGCCACGCGCCGCACGTGCTTGTCCTCACCGCGACACCAATCCCACGCACGCTTTCACTTACGCTTTACGGCGATCTGGACGTTTCCGTGATTGATGAATTGCCGCCAGGACGCACGCCAATCATTACGCGAATGACCAGTGAGTCGCATTTGCCTGGCGTGTGGGAATCGCTGCGGCGAGAAGTTACGGCGGGTCATCAGGCATACATCGTTTACCCGGTGATTGAAGAATCGAAACT
>Ga0137397_10002966_pt1 | contig 11821 bp, 13 predicted proteins | sample czorhiz116metaG_FD_106658 | JGI IMG/M metagenome (GOLD analysis project Ga0137397, IMG submission 106658) | Vadose zone soil microbial communities from Angelo Coast Range Reserve, California, USA - czorhiz1.16 metaG | ecosystem: Environmental > Terrestrial > Soil > Vadose zone | place: USA... | reverse complement strand
GTGGTGTGTAACGCCACAACTATTCTCACGTACTCATCATCTCATCGACCAGCTCAACAATTGTCAATCGTACTAAGCGCATGCGTGACATTGGATTAGCTACCGTTGGCTACTTTTATGTCGACGGTCGGGATTCAGCCAAGCAGGAGCCGTGCGGCTTGCTCTCCTCACCCACCACCCAACTCTGCACCCATTCTGGCCATCTCTGTAACGTTCTCTCTTCCCTTTATACGACATGTGTACGTGGCGCGGAACAGCCCAGCGAAGATGCGTTGGTACAGTGCTTGAAGGAAATGCTCGAAGATCCGAAGCAAGAGCCAGTTTTTATCGTGGTAGACGCGTTGGATGAGTTCCCGCATTCCCGAGGACTTCCCACTCTACGTGAAAACGCCCTGGATATCGTGAAGGCGTTGGTTGGGTTAAACCTCCCACATTTACATTTTTGTGTCACCAGCCGCCACGAAATCGACATCCAGAGAGTTCTCGATCCCTTGGGGCCCTATGGCATATCCCTTCACGAAGAACAAATTGACGACGTAGCCGAGTACGTCAAGGCGGTTATCCTTTCAGACAGTACGATGCGGTTGTGGCCACCAGAGACGAAACAATTGGTTATCAGTACCCTCGAAAGAGATTGCGGTGGGATGTGGGTGCTATTGTCACGATGCTTCATATTGCTTCAGTTACTCATGCGATGTCTTCAGGTATAGGTGGGCAGTTTAGATGAGACATACGAACGTACGTTGCAAGCTATCAGCGACGAGCAGTGGGAATATGCGCATTGTATTTTCCAGTTCCTCGCGGTATCTACCGGCCCTCTCTATGTCCAGGAGCTTGCAGAGGTCCTTGCAATTAAGACCGATGCGGAAACGGCCGGGAATCCCGAATTCAACCCATCCTGGTGACCTAAAGATGCCGAATTCGCTGTGCGTTCTGCCTGTCCCAGCTTGATTGTTGTCACGGTTGCCATTGTCAAGGACCGCGAAGAACAAGTTGTCCAGGTTTCGCACATTTCGGTGAAAGAATTTCACATAAAGCGACTCCACGACTCACAATCCGCGCGTGCGAGTCTTTTCCGGTATCGCGTTCTCGAACAGGAGGCACATACCTTATTCGCCAAGGCTTGTCTCAACATACTCCTTCAGTTGAATCCCCGCATCCCCAGGGACAATGTCAAGGGGAGCTTCCCTCTGGCCAATTACGCTGCCGAACACTGGGTTTGCCACGCCCAGCGCGGGGACGTATCAAAGCTTATTGGAGACGGGATGTGTCACCTCTTCGAGACAATTCACGCTTCGCGGCCTGGATCTGGGTGTATGATATAGATAACCCTTCCGGACCGCACATGGGCAGCACCCAACCTCAGATACCCGAAACAGCCCCACTATATTACGCGGCATTTTGCGGATTCCTCGACGTGGTGAAACGCCTCGTCAATCCGCAAGACGTCGAAACTCTGGGCCGTGACGGTGACACCCCTTCACGCAGCATTGCGCAACGGCCACTCGGACGTTGTGCCAATCCTTCTGGAAAATGGGGCCGATGCGAACGTTTGGGACAACCGAGGAGAGACTCCGTTACAGATTGCAGCGCGTCGGGGAGACATCAGGTCGTCCATGCAGTCCTTGATTGATCGCGGCGTCAATGTGGACGCAAATAACAGGGACAAGGAGACTCTACTGTCATTGGCGTCAAGAAGGAGGCCGTAGAGCTCTTATCGAAGCATGGCGCTGACGTGGACCGCCGAGTTCGGTCCCAGCGGACTGCCTTGCATGCGGCAGCCGAACACGGTCACGACAGCATCGCCAATTCGTTACTCAACAACAGGGCATATGTCGACACGAACGACAGGGGTCACCGAACACCGTTGCATCTAGCAGCGGCTCATGGAAGGGTCAAGGTCGCGACGTTTCTCCTCGAACGTGGCGCCACTGTGGATGCCCGAACAATGTCGGGGGCTGACTCCGTTACACATAGCCTCGTCACACGGACAAGTGGAAGCTGCGTGGCTGCTGCTGGACTCCGAGGCCGATGTGAATGCCAAGGGTGATGGCGGCTGGACTCCCTTACACGTCGCGACATGTAATGGACACCTCAAGGTTGGGAAGTTACTGCTCAAGCGCAACGCAACATGGGATATCCGGAATAAAGACGGCAAAACGCCTTTCGAGTTAACTTTTGATAGTCGCCACGCCAATGGTGTTCATGCGCTGCAGCAGGAGGCTCGTGGTAGGAGCCAGCGTTCGTAAACGGGACTAATCTACGCGAGTGGGTGATGAAGACGGATTGCGCTACTTTTTGGTGTGAGGGTAAACGAGGTATTAGACCATCGAAGTTGCTATTAATGATAGCCGCCGTGTGTAGTGGCAGACGATGTATGAAATGACCGACACGACACGATACGACGAGATACAACACGACACGCTCAAGCTAGGTAGTTGTAACACCGTGTGAGTACGTACTTACGTTGAATGAGAACGAGTTTGTTCCGAAATAGTTGTTAAATCCGTCTGTACAGATAATTCATAACACAGCAGCTTGGATCACGTGAGAGCGGCAGTTGACGGCGGGTCGCTTTCCTCCAACATGTTTGTCATCGATTTATGGCTTCCTCGCGCGACATCGATCGGAGTAGGTCTTTGGTGGGGGGGGTCACGGTGGTGGTTGTCAGGGTCGTATTCGGTCGTCCTAGCTGCCTCCGCCGCTGCTGCTTTTGCCCGTGGGAGTGGCTCGACGCCATTCCTGGGTGGGACCCAGCTGATTGTTATCTTGAGGCATCGGTAAATGCCCAGAATATTGATGGTTCGTGCAAAGTCAGTGGTGGTCGAGGCACAGTGCTGGGACCTGGGGGTTTGTCGAGAAGATGCGCAACCTCTTGGATGGCGCGGTGTTCGTGTAGCACAGGGATTGCGAGCGTTGTTGCGAGGGAGAATTGAATGCGGTGTCTCTTGCTGGTGTGCTCGGTCCTACAGTAGTATGCGTGTCCGTTTTTCCGTGGCCATACCTCTGTAATTGGCCGCGCAAGCGGCCGTGGGACAGAACAGAAGTAGGATGTCAGCGCATCGGTTTGATGTGTCTTCGGCGATCATTCTGGCTTGGAGTTTCCCGTCTTCTCCGCGTAGGATGTCGGTGTCGGTGATGAGACAATCCAAGGTAGTGAGGAGGCGGAAATTTTGCGCGCGTCTGGATTCGGGTGGGAATTCGTCATCTTGATATTGCTATCGGTATAATTGTTGGGAACCATTGTCACACATACATTCTCATCGATGACTTTGATTAGAGTCTTGATGATCTGGATCTTGTCCTCAACACCACTGACGACGTTAACCTGATGTGGAAGTTGGTGGGAAGAACAAACGTCAAGGATGGGTTTCTACGGCAGGAGTCACTTGCTAAGGAAGAGAGTTCTACAGAAACGTTTCTGAATGATCATCAACTAAAGGAGGAATCAAGAACGGACCTACTCACTGACTCACTTATCCACTGGCACCATCGCCTGAGCCGAAAGCGCGAGGATCGAAAGTAACTGCACCATAATTTCTCCCCGTGACACCGTCAATGCTTTTGTGAGTGGGATCCGAGTGTAACTCTTCAATCGTCGGAGGAAGAAGTGAACGCGTTCGAGGAGTGGATGAGAAGCCTTGATTGCATCCCTCAAAGCCTAAGAATCGGAAATCACGCGGATTGCGCGACAGCGAACTTCAGGGTAGACGTACCCTGCCAGTGAGAAGAATACCGATTCCCGAAACGATTGCTTTCGCGGGCGAGAATGGCTGAGAACAACTGTCGTAAGGAATGGGTGACGCGGCTTACCAGACACATCCCCTCCCCGAGCGTTGCTGAGAATATCGATAGGATTCGATCGTCGGAACAATGCCACAGATTTCTCGTTGGAAACTTTACAGAATGTTTGAGCTTGATTTCGAAGTATCTTCGAGATGGCCTCAGGACTGGTGCAGGTGTCAGGCCATGTGAAAAACGGACGGGAGTCTAGGACTCTAAACGTTCCCCTGTAACTCTCTGGGACCTGTTTGTGGCAGCATTGAAGATGGCGATGAGATCAAGGGTTGAGGTACTTGCAGACATAGATAGGGGAGAAAAATAGAGAGGTGCTGGGCTGATCAAATTGGGCCTGCCGACTGATCATCCGCTTTTGTCAGCAACTGCAATCCAGGCCTGCATCATGCGTATCGTGCTCCAGATAATTATATATAGTGTATAGCCATCACACACTACTGTATCCAAAAAACGTGATTTGATGTTGTCCTCATAGTTGGCGTCCAACAGTTCGTCCTGCCCTCGTATTTAGTCCTCACTCTGATACCTGATCACCCCTTCGGCCCCCACAACCAGCCGAACAACCACCCCTTCACGAGACATGGTGCACCCGCAACCGCGCCCGTACCTGTGACGTCTTACTCCCTCTCCCACCCTGCCAAACCTCCGCGCCTTCCTTGCCGCGGACTCGGCCTTCCCGCTGCAGCGCGCCTGAAGGGCGCAGTGATACGCGCAGGCGCAGCACCAACAGCATGACTTTGCGTGACCTTCCTCGAGCAGCGCGCGCTCATGTCGTGTAAGCGCTTTGGACATCACCTAGCTGCTGCTCCTATGGCGCGGAATGCCACTTGCGAGTCCCGTCTGCCCTTGGGTACTATGAGAGACTATTTTTTTCTTTTTCCTGTCTGATCTCCTCGATGCCATTCACAGCCGTTCACGATTTCTCGCATCGTTAGTTGCACGATCCTTCAGCATCGTCCTCGCCCACACCGCCCTTGGCAAGCGAGAACCCCCCTTCAGCCCTTTTTACCCACCGGGGCCACCGCGCCTGACGCCATTCCAATCTGGGTTTGCCTCTCTCCGCTGCCCCGCATTCCTCACATGTTTTGTAACTTTTTGCTGCGCTCTCTTTCCGACAGATCACGGCTTTGTGCCGTGCACTTTCAGCGGGACAACTTACTTCCCCATTCGCTTGGAAGAGGCCCATCTGGAATACGTCGCCCCGATCTGTGCCGAAGTGTTCACGGGTCATCAGACGCTAGCAAAAGTGGCGTTCCCCCAGGCTCTAACATTCTCATGTCGTCCGCACCACGTCAAATAGAGAATAACCCATACGTATACCCCCATCAACCGCCGTTGCCTCGCTCACAAGCTTGCCCCAACTGTCATACGGACGCGTGGCAAAATAAGTGGGCACGATTCGAGAGGTAAAGTTAATGGTTTTCAAGAGGTACGCAGATACCGACATAACCTTGCAGGGTTATGTCGACAAATGGAAGCCTTGACGTGGGCATGGGGTGTGATGTGGAGTAGGTCTGGAGCGGCGCACGGCTCAGAAGTAGTGGCCCGAACCACCGGAAAACACACTCCGGAATACATTTACCTGGGATTAGTCTCACATGATTGTGCTAGCCAATTCAACTACGTGCGAATCACAGCCGGCAAATATGTGCTTTTCGAGGGCACACAGCCCTTAACCGAAGACGACTGTGTCGGTGGTGCGTGATACTGGTACGAGCCTTCGACGGCATACAAGAACAAGAACGAGGGTCGTGTTCGGTCGCGAGGTGAAGAGGGTCAGGCGCTGCAAGAGCCTAGAACACTGGGCTGTTCCAGGCGCAATACGCGCGCTCTCCTTACTGTATATAATTACAGTAGGAGTACGATACAAACCAAAAACCAGTTTGAAACGTGAAACGTAAAACGGGTCACGAGTACCCAAAAATTTCGAGCCGCTTAGCGCAGAGTGCAGCTGAAGGCTCAGCTGATGGCAGAACGGCGTTAGGTCGGTCTAGACGCCTCAACACTACTCCACACCTCAAGGCCTTGCGCGGAGTTTATCAGAAACGAGGCGCATCTCTTCCCTCTGCCCACCACAGCCTCCGCCCACCACAACACGCTGCACGCTGTCTTTCGCTAGTGCTATCACTATCACATCACCTCAGCGAACCGGTGTCCTCTCCCAAAAATTATATTTATTCCTTACGTAAAATGGCTGATCGACTAGAATCTGCTCGTTTCCGACCGTCTTTCGAGTCCGAGGAAAAGACGGGTGTCACATTGGCCCAACTCCTGAGTAGCCGTTCTGTCCTTCTGCAAGGCCAGGCACAGGACTTCAGTCATTTCCCAGCAGGCTATAGAATCATCACATTGATCAAGACCACCATATCAATTTTAACCGTTCTCCAGTTCACACGTAGATATCTTTGTGATGTCCAAGTGGGCCAGGTGTCCAACGGTGCAATATCCAGCGATGACGCACTCGTTGATTTGCTCGAATCGATCGAACAAATGCTCGAATGTCTCGATTCGTATACAAGGATCGTATTGGTGGAGGTACTCTCTACGCTCACTGTGGTGACTAATGATCTCAAGCAAGGACGACCGAGTGAGTGGGTTCTCGCTGACGTGATACCTTACTCACCACGAGTGCAGTCAAGTCTGCGAAGAGACTTTTCGGAGAGAAGGACGTCGACGTGGTCCTGCAGAGCCTGAGCCGACTGACGCAAGACGAGGCTCGGACTACTGCGGCTCAGACTCTCGAGGTCGTCCACGGTCTCCTCCAGAGTATAAGCGTGGTCATAGAAGGTGAGTTATGCCCTCAGCTTGTAATTCGCTACCTATTGCATACCTCCCCTCCAGATGGAAAAGCATCTATTGACGGCATCCGGAAAGTTCCTGGTATGTTTTATTTTGGACGACGAGCCAGTTCCGTGTCTGACTGGCGCCAGAAATTGTACCTCAAATGGGGTGCGAAATGAATAAGAGGAGACGTTAGTTGTCTCCTAACATGATGATTACGGGCCAAAAGTGCTGAGGTTTTCTTACAGGTAGCCAATTGCTGAGAGATATCCGAAGTTGGCTCGCTCCTCCTGATCCGTGGAAAAATTACAACATCGCCCGGGGATCGCGGCACGGTGAGACCGGGGCGTGGTTCGTTAACGGCACGACGCTCTCGGAATGGAAAGCATCCGGACCAAGTTCGCTTCTATGGATCCATGGGAAACGTAAGTTACCGCCCGGCTCTTACCTCGCTGCAGATTCTGACGGTTTTCTCCTTTGGTAGCGGGCGCTGGCAAGAGTGTTCTTTGGTATGTTATCCTATCGACAGTTTCGTCTTGAGAACTTACGGTGATGGTCAGTTCCACAATCATCGAGGACATTGAGGCCATGCGGAAATGTGGCCTTGCATCGCTCGCGATGTTCTTTTATGACTTTAGGGAGGATCAAAAGAAGGATTTCCGTGGGCTACTTTCGTCGGTGCTACTCCAGCTTTGCGACCAGTCCGATTCCTACGGCGCTGTCCTTTCGACCTTCTATTCGGCACACCACGATGGTGCACAATGCCCCAGCGATGACGAACTCGCCCGGTGTTTAAAACACTTGTTGGGTCTTCCAGGACAAGCTCCAGTCTATTTGATTGTAGATGCTTTGGACGAATGTCCAAACACCTCCGCGCTGCCGTCCCCCCGAGATCGTGTCTTGACGTTTTTGGAGGACCTAATCGACTCCCAACTGCCGAACCTGCGCATGTGCGTCACTAGCCGCCCGGAGGCCGATATCAAACCTGTTCTCGAGCCATTAACTTTCCATTCTGTTTCCTTACATGACGAGAGCGGACAACTGGAGGACATTGAGAAATATATCAAGTCGGTTGTAAACACGAACAGGAATATGCTGAGATGGAAACCGGAGCACAGGCAGCTCGTGATTGACGTCCTGATAGAGAGAGCGGAGGGCATGTAAGTCATACATACCTTATTTCTACACCAGTCTCATTCGTGCCTGTCTGGTAGGTTCAGGTGGGTGTATTGCCAACTGAACTACCTCTGCAGATGCCTCCCAGGGCGTATCCGCCATGCCTTGGACGAAATACCCGCGACGCTCGATGAGACATATGAACGCACGTTGCGAGAGCTCGACGACACGAACTGGGAATTTGCCCGGCGGCTGTTCATCTGCGTCGCCGTGACTTCCCGCCCTCTTCAAGCTGAGGAGTTAGCAGAATTTCTCGCATTTGATTTCAATGCGGGACAAATTCCGAAATTTCGCGAGGATTGGCGCCTCGAAGACCCGGTGGAAGCGGTGCTGTCCGCGTGTTCCACATTGCTTTCCCTTGTGAACGTCGATGGTTTCCCCGTCATACAATTTTCGCACTACTCAGTCAAGGAGTTTTTGACATCTTCTCGCTTTGCCGAAAAACGTGATAATATTTCCCATCGATACCACATATCTATGACACCCGCTCATACTCTCGTCGCCCAAGCATGTCTGGGTATGCTGTTACACTTGGACAAAATCGTCACCAGGGACAGCCTGGAGAAGTTTACTCTCGCTAGATACGCTGCCAAGTACTGGTTCGAGCATGCCCGTTTCGAGGGTGTATCGCAAAATGCGGGCGAAGGGGTGAAACAGCTCTTTGATCGGGGAAAACCACACCTTGAGATTTGGCTCTGGATATATGACCCAATAGTACCCCCCTCGAAACGAAATAAATCAGGTAAAGGGTCGTCGCCACCCCGTGGAACGCCCTTGCATTACGCCGCTTTTTGTGGCGTGCGTGATGTCGTAGAGGTTTTTGCCATCGAGAACCCACAGGATGTGGATTCTTGCAGCTGCTACGATGAGTTAACTCCTTTGCATCTGGCTTCAGGAGAGGGACATGTAGAAGTTGCAAGGGTCCTCGTCGAGTATGGTGCCAACGTGGCTTCCCGGGACAAGGACAGGTCTACACCGCTGCATCGGGCGTCCGAACGAGGTCAAGTGGAGCTCGCACGGCTCCTCGTCTGTCATGACGCCGATGTAGCAGCCCAAGACAATGAGGGGTCGACACCGCTACATCGGGCATCCGAACAGGGTCATGTGGAGCTTGCGCGGCTCCTCGTCGAGCACGGCGCTAATGCGGCAGCCCAGGACAAGTTTGGGTCGACACCGCTGCATCGGGCGTCCAGACGGGGCCATGTAAAGGTCGCATGGCTCCTCGTTGAGCATGGCGCCGATGCGGCAGCACAAGATAAGGGGGGTTCGACACCGCTGCATTGGGCGTCTATGTGGGGTCACGTGGAGGTCACACGGCTCCTCGTCGAGCATGGCGCCAACACGACGGCCCAGGACAAGGACAGGTCGACACCTCTACATCGGGCGTCCGCACGAGGTCATGCGGAGGTAGCACTGTTCCTCGTCGAGAAAGGCGCCGACGCGGCAGCCCAGGACAACGAGGGGTCGACACCGTTGCACGGTGCGTCCGTGCGGGGCGATGCGGGGCTGTCACGGCTCCTCTTCGAGCATGGCGCCAGCGCGGCAGCCCAGAACAACGAGGGCTCGACACCGCTGCATCTGGCGTCCGAACGAGGTCATGTGGAACTCGCACGGATCTTCATTGAGCATGGCGCCGACGCGGCAGCCCAGGATAAGTTCAGGTCGACACCGCTGCATCGGGCGTCAGAACGGGGTGATGCAAAGCTCGTACGGCTTCTCATCGAACACGGGGCCGATGTGTCAGCTCGGGACAAGGAGGGGTCGACACCGCTGCATCTGGCATCGGAGCGGGGTGACCTGGAGCTCGCACGGCTCCTTGTCGAGCGCGGTGCAGACCCCGCAGCCCGGGACAAAGAGGGGTCGACACCGCTGCATCGGGCATCCGAACGGGGTGATATGGAGCTCGCGCGGCTCCTCGTCGAGCGCGGCGTCGACGCGGCAGCCCAGAACAACGAGGGGTCGACACCACTGCATTGGGCGTCAGAACGGGGTGACATAGAACTCGCACAGCTCCTCGTCGAGCATGGCGCCGACATCGCAGCCCAGGATGAGGAGGGGTCGACACCGCTTCATAGGGCGTCCGAACGGGGAGACAGCATACTCGCACGGCTCCTCATCGAACACGGCGCGAACGTAGCAGCCCGGGACGATGAGGGGTCGACACCGCTACATCTGGCGTCCGAACAGGGTCATGTGGAGTTCGCGCGGCTCCTCCTCGAGCACGATGCGGATGCGGCAGCCCAGGACAAGACGGGGTCGACACCGCTGCATCGGGCGTCCGAATGGGGTCACGTGGAGCTCGCACGGATCCTGGTTAAGCACGGCGCCGACGTGTCAGCTCGGGACAAGGAGGGCTCGACACCGCTGCATCTGGCATCGGAGCGAGGTGACCTGGAGCTCGCGCGGCTTCTTGTCGAGCGCGGTGCCGACGCGGCAGCCCGGGACGAGGAGGGGTCGACGCCGCTGCATCGGGCATCCGAACGGGGTGATATGGAGCTCGCGCGGCTCCTCATCAAGCACGGTGCAGATGTGACAGCCCAGGATAAGTTCAGGTTGACACCGCTGCATCGGGCGTCCGCGCGGGGTGACATGGAGCTCGCACGGCTCCTTATTGAGCGTGGCGCTGACATGGGAGTGCAGGACGTGTGGGGGTTGACACCGCTGCATCGGGCGTCCAAACGGGGTGACGTTGGGCTCGCACGGCTTCTCGTCGAGCAGGGCGCCGATGCGGCAGCCCAGGACAAGTGGGGGTCGACACCGCTGCATCGGGCGTCCACTGGGGGTCATGTGGAGCTCGCACGGCTTCTTGTCGAGTACGGCGCCGACGCAGCAGTCCAGGACGAGGAGGGGTGGACACCATTGCATCGAGCGTCCCGATGGGGTCATTGTGATCTCGCTCGGCTCCTCATTGAGCACGGCGCCGATGTGGCAGCCCAGGACAAGGGGGGGTCGACACCGCTGCATCGGGCGTCCTCTGGGGGTCATGTGGAGCTTGAACAACTTCTCGAACATAGCACTGATGCATCAACCCAGGCTATACTGCAGTTCCAGCAGCCCACGATGTTATGAAGCAGATTCCATCGTTAGTAGAAGCACGCTGTTCATTTGTTGTCATGCTATCAGGATGTAATGGACAATGGTTTCTCTGGGCCACAGGACGACAGTGTGGACACACTGGGGATCGTGGCCCACTGGAGAAGGTTCGGAGAAGACGCACACAGTACGATACCTTGGGCGCTGACACATCTCGGGCTGTACCTCTCCGAGTGCAGGGAGATGCCTTGAACGTAGCCACACACGCCGGGCGTAGTCTTCCCGCTAACCTACCTACGCAGGTCAGTGTCGGAACTGGGCAAGCTGTGGTCATGTCATGGACGAAAGACTGGGTGTTGATGAGAGTCGAAGAACTTGGTGTCGAAGCACATTCGGATGCTAGGACCCACTCCAGCTCAGGGTCACGAAAGCTAACCCAGATTCCAACTATCACTCATCACGAAAAGCGCCGACGACAGTTGCACGAGAGAATTACGTCGATCTGCCTCATGATATTTGTGTCACCCCAAGGACACTGCTGTCATTCAGGGATGAAGTGACAGCTCGAGCTCGGCAAAGCCATATCTTCCTTTTTGGGGGACGGGGGACCTTCGAAAGTCGGTTTTAGCGCGAGGACAAGAGAGACGAAAGGGCTGAAGCACGAGATCAGAGGGGACTCGCAGATGAGTGCGAGGCAGATCCGAGTCAGAGATGGGATCAGAGAGGAAGAGCAAGCGAGGTGGCTAATTCCAAAGAGGAAGAACCACGCGATGAGGAGAGGGAAGTCTTTGAAGGGAAGGAGGGGAGAGGCAGAAGTCGAGGCGAGTTGAGGTGAGGGACGAGAAGGTCTTCAGGCTTGAAATCAGAGCTGGTAGGCGCGGCAGCCCAGACATAACATCGAGAAGTCGAGCGAGAAGGGAGAAAGCACATAGAGTTAGGGGTGAGAAGATGTGAGGGGAAACATGCACATTCAAGACAGGTTTATATATGTGCAAGCAGGGCTGTATCTACTACATCAGCAAAAATCAACATT
>Ga0137397_10002964_pt1 | contig 11822 bp, 10 predicted proteins | sample czorhiz116metaG_FD_106658 | JGI IMG/M metagenome (GOLD analysis project Ga0137397, IMG submission 106658) | Vadose zone soil microbial communities from Angelo Coast Range Reserve, California, USA - czorhiz1.16 metaG | ecosystem: Environmental > Terrestrial > Soil > Vadose zone | place: USA... | reverse complement strand
TCGCCGGGCTGTACGCTCTCGTCGTGATCGTCATCGGCCGCGCCCTCTTCGCCTGGCCATGACGGCGAGCGCCCACATCGTGACGGTCGGAGCGATGCCGCCCCCCGGCGCGGACGGCGCCGCGGTCGCCGTGGCCCTCGGCGCCGCCGGCGTCGCCGTCGTGAGTCGCGTCTTCGTCGAGGACGACGAGGGCGCGCTGGAACGGGCGCTCGGGTCCGAGGAGGCGCTGACGGTCGTGCTCGCGGGCGGCGGAGGCTCGGCCGGCGACATCGTGCGCCGTGTGCTCGCGCGCGTGACGGGCGCGCGGCTCGTCCTCAACGAACGGGTCCTCGCCGCGCTCCAGGAGCGTTATCGGCGGCTCGATCGCCCGCTGCCGCGCCGCGCGGAGCGCCTGGCCCTCCTGCCGCAGGGCGCGACGGTGTGGATCACGGCCGACGGCGAGGCCGCGTGGGCGCTGGAGAGCGGCCAGCGCGCCTTCGTGGTGCTCGCGCGCGACGCCAGCCTCCAGGCGATGATCGAGCAGCACCTGACGCCGTTCGCTCGCGCGTGGGCGGGCGGCCGCGGAATGGCACTCGTTCGCACGCTCCGCACGGCCGGCCTCAGCCCGGCCGATGTCGAGGAGCGGCTCGTCGACTGGCTCGGCCGGGACGGCGAGGTGACGGTCTCGACCATCCCGGCCGACGGCGAGGTGTGGGTGCGCCTGCGCGCGCGGGCCTCGACCCCGGCGGAGGGCGCTCGGAGCCTCACGAAGGCCGAAACCGCGATCGGCGCGCTGCTCGGGGAGGACTGCTACGGGCGCGACGGCGACACGCTCGAGCTGGTCGTCGGCCGGATGCTGCTCGAGCAAGGGTTGACGCTGGCGGTGGCGGAGTCGTGCACGGGCGGGCTCCTGGGCCATCGCCTGACCAACGTCCCGGGCTCCTCCGCGTACTTCGAGCGCGGCGTCCTCGTGTACTCGAACCGCGCCAAGGAAGAGCTGCTCGGGGTGCCCGAGTCGATCCTGAGAACCCACGGGGCGGTCAGCGCGCCGTGCGCCGAGGCGATGGCGCGCGGGGTCGCCACGCTCGCCGGCGCGCCGTGCGCGCTCGCCGTCACGGGGATCGCCGGCCCCGACGGCGGCACGCCGACGAAGCCCGTCGGCACCGTCTTCGTGGGCCTGGCCGTCCGGGGCGAGACGCTCGCGCGGCGCTTTCTGTTCTCCGGCGATCGGGCCGCGGTGAAGTGGCAGTCGACCCAGGCGGCGCTCGACATGCTCCGTCGGTCGCTACGAGGACAGTCGTGAGAGCGTGGATCGTCGCGCTGGTCGTGGCGACCGCCGCGTGCTCGACGGTGTCGCCGTTCGACCGCGGGCTCACGCTCCTGCACCAGGGCGACTACCTGGCGGCGAGGGACGCCTTCGATGAGGCGATCCGTCGCTCGCCCACGTCGGTCCCCGCGTACGCCAATCGCGGCGCCGCCCGCGCGCGCCTCGGCGACCTGGACGGCGCGATCGCGGACTACACCAAGGCAGTCGAGCTCGCGCTCGGCGACAGCGACGTTCTCTACAACCGGGGCGTCGCCCTGATCGCGAAGCAGGACTATCAGGGGGCGATCGCCGACTTCACCCTGGCCTTCTCGGTGAACCCGCGTCACGCCAAGGCGCTCTTCGCCCGGGGCGCTGCCCAGTCGTTTACCGGCGACATGGACCATGCTCGCGCCGACTGGCTCCGGGCGATCGAGCTCGAGCCCGACCCTGGCGAAAAGGCGCTGATGCTCGCGGCGGTGAGCAGTGTGATCGCGCCGGCACCGCCGGCGCCGTCGGTCCCCATGAGGTCGCCGGCAGCGCCCGCATCAGCGCCCGCGCCGGCTCCGACTCCGGCTCCCGCGGCCACGCCCGCACCCGCGACAGCCGCGCCGGCGCCGGCGGCGGCACCACTCGCACCGCTCCCGGCGACGCCAGCTCCAGTGCCATCGCCGTCGACCTCAGGGACTGCGACATCCGCGACGCCGCCCGGAGAAGCGTCGCCGACGCCCGCGCCGACGGTCGCCGTGCCCAACCCAGGGCCGGCAGCGTCGCCCACGGCACCGCCAGCAGCCGTGGCGTCACCTGCCGCTCCAGCGCTCGTGCCCGCGCCCGCCCTCACGGCGCCCGCTCGCGTGGCTGTTCCGCCACCGACCGAAACCGCCCCGGCGGCCGCCGCGCCGACGCACGCGGCGCCGCCTGCTCCCGCGGTCGTGTCGGTCCCGACTCCGCCGGCCCCGGCGCCGCTGCCGCTCGATTCCCGCGCGCTGGCGGCCCGCGGCCTCGAGAAGGAGCTCAGGGGCGATCGCGCCGGCGCCATCGCGGATCTCCGTGCCGCGCTTGCCGCCGAGCCCGACCCCGGGCGACGCCAGGGTATCCAGAACTTGCTCCAGCTTCTGGACGCGCCCCGATAGCCGACGTCCGCGCGTTCGTCGCGATCCTGCTCGACGACGCCGTCCGGCAAGCGCTCAGGGGAGCGATCGAGCGGCTGCGTCCCGCGGCGCGTGACGTCGCCTGGGTCGCGCCGGGAAATCTGCATCTCACGCTCAAGTTCCTCGGCGCCGTGCCCGAGGCCCGGATCGACGCCATCGCCGGCGCGCTCACGGGGGCGGCCTCGGACGCGAGCGCCTTCGAGGCGCGCTTTGGAGGGCTGGGCGCCTTCCCGTCGGCCACCCGGCCGCGGGTCGTCTGGGCGGGTGTGACGGACGGCGCAACCGAGATGATCGCGCTGGCCGACCGCGTGGACGGGGCGCTCGAGGCACTCGGCTTCGCCCGCGAAGCGCGGCCCTTTTCGCCGCACGTCACGCTCGGCCGGGTGCGTCGGCCCGGGCGCAACCCCGCGCTCACGGACGCCCTCGGGAGCGAGGCGACGCGTGAATTCGGCCGGATGCCCGTTCCGGGCGCCTCCCTCATGCGCAGCGAGCTGTCCCCCCGCGGCGCGCGCTACACCGAGCTGGCCAGCCTGAGGCTCGGGCGCGGTGTCTGAATGCCCGGACATTGACGACGTTCGACGCCTAACTGAGTGTCACCGCTCACGAACGCCGGGGGTGTGCTCCCGCTCGGTTGCGGCTGGGTTGCGGCCGGTTGCGTGTTGAGCCGGTCAACTCCACGGTGATCGGCTCGCGGGATGAAGTGGCCGTAGACCGTCAAGGTGAACGCAGCCGAGTGGTGGCCGAGTTGGCCTGGATGTGGGTCACGGGTTCGCACGCCTGGATCAGGAGCTGGCCGAGAGCTTGTCAGACCTCGACCTTCCATACCCCGGGACTTTGCTATCGATGACCTTGACCTCATCGCCACTTGGGCTAATCCACCTGGTACGAAGCGGAGTCCCCCCGAGAATGGGCGCATCGGCCGTACCAACGAGAAAATAGATGCGCTGAGCTTTGGTGCGATCAACGACGCTGATGCTGTTCGGCACGGTTTCACAAAAATGAGGTTGAGGAATACTCGAGAACTCCCGATCCGTGAATCTTGCAAACTCCAGCAGTCGCGTCCGTTCGGGAGGTTCGCGCAGATCAAAGAACCTAAAGCAGGCAGACCACGGAGTCAATGACGAGCGCTGGATTCCCACTGCCACGCGGAGTGGCAGGTCTCAGGGCCTGAAGGCTAGGTCCAACTCAGAAAGAGCGGATGTCGCAGCATCCCACTCGGCATCACGCCCCAGCCGACCACGCTAGCGTCCGCCGAAGGGCTGACGCGAGCGGTCCTGGTGAATCGGCGTGCGGTTGCCGGTACGAGGGTGCGCGTACTCCAGTTCGAGCATGACGGCCTCGCCCCAATCACCCCACGCGATCTGCGTGCTCGCCTCCGCTCGCTGTCTTGCACGCACGCGAGCCCCTCCGCGGCAGCTTGGGCCGATGGGAACCAAACGGGGAGGGACCCGAGCCCTGGGACCCATGGACGATCGGATCTCTACACGAGAACGCGCACGCGGTAGCGCGGGGCCGAGCCCCTGACCACCCTTCCAACGGGGCCCCAGGCGACCGGAACGGGCCGGTTTTGGTTGCGCCGGGGTTGCAGCGGGTGCGCCGATCCGCGGTGATCTGCACCCCAGCGACCGCATGTTGGCGTCACATTTGGTGGTCATGCCGATCCCAGACATTGACGCCCCCGCCGGGGCCCACCTAGAATGACGGAAAGCGGTAACGCAACGTGCAGCGAGCGTGCGAGGATGATTGAAGGAGAACCGCATGGGTGAGGCGAAGAACGAGCGACGGCAGGCGCTAGAGCTGGCGATCGCGCAAATCGAGCGGCAGTTCGGCAAGGGCTCGGTCATGCGCCTCGGCTCGGGGGGCCCCCTCGAGGAGATCGCGGTCATTCCGACCGGCGCCATCACGCTCGACGTGGCGCTGGGCGTCGGCGGCCTGCCGCGGGGACGGGTCACCGAGATCTATGGCCCGGAGTCCTCGGGCAAGACCACGCTCGCGCTCCACGTCGTGGCCGAGGCCCAGCATCTGGGCGGCATCGCCGCGTTCATCGACGCCGAGCACGCGCTCGACCCGATCTACGCCAGGAAGCTCGGCGTCAACATCGACGAGCTGCTCATCTCCCAGCCGGACACCGGCGAGCAGGCGCTCGAGATCACCGAGACACTCGTCCGGTCCAACGCCGTCGACGTGATCGTGATCGATTCGGTGGCGGCGCTGGTCCCCCGCGCCGAGCTCGACGGCGACATGGGCGACTCGCTGCCGGGCCTGCAGGCGCGCCTCATGTCCCAGGCGCTGCGCAAGCTCACCTCCGCCATCGCGCGCTCGGGTGCGGTCGTCATCTTCATCAACCAGATCCGCGAGAAGATAGGCGTAATGTTTGGAAACCCCGAGACCACGACGGGCGGGCGCGCCCTGAAGTTCTACGCCTCCATGCGGCTCGACATCCGGCGGCAGGACGCGATCAAGCAGGGGACCGAGTCGCTCGGGGTGAGGACCAAGGTCAAGGTGGTCAAGAACAAGCTCGCGCCGCCCTTCCGGGAGGCGGAGTTCGACGTCATGTACGGCGAAGGGATCTCCAAGACGGGCAGCGTGCTGGACGCTGGCGTCGAGAACGGCCTCGTCGAGAAGTCCGGGACCTGGTACACGTACAAGAGCGAGCGGATCGGACAGGGACGCGAGAACGCCAAGAAGTGGCTTCAGGACAATCCGGCGACGCTCGTCGACCTCGAAGCGAAACTCCGCGACGCTCTCGGGCTTCGCCCGGCCGTGCCGATCAAATAGGAGTCATGCATGCCGATGGAATTCGACAAGCTCCTGGTCACCGGCGTCGAGCGCGGCGCCTCCGACCTGCACCTGAAGGCGAACGCGCCGGTCATCTTGAGAATCCACGGCCGCCTGGTGCCCCAGGGAGACCTCGGCGTGATCACCGCCGACGACATGGACGCGATCGCGCACCGGTGTCTCACCGAGCGGATGTACACGCAGCTCAAGGACGGGCGGGAGGTCGACTCGGCGTACGCGGTGCCGAACTTCGGCCGGTTCCGCGTCAACATGTTCCTGGCGCTCGGCTCGGTCCGGGCCGTCCTGCGGTCGATTCCGTCGAAGAAGCCGAAGTTCGAGGAGCTCGGGCTGCCGGAGGTGCTCGAGCAGCTCTCGATGGAGCGCCGCGGGCTGCTGCTGGTCACGGGCATCACCGGCTCGGGTAAGTCGACGACGCTCGCGGCGATGATCGACTACATCAATCGCACGCGCAACGACCACATCATCACGATCGAGGATCCGATCGAGTTCACCCACGACGACATCGGCTGCGTGGTCAGCCAGCGCGAGATCGGCCACGACTCGCCGAGCTTCGCCACCGCTTTGCGCGCCGCCCTGCGTGAGGACCCGGACGTCATCCTCGTGGGCGAAATGCGCGACCCCGAAACCATGTCGGTCGCGCTCCACGCCGCGGAGACGGGCCACCTCGTGTTCTCCACGCTGCACACCCTCAACTCCAGCGAGACCGTCAACCGGATCCTCGGCACCTTCCCGCCCCACCAGGAGCAGCAGATCCGCGACCAGCTGGCGGCCGTCATCGTCGGTATCGTCTCCCAGCGGCTCATCCCGAAGATCGGCGGCGAGGGGCGCATCCCGGCGGTGGAGATCCTCGTCGGAACCGGCGCCATCAAGGACTGTATCCGGGAGGCCAAGCGGACGCCGGAGATCCCGGCGTTCATCGCCCAGGGCCAATCCCAGTACGGCATGCAGACCTTCGACCAGTGCCTGCTGAAGCTCTATCGCGACGGGGTCATCTCGTACGAGACCGCGCGGGAAGCGGCGACCAACGCCGACGACTTCGACCTCAAGGTCCGGGGCATCTTCTCGACGGGCGAGCAGTCGTTCGAGCAGAGGACAACCGAGCGCTCGCCCGTCTCCCCCACCGGCAGCTCCTTCTTCAAGAGATCGTAACGGGTCCGCGCGGTCCGCGCCGAGCTCTCGACGCGCGGACCGCGCGGCTCGCGGCCGCCGACCTCCTCTCGCGACGCGCCTGGACCACCCGCGATCTGGCCGCACGCCTGCGCCGGCGCGGGGCGCCCGCACCCATCGTCGAGGAAGTCCTCGCCGATCTCACCGCCCGCGGCTACGTCGATGACGCGGCCTTCGCCCGTCACTGGGTCGCCACCCGCTCGGCGCGCGGCTACGGCCCGGCGCGCTTGCGCGCCGAGCTGCGGGCGCGGGGCGTGGCCGGGCCGCTGGTCGACGCCGCACTCGCCGTCCAGGCCGCCGAGAGCGAGCTCGAGCGGGCGCGCGCCGTCGCGCGGCGGCGCCTGCCGGCGCTACAGCGCGCCGACCGCGCCCGGGCCGCGGCGCGGCTGCGCGATCATCTCCTGCGCCGCGGCTACGCCGCGCCGGTGGTGGCGCGGGTCGTCCGCGAGTGCGTCGGCCTCGCGTCCGATGACTGAGTCGCGAGTGCTACAATTGGTTTTCCGTGCGCGCCGCAGGCCGTCGCGGGGCTGGGGCCCCGCCGGCCGAGGCGCGACGATAAATCGATGACCGGCGCCGAGCTCCGCGAGAAGTTTCTGCAGTACTTCGAGCGCAACGGGCATACCCGCGTGCGCTCGTCGTCGCTTGTTCCCGGCGACGACCCGACGCTCCTCTTCACCAACGCGGGCATGGTCCAGTTCAAGTCCGTCTTCCTCGGCGAGGAGCGGCGCGCCTACGTGCGCGCGACGTCGAGCCAGAAGTGCGTGCGGGCGGGCGGCAAGCACAACGACCTCGAGAACGTCGGCCGCACGGCGCGGCATCACACCTTCTTCGAGATGCTCGGAAACTTCTCCTTCGGCGACTACTTCAAGCCGGACGCGATCGCCTTCGCCTGGGAGTTCCTCACGCGGGACCTCGGGCTCGATCGCCGCCGGCTCATCGCGACCGTGTACACCGACGACGACGACGCGTTCGCGCTCTGGAAGCGCGTGGCCGGATTCGGCGACGACCGCGTCCTGCGCCTGGGCGAGAAGGACAACTTCTGGGCCATGGGCGACACCGGGCCCTGCGGCCCGTGCTCGGAGGTCCACTTTCACCAGGGCGACCACATCGCCTGCGCCGAGGTCGCCGCCGGCCGGCCGTGTCTGGGGCCCGCGTGCGAGTGCGACCGCTGGCTCGAGGTCTGGAACCTCGTCTTCATGCAGTTCAACCGCGACGCGGGCGGCGCGCTCACGCCGTTGCCGCGGCCCTCGATCGACACCGGGATGGGGCTCGAGCGCATCGCCGCGGTCGTGCAGGGCAAGGAGTCGAACTACGACACAGACTTGTTCGAGCCGCTGATCGACCAGATCGCCGCGCTCGCGCGACGCCGGTACCGCGCCAGCGAGTCCGACGACGTGTCGATGCGGGTGATCGCCGATCACGCGCGCACGGCCACGTTCCTGATCGCCGACGGCGTGATGCCCTCGAACGAGTGGCGCGGCTACGTGCTTCGCCGCATCATGCGCCGGGCCATGCGCCACGGGCGCATGCTCGGACTCACCGACCCGTTCCTCTGGAAGACGGTCGACTGGGTCGTGAAGCTGATGGGCGAGGCGTACCCGGAGCTCGTCGCCGAGCGCCCGCGGGTCCAGGAGGCCGTTCGCAGCGAGGAGGAACGCTTCGCCGAGACGCTCGACACCGGCACGCTCAAGATCAAGGACTACCTCGCCGACCACGCGAGCGATACGCGCCGGGTCGTGGACGGTCACTTCCTGTTCACGCTCTACGACACCTACGGCTTCCCGATGGACCTTGCCGAGGAGGTCTTCCAGGACGCGGGCTGGCGGGTGACGGACGCGACGCGCGCGGCCGCGGACGCCGAGATGGAAGCGCAGCGCGCGCGGGCCCGCGCCGGTGCCGCCTTCGGGGCCGGCGACGGCGGCGAGGCGGCGGTGGTCTACCAGCGCCTCGGCACGGAGGTCCCGCCGACCGAGTTCGTCGGGTACGACTCGCTCGCGTCGCCGGCTCGGGTCCTGGCGATCGTCGACGCCGGCGCCGGCGGCCCGCGGCGGCTCGCCGAGGCAGGCGAGGGCGCCGAGGTCGAGATGATCCTCGACCGCACGCCCGCCTACGCCGAGTCGGGTGGCCAGGTGGGTGACACGGGTACGCTCGTCGGCCGAAACGGCCGCGGCCAGATCATCGACACGTACTACCGCGGCTCCAAGCTGATCGTGCATCGGGTCCGGGTCGTGAGCGGCGGCTTCCACGAGAACGAGGAGGTCGCCGTCACCGTCGAGACGCCCCGCCGGCTTGGCTTGCGCCGGCACCACACGGGCACGCACTTGCTCCACGCGGCGCTCCGCCGGGTGCTCGGCACGCACGTCACCCAGGCGGGCTCGCTCGTAGCGCCGGACCATCTGCGCTTCGACTTCTCGCACGGGTCGTCGCTGAAGGACCGCGAGGTGGAGCAGATCGAGGAGCTGGTGAATGCGCAGGTCCAGTCCGACGTTCCGGTCACCCACTCCGAAATGAATCTCGACGAGGCGCTGCGGATGGGCGCGATGGCGCTCTTCGGGGAGAAGTACGGCAACCGGGTGCGCGTCATCAAGATCGGCGACTTCTCGACCGAGCTCTGCGGCGGCACCCACCTCGACCGCACCGGCGAGATCGGTCTGCTGAAGGTCGCCGGCGAGGGCGCCGTCGCTTCAGGCGTGCGGCGCGTCGAAGCGGTTGCCGGGCCCGCCGCGATCGAGAGCGTCGCCAGGAAGGAAGCGGCGCTCCGCGAGGCCGCGGAGCTCCTGAAGATCGGACCCCTGGAGGTCCCCAAGCGGCTCCAGAAGCTCCTGGAGGAGCAGCGCGCGCTCGAGAAGCAGCTGGCGGAGCTCGAGGCACGGCTCGCGCGCTCGCGCGCCGAGGACCTCGTCAAGGCGGCGCGGCAGGTCAACGGGATCGCCGTGATCGCCGGGCGGATCGACGGGCTAGACGCGGACGGTCTCCGCGCGGTCGCCGACACCCTGCGCGATCGGCTCGGCTCCGGGGTCGTCTGTGTGGGGAGCGTCGTCGACGGCAAGGTGAATCTGATCGCCGCGGTGACGAAGGACCTCACCCGGCGCTTCCAGGCCGGCAAGCTCATCCAGGAGGTTGCCAAGGCCGTCGGCGGGGGTGGGGGTGGCCGGCCCGACCTCGCCCAGGCGGGGGGGAAGGATCCCGCCAGCCTCGACGCGGCTTTAGAGCTCGTTTACGCGTTCGTGGCGCGTGCAGGGGGCTGAGGGCCGGGGGCCTGGCCTGGGTTAAAATACTGGGTGATGACCCTTGGGCGGATCCTGGTCGTTGATGACGAGGCCCCCGTGCGCGAGGTCCTGACCGAGTACTTCGCGACCGAGGGTTACGCTGTCGAGGCAGCGACGAACGGCGCCGAGGCGCTGACCGCGATTCGCGGCGGCCGCGCGGACCTGGTGCTGCTCGACGTGCGCATGCCCGGGCTCGACGGCGTCCAGGTGCTGCGCCGGATTCGTGAGCTCGACGGGAACGTTCCCGTCATCATGGTGACCGCGAACGAGGACGTCGTCCTCGCGAAAGAAACGCTCAAGCTCGGCGCCTTCGATTACGTCGCGAAGCCCTTCGACTTCGAATATCTCGACCGGGCCGTGGCGGCGGGGCTCGCGCGCGCGGGCGAGAAGACCGCCGCGGGCCATGCGAAGGACGAAGACCCATGGACGCGTCTTGCCCGCACCGTGTTCCGTGTCGCGCGCGCCATGCAACCGAGCGCGCGGACATCCACGGGCGAGCGCATGGTGACCGCCGCGCTCGCCGCGGCACGTAACGCGGCCGCCGGCAGAGGCGCCGGCGAGCACCTCGCCGAGATGCAGCTGCTCCTCGACGTCGCCGACGAGTTCGGTGATCTCCCGGCCGCGGACCGGGCGCTCGTGGGGTCAGCGCTTGAAGCGGCGCGCCGGTCTCTCCCCGTCACCGGCTGACCGGCGCCGCCGGTCGCGCGGCCGGCCCGACGTCGAGCCGCACCTCAGGATTCTCCACAGGGTCGCCGAGGCCGTCAGCCGTACGCTCGACGTCGAGGAAGTCCTGCGCACCGCGGTCGACGCGCTCACCCGTGTCACCGGCCACGAGATCTCGAGCCTCCATCTCCTGTCCGAGGACGGCAAGGCGCTCGAGCTCCGGGGCGAGCGCGGAATGTCCGCGCGCCTGCGCGAGGTGAACCGCACGCTGCCCGTGGGCGCCGGGCTCATCGGCCGCGTGGCGGTCACGGGCAAGACGGTCCGGATCGACCGGAACTACGAGGACCCGAACGTCCTGCCCAGTGCCAGGGCCGCGGTCCGGCGCGAGCAGATCCGTGGATTCGTGTGCGTGCCGATCCACAGCCGGGGGCGGATTCTCGGCACGCTCTCGCTCGGCCGCAAGACCCTCGACCCGTTCGACAAGGCCGAGCTCGCCCTCGTCGAGGCGGCCGCCGACCAGATCGGCCTGGCGCTCGACAACGCGCGGCTCTACTCCGAATCGCTCCGCCGGCTCGACGATCTCAAGCGCGCGCACGCGCAGCTGATCCACGCCGAGAAGATGAAGGCCGTCGGGGAGCTCGCCTCGGGCGTGGCGCACGAGATCAACAACCCGCTGACGACGATCCTCGGCCAGACGCACCTCTTGCTGACGCACCCGGAGACGACCTCGCACGTGCGCGATCGCCTCGGGATCGTCGCCGAGGAGGCGGGGCGCGCCGCGCGCATCGTCCAGAACCTCCTGCTGTTCGCCCGCCACTACACGCCGGAGCGGCGGCCCTGCTCGGTCGCCGACCAGGCGCGGCGGGTCCTCGAGCTGAAGGGCTACCAGCTCCAGCAGGACAACATCCGGGTCGTCACCGACTTCGCCTCGTGCCCCTTCGTGTGGGCCGACGAGAACCAGCTCCAGGTGGTGCTGCTCAACCTCGTCCAGAACGCGCACCAGGCGATGGCCAAGCACCCGGCGCATCGCGTCCTGACGGTGCGGGTCTGGCCGTCGGATGGGCACGCCTGCGTCGAGGTGCGCGACACCGGCCCGGGAATCCCGGCCGAGGTGCTGCCCCGGATCTTCGACCCGTTCTTCACCACGAAGCCGCCCGGCGAGGGGAGCGGCCTCGGGCTCTCCGTCTCCTATGGCATCGTCACCGAGCTGGGCGGCGTTCTCCGGGCCGAGAACTGCGGCGAAGGGGGGGCCTCGTTCGTCGTCGAGCTGCCCCTCGGGGAGCCCGCCACCTGACGCTCCGGCTGGCCGTGGCCCTCCTGCTGGCCCAGCTGGCGACCGGATGTGCCGGGGTCGGAGCCCCCGTGCCGGGTGCCCCGGCTCATCACCGCGAGCGCGGGTTCGCGAACGTGAATCCGTCGTACTCGCCCCCGGGCGGCTGGACGCGTTTCACGTTCTTCGTCACGCGCGTCTGGGCCAGCACGTTCACGCCG
>Ga0137397_10002963_pt1 | contig 11822 bp, 14 predicted proteins | sample czorhiz116metaG_FD_106658 | JGI IMG/M metagenome (GOLD analysis project Ga0137397, IMG submission 106658) | Vadose zone soil microbial communities from Angelo Coast Range Reserve, California, USA - czorhiz1.16 metaG | ecosystem: Environmental > Terrestrial > Soil > Vadose zone | place: USA... | reverse complement strand
TCGAGGTCGTCCGGCAAATCCTCCAAGTCGGCTTCTTCCAGCCACTGGTGATACTCGTCACAACCGTCTTCGATGGACCTTCGAATGTCAGGGTCGGTAATGTCCTCCTCGGTGATCACCCGACGAAACGGTCGGTTTTGATCTTGCGTCTCTAGGCCGTAGTAGATGGTCCCATTGACGTGGACATGTCGTTGCCAGTTAGGTGCACGTTGAGGTTTCCTACAAACCGATCTAGTGAGCATCAGGGCGCTGGGGCAACCGACCAGATGCCATACATCGAGTCTACCATTGGGTAAGAAGCAAAGAGAAGACGATTGAAAAGTATGGCAGCTGGTCAAGGTTGCCATTGTCGCCAAAAGCTGCACTAAAGCCTGCCAGAGAACAATGAGAGGGCGCTTGTGGAGTTGACTTGCAAGCTTCAGACAAGAGAGTGCGACAAATTAGGCGCCCGCATGGTCCCATACATTACAGACCGTGAGATTTGCCGAGTGTGATACGAACTTAAATTAGAGCAGAATACATAGATGAAATAAAGAGCTCTAGATCCTACAAAGATACAGCACTGTACAAGACTATATAATCCACACGTACGCTACGCCGCTTCCTTGTCCGCACTGTTGTCTGTCCGTGACGGATCGCTAGACAAGATGTCTCGTCCGTCTTTGGGCGGGGTGGTGACTGTGCCTTGGGTGATATCAGTAGATGGCGACGGAGTAGTGTGTGGGGGCGCCCTCTTCGGCGAAGGCGACGACGGTTCAATTTCGGGCGTTGTGAGTGGGGGTGGGTCATGACCGCGAGCGATTACAGTGGGGGTTCGAGTCGGAGGGGAAGGTGCGGAAATAGATCGATGATGTGTGGCCACCTGAGGCATTTGCTGTGGGGTTCGATCTCGCGAATGAGATTTTTGTCGTACCGACTGGCCAGTCCCTTCATCCAATTTCGCGCCTGGGTTGTTTAAAGACTTGGCTTTCCCCTTCCCCTTCCCCCTATCCTTGCCGGAGGCATTGTCATGGTCTTGTGAGCTGAACACGGCCGCTTGATCGGCGAGAACATCAAGCGCGGAACGCGTCCTCCCTGATCGTTCCGAAGGGCTCTTGCCATCAGGCGCCGAGATAGCGTGTGCCAGAGAGCGTGCGGACTTGCTACTTGCTACTCGCCTACGCTTTGTTGGTGCGGGGCTGCCGAAGCTTGTATTCATCGTTCGTTGCGATGATGATTTTGAGGGCGCAAGAGGTGTTGAGTCTGGCCCCGCACTGTCGCAGTCACGGTCGCCATCCTCGTCCGCGTCCTCTTTTTCCTCAATCATCGAGATGGTGGATGCAGCAGTGAGTAGCGAGTCCAACCGGGTAAGGGGATTTGCACGGACAACTCTTCCCTGAGCCGCCTGACTACGAGCTGACTTTCTGGAGGTGAGGGGAGTCTGTGCAGGGGAGAAGTCAGAAGAGACTTGTTCCACCGACGCGGTGTCCGCTGTTGCGGGGATAGGGCTGTTCAAGTAGATAACACCAGTGCTAGATCCGTTACCGACTCCTACGGTTTGATTTTTACGAGGAGTTTTTGGGACAGTATCAGTTTGATCGGTGTCATTCTTGAGGTCCTTATCTTTGTCACGACCCTCTGCAGGGAAAACACCAGCGAGTATGGAAGCTCGTTCCATTCCCACCTTGCGTGCAGCAAGCAGCACGTGCTCTGCGCGTGCATCGGCAAGGGTGGCACCGCCCTTCTTCTGAGCACGCCTTCGATGTCTCGAGTTGTCCCCGAACTGGTCCGTATCCCGACGCCGGTAATAGTCACCTCTGGGTCTAGCACGAGGAGTGCTCGAGACCATGGCAGTGTTGTCGGGCTCCTCTTCAGAAGCATCCTGGTCCACATCACCCTGCTTCCTCCTCTTGACACGCCTTGTACTATCGGCCTTGTGGGCCGATGAGTGCAGGTAATGGTTGTGTGACGGAGGGAAGCTATGGGTGAGTGCGTATGGTTGCATGAGGAGCACGGGCCGCAACTGAGCTAATTCTGCCTCGATAGACTGGATTCTGACGTGGTATTCGGAGAGCTACAATGGGACGTTCTATAAGCATAAGGAGACGGGGTCTGGAGACAAGTCACCTTTTGACGAAGTGCTTTGTTATCGGCGTCCAGAGTGGCGACTTGACGTTCCAACTCCTAGTATTGGGATCAAACGAGTGCTAGTGGTGAAGTCTATGCGACGAACGGACCTCTTCACGGTAAGTGGATTCGCCACCGTGACTTCGTCTGGCGATGAGTGCCTCGGCGACACGATCGAAACCGAGTCTCTCGGCCTCCCACCGAGCGCGTTCCTCCTCGAGTTCGTTTATGATGAAGTCACGCTGGCGACAGAGTTCCTGTATCGTCTTTGCTTGGGTGCAAAGCTGGGTGACATCGGGCGTATGCGCTGACGTGAGTCGAATGACCTTGCAAGCCAGACGTTTAGCCGAGGAATTCATCACGGACAAACACGGTAATGATGGCACCATTTCCAGCAGCTCCTTCTCTCTTGCGGAAGTATTCATTTTAGAAGCACCCGATACGATGAGTTCCAAAACCCTTTGGCGCATCAGCTCGATCTGCGCGTTATCCAAAGGCTCGGGTGTCGAGCTCTCGGCTCCGAGAATAATCTCCGAATCGTCTTCCGGAGCGGTGGCCGAGCTGGGTGCGATCTCATGCATGATGTCGGACAGTGCGAGGACAGGACCATCGAGGGCCATGACAAGAAGTGGAGACGGGCCAAACACGACCAAAGCCATCCAACGCGTTCTCTACGCTCACGTGTCACAAGATCACGGGGACCGAACTTGTTGCCTTGTTTGGAATTTGTATTTGCCATTATTCGATTCGATCATGCCACGCGGCGACCATTCGCACTGTTCGCCCCACGCTGCGACGGTGTGTCACTTGCTAGCTAGCTTTCCCCACCTGAAGGCTTCAAGCCCGACGGGCTACAGCCGCGCTCCACTCTCATTTATCCAGCAATGGCCGTCACCACTTCATATCGATGCCTCACGTCCACTTTCCTTCTTATCTCTTCTTTGATACTCCTTTCCTACTTCTTCGCTCAGTTTCCCCACGCGCCCCAACGATATAGCGTTCACCCCTCCCTCGCATGCCTCGGACCAGAGACCAAGGCCAAAGATATCTACCCAGAAGACTATTACTCTGGCGGTGCGTATGTCTCCCTGCCTTTCGGTAACGTGCGTCCCCGTCCCCACCGTGCCTCTTCGTTCTTCTGATAACTCAATCGCGGCACATTTTGCTTCTTAGGTCCGCTACTGGCTATTTGGCCCTGAGGCAGGCAAGAAGGTAACCAATCACGTCTTTGCGATCTTCCTGTCTGTTTGATCCATCACGATCAGGTCGTCCTCGTTCACGGCTTATCCGTACCTTCATTAATTTGGAAGGACGTGGCACCCGCTCTTGCATCGCGTGGTTATCGTATCCTTTTGTACGGTACGCGTGCATGTGTGCTCGCCTCAATTCCCCAACACTCAACCATCTGCAGATCTTTACGGCCGTGGCTATTCAGACGCTCCTGATATCACCTACGATGCGTCTCTATATGCCACGCAGCTTGCGCTTCTCATGCAGCATGTCAAATGGCCCAAGGCCTATGTCGCTGGAGTGTCGATGGTCCGTACCTTTTCCGTACTTTGTTGTTATAGTCGTCGACTAACTCTTATTGTCTCGTGCAGGGAGGCGGTATTCTTACCGCGTTCACGTCGTTCTTCCCAGACCTGGTTGATGACAAGGTAGCTCTCATCGCTCCGACCGGGCTAGTTGAGGTATCGTCGTTTGTCGTGTGCCGGCGGGTCATCTCCTAATCGCGCTTCCAGTCTAAAGATCTATCAAAAACCACTAAATTCATGTCATCACCTTTCGTTCAATCCGTGACGTCAAGCGCACCTTTCCGCGTACGTGGGAATTCAACATCATGTGCCCTAACCACTCACCTTTCTTCTCAAATCAGTTCTATCTCCAACGGCTGGCGAACTCCTCGTCAAGTGACCCCGTGTCTGAAGTTTGTCCTTCTTTTCCTATACATTATCGGATGCGCTGATCATCGCTTCTGTGTAGATTGTGCGCATACAATCCGCGCATCTTCCGGGCTACAATGCAGCCATCGCTTCTTCGCTGAGATATTGCCCCATTCGTGGCCTGCACGACTCGTTCGAGAAATTGGGCGCGTCGAATCGCAAAATTCTGCTTATTTGGGTGAGCTACCTCGTTTTATTTGAAGTTGGCATGCATTTGACGTTCCTATCAGGGTACCGCGGACAACACTGTACCCTACAAATATGCAGCACGCATGCAAGAACTTCTACCACGATCAGAACTCATCACCGTTCAGGGAGGAGGGCATGACCTAGCAGTCAGCCATCCCGAAACGATCGTCTCTGCATTCACACGTTTCTTTGGTTCAAGGTAGTCGAAGCGTACACTCCTGCCAGCTCTGGAAACCCTCATGACTTGTATGTGGCAATACCTGGAAAGATGTTCACCGAATAACAGCTCTCCAGGTAATTTATTATACATGGCACCCTATTGGAACTTACACCGACTATCTGAGCCGGTTCGTGAAGGTTGTAATGATGCGATACACGGCCACAAATACTCAATTATCTTAATTATTCGAGTTAATTCGACCGCACACCCTTCACGGACACCCATGTCATCCCCCTGGTTTGTGACTCGATCACTAGAGCGTCTGATAACTTTGAACTTTTGGTTTACGGCCTTTATCAAAATTTTGCTGTACTTGTTCAGCCCTTGGTGCTACTTCTGGTGTATGCTTACTACTTTGTGTCTTACCACTGTCCGAGTCCATGCGACTCTTCTGAATTCCCCTTTGCTATCTCCCAGAATTTCGTCCAACCTATGATAGACCAAAACTGCTGTTAGCATCGTAGAACTTATTTAATTGAATGTCTCTGTTCTATGTGGAACCGCTACCTGACCTGCTTATGGTTTACCTGCCGAAAGGACACATGTTTTGGGACTTGCAGTGCTCAACTATCCGCGCCAACAAATTCTGAGGTCAACCCCTTGAGCTCCTTGAGTCTTGACAATGCTGAGATCCACGTTGTCGGTGTCAGCCTTGTGTCAGCCGATGCTTGCTGCCGTAGTCATGTTGCCAGCTTGTCACTTTGAAAACACGTCGTGATTGCTTGTAGAAAGTGTGCATAATGGTATTTTACAATGTAATGAATTTGTGGTATGTGCCAAAGAAATCGTTGAACCAAACGGGTATGTAGTACTTATGTAGTACCAAGGGGAATTTGAAAGGGGAAAAAATCGCAACGCGATTGATCATCCCTGAAGTTCCTCTGCAAACGATATTTACTGGATGGACTTGAATCACCCATCGTAGTTTCGAAAATACGTGACTCTCTTATCGTGGCCATTCTCTGTCCGACGGTAGAGTAGGCCGGCCTGTAAATGACCTATTCCACGAACTTGCGGCTCCGCAGAGAGCCCATGAGCTGCAAGAATGTCCCTGGTGAGGACGACGCGCCCTTGCCGCGGAGACCTATGAAGCGTTCCACATCTCCGGTCGCGAGTCCATCCCGATACGTCTCGAGATATTTGTCGACCGTTTTCTGCTGCACGCCCGTCAGACTGGCTATTTTTCCCGCGAGCAACGACTTTTTGGAGATCTGGAGCACGTCCACGCAGTGGTTGTGAACCCCGAGAAACGTCTGACCACGGCCGTTCGCGGTGAGCAGGTGTGGAAGGACGAAGTAGCGGTACGGCTTCGAGACGAATCGCACGCGCAGGTTCGACGGATCGAGACGCGTGGTTGGATGAGAAAGATCGAGGCCGATGCGTGGAGACTTGTATATCTGGGGCGGCGAGGACGTTGATTCTTTGACGCCGACGAAAAGGGTTACCGGATTCGACTCGGGGTCACTGTCGTTCGAGTCGGGCGAGGGCGCTCGGAATGCGGATATATCGCCCTTCCATTTTTCGTTGACGAGTTCGGGGATGCCATCGGCCTTACTTGCTCGCAACAATTCGTCGACTAGCAGGGAAGGACCGGATATGACGGTCGAATCTGAGACCCTGCGGAGGGTCCGCAGCAGAATGCCGCCACGAACCGGCACCGGCTGGGCGATTGAGGAATCCGGGGAGTTGAGAGTCCCGATGGTCAGGTCGAGTCCTTTCCGAGAGCCACTGCGGTAAGCGGGGGGACCTGAGCTGACCGAACCGTTGTGCCGAGGAACGCGATGGAAGTACCTAAAGACCGACGGAGGTTTGGTTCAGTTGGTCCGATATGCTAAAGATTGAGAAGAACTTGGACCGACCATGCCCCTGACAGACGCTGATCCGCTCCGTCGTGAGTGAACGGATCGGAATGACAGTCGACTTTGATGAGATAAAACTCGAATTCGAGCAACTCGTACAGCACCCGTTTGGGGCTGCCGTCAGGTTTGGTAGAGCAACAGACTAGGTAAGAACGTCGAAACAAATGTTCTGCTATTGCATCGAAACGCTCCACTATGGAAGCATTGGAAGAAAGCGAGGGTGACGAAAAATCGAGGAGGGGTAGAAGTTCGTTGTCAAGCTCGGGAAGGTCTGGTGGTGTGTTGTGTGAGTGAGGGCGTTGGGGAGACACGAGATGAGGAAACGCACCCGGTACTTGTGATTGCTTGGCCTTCTTCGGTGACGTTCTGTCGCCAGAAGAGGGTATCTGCGAAAAATACCTTTTGATGCTCATGATTTCTTTGACAGCAACTCTACGTTCGGTTTATGAAATTCGTGATGTCATGAGAGTCACCGCGACTTGAGCGCTAACACCCATCAACTCAGCCCGTAACTAACCATTTCACAACAGCAGTGATGCGCCCTCTCGGTCAACAAGTCGTCCGCAAGGCCCTCTGTGCGCGTTATACCACCAACCCCTCTTTCATCTCTGTTCGTCACCTCGCTTGCACGCGTCCCACCTACGAGTCCTCTCAGAGGACTCCCGCAGCCTCGGACCATTCGGCTGAGTCCTACTTCAAAGACGTGGACCATACTCCCCCACCCGACACTTCCACCTATCAGGTGGACGACTCTTCAGAAGCCGTGCAGCGACCGCACAAGCCGCCGTCCGGCGAATACAGTCAGGCGGGCGTTACATCAGAGGCATACAGGACTGTGGACAAACGAGAGCCTTATGATGTCCCTTCCTCGGGCGGGGCGGGTACGAAGCTGCGGTACGGCGGGAGGGGTCAACGGGCCTCGGAGAAAGGCAAGGAAACCAGTCACCCCGGCGAGGGTCCAGAAGGGGCTAGCGCTGTAGGACGGAAGCCAGAGGGCAAGAAGTGATCAGGAGGATGACGAGCTTGTATACTTGTAATGAATGAAGTGAAGGTCAGGGTGTCTTGAAGTTGTATGTAATTGTTGTAATTCTGCGTTTGTAATTCAGGCCTCACTATCACCGTTATCCAGCCCCTTTTTCTTTCAGTAACGGAGGACTTCAGAGTGCAGAGTGGGGATGCGGATGAGAGTCAATCGGTTAGCGGACCGGGATCGCCCACCACGACTTCATCGACGATAATCATAACTTAAATTCGACTTATACGACGGATTCTCTTGCAATCATGGCTACTGTAGCCACGGCAGAGGATGCCATCCCGACCCAGCCCGAGAAGCATGCAACACCTCCTGTACAGATGTTCTACTGCGACGGTTAGATCAACTCTCGCACTGGGTGATACCGATCCATTGACGATCCGCTTAGTCTGCACGTTTCCTCCGGAATACTGCGAGTTTGGCAATAGCCTTTCGAAATGTAAGGAATGGCTACAGGGTCAACGCCCAGACCTATACGAAAAGTATTATTCTGAAGGTGCGCAATTACATTCTGAGAATAGCCATCGTCACCCCTCAAGCATCGACTTTGTCTCTTCTCAAGGGGCACTCAAGGCCAAGCTCGGTACGATAAGTCGAGAGGCACAGAACAAATTGGAGGAGGATACAGCGAAGAAGGAAGCAAAGGCTGAGGCCAAGGCTGACGCAGCGAGGAAAAAGAAATTGGTACGTCCTCGCAAGCTTATCGAGCGCCATCTAGCTAACCATTCCGTCGTTCCCAAGTCATCTCAAGTGGGTTTTGTTCGCTCGTCGTCTTCTGCTCTCACTTTCCTCATACATCTCAGATTATCATAAAACGGATAGAACGTAACAAGCGCAAATTCGTAACTTCAGTTCGCGGTCTAGAGGCATTTGGCAAGGCTGCTCATCGCTGCATAATACTTCGTCTGATCTGACCCTGAGATCAGGTGTCGATTTAAAGAAAGCTGCCAAGCTCTTTGCCCAGCGATTCGCGACAGGCGGGTCAGTAACGAAGAATGCGGCTGGCATTGACGAAATTGTCGTGCAAGGTGACGTCTCTCAGGAAATCTATGATATGATTGCGGAGGCAAACGAGGGTGGTGGAGACAGCGGAAAGGGAGGAAAGAAGGGACTCGATGTGCTGAAGGGTGTGTTGGTTGATAACATCGAGATGGTTGAAGAGAAGAGGAAAAAAGACTCGGAACAATGAACAACGCCCTTTCGAGTATGATAACATTTCAGAACCTTCAGACTCGGTGTTGTGCAAGACCGACATCACTACCTTTCCACATCGCCTCTGCAGTGATGGCGACTGTGAAGGCACGTCAGTGATCCTTATACGTCCAGCCTGGTGATTCAACGTTGGAGTTACAATGGAGTATTGGCGCGGATAGAACGCATTGTACATTATGTTAGCCGGAATGTTCATGACGTGTTTCCGACTCAGGTTATGTGTCGAGTACGTTGGCGTGAAGGTGAGTAGAGCACGGCCCTCGTCTGACCCAAAGAATGACTGGGCAGCCTTTCGGCAGGCGTTTGTCTGTGCTGTTCAACGAACCACCACCACCACTCCCTCCCCTCCTAAAGCCCTATTTCTTCCCTACTCTTGATATGGCTGGCCAGTCAGGCTCCACTCGTTTTCGCGCCCGTTTCGACTCTGCCTTGCAGACTTACCAGCAGACGACGGGTATGAAATTGGCCGGGCATCCACTCGCGGTGCAACTCCAGAGTTGCAACTCTACCAAGTCCATCATGACAATTTTTGAATGCGAAACGCGAGCATCCAGCTATCTCCTACGAAGCGATAGAATCATGGAAGCGTTAGAGAGTATCGTATCGATATTATTTACCCTCTCTACCACCGCCTCATTCGGCGACGCTATTGGCCTGGTGTGTACTAAGGAGGCACTGATCGCGTGTTTCCACATCCCTGACGGGGATCTTACAGCCATACCCACCTGCAAAAGCAATACTCGCTGGCGTCGCCATCCTGTTTGCCGTATGTGCTGTTCCCTAGTACCTTTGTAGGTATCCCAGTGACATCCAAGTAAACCAGACGTCCAAGGATGTAAATTCCAACCACGGCACACTCGTCGAGTTGCTCGAATCCATCGAGCACATTCTTAAGCGTGTTGATATATATACACGGATCCCTCCTACGCCCGCAACGGATGAGGCAGTGATTAGGATTATACTGGAACTGCTTTCCACGCTCGCTTCAGCTACCAAAGAGCTCAAAAATGGACGATCGAGTGAGTCCGTTCTCGCTGACGTGTTGCCTTACTCAGCGCAATGCAGTCAAATTCTTCAAGAAAGGAGATGAGAACGTTGAGGCGATCCTGCAGAGACTCGACCGACTCACGCAAGATGAGGCTCGGACTGCCGCAGCTCAGACTCTCGAGGTCGTCCACGGTCTCGTCCAGAATATGAGGGTGGTCATGGACGGTGAGAAAGCGCGCTTATATTTTAATCCGTCCTCTAATGATTGTCCTTCCATCTAGATGGCAAAGCATCGGTTGACAGTATCCGGGAAGCGTTGGGTACGTTTTCCTGACGACAGCGAGCTAGTTCCGTGTCTGACTGAGGGATAGAAACGCTACATCAAATGGCGAGCGAAAAGAACAAGTCGAAACGTCAGCTATTCCCTACAGTTGCGATTGTTGAGAAGATCACTAAGACTAGTACTGTCCCGACAGGTGACCAACTACGGAGAGATATTCGAAGCTGGCTGTGTCCCCCTGATCCATGGAAGAATTACAATACCGCCCGCGAATCGAGGCAAGGGGGTTCCGGGGCGTGGTTCCTTCAAGGGGACACGTTCTCGGAATGGAAAGCATCCGGACCGAATTGTCTTCTATGGATCCACGGTAAACGTCAGTCGCCCAGCACTTACTGTTTCGCAGACACTGATGGGTTTCCCATTCGTAGCGGGCTCCGGAAAGAGCGTGCTGTGGTATGTTCACTTTTTGATTCTTTGACCTTGGGAAATTTATGGTGTCGGCCAGTTCGACTATTATCGAGGACACCGAGACTATGTGCAAGTCCGGGCTTGCATCACTCGCTATGTTTTTCTGTGACTTTAGGGAGGATCAAAAGAAGAACCCCCGGGGGCTGGTCTCATCCATATTAGTCCAGCTTTGTTGCCAATCTGATTCTTATTGTGCTATTCTTTCCAATTTCTACTCAAAACACGAGGATGGCTCTCAAGATCCAACCGAGGATGAACTTGCCCGATGTTTACGGAACTTGTTCGAACTCCCAGGACAAGCTCCGGTCTATCTGATTATCGACGCCTTGGATGAATGTCCAAACGCATCCGCTATTCCGTCCCCTCGCGAGAAAGTCTTAAAGCTTGTGGTGCAGCTTATAGAATTGCAATTCGCCAATATCCGCATATGCGTCACCAGCCGACCCGAGATCGACATCAAGGGTGTTCTTGAACCCTTGACTTTCCGTTCCGTTTCCATACATGACGAGGGCGGACAAATGGAGGACATCGAGAATTACATCAGGTCGGTCGTGGACACCGATCCAAAGAACCGAAGGTGGAAACAACAGGACAAACAACTTGTGATCGACTCCCTCCTAGGACGCGCTAACGGCATGTAAGCAATCATCACTAATACTTAATTTGTTCACGACTCTCATCCTGATCTATGATATAGGTTCCGTTGGGTTTACTGTCAGCTCGTCTATCTTCGCGGCTGCCAACCAGGACGTATCCGGCGTGCCCTGGCCGAATTGCCAGAGACTCTCGACGAGACATACGAACGCACGTTGCGGGAGATAAACAAGGCAGACTCGGAATTCGCCCACCGACTATTTCAGTGTGTCGTCGTCGCTTCCCGGCCGCTCCGTGTCGATGAGCTAGCGGAGTTTCTCGCATTCGATTTCGAGGCGGAACAGATTCCGAAATTTTGCGAGGATTGGCGCCCAGAAGACCCCCTAGAAGCGGTGCTGTCCACGTGCTCCACACTGCTTTCCCTTGTCAACGTCGATGATTCGGCTGTAATCCAATTTTCGCACTTCTCAGTCAAGGAGTTCTTGACATCTACCCGCTTTGCCGAAAAATGTGACACTACATCTCGCCGTTACCATGTTTCTATGACGCTCGCGCATTCCCTGGTCGCGCAAGCCTGTCTGGGTATTTTACTACACCTGGATGAAAATGTCACCAGACGCAGCCTGGACAAATTTCCCCTTGCTGAATATGCCGCCCAGCACTGGTTTGAACATGCTCGGTTTGGGGGTGTCTCGCAACATGCAGAAGAAGGGATGAAACAGCTATTTGATTCGAGCAAACCACATCTTGCGATTTGGCTCTGGATATATGACCCAATTCGGCCCTACAGACGAGCGGAGAAGCCGTCGTCACATCATGAAACCACCTTACATTATGCAGCTTTCTGTGGCTTACACACCATAGTGAAGTGTTTGGCTATTGAACACCCACAGGACGTGCATTCTCAGGACCTCTATAACCGTTCAACTCC
>Ga0137397_10002961_pt1 | contig 11823 bp, 8 predicted proteins | sample czorhiz116metaG_FD_106658 | JGI IMG/M metagenome (GOLD analysis project Ga0137397, IMG submission 106658) | Vadose zone soil microbial communities from Angelo Coast Range Reserve, California, USA - czorhiz1.16 metaG | ecosystem: Environmental > Terrestrial > Soil > Vadose zone | place: USA... | reverse complement strand
TACGAGCCGCGGCTATCGAGTCTGCTGGGCCGACCGAGCCGCGACCTGTCTGGACGCCCTGGATGAGTTTCCCGATGTCCGAGTGGTCCTTCTCGATCTCAGCGTCGGCGGCACCGAGCTCCTACGGCATATAAAGATGAAAAAGCCCGATGTCGAGGTGATTATGATGACAGGGCAGGGCCAGGAGGGGCTTGCCAAACGATCGATCAGCCTCGGGGCGTTCGCTCATCTGCCCAAGCCGCTGGATGTATCCATCATGGAGAAGCTGGTGGGCGTTTGCGTCAAACAACAGGATAAAAAAGGAGAGTCGACGTAGCCCGCCCACGTCCGTCGTACGGATGTACGGACATGAATCGGGAGCGGGGCCGAGCGACCGCCGGATGACTGCCCAGTTGGCAGTTGATTACCACCTTCTGCAGGACAAACTTCCGTATTGCTGGACGTCCTTGTCTTAGGTACGCTGCCTAACATACGGGATCGACGGCGCCTCGAAGGATCTAGGCAAAACTGGCAATGGAGATGCCATAGGCGATGCGGGGAGCAGGATGCCTCAAAGCGGGGAGATCAATACCAACTTCGGAGTATTTAGGAATGTTTGTTGCGGTCGCGAAATTATCATTCGGGAGGGCGCCACATTTCCCGGCTGTCAGAACCATCCGAAATCGGTTGCCGTCTGGCAGGCCATTGAATTCGAAATCATCAACGCTATAACCATTAGGAAAGAAAAGCAGACCGATCCTGCCGCGTGATGTCCTGTTGGCAGAAATCGGCTCTCTAAATCGGTCTCGTCTCCCCATCCGTACTGACAGACATTTTTTACAGGGATTCGGCAAAATGCCTGCCAACGGCGACACCAATACACAATTAGGCATCTATAAGAGCGTTTGCTAGGCGTATTTGGTGTGTTCGCGCGTCAATTGAGCCTGAGACTGCCTGCGCTGTTCAGCAACGGAGAGATCAACCCGCAAGGCGGATATTACAAGACGCTCTGCTGCGATCTAGAGTTCCACATCCCCGTGGGAACGATCTTTCCCGACCGTCCACGGCATGAGAACCTGCCGACCGTCTGGAGAATGATTAAAGACGAATCCAGCGACGAAACTAAGAAACGCTCTGCGGGTGAGTGAAGTGCGTTTTTGCAACTTGAAGCTGTAGGACGAAAGGCGATGGGTTTTCAGGCCGATTCCCTATAGGGTTTCCAATGTCGCCCGGGATATGTTCCCAACATATGTAACTTTGATCTCTTCGTTCCAAAGCGAAGGCCCGCAGTTTTCCTAACTGGCTGCGGGCCCTTTTTATTGTTTAAGGTGGGTCAGTAGCGGCGGCCTATGACCGCGTGCTTAAAGCCCGGCGACTAACGTTGATGAAGGCTCACGGCTCGCTGCATCGGTCGCAAACAAGATCGATACCCATTTCGATATCAGAGGATTCTAAACTGCTCGTGAATGCGCTGCTCGGGTAGCCGGTCAGGGTGATGTACCGCCGGACGAAAAAAGGACCCGCAGCAAGAGGAACTGCGGGCCTGCGCTTTGGAGCGGATAGGATTACCAAGGTCAGTAGCTTGGGAAGATATCCCGATGACATCGGAGACCCTATCGGGGAGCGTCCTTAAAACCGACCGCATTTCGTCCTACAGATCAAATTTGTTTTGCAATGCAGATGCCGGCGTTTGACTTGCCCTGGCACGGGAGTATCTTTGGGGAGGGCCCAACGAGGGTTCCTTCTGGAGTGTTCTGCTTGGTCATTCTGGATCGTACGCTTATTACTGAGGCTGGAAAACTCACCACAGCTGCAAATGTTCATCAGATGAAGATGCGTATCTTCCTCTACGAGGAAGCAGTGCAACTGCACAATACCGGCCATCCTCGACATCGCATATATCATCAGCACTATGAGGATCTCCTCCGGCAATACGTCGCCACTGCAGGTCCGGCAAGGTTGATGCGTGAAGAAGCCCGCCAGGTTAGCATCGTCGCCCAGGAAACCCGGGAGCATAGCGAGCGACTCAAAGGGGAGATGCGCGATCTGAAGGATGCTTTTGATATTCTGAAATAGGGAATTCGCTTTGTGCACAAAGCGCAGAATGACTTTCGTATAGTGACATGAGCGGAAGAAAACCGGATGGCAATAGGCAAGAAGCCAAGAACGCTCCGTGCCGGAAATCGATGCGTAATGCTGCGGCAATAAACGCCATGGATTGGGGAACGGTTTGGGTCAGGGTCTGAAGGACGGCTCTGGGTCGCGCGGTCCGTTGTGCGAGGCTCCATCGATCATCGCCTTCTCACAGTGTTGTTGACCGCAGTGGCTTGCGCTGTTTCACCATCGGGGCTGGACGGCATCAGGTTGCCAGCGTTTTGATTCTTAGCGGGAGTCGATCTCTGCCGAGACGTCTCAAGCGCCGTTAACCTCGGCTGGGGCCGTCACTTTGTTTGGAGCGGCTTGCGTTGTCAGTGGAGAGTTTTGAGTGTGAGTCAATCCGTCTTACTCAGAAACCCACAACTCAAAACTCAACGACTGCGCGGGCCATCTCCGATGCTTCGGGGATCTCAAAGGCGCAATCGCATGCCTACACTGCCCCGAGCTTCGCTTGGAGATCCTGGACGAGGTTCTGAAGCACTATTTGATCATATCCTCTAAAGAAGGCCTTCAAATTCCCTTTCGAGTCCGTGTTGGTCACATCACCCGTAACCTGCAGGCGAATCTTCTCTACCTTGGTTGCATCATTGGTTGAAGTTACGAGCTTCACGCTGATCTGCACGGTGTAAAACCAGTTGTCCTTGAGCACTACAACACTTTTGTTCGCAGTGGTCCTGAGATAGCCCGACGCCTTTTCCATTGTTGCAATGTCGTAATTGTGTTCTAGCAGGGTATTGAGCATTGTCTGCCAGACCTTCTCATAATCCTTCTGAATGTCCGCCCGAACGGGCAATTCGCGCCAAATTGGATCGCCGACAACGAGTCTCGTCTTGAGAGGTTTAGGGACCGACTGGGCGGATGCGGTCGCTACGGCGAGCGACACAATTGCCATCAATACTACCAAACGTTTGCTGACCATGTTAAATGAAGCCTCCGAAAAAATGAGTTTTAGGGCTCACCCTTATACATGGAGGGCAACCCGCAGACAATCGGAATATCGGGGTTGAGACAAGGACGACCCTAAGACTTTTACTTTGAGCATCGGCCTACAAGCAGATAGGGCTTTCAGGAATTTCAATTAAGGTCGGACGGCCCGAATGGAGATGGTCCTTTGATTCTTGAACACTACGCCAGCATCGCTCGTGAGTATTTCCTCCAGAAAAAGACGCCATGCCTCAACACACGCCGGAGTGCTGTCGTTCCTGTGCACCAGTGCTTGATGCAATCCAGGTCGAGAGGGCAGCTCTCGCGCGCAGTGATGACTCTCCCTTCGCCGACCGCCAGATGCGACGTTGGCAGAGTGGCTCCGCCATGAGTGCCTTTTAGCTGGCGTGCCTGGGGATTGCTCGTTTCAAATCCTTGGAATCTCCCGCTTGGGTCCATCCTGAGGGCGTTATCGAATGTGCTTGCGAAAGAGGTGTGTGGACAAGTTCCTTGCGGCCGAAGGCCTATCGTCGCGCCCGAAGTAGCCTAAATCTTTGTCTCTTCGTGTCTTCGCGACTTTGGTGTTGACAGCACCATGACACGAACCGACAAAGGTAGTTTGCGAGAATTAAGCTTTGCGGCGCTACCACCAAGGAAGGCCCGGGTAAGCATCTACAGGATGAGAACATGAGCATAAGTTTCAGGATCTTTAGATTTCCTTTGCTAAACCTCTCTGTTTCAAGGGTTCAGACTTTCGTCGGTCTTGCCGCAGGCATCCTGTCGATCACAGGCGCTCTCGTCGCCTTCATCAAACCCGGTCCCGACAAAGGCGAACTCGTGGCGATTGTGCAGGACGCCAAAACAGAGAAGGCCATGTCTGATGCGACGATCGAGATCCTGACACCGCGGGATGCCGTCATTACAACACTAAAGCCGAACTCGTCCGGAAAGGCGCGCTACACGTTAGGTGAGGGTCATTATCGCCTCCGCGTGAGCCATCCTCGATACGGCCAAGAGGTCCGCGAGGTGCAGTTGATCGCGAGTCAGACCACCGAGGTTCGCGTACAACTGCGCGCGGGCTCTATCGGTGGCGCCATGCGGAGGCTATTCCGCCACTAGTCGCCCTCGATTTATGCCGTGCTGCCGGTCCGAAAAGAGGATTACAGGCGCTCAAGGATTTGTCTGCCGCCTGTTCCTGACGTTCAGGACGTGAGTAATGGAAAAGCGGCGAAACGCCCGGGTGATCTTCGCCCTTTCTTTCAAGTCCTGAGTAGTCGGCTCATCGATAATCTCGCCCAAGAACCACGCGTGCGTGCAATTCGCGAATTGGTGTCGTGGTTGTGGAACTCGCGCGGCCAAGGCGGCTGGAGCTTTTTTCCCAGCCGACTGGCCCGGTTGCTGGGTGCCACTGGGTGCCACGGGTGCCAAAATTTGTCCCAGTTTGGCCGCACTTGGCCAACTGTAACTTTCTTAAACCATTGATACTACAGGGATGCCCTGTAAATTCACACGCAGGAGGTCATCGGTTCGAGACCGGTCGGTCCCATTTCGAATCAATCACTTAGGGCGCGGTTTTTCCCCGCCCTTGCTCATTTTTGGTGCAGGGTGCCACTGAGTGCCACGACATAGGAGGTCATTCCGAGTCGCACGCACACGGGTGTGCGGCCGGTGATTCGGCAAATCGATTTTCAGCTTCATTAAATGGCCTGTCTCCGAAGTCCGAAGTAAACTACCGCGCATCAGAGGCCCTTTCCATGAGGATTGACCCGGGACAGAAGCTCGGACTCTACGAGGTTATAGCGGCGATCGGTTCAGGTGGGATGGGCGAAGTGTATCGAGCCCGCGATAGCAAACTCCACCGCGATTTGTAAAAGCCTGTCCCTACGTTGATCGTTGCCGTATCGATAGTGATCCTCGCGATTGTCGGAGTGTTTTGGCGGCTAGCCGGAGATACCGTTTCCGCGCCGCAATGGGCGGGGACTCTTTTGAATGGGCCGAGCGTTGCCAACAATCCTCGTCTCTCACCGGATGGCCGCACCCTAGCATTTTTAGCGCTGGTGGACAACTTGTCGCAGGTGGCCGTGATGAATCCCGACTCGGGCAACTGGACGGTTCTCACGAAGGATCGCTCACGTGGTTCCTCGATCGACATGTGCTGGTCTCGAGACGGGTCAAGGATTTATTTTGATCGCTATGACAACGTGCCACGCGGCATCTTCAGCGTTCCTGCTCTCGGTGGCGAAGAACGTCTCATCCTGGAGGATGCGATGGCTCCTGAGTCGCTGCATCGAGGCACACAAGCTTGGTACATCTGGCTTTCGTGCTAACACGTGCTAACAACATCAGCCAAACTGACCCAAAATGAGACAAAGGCTGAACGTCCAAATTTAGACCCGAACTACTCGAAAACTCAACGTCTTGGGAAGTGATCAAAACTGAGACAAAATCGGCGAAAAATGCCGGTTTTACCTTGACACGGTAGAGGTCATCGGTGCGATCCCGGTCGCGCCCATTGGTTCTAACCTCTCCCGTTTCATAAGTTTTACCAGCCGGTTGTTAATTCACCCGATTGCCTGCAACAGGCAAAAACTGCCCAATTCTGCCAATTTGTTTTCCAAACCGCCCAATTCCTTGCCGAGACGGTCCGCTGCGATCGGCTTGTTCTCGTCCATGCCGACCGTGTAAACAAACTGCATTTTGACTTCGGCATGCCCCATCATTTCAGCAATGTCCTCCGCGGGAATTCCGTTTTTGTGTAATCAGTTGTCAAACGTGCGACGGAACGTCAACCAGCTCGCGCGGAACTATGGGCATTGAATGGCCGGTCTGGGTTGCATGGGAAATGGAAAGGTATTGGTTCGGTCGAGATCCCCGCTGACGCTTGTCGCAGACTACCTGACTTCCACGACCTGAAACCGCTCCGGCGAGCCCAAGTTGACGATACCGTTACGTATCATGATTCGGGCCTTTGTATCTTCGTGTCCAGACTTAGCAGCGCCGCACCGTAACAACAGGCCGCCGCGATCGAGGTCGCAGTAAAACCCAAAGCGGGACCCAGGAGCATAGCAAGCGCCGAGCCGATGACTGTGAAAAAGCCGTTTACTCCCCAGGCCCACGGCACAAGCGCCGGCGCAGAGCCGTGGACCATGCGCAATCCAATAGGAAAAGGCATCCCCAGGAGAAACCCGGTGGGGGCCACAGCTGCCACTGCGATCATCACACGCCAGGCAATCGGCAGACCCAGAGACACCGTGAAGACCCACGGCAGGGCAAGCATCGTTACGACCATGGCGCCGATGGCGGCGCCGAGCGTGGCGGCAGCGAGTCGCGGCGTCGCCGTGCCGAAGCGGTCTGTGGCGAAGGCTCCGGCGCCGGTAAACAGGAGCAGGGTCGCCAGGATCACGGAGAACGTGTACACCGGCTGGCCGAGAAACAGTGTGAAGCGCTGCAAGTACACAATCTCAATCATGATGAAGCCGAGGCCAAGACCGGCGAAGTACACCAAATACTTCCAGCACGCGGGGACGTACAGCCCCTGCCTGGCAAAGCGCACCAGTGGAAGCAGGATCAGTATCACGGCGATGATGGTCGACTGGCCGAGCAGCGTGATGATCGCGACGACGGCGATCCAGTGTTCCGCCAGATGCCCACCTCCTAATCCGAAGGCGTAGAGCACGGAGCGGGGACCGACGCTGGACCACTGCACCTGCAGATTGAAGAACGGCCAATCGTCGGTCGAGGGACGCAGATCGAGTTCCTGTTCGCGATAGAACTGCCGCAGGTCGGATGTGGTGAGTATGTCGTGAATCGGTTCCCCCGGGCGCGAATCGAGCGGTGAGTACAGGATCTCGGGCGGTCCCAGCTTCGGCAGGCCGGCCGATCTTGTTTCGAGACGTTCCCGGATAGCCGACAACTCTTCCGCCGTGAAGCGAGCCTTCTTGAACAGCAGGCCGTCATGGGGCTGGCGCGGCCCGAACGGCGCAAGCGGCGAACGGAAGCCGACGACGTGCCAGGCGGCATCCGCGATTCCGCGTTGCTCGAGCACCTCGCGGATGGTGGCGGCAAAGCGAGCGAGCTGTGTGCGAGGGCGCGTCACGAGCAAGATTCCGTCGGGAGCAAGATGGTCGAGGAAGTCCTCGAAGGCCTCCTTCGTAAACATGTAGCTCTCTGTCAAACCCATCGCCCCCGCAGCGATGGTCGAGTTGCTGATCGTCTGGATGGCGATGATCGCGTCGTAGGTCTCTCCGGAGCGGCGCACAAAGCTGCGGCCTTCATCCGAAAACACCCGCACCTCCGGCCTGTCAAAGAGGCCTCCCGTGCGCTCGCGGAAGCGCCGCGTAACGACGTCATTAATGATGTCGTTGACCTCGACGGCAGCGATCGAGGACGCGCCGAAGGCCAGCGCCTCGAGGACCTCACGTCCCGCGCCCGAACCAATCACGAGCACTCTGGGGCGTTCCTTTCCCACGAAAGCAATCCCCGGCGCACGGTAGAGCGCGGGATTGCCAAGCACTGCGGAAACGCCATCACGCAGGTCTCCAATGCCAGTGCCGGCACTCCCACCATCGATGACAACGCCAAGGCCGGGCACCGGCCAGCCCTCGTCGGGCCGCGCTGGGAGTTCGTAGACATCGATGCGGGAGAAGGTGTTCCACGCCGTGTAGACCGGCCGACTCGCGCTTTCCTTCAGCGGATGCTTCTTCTCCGAGGTGATGCGGATCGGGATCGCTTGCTCGGCGAATGGCGCGAAGCCCGCGATGCAGCCGCCGAGCACGGCCGCGCAGGCTGCGATCCGCGCGGCGTGCCGGTAGCTGAAGACGGATGCCGACAACATCCCCACGGCTGCCGCGAGCGCCACAGACCCAGAACCTCCGACCTGCCCCATGGTCAGCGCCACAGCTGCGCAACCCGCAGCCGCGCCGACAAGGTCCGCGGCATACAACCGGTTGATCCGTCGCGAGCCGCGGGTCAGTAGCAGCGCGATTGCAAGGCCCGAGCAGAAGAACGGCGCCGACAGCAAGAGGTATGACATCGGCATCAGCAGGATCTGCCACGGGTCCGAGAGCAGCATAAACGGATCGAAGGGAATGTGCTGCATGGCCCAGAAACTCGCCAGAGTGACGAGACCGAAGACGATCGCCAGCCAGGCCAGCGTACGATCGAGTGGCGCCCGGACGCGTAGTCCGGGCCACACGGCCAGCACCACCCCGGATGCACCAAACCCCAGTAACGCCGTCGAAATGATCAGGAAGCCGAAGTGATAATAGAGCGTGACGGAAAGAACCCGGGTCAGAGCCAGTTCCAGCAGGAGTGTGCCGAGGGAGAGCAGCAAAATGCCCACATAGTGCCGGACCTCGATCTTATCGAGATAGTCTCGCTCATTCATATCCATTCCTTATCCTCAGCAACGCCCGTTGCACGCATCTTCTACCCCATGGAGTGCTCGGCGAACAAGGGGAATCCCGTTCTCTGGGGATTGCCGCCGGATCAGAACTTCTGCCCGATGTTCAGCACCACCCACCGGCCTGGTTGCCGGTAGGCATGGGACACGCTTCCGCCCTGTTCGTATTTGTTTCAAACAGAACCAGCGTCAGAGCCGCTGAGCAGCTAAGAGCAAGAACCGGTCTCGGAATGAAAATCCCCATTTCATATGGAGTCTTCCCTCCACCGACACTCGCTATTTGTCAGCTCGCGTATCGCGCTCCCAACAAGAATGTCAACGAACATGCGACGTCTTCCTTGACAGGGGGTCTTCGCCATAGGTAATGTCGGCGCATCTCATAAAAACTCGTGGCCACCAACGTCCGGACGCACTCTTGCTTTAAGGAGGCTTCAAATGAAACTGCGGCGATTGGTATGGTTGGCCCCGTCGGGTTCCTATTGGCGCTGCCGCTGGTTGCGCGCGCGCAAGATTCGACGGTGACTGGTAACGTGCGGGACAACACGGGCGGCGTGCTGCCCGGGGTGGCGGTCACCGCGACGAACGAAGCGCAGGGGACCAGGTTCGTTGGCGTTACCGATGAGCGCGGGGTGTATCGCATTCCGGTCCTCCCCGCCGTCTACCGGCTGACGGCAGAACTGCCGGGTTTTACGACCGCCGTCCGGCCGGGCGTCGAGGTGCTGCTCGGAAGACAAGTGATATTGAACCTCGACATGACGGTTGCCGGACTGCAGGAAACAGTGACCGTAACAGGTGACGCGCCGCTTTTGGACACCAGCTCTTCGAACATCGAAGGAAATATCGACCGGCGGCAAATGGAAGATATTCCGCTCAACGGCCGCAACTGGATGGACCTGACGTTGCTGGCGCCGGGCAGCAGACAGAATGCCTCGAGCGAAGTTCCGCTGGATCGGCAGGGATTCTTTCAGGTCCAGGTCGACGGCCAGCAGGCGACGTTGACGGTGTGTTGTTCGCAAAACCAACCGCGCTACAGCCGCGATTCGATTGCTGAGTTCGTGCTCTCGACGAACCGATTCGACGCCACCCAGGGACGAACGATGGGCATGATGGTGAATGCCGTCACCAAGTCCGGCACGAACAGACTATCCGGGACAGTTGCGGGTTACTTCCGTGACGATAAATTGAACGCGGCCGACTTCATTCAGAAGCGGGTGATCCCCTACAAGGATCAGCAGCTCAGCGGGACGGTTGGAGGCCCAGTCGTGAGGGACCGTGTCCATTTCTTCGCTAACTGGGAATACGAGCATGAGCCGAACACGATCACGTTTTCAAGCCAGTATCCGAACTTCAACGTCGATCTGCAGGGCACGCGCACCGAGTCCAAAGGCGGTGTGAAAATGGATTTTCAGTTCAACCCGCGGAGGCGGTTGGCCGTCCGGTGGAACAAGTACAAGAACCTGATTCCGAACTCCGGCGGTGGCGCCTCGAATCATCCGTCGACATCGTCAGCCAACAACCGGCACGCCAATCAGATATTCGCAACTTACACGGAGGTACTCTCGAACAAAACCGTGAATCAAATCAAAGGTGGTGTTAACGAGAACTTTTACACGCTGGAGCCCGTTGCCGGTTATTCGACGACGCCGAACCAGCGGCCTCCGGGCACGCCGGAGATTTTTGAGGGAGTGTTCGCCGGCCGTGCCGTTCCGGGCGGCACGCCACGGATTAATTTTGCCGGTTACTCGATCGGCGCGGCTACCAATACGCCGCAGCGTACGGGGGAGAAAAACTATCAGATTCGTGATGACTTGACGACGGCTTTTGAACTCGGTGGCCGTCACGACGTGAAGCTTGGTGTCGACTTCATCCGCTACACGATGCCCCAGAATTGGTGCAACCAATGCGACGGAACGTTCACTTCGAATTCGCGTCCGCCGGCGAATATCCAGCAACTCATACCCGTTTGGGACGACGCGTCCACGTGGAACCTCGCCGCGCTGTCGCCGCTGATGCGTGACTATCAAGTCGCCATCGGCAACTTCGCATGGGTCCTCAAGCGCGAAATCTACGCGGCGTGGTACCAGGATGACTGGAAGATCTCCGATCGCCTGACGGCGAATATGGGCGTCCGCTACGATCTGGATCACGGAGCCCAAGGTGAGTGGGTCAAGTTCGAACCGTGGCTGTCGGGCCACAGGCCTACCGATAAGAACAACGTGGCGCCGCGCGTTGGGTTCGCGTACCGGGCAACCGACCGGACAGTTATCCGCGGGGGATACGGTCTGTTCTTCACCGAGCTCGAGGATGATGCCCTGCACCAGTCGTACCTGCAGACACAGCACATTTTGACCACGATCCCGAACGACGGCCGGCCCGACTTCGCTTCGAACCCATTCAACGGGCCGAAGCCTACCGCTGAGCAGCTGGCCGCCAGAACGTGCAACGTCAACCACAACGCGCCAGGCTGCTACTTACGTTCGGTTCCGAACAACGTGGAGATCCCATTCGGACCCCACGATACGTCCTATAGCCAAATGGCGTCGCTTGGCGTCCAGCGGCAGTTCGGAACATCGGTGGCATGGGAGTCGAACGTTGTGTGGACTGGCGGCCGAAAAGAAGAACGCCGGGAAAACATCAACCTTTCCTATAACCCCGCAACCGGCGCCAACTATCCATTCACCGACGTGAGTCGCCGGCCATTCCCCGAATGGGGTCCTGTATTCGCCGAGATCATGGCGGGCCGTTCCAACTACATCGGATGGGAGAACTCGTGGACGAAGCGGTTCAGCAGCCGGTGGCAGGCGCAGGCCACCTACAGCTTGTCTGGCTTTTGGGACGATAACGGGATCGGCAATCAAGGCATTACGGGTCCGCACATCGTCGACCTCCATCCGGGGGCGGGCATACTGACGGAACTACGTCCGCTGGGATTCCCCGTCGCAGTCGATCTCCGGCCGGATTACCAACTCGCGCCGACCGACCAGCGGCACCGGGCGACCTTCAATGGCATCTGGGATATAGGCAAGGGCGTCCAGATGAGCGGTCTCTATTTCTTCGGATCCGGTGAGCGCCAGGCTACCAACTACGGCGGCGACCTGCGAAACACAGGGGGCGGAACGGGACGCCTTCGTCCGGATGCAACCATCGCACCGCGTTCGGCGTTAGTGGGATTGCCGATCCACCGGGTGGATATGCGGCTGCGCAAACGGCTATCGCTCGGAGAGAATAGAACGCTCGAAGGCCTGGTGGAGGTATTCAATGTATTCAACCACGCGAACTACGGGTCGTATACGACGTCGGAAAGCAACTCGAGTTACGGCCAACCGTCCTTCAACTCGAACGTGGCCTACCAGCCGCGCATT
>Ga0137397_10002958_pt1 | contig 11831 bp, 13 predicted proteins | sample czorhiz116metaG_FD_106658 | JGI IMG/M metagenome (GOLD analysis project Ga0137397, IMG submission 106658) | Vadose zone soil microbial communities from Angelo Coast Range Reserve, California, USA - czorhiz1.16 metaG | ecosystem: Environmental > Terrestrial > Soil > Vadose zone | place: USA... | reverse complement strand
TCGGGGATGTAGCGCCACTCGACGCGGTCCACCAGCGCCTGCTTGCCGCCGGCGGCGCCGCTCGGCTTCTCCTTGCGCGGCACGTAGTCGGGGTTGCGCACGTAGACCACGCGGTTGCCGGGCTGCCACTCGTCCTTGGAGAACTTGAACGGCCCGGAGCCGATCACTTCCTTGACCTGCTCGTTGGGGTCGGTCGCGGCCAGCCGCGCCGGCATGATGAACGACGGACTGGCCGAGGGCCGGCCGAGGGCGTCGAGCACCAGCCCGAACGGGGTCTCCAGGTCGATGACGAAGGTCTTCTTGTCCACCGGCGCCATCCGTGACACCGCGGGCATCATCAGGCGGCCGACGGCGTCCTTGGCGCCCCAGCGCTTGAGCGAGGCCACGCAGTCCTCGGCGGTCACCGGCGCGCCGTCGTGGAACTTGAGGCCGTCGCGCAGGGTGAAGGAGTACTTCATGGCGTCCTTGCTCACCGTGAACTTGTCCACCATCTGCGGCTGCAATTTCAGATTTTCGTCCAGCGCGAACAGGGTGTCGAAGATCATGTAGCCGTGGTTGCGCGTGATGTACGCCGTCGTCCAGATCGGATCGAGGATCTTGAGGTCGGCGTGGGGCACGAAGCGCAGCGTGCCGCCCTTCTTCTGCGCGTGCACATACGGCGCGGCGGCGGCGGTCGTGGCGATCGCGGCGGTGCCCGCGAGGAACGTGCGGCGGCTGAGCGTCATGGGTGTCCTCCCCTGTCGGCGACTGGCGCGGGGATGGTGGCACGCCGCCGTGCGGCGTGCAAGCGGACGCGAGGCGCCGCTGGCACCGCCATTGCTCGATTTGGAGGGGCAGGGAGGGCCGTGCCATGCAAACCGTTGCCGGAACGTTCGCCACGCGGGCCGACGCCGAGCGCGCCGCCGCGCAGCTCGAGGCTGTGGGAGTTTCGCGCGATCGCATCACGCTGCTCTCGCCGGGCGCCGATCCTCGCCGGGTCGTGCCCACCGACGACGGTGAGCGGCCGGGCACCGGCGCGGCCATCGGGGCGGTGGTGGGCGTCGGCACCGGGGCCGCCGTCGGCTTTCCGCTCGGGGCCGCCGTCGCGATGATGGTGCCGGGCATCGGGCCGATCATCGCGTCGGGGATCATCGGCGCGCTGCTGTTCGGCGCGGGCGGGGCCGCCGTCGGCGCCACGCTGGAGGAGTCGCTGGTGGCCGGCATGCCGCACGACGACCTCTTCCTGTACGAGGACGCGCTGCGGCGAGGCCACTCGGTCGTCATCGCCCTGGTCGAGGACGACACGCTGGCCGAGCGCGCGCGCTCGGTGCTCGACGCCGCCGGCGCCGAGACCATCGACGCCGCCCGCGACCGCTGGTGGATCGGCCTGCGCGGCGCCCAGGAAGAGCGCTACCAGGGCGGCGCCGCGGCCTTTGCCCGCGACGAGCTGCTGTTCCGCCGCGGCTTCGAGGCGGCGCTGTCACCGAACGCCCGCGCGCGCACGTGGGAGGAAGCCCTCCCCGATCTCCGCACCCGTCATGCGGACGTTGTGGACTCGCCGGCGTTTCGCCACGGGTGGGAGCGCGGCCAGGACTATAACCGCGAGTTCGGGTTCGGCACAGGGCTCAGAAAAAGCGCATAGCTGTTCCCGCGGCGCCGAGACGGGGCCATCTGCTTCGTTGGCGAGGGCGGGGCGCTCCCGCGCCCTCGCCGCCTCGCAGCTGACCACGTCTCGGCGCCGCGATCCACGCGTTAGAACCCCGCCAGTTCCTGTTCGCTTGGTGTATCGTCGGTTGGGAAGTCCACTCAAAGGAGACCTGCCGTTCGATGTCCGCGCGATCCGAGCATCCATTCCACATGCATGATGCGATTTATGCGCAGCCGGGAGCGTTGCGGCTGCTCACGCGGGGGCAGGGCGCGGTGTTGACGGCGGCGGCGGGCACGCTCGCGGGAGCGGGGCAGGTGTGGGTGACGGGGGTGGGGTCGTCGTGGCATGCGGCGCTCGTGGGGGAGTTGCTGTTTGCCCAGGCGGGACGGCTGGGGCCGCGGGCGCGCGCGGCGCACGCGTTCGAGCTGGCGCACTCGTGGCCGGACCTGGGTGACGGCGCGGCGGTGGTCGCGGTCAGCCATCGCGGCATGCAGCGCGATGTCGCCGACGTCGTCGCGCGCGCGAAATCGAAGGGCGGCGCCACGGTAGCGGTCACGGGCAAGGGCGCCGTGGGTCCCGGCGCCGAGCACGCGCTGGGCACGGTCGAGCTGGAAGCCTCCGGCTGTCACACCGTGAGCTATACGACGGCGCTGGCGATGCTCGCCGCGCTCGCCGCCGCCGTGGGTCACGACGACGCGCTCGGCCGCGAAGTGGACGCGCTGCCCGACCGGCTCGCGTTCCTGCTCGGCCAGGAATCGTGGGAGGACCTCGCGGCGAAGTTCGGCGGCCGCCGGCGCTACTGGGTAGTTGGCGCCGGGCCGAACACGGCGACGGCGCTCGAAGCCGCGCTGAAGCTCAACGAGGCGGCGTGGATCCCGGCACTCGGCTTCAACGCCGAGCAGTTCCTCCACGGCCCATGGGCGGCGCTGGAGCCCGACGACGCGCTCTTCCTGATCGCGCCGCCCGGGCCCACGCGCGCACGCTGCGTCGACGTCGCCCGTGTGGCCTCGGCGATCGGCGCCGCCGTGGTGGCGCTGGTGGCCGAGAACGACCGCGAGATCGGCGCGCTGGCGGCGGAGACGATCGCGCTGCCGGAGGTGCCCGAGCTGCTCTCGCCGATCACCGCCATCGTGCCGCTGCAGCTCCTGACCTATCACCTGGCGGTGCAGGCCGGCGCCAACCCCGACACGGTGCGCGCCGAGCAGCCGGCGCACGGCCGCGCGCGCGCGGCCGTGGCGCCGTGAGAAGCGCTCAGGCCGCCTTGCGGCGGCTCTTCGTCTCGCCCTTCTTGCGGCGCGTCTTGTTGACGATGCGCGCCGCCACTTGCTTCTGACGCCCCTTGTAGCGGCCCGAGCCCTTGATCGACTTCAGCACCTTCTTGTACTGACGCGACCGCTTGCGACTCTTGACTCCCCTCGGTGGCATCTCCATCTCCTTCGTGCGTAGTCGCACTCGACCGTCCCGAAGGGTACAAACGACGTGCCAGCGCCTCGCCTGATCGTGCTGTTGTGCGTGATGACGGGCGCCAACACGGTGTCGATCGGCGCGTTTCCCGCGCTGCTGCCGGAGCTGGGCGCCGCGGACGGGCTCGCGGACTGGCAGCTCGGCGCCGTCGCCGGCGCCTTCGGGTTCGCGCGCATGCTGACCGACGTGCCGAGCGGTCTCTTCATGACGCACCATCTCGGGCGCGCGCTCCGGATCGGCCCGGTGCTGCTGCTCGGCGGCGCGGCGCTCATCGGCACCGGCGGCTCGTTCGGCGTGCTGCTGTTCGGCCGCGCGCTCATGGGCGCCGGGCACACGCTGGCCACCCTCGGGGCGCTGACGGCGATCCTCCGTTACCACGGGGGCGGGCGGCTGGCCTCCGCGCTGGCGGCGAGCGAGTTCGCCGCGATGCTCGGCGTGCTGGCGGGCGCGGGACTGACGTCGGTGCTGCCGCGGGCGGTGACCTGGAACGTCGCGCTGCTGATCGCGTGCCTGCCGGTGTTCCTCACGCTCGCGCTGCTGCCGGCGCTCGGGCGCGCGTTGCCGCGGGCGGACGGTGCGGGCCCGCGCCCGCTGTTCGCGCGCAGCGCGGAGGCATCCGCGGATCCGCCGGCGCCGCCCGCGCGGACGGCCGCCGCCGTCGGCCCCTGGCTCGGACTGCTGGCCGGGACGGCGGGCGCGGCGGTGGCGATCTGCTACGCCACCGTGGACCAGTTCGTGATTCCCGTGCGCGGCAGCCGTGAGTTCGCGCTCGATCGCGCGGGGATCGCGCACCTGCTCATGCTCGGCCAGCTCGTGGACATCCTCGCCGTGCTGCCGCTCGGCGCGCTCGCCGATCGGCGCGGCGCGCCGTCCGTGCTCGGCGGCGTGCTGCTGCTGATGGCGGCCGCCGTCGGGCTCGTGGCCTTCGGCACGCTGCCGCTGATGGTGGCGGGCTGTGCGCTGTTCGGCCTCGCCATGGCCGGCTGGACGCTGCCGCTCACGATCTTGAGGGCGGTGACGACGCCCACCCAGATCGCGTGGCGCACGGCGCTCTACCGCGTCGCGGTGGACGGCGGGATGTGCCTGGGGCCGCTGCTCTCCGGCGTCCTGACGGCACGCCACGCCGGCGTGCTGCCCGGCCTGATGGCCGCGGTGCTGACTGCCACCGGCATCGCCCTCCTGGCGCGTCGCCACCTCGCAGGGCGCTGAGCGGGGCCGACCGGGCGCGTCTGCCGGGCTCATACCGTCGCTGGCATCACGGTTGCTCTCCACGAGGGGAGGAGCCAGAGTCATGCGTAGACGGTGGAAGTGGACCCTCGGGATCACGGCCGTCCTCGTTGTGCTGGCCGTCGTCGTCTCGTTCTTCCTGGACGAGCCGCTGCGCCGGCAGATCGAGGGCCGGATGAACGCGCGTATGAAGGGCTACACCGCGCACATCGGCAAGGCTAACTTCCATCCCTTCGGCTTCGCCATCGACTTCTACGACGTGATCTTCACGCAGGACGCGCACCCCGATCCGCCGGTGATGCGCATGAAGCGGCTGAAGGCCAGCGTGCAGTGGGAGGCCCTCCTGCACGGGCGCGTGGTCGCCGACTTCTTCGTCGACGAGCCCGTGGTGTACGCCGACCGGACGCACTTCGTGAAGGAGCTGGAGGACCCCACACCGATCAAGGAGCACGGGTGGCAGTCCGCCATCGAGGCGATGTACCCGCTCAAGATCAACCTGTTCCGCATCCGCAACGGCTCGGCCACCTACGTCGACGCCGGGCAGGCCCGGCCGCTGACCCTGCGCGCGCTCAACGTGGCCGTGCGGAACATCCGCAACGTGAAGTCAGAGAAGGACGAGTATCCGTCGCCGGTCACCCTCGACGCGATCGTCTTCGACGACGGTCGGCTCGCCGTCGACGGCCACTGCGACTTCCTGCGCGAGCCCTATGCCGCGCTGAAGGGCCACGTCGAGCTCGAGCGGGTGGCGCTCGACTACCTCAAGCCCATCGCGGCCCGCTACGGGTTCGCGATCGAGAAGGGAACCTTTGGCGGCCGCGGCAACGCCGAGTACTCGCCGACGATCGCCGTCGTCGATCTCGAAGAGATCCGGGTCGACGGCCTGAAGGGCGACTACAAGTACAAGGCGAAGACGGCCCAGCCGGTGAAGCAGGCCGCCACGGCCACCGCCGAGGCCGCCAAGAAAGCGACCAACCAGCCCGACCTGCTGCTCAAGGCGCGGCGGATCAACGTGAACGGGGCGTCGCTGGGCTTCGTCAACGAGGACGCCACCCCGCACTACCGCGTCTTCATGGCCGACACCAACGTCGTCGTCGAGAACTTCACCAACCAGAAGTCCGAGGGCATGGGCGCCGTGCGCATCACCGGCAAGCTCCAGGGCAGCGGGCAGACGACGGTCACCGTCGCCATGCGTCCCGAGAACCACGGCCCCGACTTCGACCTCAACGCCCGGGTCGAGGACGTCGAGCTACCCAAGCTGAACGATCTGCTGCTGGCCACGGCGAAGTTCGACGTGGCCGCCGGCGAGCTCTCCGTGTTCTCGGAGGCCAAGGTGCAGAACGGCCAGATCCAGGGCTACGTCAAGCCGCTCTTCAAGGACCTGAAGGTCTACGAGAAGGAGAAGGACGCGGACAAGAAGTTCTCAGAGAAGGTGAAGGCAAAGGCGATCGACGTCGCCAGCAAGATCTTGAAGAACCACCCCCGCAAGGAAGTGGCCACAGTGGTGCCGATCGCGGGACCGGTCGAGAACCCCCAGGCCGGCACCTGGCCGACCATCGCCGGCCTCATCCGCAACGCCTTCTTCAAGGCGATCCTGCCCGGCTTCGAGCGGGAACGCGAACAGGTCGCTAAGCGCTGACGATAATCCGGCAGGCCCGCGCCAGCAGGCCCATGAACCACAGCGAGCGCGGGAGCCATACGTCCGTGCGCATCCACAGCGCGGCGCCGACGCCCGTCAGCACCACCGCGCTGGCGAGCCAGTCGGGCAGGTGGAACCAGCGCATGACCGGCAGCAGGAACCCACCGAAGACGGCGAGCACGAAGATCAGCATCAGCAGGCCGAGCAGCAGGGCCAGCGGCCCGAGGAACAGCGTCGAGAACAGCAGAATGAGCGCGTCCGCACGGCGGAAGTCCGGATCGGCGAACGCCTTGGCCACCTCGGGACGCGCGGCGAACCACGCGGCGATGCCGCGGACATCGAGCATTCCGGCGTAGATCGAGCCGTAGACGAGCGCGCCGATCAAGATCAACCAGTGATGTGCTCGCAGGCTGAGCGTTTCTCGCATCATCCGACCTCCCGATTCAGGAAAATCCCTGACACCGCTAAGGCAAGGGGGGTGCCACAGGCCGGCCCCGCTCGGCGGGACGGAAAATCGCACGCTTAACGGGGGCCTGTCAGGAGGCCGGCGTCAGGCGTGTCGGCGTGACGACACGCGGTGCCAGAACGACCTCAGACCGGCCAGGCCTCGCGACGCCAGCCCATGTCCCAGAACATCCACTCGTAGCGGCTGGTCGTGAGCACGTGGCGCAGCATCGCCGCGCGCTCGGCCGGCTGCAGGCGCGCCGCGACGGCGTCGGTCGCCTCGAGCACGGCGCGCACGACGGCGCCGAACTCCTCGGAGGCGTAGGTGGCGATCCAGCGCCCGTAGAGCGCGTTGGGCGAGCCGGCGCGCTCGAGCGTCTTGCCGACTTCCCAGTAGATCCAGTAGCACGGCAGCAGCGCGGCCAGCGCCTCGTGATACGGCGCGCCGTGCGCCACGGCGAGCAGGTAGCTCGTGTAGGCCACGTTGGTTGGCGCCAGCGGCGTGGCGGCCACCTCGGCCGGCGAGAGGCCGAAGTCCTTGAAGAAGGACTCGTGCAGCGAGCGCTCGACGCGTAGCGCGTTGGCCGCGTGGTCGCTGAACATGATGATCCAGTCGTCCTCGGGCGCCCGCGCGGCGGCCAGCGCCAGCGAGCGCGCGAACTCGCGCAGGTAGAGCGCGTCCTGCACGGCGTAGAAGACGAACGACTCGCGCGGGAGCGAGCCGTCGGTGAGGCCCGTCAGGAACGGGTGACGCAGGATCGCCGCGTAGATCGGGGTCATCGCCGCCCACAGCTCGCGCGTGAAGCTCATGGCGGCGAGTATACTTCGCGCCGGAGGATCGTCATGACCCAGGACCTGCTCGAGTCCGTCGAGGACGGCGTCGCCACCCTCACGCTGAATCGCCCCGCCAGTCTCAACGCGATCTCGGGGGCGATGCTGGACGCACTGCTCGAGGCGCTGCCGCGGCTGGCCGAGGACACGAGCGTCGGCGTGGTCGTCGTCACCGGCGCCGGCCGCGGCTTCTGCGCGGGCGGCGACGTCAAGGCGATGGCGGAGGGCCGCGAGTTCGGCGGTGACACGCTGGAGGACAAGGCCCAGCAGTTGCGCTCGAAGATGGAAGTGTCGCGCTGGCTGCACGAGATGCCGAAGCCGACCATCGCCATGGTGCGCGGCGCCGCCGCCGGCGCCGGCCTCTCGCTCGCGCTGGCGTGCGACCTCCGCGTCGCCTCCGACACCGCGCGCTTCGCCACCGCGTTCGCGCGCGTCGGCTACTCCGGCGACTTCGGCGGCTCGTGGTTCCTCACCCAGCTGGTCGGCACCGGCAAGGCCCGTGAGCTCTACTACACGGCGGACATCCTCGACGCGCCGCAGGCGCTGGCGCTCGGCCTGGTGAATCGCGTCGTGCCCGACGCGCGGCTGGAGGAGGAGACCCAGGCGCTCGCCGGCAAGCTCGCGCGCGGCCCGCGCGTGGCGCTGCGCTACATGAAGCGCAACATGAACGCCGCCGAGGCCGGCACGCTGAAGGACTCCCTCGACCTCGAGGCCTGGCACCACACGCGCACCGGCTTCACCGAGGACCACAAGGAAGCCGCCAAGGCCTTCGTCGACAAGCGCGAGCCGGTCTTCAAAGGCCGCTAGAAGATCGCGTACCCGCCGTCGATCACGAAGATATCGCCCGTGTGGTACGCGCTGGCGTCGGCGGCGAGATAGACGGCGATTCCCGCGAAGTCCTCGCCGCTGCCCCAGCGGCGCATCGGCACGCGGGGCAGGACCTTCTCGACGAACTTGTCCCAGCGCAGCGTGCGCTCGGTCATGGGCGTGTCGATCCAGCCGGGGACGATCGCGTTGGCGCGGATGCCGTGGCGGGCCAGCTCGACCGACAGCGCCTTCATCATCGAGATGACGCCGCCCTTGGACGCGGCATAGTGCTCGCCGCGGGCCTGGCCGGAGAGCGCGGCCAGGCTGGAGGTCACGACCAGCGAGCCGCCGCCCGGGCGCTCCACCATGTGGCGGGCGGCCGCGCGCAGGGTGAAGAAAGCGCCATCGAGGTTGACGGAGAGCACGCGCCGCCAGTCCTCCGTGGTCATCTCCATGAACGAGGCGACCCCGCGCCGGCCGGGGACGCCGGCGTTCACGAAGCACGCATCCACGCGCCCCAGCGTCCCGACCGTCTCGGCGAACGCGCGCTCCACCGCCGCCTCGTCGGAGACGTCGCAGCGCTGGGTCAGCACGCGGCCGCCGTGCTTGCGGAGCTGCTCGGCCGCCGCGACGTTCTTGTCCTCGTTCGTACCCCAGATGCACACCGCGGCTCCGGAGGCGGCCAGGCCGTCAGCCATCCCGAGACCGATGCCGCTGTTGCCGCCGGTGATCAGCGCGACCTTGCCCGTCAGATCGAACAGCTTCGGCGTCGCCATGCTCGCTCGTCTCCTCGTCCGCCGATTGTAGGACGGTGCAGCGCCTGACGTCGATACGGTGAGCGGAACGGGCCCTCCCATCTCCAAAAAATCGGCGGGCAGCGCTTTTGCTAGGTACAGCCCCGGAGGTGCATGGATGAAGGCCACTGATCTGCTCAAGAAGCAGCACAAGGAAGTGAAGGCGCTCTTCAAGAAGGTCGAGAACACCGAGAACGCCCGTGAGCGCCGCCGGCTCATGAACGAGATCGCCACCGCCCTCGAAGGTCATACGACCATCGAGGAGGAGATGTTCTACCCGGCCGTCCGCGGCCTGGAGACCCAGAAGGCCGAGGAGATGGTGCTCGAGGCCTTCGAGGAGCACCACGTGGTCAAGCTGGTCCTCGCCGAGCTGCCCCAGGTGGATCCCGAGGACGAGCGGTTCGAGGCCAAGATGACCGTCCTCTCCGAGCTCGTCGAGCACCACGCCGACGAGGAAGAGAAGGAGATGTTCAAGACCGCCCAGAAGCTCGGCAAGGACGAGCTGGAAGCGCTCGGCGAGCGGATGGAAGAGCGCTTTGAGGCCCTCGCGGGCCAGAGGAAGCGCGCGGCCTAGCGCACGCGCTCGAGCAGGAACTGCCGGAGCCGGGCCTTCATCTCGTCAGGCATCTCCAGGCGGGCGGCCTGGGCGCCCAGCGCCCGCGTCCGTCGATACGTCGCGAGATAGGCCCGGCACGGCTCACACCCAGCCAGGTGGCGCTCGAGGTCGGCCGCGATCTCGGGCGTGAGCGCTTGCTCCAGATAGTCGGCCAGCACGTCGATCACGTCGCGGCAGGTCATCATGACGAAACCCTCGCAGGGTTCCCCCCTTCCCCTCCCAGGCGGCGGGTGAGGATCTCGCGCAGCGCCATGCGCGCGCGGTGCAACCGCGTCTTCACCGCGGAGACGGAGTCGCCCACGCTCGCCGCCACCTCTTCGTTGGACAGCTCCTCGACGTCGCGCAGGATCAGCACCGCGCGATAGTGCTCGGGCAGCACGCCGATCGCCTCTTCCAGCACGCGCCGCATTTCGCCGGAGAGCAGCTCGGCGTCCGGGCGCGCCGACCAGTCGGCTACCAGAAACGCGCGCGGGCCCGACCGGTGGCCGTCGGCTTCGAACGCCGGCAGGCAGTCCTCCAGCGACGTCTCCACCTCGCGCCGCTTGCCGCGGCGCTTGTTGAGCGCCACGTTCGTGGTGACGCGGTAGATCCAGCTCGCCACCGCCGCGCGGCCCTCGAACTCGGCGCCCTTGCGGACCAGCTGGAGGAAGACGTCCTGCGCGATCTCCTCGGCGTCGGCGGAGCTGCGCGTGATGCCGTAGGCGAGGCGGTAGACGCGGCTGCCGTAGCGGCTCATCAGCGCTTCGAGCGCGCCGGCGTCGCCGCCGGCCGCGTCCTTCAGCAGCCCGCGCTCGTCGCTCGTCATCAGCGGCACTGTAGCACCGCCTCGTCCAGCGCCTCGCGCACGAGCGCCGCGAGATCGGCGCCGGGCTCGACCGCCAGCGCGGTCTCGAGGGCGGCGGCCAGCCGCCCGCCGCCGGCCAGCGCGCGTCGGAACGCGAACGCCGCCGGCGTCAGCGCGCGAAACACGACCTCGTCGCCCAGGCGCCCGACGCAGAGTCGCACGCCGCCGCCGTCGAGATCGACGACGCTGTCATTCTCGCCCTGGTTGGCGCGCCACACGGCGTCGACCGGCCACGGCGACTCCAGCAGCGTGACCGATGGATGGAGCGCGAGATCCATCGTCTCCAGCGTGCCGGCCGGGCGCGCGCGCAGCGCGTCCGCGGTGAGCGGCTCGGCGTCGGCCGCGTGCAGCGCGGCGTTCATCGCCCACTCGAGGCGCGCCACGTCGGGCAGCCACGGCAGGTGGCGGCACGGCTCGAAGACGGCCAGGAACGCGGGGAACGTGGCGCCGTACTCGAAGAGGCACGGGCTCGCCGGCGGCTCGGCCCGCACGTAGCGGTCGCACGCGAAGCGGAAGAAGCGCGGATCGACGAGCCGCACGACGACCGGGAACGTCGCCTCCAGCGCCGCCGTCAGGCTCGTCAGCACGTGATGGCGGTAGACGGCCAGTCGTGCCTCGGGCGCCAGGCCGTCGGCCACGACCTCGCGGGCGGCGCGCGCGTCGTCGCCCAGCAGGGCGGCGCGGACATCGCGCTGAAGCTCACGCAACGACGGCATCGCGGTCTCTCTTGTCTGGGGGCACCCTTGCAGGGTTCCCCCTTTCCCCTCCGTTGTCTGGGGGCACCCTGGCAGGGTTTCCCCCGTTCCGCTGCGTGATCGCCGCCAGGCGGCGCGCGGCCTCGGCCGCCTCGGCGAGCAGCACCGCCAGCGGCGGCACGTCGGTGTCCCACTCGATCAGCGTCGGCCGCGGGCCGAACCGCGCCAGCGCGCGCTCGTAGAGCGCCCACACGGGCGGCGCCACCGGCGAGCCGTGATCGTCGATCAGGATCGCGCGGCCGTCGGCGTCGTTCACCGCGTGGCCGGCCAGGTGGATCTCGCCGATCGCGTCCGCCGGCAGCGCCGCCAGGTACGCGTCCGCGTCACCGCCGAGGTTGGCGCACGTCACGTGGATGTTGTTGATGTCGCACAACAGGCCGCAGCCGGTGCGCCGCGCGAGCGCCGCCAGGAAGTCGGCTTCCGGGATCTCGGCGTCGCGGAAGCGCAGGTAGCCGGAGGGATTCTCGACGAGCAGCCGGCGGCCGAGCCGCGTCTGCACACGCTCGACGTGCTCGCTGACCACCTCGAGCGTCTCCTCCGTGCACGGCAACGGCAGCAGATGATTCAGGTACGCGCCGCCGGTCACGCTCCAGGCGAGGTGCTCCGAGACCAGCGCGGGCTCGAGCCGCTCGACGAGTCTCGCCAGCCGTTCGAGATGGCCGGCGTCGAGTCCGCCGGCGCTTCCCAGGGAGAGCCCGACGCCGTGGACGGACAGCGGGTAGTCGCGGCGCAGCCGCTCGAGTGTTCGAATCGCCGGACCGCCGCCCATGTAGTTCTCGGCGTGGA
>Ga0137397_10002957_pt1 | contig 11834 bp, 10 predicted proteins | sample czorhiz116metaG_FD_106658 | JGI IMG/M metagenome (GOLD analysis project Ga0137397, IMG submission 106658) | Vadose zone soil microbial communities from Angelo Coast Range Reserve, California, USA - czorhiz1.16 metaG | ecosystem: Environmental > Terrestrial > Soil > Vadose zone | place: USA... | reverse complement strand
GCCCGTTGCAACGAAGACATCAGCCCCAAACGGCTCCTGGCTGTGCCATGGGCCAGATTGTGCATTCGGTGCCAGGAAGAAACAGAGAAGTCTGGAACAAAGCGCACTTTCTCGACAACACCAGGCTGGATATCGGCCCGCAGTTGAAACGCCGATAGCTTGAATCCATGGTGCCGGTCCTGGCTCATCAGTTCCAATGTCACGGGCACGCCTCTCTTAACCGTGATCTCACTTGGCTTATATTCGAAAGTTGAAGCAGAAATGCGAATGACCTGTTCGTCGTTTCGCGTCTCCGGCGCGGCGGATTGAATAGCCGTTTGTTGCAGGAAGAGACCGGCGGAGGCGGCAATCAACAGGGCATGGTGCAAGATCTTCTTCATACTCATTACCCCCTCGAGATCGAGAATTCCTCGATCTCGTACTGCGCTTGTGCGACTTCCGCTTCCACGTTTCGAAAACCGAGACCCTTATAGGGTTCCGCTGCATTCCAAGGTATTTGAGCCTTCTTGGGAACGGAGCCAGGCTCCGGAAGAGCCCACATCAGGGACTTGGCCGCATGGTGCGCGATGTGCCCTGTCATATGGTGGTGCTCCTGGTGAATGTGCCCGTACAGAACCGTCACGTTCGGAAGTGGCATCAACGTGTCGATAACGGCGGCCCCATCCCGCGTCGCCCAATCCCAATCGGGCGCCAAATCAAACAAGGGGCGGTGGGTCAAAACGACAATTCGCGAGTCGTTTTTCATCTGTTGGAGATCGGCCTGTAACCACTGCAATTGCTTTTCACCGACGGCGGCCATGGGATCGGAGACGTTGTCGAGGACGATGAAGTGAACGCCGTTGTGATCGAATGTGTAATGCAGGTCGCCGAAGAACTCCTGGTAGGCGTCGCCGCGATCCAAAGAGGCGTCATGTTCCCCGGCCATGAATCGCACGGTCTTTATCTTGAGCTGACTCACGATGTCACGAAATTCGGCCATACGGTCGCGCCGTATCTTCCGGTCGTCGGTGGTTTGAGTGAGATCGCCGGTGAAGACAACGAAGTCCGGTTGCTCGTCCAGCGCATTGACCGCAGCCACTGCCTTCTTCAACGTCCCTTGGGAATCAGGATTGATGTTCGGTCCGTTAAAGCCCCAATGCGTGTCGGAGAGCTGAACAAAATAGAAGGATTCATCCTTTTTCTGTGCTGAGCCGCCCGCGCGAACTGTCGTACCAGACACGAATACGGCGACGCCCATTCCGGCAAGCTTGAGAAGGTCACGCCGATTCATAAGATCGCTCATTAGTATCTCCTTGATGTTTTTATTGAAATCACTCGGTGTCGATTTCACTAAACTAGACCGTGCGGACGGTTACTAAATTCCCCCGGGAATAAATTGATCGTGTTCACGGTCTGGGACGAGGGACTTCGTGTCGCACCTGTTGTCTGGCTTCCGTTTCATGAAGTCCCAAACCGTGAGTGCGTAGCATGCGGGACAACGTGGAAACATTTGGCCTTTAATGAGGCTGATCTCGGCAAGGCAACATTCTGAGCTGTACTGCCCTGGTTGATTGGCATCACGTCCGGTTTTCATCTTTCCTCCATCTTTTATGGCTTGATATTCAGGGTCTCCGCGTAGTACCCGCTCTTACCATGGACCGACAAGTTCGAGACTCCTTTTGGTGGGTTGATCTTGAGGCGGATCTTGCGCCACTTCCCGTCTTTGGCTTCATTCGTGGAGTGATATCCCAGCACGTACTGGTTCCTGAGTTCGAGAGCGATCTTGTTACAGATGTCTTCCAACTCATCGACGGAGTCCGGAAAGAACGCTCGACCACCGCTGATTTGCGCGAGATCCTCGATAATGGCCCGCCCGTCCCGGCCTGGGTCGAGCTCTCCGCTTGAATTGACGATTCCAATAACAAAAATCTGAACGTCCTGCTCCTTCACGAATTCTTTGATGTCCCAGAACGAATACCGGCTGTGGTTGTCCTCACCATCCGTGATCAATAACAACGCCTTTCTCTTATTCCTGGCGCTCTTCATTGTCTCGAGACCGAGATAGACCGCATCGAAGAGAGGTGTCAGCCCTTTGGCCGGCGTGAACAGCATGTGATTTTGCAGCCGGGAAATGTCCGTGGTGAATCCTTCGGCGAGCCGCGGACTTTGACTGAACGTTACCAGGAAAAACTCGTCTTCGGGATTGCCTGTTTTAAGAAAGCTGACGGCGGCATCGCGGGCTCGGGAGATCTTGTCTTCCATACTTCCCGTGGCATCGAAGATTAATCCAATGCTCATTGGAGTGTCTTCACTGGAAAAGTACTCCACCTTTTGCTCAACTTTATCCTCCCAAATCCGAAAGTTCTCCTGCTCGAGACCAGTGACCAGTCGCCCTTTCGAGTCCGAGACGGTCGCGTTGACGAGGACCAGATCGACATCGACCTTGATCGTCTGGTTCCGGTCCTTCGTCGAACGTTCCTGAGCACGAATCACAGCGGTGCACACGAATGCGAGGGAGAAGAGCATCATGGGCAGGAGAAGGCGCCGTTTATTCATAAAGTTGGTCACTGCAAGGCCCCTAATTTGCACCGTCTCCAGAAGCCCGGCCGTTAGCGATCATCGGCGTCCCGGCCGGCCGAGGCCGGCACTGCGGGATTTACCGGCACTCTGGTCCCGCTCAGTACCCAGGCCTGTGTACTGGGCGAGAAGCGGGGCGCAAGGAATCCGTCGTTGATCTCACGTGTGACGGCGAATCGGTTGAAAGCTGTGGCGGGAAGGAATAGGCGGGTGTTGTCAGCGAAACCGTCCGAAGGTGTGTCGATATCTCCCTCGACGGCAGAGATCACACCGTCGCCGTCACTGTCCACGCGCGCCACCTCGAAAGCGTAGGCATCAAACAAGCGGCGCTGCAGGTTGTGGTTCCATGATTCGAACGATGCGAGCCTCTCGTACACGTCTAAAAATACTTCGCGCGCAAGTCCGCTCGGGATGTTTCGATAGCGGAACTCCCGCTGAGAATCAACGTCGCCATCGAATTTATCGGGGTCGCGGGGAAGCGTTGGGTTATCGCCGAAAAGAACGGGGCTGTTGTTCACACCTCGCGGACCGGAGCCGGGAATGATCGACTGGATCTTGCCAATCTCCCCGTCCCGAAAAGCGTCTGGGGCCTGATCGAAATCATCAGGGAATCCTCCCGTGAACGGCAGCTCGTAGAGCGGATGAACCCAGTCGGTTCCCAGATAATTGAACTCCCAATAGGGGTGGGTATCCGATTGTTGGAGCGCGTTGTAAGTACCCATGCTCACGTAAAGCGGTACGACGTTGGACTGGCGATCGGGAAAGTGATCGGTGGCATCTGGAGGATGGACCGAGTTGCCATCGATGGTGAAGACCTTGCCAGGCACGTTGTTGCCGTTTCCCATCCGCTTGAGAATTGCAGCGTCAGCGGGCAAGATGGTGCCAAACTGGGCGTGGCCATCGCGGTGTGGTGTCACACTGACCGGCGCTACCGCCAGATCATGAATCATCCAGCCCTCATACCAGCCGCTTTCGTTGTTAATCACGAAAAGGCCTGAGATATCGGTGAAAACATCGATGAACGCCCGGGGGTCGTTTGGATCGGTGGGAAGACCCGGCTTGGGCTCCAGGACAACACGCACCGCACCGATAGTAGGTAATCCGCAGTTCGTGCCAGTGGCGGTGAGCTGCGCGTGGTCGTTGACCCCCGGGAAGATTGTCGTGAACACGTTCGGTTGGAAGCCGCTGCTGTCGAGCAGATAGTACTGAAAGAGTTGGCTGGCCGCATCGGCCTCCGCGAATGCCTGCGTCGGGAGCTGGCTGTGTGGCCGCCCCGCAATCCTCAGGATTTGATTTTGAAGAGGAGCAGGCAGACCAGCGATATCTCCTCGTGCGGCCACAGCAGCCATGTCCTGATTGGCATTCGGGTTGGCGTGACAGGGAAACGGGGGTTGCTCGGCATATCCCAGGTTCGCTCCCAGCATCAAGCCGCCGAGCAGCGTTATCAGCGTGGTTGTTGTTTTCATCTGTATTTCGTCACTCCTTTAAAGTTGTCGTTGGTAGGGGCGCTCATTTGACTAGACTCGGGTGCGTCGGTTTTTATTCCCATCGACGCTCGAGTCGTGAAAGCGAACAGATATCGGTCGCCTCACTGGAATCGCGAACATGAGAGAACGAGTTTGGATAATCAGGCCGATGGCAAGAGAAAGACAGGTCTCCGGCGAAGACCTGTCTAATAGCTATTCGGACGAAACCGAAGAGTTTGAGAAGGTTTCATTGAGCTGGCTTTTATGCTCCTGCTCCCGGTCAGGACATTCGCGGGAGAGTTGCCACCGTTTGAGTTTATTGCGAAACGCCTTGTACGATATGTGCAGGCGGCGGGCCGCCTCTTTCTGATTCCATCCCGTTTGCTCCAACATAGGCAGGACAACGTTTTTTTCAGCTTCGTCGGCCGCGCGACTCCCGATCTCCTGTAGAGATGGTGGACTTTGAAATACTGCCTGCTTGGCCTTACTGCGCAGTTCGGAGACGATGTCGCCATCGGGAAGGATGAGTTGTCGTTTTGCGATATTTTCGAGTTGACGTACGTTGCCCGGCCAGTCATACCAGACGCAGGTTTCCAGCAGATCCTTAGGGAATGTTTCAACCGAGCTGGCGTATTTCTTTCGATACTTCTCGAGAAAGTATCTGCACAACAGCAGGATGTCGCCGCGCCGCTCACGGAGCGGCGGAATACTTAACGTGATGACATTTAACCGGAAGTAGGGTCATTGCGGAATTCGCCCTTCAGGACTGCCTCCTCCAACTTACGATTCGTCGCAGCGAGCACTCTGACGTTGACTCTGGTCGGCCGTCTCGCACCCAGGGGACTGAAACCAGGTGCTCATTAACTTTCTTCGGGAATAAAAACTGTACCTTGCCGGTCGCCTTTGTCGCTGTGGTCACGTCCTTGCGGCGAAATCGGTTAAACCGCGGCCATTTCTCAACCCGGGAATAAATTCGGCATGGGCGCGATCTAAGAAGGAGAAATCAAGACATGCAATTTGCTCGAAAAGGAGAAAACGACAATGGGAACATTTCAGCACGGCCGGCGCTTGGCAGCCGGCCTGGTCATCCTTGCCCTCATGGTGATCGGCATCCAGATCGTTAATGGTGCGGTGAGCGTGCGCAATAGCCCCTCAACACCCGCACTTGTGCGCGAGGTGGACAATCTCGAGGTGGAGTGGAGGCAGATCATTGGGATTATTCAACCTGGTAATAAGGTAGGGTCAGGCACCGGACAAGTCGCGGGCGGTGGTCAACCATGGACCACCGCCGGCGGCAGTGCGGACGTGGACCTGGCAACCGGCCGATTGCAGTTCCAGGTGCAAGGCTTCGTCCTGGCGGGCGGGAATGCGATTGGTACACCGGATAACGTGACTATGGTTAAGGGAACTCTTGTCTGTGACACCACCGGCACGGCGAACGGGAATTCCGCACTGGTGGACACGCCGCTGGTACCCCTTAGCGCTAAGGGAGATGCTCGGTTCAGAGGCGACATTGGCCCACTCCCTTTTGCGTGCGTCAACGAACCCAATCTGGCATTCCTGATCCGAACAGCCGGCGGCGCATGGATCGCCAATGGAGCCATACGCGTCTCAGGAGGTCGCGAATAAAGGAGTTGACGGTGCGGGAATAAAACTGCCCTACTTGCGGTTTATACGTAATGATGGCGAGTACGCAAGAGAGAAGCGATTGTCCGACCAAAACCAATTGACCGCTTTCAATGAGGCCGTTTTGCCGCACTTCGACGCGGCTTACAATCTGGCGCGATGGTTGACGCGTAACGATCAGGACGCAGAGGATATCGTCCAGGAATCGTGCCTTCGCGCCTTCAAATATTGGAAAGGCTTTTCCGGAGGGCACTGCCGGCCCTGGCTGCTTGCGATCGTTCGAAATACTTATTATTCGTGGCTCCGGCAACGGTCTGTTCAGCCGGAACTGACAGAGGACGGAGAGATCGATGACGTGGACGACGGTATTCCTAACCCGGAGCGTGCGCTGCTTCAAAATGCGGATCGAGACATGCTGAAAGCCGCGTTGGAAGACTTAGCCGTGGAGTTTCGCGAAGCGATCGTTCTTCGGGAGATGGAAGGACTGTCTTACAAAGAAATCGCGGATATCGCAGGTGTCCCGATTGGGACCGTGATGTCCCGTCTCGCTCGCGCGCGTAAACGGCTTCAAATTTACCTGACAAGAACTGCCCCAGAGAATTGCTTATGACGACCTGCAAGGAAACCAAAGGCTTTCTCAACGCCTATGTGGATGGGGAACTCGATTCCGCAGGTAGCCTGGGCGTCGAGACTCATATCCGAGCATGCGCATCGTGCTTATCTGATGTCGAGAACCTTCATGCTTTGGCCTCGGCCATCGAAAATGGATCGTTGCGCTTCAAAGCTCCTGCACGCCTGACGAGAAATGTCCAAGGAGCAATTCGCGCGGCGAATCCTGAGGCCAGGAGTTCAGTTTTCTATTGGCGTTGGGCCAGCGTTCTGGCATCAGCCGTTTTGATAATCGCTCTCACATGGACAGTGACCACGCGTTGGGCGAAGTCTTCACAGGAAACGCTCTTGATCAGTGATATCGTTTCCAGTCACGTACGTTCGACGATGGCAAACCACATTACCGACGTTTCTTCTTCCGATTCCCATACCGTGAAACCGTGGTTTAGCGGCAGACTTGATTATTCACCGCCGACGAAAGATCTCACCGAGCAGGGATTTCGATTGATAGGCGGCCGTCTGGATTACCTCGACGGCCGGCCAGTCGCGGCATTGGTTTATCAGCGCAGCCAGCACTTCATTAATCTGTTTGTCTGGCCATCGAACAGGTTGGCCATCAGGGAACAAGAGCAACTGGCGCGTCAGGGGTACAACCTGATCCACTGGACCAGGTCCGGTATGACGTATTGGCTTATATCCGAGTTGAACCTGACAGAATTGAACGAATGCGCGCGGCTGTTGAAGGAATAATCTTCGACCGGCTGAATCCTCTTTTCCGCAACACGCAACACCGATAATCCCCGTAATTTATTCCCGAAGGAATTTAGCGGAACTCCGATAGGTCTTCTCAATTGAAAGGAGCAACAATGAGACAACTATTGCCTATCTTTGTTCTGATGACGGCCTTGACGACGGCCGCGCACGCTCAGGATTCAGTTTCCCCGCAGGAACCTCGCACCACGCAATCACGATCTGGTTACGATGGATACGGCGGCCGCGCCGAAATCTTTGTAACGGGATTCGGTCTGTTTGGAAATGGGACGAGAGGTAACTCAATCGACCAGCAGGAAACCCAGTCGGGTGGCGCCTCGGTCGGCTATCGTTTTCATCTGAACGCGGCAAGCGCTCTGGAAGGCCGCTACGGATTCAGCCGCGACTCGCAGAAGTACACTATCGGCAGCACTGTATCCTCTGTTCCCGCCTACCTTTCTGAGATCAGCGGCAGTTACGTTTACAGTTTCGCGAAAACGCGCCATTTACAGCCTTTTCTGGAGGGAGGAGGAGGGCTGGTCCTCTTCATTCCTGGAAACTACGGTTCAGGCACCACGGCATCAGGGTCGGGGATTCTACCGAACAGTTCTGGTTATCAAGCGGCTTACGTTGACGCAGCCAATTCCTTCTATGGCGGAGCGCCAGCCGCTCTTCAAACACAGGCGAAAGGCATGTTTGTGTATGGGGGTGGCGCGGATGTGCCCGTCTTATCACGAGTCAGTTTCAGAATTGAGGTCCGGGGCCTGGCATACAAAACTCCGGATTTCGGCGCCACCGCACTCCAGACGAACGCATTCACTTTTATCTATGAACCATCGCTGGGTGTTGCCTATCGCTTCTAGGGCTGGGTTGAGGTGTGCACTTTGACCAATTCGAAGTTGTAGAACGAACGTAACCGTCTGGTGAATATTCGCCGGACGGTTACGGCTTGTCGGCGGCCACGAGAGGTGCGGCCGCGTGGAGCAGGTTGGCCCGAATGTCACCGAGTTTCCAGCCGGGAGACGATGTGGCCGCCACCGTCCGGCCTGTGCCCGGAGGCATGTGGCCCGTTCCGGCGCAGACGACACCATCATCGTCGCCGAGAATGAATCGCTCCCGAATTCGATCTACTGGATGGTCCCAGACCTTCTGCACTCGGATTCAAGGAAAAACAAAACATGCTTACTACTTCCGCGAGTATCGCGCTTGGCCTCGCGTTCGTCCTCCTTGGCGGTATCAATGTGTGGATGGTACTGGAGGCATTGTCGCGCGTGAAGGCCGCCAAGGCCAGCTCCCGATTGCTGGCGCTGCATCGGATCGGCGGATATCTGTTCATCGGATTATTCTGCATAATGGCGTATTTCATGGTGGCTCGCCTCCGGAACGGGGGCGGCGACACTTCCCCGACAGTTACCGCTCACCTCGGCCTGGCGATGATCCTGTCTCCACTCCTTTTCATCAAAGTGCTGATAGCCCGCTATTACAAGAACCAACACGGCCTGCTGATGCCTATCGGACTGATCATATTCGTGCTCGCGTTCGTACTGATCGGCAGCACGGCGGGGCCGTATTTGGCGCGCACGTCGAAAATCGAGCAGGTGTCGATTGATCCGGCCCGTGTTCCGCCTGTAACCATCGACTTGAATCAGGCCAGCGATCTGATGCAGAAGCGCTGCTCGAAATGCCACAATCTGGACCGTGCTGTAGGAGCGCGTAAAGACGCGCAGGGTTGGCTCGCGACTGTGAATCGCATGCGGGCGATGCCTGCCGCGGGGATATCAGAGACCGACGCCCAAACGATCGTTTCCTACCTGGCATCCCAAAATCGGCCGGAAGGTTCGGGAATCGCGGCGCGGATGGAGGTCGCGCGCGCACTCGTGGATCAGCGTTGCGGCCGGTGCCACAACCTGGACCGCGTCTACAAGACCGTGCAGATGCCCGAGCAATGGCGCGAGACGGTTACCCGAATGGTCGACTATGCCGCCGGCAGTACGGGCGCGCTTCAGCCTGGAGAGGACCAGCAGATCACGGACTACCTCGCGGCCACCCAAACGCCCGAAGCTGTAAATCGAAGAAAGGCACGGGTGGACTCGGCGGGCGGGCGAAGTCTGATTGCCCAGACAGCGTCCGCGGGCCCGCAACCTCCGATGCCAGCTGCGCAGTACGACGGTAAAACCATCGGGTTCGTATCGCTTGTATCTATTGGAATGATCACACTAATCATCAGGCGTCCCAGGGGACGCGCTATGGTTCCGGTACAACCGGTGGCACAATCAACGAGTCGGGCTGCTGCGGCCCCGCGTCTGCCCAATAGCCCGTTCATCCTTCAGTTGGTGCAGATTATTCAGCAGACGCCAGACGCCAGGACTCTGCGCTTCGTGGTGCACGGCCAGCGACACCTGGACGCTTTGCCGGGCCAATTCCTTACCTTCTCGTTTCTTTTTGATGGAAAAAAGGAAACGCGCTGTTATTCGATCTGTTCCTCGCCTGCGCGGTCGGGCTATGTGGAGATCACGCCAAAGCGTGTCAACAACGGCTGTGTCTCCGTATTCTTGAACGATCGCGCATCGATCGGTATGACGGTCGAAGCAACGGGCCCATTTGGGCAATTCTACCTGGACGGAGCTACCGACAAGAGAATCGTGCTGATTGCGGCCGGCAGTGGCATCACACCAATGATGGCGATGCTTCGTTATATTGACGACCTTTGTCTGGCCACAGAGGCTACCCTTCTCTATTGCGTACGAACCGCGCAGGACATCATCTTCCACAATGAATTACACGAATTGCAGTCTCGGATAAAGAATTTTCGATATCACGTGTTGCTGTCGCAACCTGATCCGGAATGGCCCGGTGCGCGTGGCCACGTCAACCGTGAGTTCATTTGCAGGGCAATTCCCGAACTAAAGGGTCAGGTATTTTTCCTTTGCGGGCCTCCCCCGTTCATGGAAGCGGCGCGGCGCATACTGATGGACCTGGGAGTGGAGTCTGAAGGAATCCGGCAGGAAATGTTTGGAGGAACGGATCCCCGACTTAAGCTACCTGAATCGCCAGCTCCTAAAACACGGTTTCAGGTCGAGTTCGCGCGGTCAGGAAAAGTCTGTCCGATTCTCGAAGGCCAGACCCTGCTTCAGGCCGCTGCCGAAAACGGCATCGAAATCCCTTCCGCCTGCCGCCAGGGCCAGTGTGGAACCTGCAAGACGCGATTGCTCGATGGGCACGTCCAGATGACAGCAGAACAAGGGCTGGATCCGGACTCGAAAATGCGGGGTTTTGTCTTGACGTGCGTAGGCCACGCCGACGGGAACGTCAAGCTTGATGCGTAATCTCATGTAGAGAGAAGCTAGTGTGGTGTCTCAGAAGTTTGCTTCATAATTTGGAACTCCCCGACCACCGGTCAGGAAAAATTGTACGAATTGGAGGGCGCGCGACTGGTCAGCTATGAGAATAATTATGCAGCTTACGTCGCGTATCGCATGCAGAAGCGGCCGATCAGCTTGCTGGTAACGTCAGAACAGATCGTCCCGCCTTCCGGCAGTGAAGAGATTGTCTCAAAAAACATTACCTTCCATTACGACTCAATTGATGGTTTCAAGGTCATCACGTGGGCCGGCGCGGGCTGACGTACGCGCTGGTTTCAGACCTTGAAAGAACACGGTCAACAATCGTGTATCGTTTGTCACCAGGGGACCAGGGATCAGGATTTCATTCGCAGCCTGAAACCTCGATCATCTTCCTGGAAGTAAACACAAACCTTCAAAATAATAACGGGGACCGTACAGCCTGCGTACGGTCCCCGTTATTATGTGTGTTGATTTAAGACGCTACTGCGCCAGGTAGCGTGCGACAACGAGGCCGCCGGTTTGACCGCCCCCGGTTTGAGCGTTCTTAGCGGAAGTTCCAACGGCCACAATCTTACCGTCGCTCTGGAGAGCCAGACCGTAAATCCCCGCCTGGTTCGCCCCGAACGCTGTGGTCACCTGTCCGCCGAGACCAAAGGTCGTATCCGGCGCGCCTGTGCTGGAATACCGCGCAAGCGCGAAATCGGCCTGGGTGACAAAATTCGCAGCAGCAAATCGGCCGGCGGATCCGGCCGCAACGATGTTGCCGTTCGCTTGAACGGCCATCGCGAACAGCGTGGCGGCAGGCTCGGTTGGAGCGAATGCCGTGGTCACGGCCCCACCCTGGCCGAAGGTCGTATCAACGCTGCCATTGCCGTTGTAGCGAACCACACCGAAGCCTATGCTGTTCCCGTTGTTATTCAAGCTGTCAGCCGTACCGCCTACCAGAATCTGGCAGTCGCCGAAGCAGCCGCCTTCAGTTTGAACCGCAATAGCTCCCGCGACCACCACGCTGGCTGCTTCGCCCGAGATGCCAAAGCTCGTATCCAGGCTGCCGTTCGGCTTGTACCGAGAAATAATTCCTGCGGCCTGGGCGAAGCTGACACCCGGTGGAGGTGCCGAGAAACCCACCACGCTTCCGCCGGCCGCAAGCAGAATCTTGCTATCGGGCTGCAATGCGATAGCGGTAGGGCTTGTAAAGAGAATTGGCGCGACCCCGCCGCTGCCAAAACTGCTATCCAGTTGGCCATCCGCGTTGTAACGGCCCATGGCGCCTTCGCCGGCGAGAAGAATTTTTCCGTCCGGCTGCAATGTAAGGACGCCGGCTGCCGCGCCGAACGAACCAATTTGTGTTTCTACGATACCGGCGCTGCCGAATGTCGTATCCAGGCTGCCATTCGCGTTGAGGCGTGCCAATATAAACAGGTTGCCGGAACCCTGCTCCACATTCGAGATTCCGACGACGATCCTGCCGTCGCTCTGGATG
>Ga0137397_10002955_pt1 | contig 11837 bp, 30 predicted proteins | sample czorhiz116metaG_FD_106658 | JGI IMG/M metagenome (GOLD analysis project Ga0137397, IMG submission 106658) | Vadose zone soil microbial communities from Angelo Coast Range Reserve, California, USA - czorhiz1.16 metaG | ecosystem: Environmental > Terrestrial > Soil > Vadose zone | place: USA... | reverse complement strand
GCCAATCGTGAGCCGCCGCACCCGAAAAACGTTAGGGCGCAAGGACTCCACTGGGCGTAGCGACTAATCCGGCCCCCGCGTCAACGGACACTGCGACGAGCAGTCGGATAAAAGTCCGAATCGGTTGGTCTCGCAAACTATCTCGCAGAGAGTTTCCCCGGATACCGCATGCGCATGCAAAACCAGAAGTGCCCCCGAAAACCTTGTCCAGTTGCTCTACGACCTCGCCCGGAATAGGCAGGTCGTGATTGTAAGCAAGGTAGTCGATTAGACTAACGAGAATTGCGCGTTGAGCAGATGTTAAAACAGCCATAAATTTTTTACTTTCTTTTTATCTTACCAACAGTGTCATTTTTAGGAAGCTCTGGCAATGGTAAAGTAACAATCGGTTCTGGGGGAATATATTTTGAAATACCAGCAAGCCGATATAGCTCACCATCGCTCGGACAATAGTTTGCGCCCAAAGCAAAACGAACATTGTGTTGCTGAGTAAAAAGTATCATGGCCCGAAGGGGGACAAAAAATTCTACACCTGGACTTACGTGACCGACTGCTACGCCGACGACTGAGCCGTTGCCTGTGAAGACCGGACCGCCTGAACTGCCTGGCACAATGATAGTCGTCATCTGGTCCACGACGGGCCAAGGCCATCCGTCAAATCCGGGAGAAATTCCAATCTGACTAAGTATGCCCGTCGATACACTACCATCAAGACGGGGACCGGCGAAGTTGCCAACGTGGTATAGTTCAACGCCAACCGGCAGAACGTCAGTATGCGAAAAACGAACTGGCGAAAAATAGTTACCGGGAGCGTCGAGATACAATAACGCCAAATCCAGTTTTTCGTCACGCACAATCACCGTAGCAAGGAACGCCGATTCGCCGACTTTGTGTCCCTCGAATCGAATTACCTGGCGAATCTTGAGTAAATTACATTCCCGCACAACATGAGCCGCCGTCCAGACGAAAAGCCGTGGACCGCGCTGGACGACGAAGCCTGAGCCGAAGCCGTGTGCTGATTCAATCAGCACCGTAGCGTTCTGGGCCTGCTCGTATTTATTAAGGTGTTGGGACGGGAGAGCCAATCGAATACTAATTAGCGTAGGGGACAATAAAACTATTCCTAACAGCGCAACTGCGCCAACTATTTTACTTCCAATATTCATGCTGGTTTAACAGGTAAAGCCGCGAGGGATTGTTTAAGCCCGTCAACTACGTTGAGCACCGCATTGGTGCTTGCCGCTACGTCCTGGGCTGCCACGTTGGTTGCGCTATCAGCCAGAGCTTGCTGCACTAGGGCGCTTACCTGTTGCAGTTGCAACACGGCATCTTGCAAATCTTTCAAGGCACTCATAATTTTTTGTATCAACACGTAAACTAAAACTGTCCATAAAACAGTGCCGAGAATCAAAGCTGATTCAATCATAAAAAAGCGACAGAGGATGGATTTGAACCACCAACCCTATGCAGGCCATATTATCCTCGTAGGCTCCAAGAGCTAATCGCGACTCTCTTGTTCGTTCCTGCATCCGCTCTATCCCATTCGAGCTACTCTGCCATAAAAAATTGGTCGGGCGCGCAAGACTTCTTCCTTGCATCACCGGCATCACAGCCGGAGTCCTAGATTTTGGACGAACACCCGATTAAATTGGTTGCGGCACCTGGGAATTGAACCCAGCTACAGAAGCTTATGAGGCTCCCTCGGACCCAGCCCGCCGACCGCAATAACGGGTAAATCCATTTACCCGTCCGAAGGCCAAGGGGTGGATTGAGAACCACCACAACTCGCCTCGGATTGTAAAAGAACTGTGCTTTAAAAGCAGCCGGGACGCAATCTGTTTTTTTGTCAGAAAAAGTAGGCAATTTTTCTGACAAAAAACCGCTTCGATGACATTTTTTTATCCGTAGGTGCTACCACTAAGCGAATCGCTGCGCGCTGGACCCCCCATCGGCAATTTTGGAAATCGGCTATACCATTAGTAGTGGGTCCTATTGGGCAAGCCACAACAGCTTGTGATATTACTCGACGGAATGGGGTTCGCCGGTTCGCCGCTACGGTCTGGTCACGAGCGGACCGTAAAAGCGTTAACGTTAAAGTTATTGAGTATAGGTCCTTTATCGTTAACTTTAACGTTAAAGCTTTCAATCTGCGTAGGGCCTCGGCGATTCTCGCTTACACCCAGAAGGAAGCCACGCGCTTACCAACCCGCAATATTCATGCCAAAAGACTGCCCAAGCTCGCTCGGCGCTACTAAGGGTGTTAAGCGGATACTCGCCCAATAGTCTCATAACAATCTGAGCACCCCTGTTTTCAACTTCTCGAAACCATATTCCGTGCTTATATTTTCTACCTGACGGGCTTAAATGTGACCGTAATCTTTCAATAGGCGAAACAAACGTTTGTCCTACATAGCGAATCTGAAGTGGTTCATCGGAAGCAAGCAGACCATACACAAAACCAGTATTGCGAGGAAGAAGAACAATGTCGGGAATGTTTTCAATGGTCATCATTGTCGTTCGGGTTACTCGGCTTAAGCACGGTGATTTCTTGCCCGGCCTTAAGCTGAGCATCAAAAAGCTGTGCCCTTGGCGTGGAGCTTGAACGGATAGCGGCGAGGCTTGCGGCAATCTGCGCATGCATATCTCCGCTGCTGGACTCCGGGTCTGAATCTTCTTTGCGCTTAGTCCTGTCGGCAACTGTATCAGTCAGCGCCAGGTATGTGAGGCTCTGACACTTCTCCATCGCGCTAGCGAGGTCTGCAATTGCGCGAGTGCTAATCTTCGTAGTCTTTGAACCGTCCTTCGCGGTAGTCTCTGGGTAAATATAATCATTGAACTGTGACTCAGTGAGACCGGTGAGGCTGTGAATAACGCGCGCCACGAACAAACGCATGCGGTGAGCTTGAACAAAATTCAAGGCACGATTTATTGCCCGTTCCACGTCTCCGGGACGTGTGCTTTTTTTCAGCGCGATGATTGGCCCAAGCTTATTTGCCCAGCCTTCTTCATCAGCCATCTTGAGGATAATAACGGCGCTCACATTCAGCGCATGCGCCGTGCGCTCCACATCACCACAGAAAGTGGCGTAAAGCAAAAAGGCGTTCTCGCGGTCAATCAATTCTTCACCTGGGATTGTCATTTTTTCGGGATTCGTTCTGGGTTTTGGGCAGCCCACGCAGCGCGTTTGCGCTCACGGGCTTCCTTTCGAGACTGTTTGTTTAAACGCTGCACGTCTTTCGGCATACGCTTGAACAAAAAATCGTCGATGGTTTTATCGGCGTCATTCATTCCGCGAAAATGTGCTGTGCCCAACCGGAATCCGCAACCTTGAAATCACTACTAGATTGGTTTCGTAGCATGCCCAACAGGTCGCTAGGACCAAATGCATAAAACTTAAGATATAAAACTATATAAAGAATATAAATAAAAAATACTCATAACATATTAACTTTACTTCTATATATAAGGCTATAACGACCTGTTGGGTATGCTCGAAAATCAATCTAGTAGCCCTGATTTGCCGATTTGCTCAGCAAAATGACGAAACGGCGAAATGGCGTTGAATCAACCCGCTGTTTTTGTCTCTCATCTCTAAAACAAGTGCTTGAAAAATACGTGAAACTAATTTCATATTCTAGGTTGCGGGTTTCCATTTATCATAGCACTGTAGTTTTGTATATGACAAATGACCTCAGCTTGCTTAAATCTTGGCCAGAGAGCCAGACAATAGCCAACGACCTCCGTTCCCGGATACTCGCTGGCAAGTCTTTCCACAACTGTTATCTTGGCCTCGGCAGCGTGTGGCAGGTGAAATTGTTCTTGGGGGGAGAACAGAGAATTGTGGCCCAGGCGCGTAATTCTAATCTTGAACGCGCTATTCGATTTGCTGATATGGCCATCGCTTACTTTGCGCCGTATCGCAAGCGGCGCAATCGCCCGCTACTCGATTCCGATTTCAATTTGAACGTGAATCAGGCGAACGCCGATTTGCACAATATCCCGGAAGCTGTTAAATTTTTGCAAACCCTTGAATCAGAACTACTCGCGCAAAATAAAATTGCGCGCAATAGTCAATCTCTCGCCGGGCCAAAATCAATCCTCCAGTTACGCCGCAGTCTTGGGCTGCACTTGCATTTGTATCTTGGCGATATTGAATCCGCCGAGACGCTACTCGGCGAACGTGGACGCGGCCTAATTGGCTCTGCTCGTGACTGGCTCGGTTATTTGCAAAAATGCAATACGGCCATTGACGCCGCGCTTTCTGAAATACCTAACACTACCAATGAACTCAAACCTTGAAAAAAATATTGACTACCTCCGCAACAGCTTGATAGTCAAGGCACATTTTCTCCATTCTGAAGTGTTGCCCTTACTCAAAGCATCAAAAGATGAACAAGCTAACTATAATGTGTCGCTTGCATACGCTTATATCAAAACTGCCGTGGAAAAATTAAGACAAGCGCAAGCGACAATTACAGTGCGCCCTGGAGTGACTACGATAATGCAACAACATCGGCCATTGCCGAACAACCGGGACAGCAGACCACGCCACCACGGCGACTGTGAATGTGATATTTGCAACCATCACGAGAACCGGGAATATTGGGGCGCGGCACCGCCAACGGACGATTTACCTTCTGCATAAAACTAACAAACCAATACTCATTATGAATAAAGGAATGATTTCTACGTTTAAACAAACATCTCGACAAAAAGCAGTTCAACACAAAATCAAAGAACTGCTGGAAAAATATGGACCGAATGCTATCCTCGAATCCGAGCTAGTTTATATGGGTCGAGAAAAAGATTCTCGTGACGCCAAAAATGAACTCAACGTTTTTCTGGCCGACCTGGACAAATCTGCATAACCAAAACAAACAACCCAAATCAAAAATATGTCAACTGAAAACAACACCCATGTTCCCCTCACTCAAGCTAAAGCTACTCAAATCGCCGAGGCGTATGCTCGCTTTTCGCAATTGCGCGGCACCGCAATCAAAACTCCGACTGCTGACGCGGAGCTTAAAGGACTGAGTGAATTCCTCGCGAATGAGCTAATTAACCACGCCAGCGAATTCATCGGCTGCTGGTTCGCCGTCCGCAATGAATATGAACCCATCCTTGGGCTGCTTGCGCGAGTGTCCCAGCGAATCCACGGCATCAACGCAATGCAGCAATCTGCCGCCGCCGCGCCCGCCGCTGAGTCCAACGTGGTTCAACTACCGAAAAACTAATGAAAAAAGCTACTCGCATCCGAGTGGAAGTGACTGCCCTTGATATTGAAGAAGGCATACCTTCTGTAAGCTGTAGGTGTCCCCTTGCGCGCGCAATCAAGCGCGCAACGGGGCTACGCAAGGTTTGGGTATTCGGGGACGTTGTGGAATTCAAACAGTATAAATCCGCAAAGCTTCCGCGCAAATGCGCTGAATTCGTGAAGGCTATTGATATTGGTAATTGGGTTAAGCCTTTTTCGTTCAGCTTCAAGTTGCCTGAATTCAACTAACACTATGAGCAACGCTAAATTTATTTGCTACCTTCGCAGTCAAGGCGCGTGCTTTGATTCTCTTAAGTGGTTGCGTAGAAATAAACTCACTTCAGCGAAAGCCTGGAAAAAATGCAAAAAATTAAGTTGGATGTGTTGGCTCGCTGACCGAGCAGGAGATTCGTTTGCTACTAGTGCCGCGTATTACTGCCGAATAGGTGCTAGATATGAGACAGCCAAGGAATTCCGGGCCTCTGTGAAACATTCTAATTTGTGTTATCTTGGATGCTTTGAGTGATATGAATCACGTTAATTTCCTCAAATTTCTTCACGATAATTGGGCTTGCACCCCTGCCATTAGGTGGGTAAAAAGGGGTAAACTTACCTCTGCACAAGCCTGGAAAAAATGTGACCACCTTGGCTGGATGTTCTGGCTTGTGCGTCGCGTAGGCGACCCATCCGCTAGTATTATAGCGAATTTGCCTAATCCTAATGATGCTAAACCATGTGTTGTTTTTCGTAAGCGAGTAAAATATTCCCAATTAAAATGGCCTACTAGTTATGAATCACGCTGATTTCATCACCTACTTAAACAATCGTGGTGCTTGTCATCCCGCTATGAAATGGGTGAGGAATAATAAATTCACCTCGGCGCAAGCTTGGAAAAATTGTCCCAAGTTAGATTGGCTATCTTGGCTTAGTGTCAAAGCCGGAAACCCTTTTGCGCGAGAACAAGCAAACAAAAACGTATTTGGTGAATACTTTTCATGTGACCATTTTCGTTCACGGGTAAAACATCGCCACTTAACCCGGCTTAAATTGGAAAAATATGAATCACGTTAATTTCCTCAAATTCCTTCGCGAAAATAACGCCTGTGCTCCCGCCATTGCCTGGGTAAAGAGGAATAAATTTACCTCTGCACAAGCCTGGAAGAAATGCAATCGCCTCAGTTGGATGACTTGGCTGGTTCGCAGAGCAGGCGACCCGTCATCCTTTCTTTATTTGTCTTATTGGGCTAACACTCTACCCTGTGATAGCCTTCGCAAACATGTAAAACACAGTCAACTTTGGTTGTTGCAATAAATTATGGAAATCATTTCAGGCATACGAACCTGGTGCAGAGCAAAGAAACTGTTGCACCCACATTATGTCGTTGGATTTAACTTCATTAAACCATCGGCGGTATTGCTCATGCCTTTTCGGCTAGTCCTTATTCGCAAACTCAAACCGGCTTGGCAATTAAACAAACTCAACGGCATCGGCGGGAAAGTGGAGCCTGGGGAATCGCCACTCGACGCAATGCGCCGGGAATATATCGAGGAAACCGGCGACGAAGTTACGCCAAAATGGCAACTGTTTTGCTGCCAAAGATTCGACACTTGCACGGTTCACTTTTTCAAAGCCTTCAGTGAAAACACAACGGCACATACTGTCGAACGGGAGTCTGTCGAAATTGTGGAGTTGGCTGATTATATTCTCGACCCTCATACCGCGCGTTCCGCTAATGTGATACCGAACCTTCGTTGGCTGGTGCCGATGGCATTTTACACTGACGACATTATTAAAGAAGCTATTATATGAACATTACCTTTGACAACTTAGCCGCGCTCAAAAAAGTCCCTCTTTTTCTCGACGGCAGCGATGGCAGCATGTGGAACGTTCGAGACAATGAATCTAACTGGGACTTGTGCCTGGACGAGCACTGTGAGGGATTCGCAGAGCGGCGATTCGTCAAAGTCTCTGACATGCTCGCGTGGATTCGCAGTTTGCCAGTTGACAATAACGCGGACTCGTGATACTGTTTCCCAATATGCTATACCACCGAAATATATACATGCCGGACGCAGTTAACCGGTTTTGCGACCGTGACTGGATGTTGCACTACACTCAACACGCAAAACGGGAATTCATTGCAGATAAACTCGGCGTTACCAATACCGCACCCCGCTTCATCCATTTTTCTCGCGGACACGCAGTCGAAGCGACTCTCGACGAAAACAACGCCGTCGTAAAGCTCGTGGTGCGAGTGGGTTACGACAAATTTCGAGACCTGGTTTTGGTGCTCTGCGGATTCAGTTTTGAAATATCCTCGCGCTTCGTCAAAACAGTTTGGACTAACCGAGTCAGCGACGGACACAGCACACTCAACAGAAACGTTTATGCCACAAGATAACACATTAGACATAAAAAAATCACTTAAATTTGATGAAGTGTTGCATCAAATTGTTCGCCGTCGTCGAGATTGTAGCTGGTGGTATGTGCGCTTTCACAAGGGGTTGCACAATTGGGTGCCTTGCCAGGTTGATAATCAATCTGGCAAACAATTGGACGCCGAGCGTAGGTTTTGGGAGGCGACGAATTGAAGTTCATTTCACTAACACGCGGACATGTTTGCATCGTGGATGATGAAGATTTTGATTATTTATCTCAATTTAATTGGTGGTTACTATCCTCAGGGACCGGACCTAAATATGCCGTAAGAAAACTAAGAATTGCTACAAAAAAGTGGAAAACAATTCTAATGCATCGAGAACTTTTGGGGGTTGCTTTGGATATGCATGTTGACCATATAAACGGAAACAGTTTAGATAACCAAAAGCGAAACCTACGGCTTGCATCAGACCAACAAAACCAACAGGGGTTTTTAACACCCCGGCTGAATAAAACTTCAAAATATAGAGGCGTTAGTTATTCACACGGGTTGTGGAGGGCACAAATTTCAGTAAATAAAAAAGTCTTGCATCTTGGTAGGTTCAAGTTAGAAAACAATGCTGCTTGGGCATACGACCGGGCAGCGAAAGAATACTTTGGGGAGTTTGCTTCCCCTAACTTCAAATAAAACATATGTCTAAAAGAAAAATGCCAGGCGGGGCGGGGAGAGATTTGTTCCCTGGTCATAATGTGGGAGCCGGTAAGGGCGACGCCAGCAGGCACAAACTCGATGATGCGTGGCGCGCAAACTACGATGAAATCGACTTCAGCGGTAGCTGCACGGAATTCGTCGCTATCGGGCCAAGAACAGAACGAAAAGTTTACCCCCGACCACGACTCAAGCTTTATGAAACCGATTGATTTGCTATTCAACCTGCTCGGATACCCGGCCAGCGCGCTGATATTCGCCGGGTTATACGGCCTCGGCAATAAGTGGCGTGGTGCGTTTGTGTTTTCTTTTCTTGGCGAAGTGCTGTGGATGTGCAAGTCCGCCTACTTCGGTTACTGGGACCTGTTCATTATGTGCTCAGCATTTACTGTGCTCGCCGTTCGAGGATATATCAAATGGAAATAACAAAGCTGGTAGAATACTTATCTTCGCGCAAGTCAGATGTTATCTCGTTTAAACATGCGAGAGTCAAAGCCCAAGACCTGGGCATCGACCTCGATGACCCGTCCGTGCTGTCCTCCCTGGAGTCAGCCGGGTTTTCCTTCGTCAACGGAAGCAGTGAACTGATTATTAGAAACAACAACAATGAAGAAGCTATTTAAAAAATTGTTTGGATTGCGAGCGGAGTTGCGCAACTTGCGCGAAGATAATGAGCGATTGCGCAAGCTTTGGAATGTTGCTGTGCTTGACACAATGGAGGCTGAAAACAAAATCTCAGACCTCAAAAAGGTTGCTTCCATTAGTGAAAACACTGCACGCGAAATGATGTTGCACCTACGGGTTCATGGCATGTCAAGCGGCGAACGAACTGGCTACGGCGTCACGGCGTTTATCCCTAATGACGTGCTCAGCTACCTCCGGGTTTCTGGAGAACATCTACAAGATGTTTTTGTTATCACGGTAGCAAAAGAATTGGTGCGCCGGGCGATTGAAGGGTTGTATCACATCAACTCTCGTGGAAAACGTAGCGCGCTATTTTTTAGCAGCTTGAACAATCCTGGTGCAGTTGGTATAGTTTTCGACGAACCAGACGGGTTAAAAATAACGTTCGGAAATAAAACTTACGATGAAATCAAGTGGCGGGATATAACAAAAATGTTGCCACGGGAAGCCGATTCAAATTTATGAAAACCACAGATGATTCTTTTTGGTGGGGGGTTTGTATCGTGATTATTACAATCTGGGCATGCTATCACTATGGCATTCATTGAGGATGGCTCACGCACTGATTGTGAAGGACGAAATGGGTGTGCCATTGCTAATCGTCCGACCCGCTATCAAAGCAATCTCTTAGCAGTGTTTAGTTATGGATGCATTATGGATTTACCGAAAGGAAGTCCAACTGGCGGATTCAGTGTCGGCGTGATGGCGATACGGCTACAGTCGTTACGTCAGGCTGCCGGACAGTATTTAAGCTTGCACGACGCTGTCAATTTGGCTAGGGGAATCCCTGAGTGCTTAGACAGTATAAAACCACTTGCGCATTCTTAATACTTGTGGTATATTGTTTCCATGATGAATCGCGGAGATTTTAATCGGCTTGATGAAGTAATAGACGGCGTTGTGAGTGAAATAAACAAACGCGATATTGTTTTGGCGGAACGAGGTGGCAGCGAAGAAGTAGCAGCTAGAATTGTTTTATCAGGTCATTTAGCCTATTGCACACACCGTAGCTTTGATTTCAAAGTGCTGAGTGTTAAAGGAACACCGACTAAGAAATATTTTCATGCGACTATCTGGCGACTCGATAACGGGCGATACGAATTAAACACATACATGTTATGACATTTATTCAATCTCTACTCGCATTTGTTCAAAAGAACCGAATCAAATCTGGCTTTAATGTATCCTCGATTTGGGTGCAACAAAAAACCATCGTGCTAGAATCAGACGAGTTTCCAATTGACGCCAAACGAAGTGCAGAGGAATTTTGTAAGGCGCTGAAGTTTTCATTCCCTAACGTGGTAGCTGAACTCAGCTTGCCCGATGCCGATGGGACTACGCTAACACTTAACTTTGAGGGGTGTGAATGAGTATGGACCGGACAGATGGAAGTAGCTACCGATATAATCCCCGCACCGTAAAAAGCATCTGGGCAGACGGCAGCCGTAAGAAAAAACTTGATTTCTGCAATCGGCAGATTACCTTGTTGAATAAATGGGTGGATGAAACCCAAAATCCGATTTTTTGTAGAATGCATTGACCTTTGGCTCGAAAGAATAGAACACATAAAACAAAAAAGGTTATGATTGAACTGGAAGAAAAAAAGAATATGACTGGACTGCGAGAACAAATTAAACAGAGTAACAGCTTGCAAGAAATTAACGATTTGCTTTGCTATCGGCGCACAGTTTAAATACGCCGATGCGCGCACCCGGCGCGCCTGGGAAGCCACTGCCAGAACGGCGAAACAAAGAATTGATAAACCCTTTGTGCCAATACTTTACGAACGTAAAAAGAGTAAGTAAATAATATCTAAATCAAAACCATGAACAACACCAAAACATTAGTAATGCCAGATGAACGCGACGGTATGCCATATGAGGCAGCTACCGCAATGTTAAGCGAACCGAAAGCCAGACTAACGGGCACCATGCGCCGTAACTTGAAGCTTACACGCGCCAAGATATATACCAGCACGGTGCCTTTGCTCCGAAATGGTCTGGACGCACAAGACCGAGCTTACTACAAACGTGATGCTGATAAGCAACAATCGGCTTCTCGTGCTGACGCTCGCGACGCCGCCAAGATGGCGCTTTACAGCATGGCTCAGCTTGTGCGTTGGTTGCGCCGGAGTGTCAATCGCCGCCAGACTGCTCAAAACAAATACGTTAAGCTGGATTCACTCAGCGGCACCCTTACAGGCAAAGCGGAAACTGCGCGCCTGCGTTCTATGGCCGTCTTGGAATTGGCTGTGAACCAGTTGGAAAACCTCCGGGACAATTTGGAAGCTGAAATTAAACGCCGTGCGTCTTTAGAAATCAAAGTCATCGACCCGCGCGTGCTGCGTGCCAAAAAGCTTTTGGCAGGTATTGCGGATGTGCGGGAAATCGGACACTATTAGCCGACCACTGTTTATGTGGACAAATGAAATTGAACGTCGCGCATATCACAAAGCTTTTTTCTCGCTTATGGAAGCGGAGCAACCGACAGAATTACCAATCAAAACTTATGAACGAGTCATTACAGAAGACGAACCTGGACAGCGGCCTAAAAGGCAGCACGCTCAAAAGACCGATGGATGCGTCCCAAATGGGCCACGAGACAGCGGCACTCAATGCGCTGGTGGGGTTCATCAACAGCCCGCAAATGGCGGAAGCGGCGTCTAATTCCTCGCCTGGCGAAACCAGCCCGGTAGCGGCGCTTAGCTCGACCACGCCTGAAGCCGCCGCGCAAGCGGAGCAAGCAGCCGCCAATAAGTTGCTCAAGCCGACTGTGATACCTGTGGTGCCCGCCACCGCTGCTCCGTCTGT
>Ga0137397_10002954_pt1 | contig 11839 bp, 10 predicted proteins | sample czorhiz116metaG_FD_106658 | JGI IMG/M metagenome (GOLD analysis project Ga0137397, IMG submission 106658) | Vadose zone soil microbial communities from Angelo Coast Range Reserve, California, USA - czorhiz1.16 metaG | ecosystem: Environmental > Terrestrial > Soil > Vadose zone | place: USA... | reverse complement strand
TGCGAACACCTGGCGCGACGTGTTCAAGAACGGCGTCCTCGACCACAACGTCAAGGAGCTGTGCCGTGTCTACGTGTCGAAGTCGGTCAAGTGCGAGTACTGCGGGAACCAGCGCTCGATGAAGTCCGCCAAGGCCGGCCTGATCGAGCAGGACTACCGGGATTTGCTGGATTTCGAAAAGTCCACTCGCTACGGCGATCGCGAGAAGGCCGCCCTGGCCTATACCGAGGCGATCACCTGGGACCTGGAGATGGACGACGCGCTCTGGGAGCGGCTCCACCGCCACTTCACCGAACCGGAGCTGGTCGAGCTGGGCTACTTCGTCGCCACCACGATGGGCCAGCAGCGGTGGCTCCGGACGCTGAACATCGAGCACCACCAGGTGCTCGCCGGAACCTCGGCGTCCATGGCGCCGGGAACCGAGACCGCGGATGCGCTGGCGAGGACCAAGGCGTCCCCTGAGTACTGGGCCAAGCAGGGAAGCCTCGGGCCGCAGGCGGACTGAGGGCGGCCACACCGGATGCGCGTCTCGCCAGAGTCATCGCCTCAGCAGAACGGCGCTCCCGCGGCGCCGCGCATCACGGTCTCGGGCGCGTGCAAGAGCTACGGCGGTCTACAAGTGTTCCGCGACGTCAACCTGCGCGTCGGCCATCGCGAAATCCTTGCCCTGGTCGGTCCCTCCGGCTGCGGCAAGACGACCCTGCTGCGCTGCCTGGACGGGCTGATCCCGATGAGCGAGGGCGAGGTGCGGGTGGACGGGCAGCGCGTGACCGGCCCGTTGCCCAAGGCCGCGATGGTCTTCCAGCACTTCGGCCTGTTCCCCTGGAAGACGGTCTTCGGGAACGTGGCGTACGGGCTGCGGCTCGCCGGCGCCTCGAAGGCGGTCCTCCGCGAGCGGGTGCCGTACTTCATCCATCTGGTCGGGCTGAGCGGGTTCGAGGACGCCTACCCGTACCAGCTCTCCGGCGGGATGCAGCAGCGCTGCGGGCTGGCGCGCGCGCTGGCCGTCGAGCCCGACGTGCTCTTGATGGACGAGCCGTTCGCGGCGGTCGATGCCCAGACCCGCGAGATCCTCCAGTTCGAGCTGCTGCGCATCTGGCAGGTGCGACCGACCTCGACGGTGTTCGTCACCCACTCCATCGAGGAAGCCGTCCTGATGGGCGACCAGGTGGTCGTCCTCAAGGGAAGGCCGAGCACCGTGGCCGAGGTCGTCCAGGTGAACCTGCCGCGGCCCCGCACGCGCGAGACCCTGGCCTCGCCGCGGTTCGCCGAGCTGCGCGAGCACGTGTGGCGCACGCTGATGGACGAGGCGCGCCGGGCGGAATTCCAGCTCGAGAGGTGACCCGTGCAGCGCCGCGGCACGATGAAGGCGATGGTGCTGCGCGAGCTGGCCGGCCCGCTGCACCTGACGGAGGTCCCCATCCCGGTCCCCGGTCCCGGCGAGGTCCGCGTCCGGGTGCGGGCGACCGGCGTGGGGCTCACGGTCGTGATCATGACGGCCAATCCCGGGCTGGTCACTTCGTTCCCGCGGATCCCCGGGCACGAGGTGGCCGGCGACGTCGTCGAAATCGGCCCGTACGCCACGAACGTCGCGCTCGGGGACCGCGTCGCCTGCCATTTCTACCTGACCTGCGGGGCCTGCTCGTCCTGCCGGGGGGGCCGGGAGACCTTGTGCGAACGCTTCGCCGGCTACCTCGGCATGGCGGCGGACGGCGGATATGCGGAGTACCTGGTCGTTCCCGCGCGGAACCTGTGCCGCATCCCGGAAGGCGTGTCGTATCTCGATGCAGCCATCGGGGCCGATGCCATCGCCACTCCGCTCCACGCCTGCCGCGAGGAGGCGCGCGTCGGCCCCGGCGACAAGGTCCTGGTCGTGGGAGCGGGCGGGGGCGTCGGCATCCATGCCGTGCAGGTCGCGAAGCTGTGCGGCGGGTGGGTACTCGGCGCGGACGTCACCGACGAGAAGCTGGAGATGGTCCGCGCCATGGGCGCCGACGTGGTGATCGACGGGCGCGGCGAGGAGTTGTCCAAGCAGGTGCTGGAGAGGACGGGTGGACGGGGCGTCGAGGCGGCCATCGATTTCGTCTCCTCGGCGGAGACGCTGGAGGCCTGCATGCGCTCGCTCGCGCCCGCGGGCCGGCTGGTGATCGTCGGGAACCGCCCCAAGGCCGTGTTCGGGAAGGACCCCACCTTCCGCGTCGAGCCGGGCCTGATGCTCCGCAAGATGCTCGAGATCCACGGCTCCCGCTACGTCACGATGGCCGAGCTGGCGCAGACCCTGGAGCTGCTCCGGCAAAAGCGCGTCAAGGCGGTCGTGACGCGCACCTTCCGGCTCGAAGAGCTCGAGACGGCGCACCAGCTCCTGCGCGAGAACGCGATCGCCGGCCGCGCCGCCGCGCTGCTCGACTGACCAGCAACCCCACCGATGCCGACGCGAAGGGCAGGACCATTGTCCCGCACGGATGAGCTCGCACGGCAGGCGCACCGCGGCTTTCCCGAGCGCGGCGGCGGGGCTCGGCGGATCGCCGCCCGCGCCGCGGTGGCGCGGCTCCTGTGGGACGAGCGAGGCGTGCGTCGCGTCCCGCCCGCGGCTACCCTGGACCGCGCGCTCTCCGCGCTGCCCCGCGGAGAGCTGGAGTGGATCTGCGAATTCAACCCGCTGGGTCCGCTGTATTTCCTTCCCACGCCGCCCTTCCTGCGTGCGCTGGCCCGGCGCATCCGCTCCCGAGGGGCGCGTCGCGTGCTGGATGTCGCGGCCGGCGACGGGCACCTGGCGGCCGCCCTCTCGGCGCATGCGCCCGACCTGCGCATCGTGGCCTCCGATTCCGGAAAGTGGGAGCGGCCGCGCGCGCGAATGAACCCGCGCGAGCGCCGCGAGCTGCGAGGGACCCCCGTCGCCGGAATCCGGCTGGGGCCAGGCGTGGTGCGGCTCGACGCGCGCGCGGCGATCGACCGCTTCCGCCCGGACCTGGTGCTCGCCTGCTGGGTTCCGCCGGGGCCGCTGCTCGGACGCATCCTGCGCGCCCCGGTGCGCGAGGTGCTGGAGATCGGCGCCGGGAGCGGGATCACCGGCGACATCTCCTGCTGGCGCTACGAGCATGAGTTCTGCGAAGACCTGGAGGCGCTCGGCCGCTGCCGCCTCGACGAGCGGCCGTCGCGCAAGCTCCACACGCGGGTGACGCTGTACCAGCCGCGCCCCGAGAGGAGGGCGCGGACGCCACGCTCCTAGCCGAGCTGGTCGCGCATCCAGTCGGCCATCGCCGGGCGGTACTTGTAGGCGATGTTGTTGCAGACGTGGTTTCCGTCCGGGTACATGAGCAGCGTCGCCTTGGGCGCCTCGCGCGCGATGCGCTCGGCCTGCTCCGGCGGGAAGAGGCGGTCCCGGGCGCCGTGGATGATGAGCAGCGGGCATTTCACCTTGTCGAGCACGCCGCGCAGCGTGAGCGTCTTCGCCTTCTCGAACGCCTCGTTCTCGTCGCGCGACTTCGTGTAGAAGACGTAGCCGCCCCGCGTGAGCGGGTTCAGCGCCGCCCAGCATTCCGACAGATCGTACGGTCCGGCGAGCGCGATCACCGCGCGCAGCCGCTTCTCCACCGCCGCGGCGCGCGGCCCGTAGATGCCGCCCATGCTGATCCCCATCAGGCCGACGCGCTCGAGGTCGAGGTCCTTGCGGCCGCGCAGCCAGTCGAGCAGGGGACCCAGCACCGGTCCCCAGTCGGGGCGGATCGGGAAGCGGGGCGCGTTCTCCGATTGCCCGGGACCGTCGATCGCGAGCGTCGCCATGCCCCGGCGCAGGAAATCGTTCTCGATCGCGTACAGCTCCTCCTTCGACGAATCGAGGCCCGGCACGAGGAGCACCAGCGGCGGCTTGGAAGCGCCGCGCGGCCGCCGGAGGATCCCGGGGATGACCGCTCCCTCGAATGGCGCCTCGATGCGCTCGCCGGGGGGATCGAGGTGCGGCAACGCCTTCTGGTAGGTCGAGATCGTCAGCTCGCGCAGCTTGTCGTGCACCGCGCGGTCCTCGAACCAGAGGAACTTCCCCAGGTGGTAGCACCAGGCGGCGCGCTGCCAGGCCTCCGCCGCGCTCACCATCCGGCCCGAGCGCTCCGCCTCGTCGCCCAGCTCGCGGTGCATGTCGCCCGTGCGCAGCCAGGCAGGGCCCCAGTCCTTCCACTCCAGCGTCGAGGAGACCACGCGCTCGAAATCGTTGACGTCGATGCCGTTCGCGACGAAGCGCGGCTTCCAGTGGCCCGCGGCGATCTGCACCCGGTTCTGCGGCTCAGCGGTCATCCAGGGTCTCCTTGATCTTCTCGTACTCCGCGCGCCAGGTGTCGAGCCCGCGGCGCTCGTAGTGGTAGGCGAACGCATCCGCCTGTGCTTGCGAAAGCTCGCCGTACAGCTCCGGACGGCGGTCGTGCGACTGCCCGGGACGGCAGGAGAAGACCTCGTCCCGCGGTCCGGGCGGCGAGAGGATCTCCTCGTCGTAGTAGCGCGACCGCAAGGCCGCCAGGCGCTCCGGCTCGAGATCCGCCAGCGCGATGCCCGCATCGTCCCGCTGGGCCAGCATGCGCTCGGGCGAGGCGATGCAGGTGCGTCCCTGGCGCGAGCCGCCGAACAGGTTCTGGGTCACCACCACGTAGGCGAGGTTCTCCGCCGCGCGTGCCCGGGCGACGGCGCGCCAGGTCTCTTGCAGGCGGGTGCGCGTCGGCCCGTGCACGCCACCCCCGGGAGCGACGATCAGGTCCGCCCCGCGCAGCATGAGGATGCGCGACAGCTCCGGCACGAACAGCTCCGAGCAGATGAGCAGCCCGATGCGGCCGAACGGCGCGTCGACGGTCATCAGCTCGTCGCCGGGCAGGACGTGGTGCCTGCCGCCCATCAAGTAGGCGTTGAACACGGGGTGGTTCGGCTGCACGCGCCGGTACCGTGCGCGCACCTCTCCGGCGTCGTCGATGAGCACGTGCGTGATGTGGTACGTGTCCGGCAATGCGCCGCGCTCGAGCCGCCCGGCGCTGACCCACACGCGCCGGGCGCGCGCCCGCTCGCGCACCCGGTCCAATGCGTCGTTCTCCATCGGCCCCGAGTACGGTCCCGGGTAGCCCTCCGGGAACACCACGTAGGAAGCCCCGGCGTCCGCCGCCTCGTCGACGTACGCGCACGCCTGCGCCGCGTTGCGATGCTCCTCGGCGCCGGCGAAGGAAGGCGGCTGCACGGCGGCGACGCGCACGGCCGTGCGGCGCGCGCCGCTCACTGTGACGGTCATCGTTGCCTCCACTCCGGATGCGCGCGCTCGAATGCGGGCAGCTTCATGCAGCGATCGAAGATCTGGACCACGCGGGGAAAGTCAGCGAGGTCGACCTTGAACCGCTGCGCGTTCACCACCTGCGGCACGAGGAACACGTCGGCGAGCGTGGGCGCATCGCCGTGGGAGAACCGCCCCGTCTCGCGGTCACCGAGCATCGGCTCCAGGGCGCGGAATCCCTCGCGCACCCAGTGGGCGTACCAGCGGTCGCGACCGTGCTCGGGCAGGCGCAGCTCCTCTTCGAGGTAGCTCAGCACCCGCAGGTTGTTGAGCGGGTGCATCTCGCACGCGACGAGCTGCGCCATGGCGCGGACGCGGGCGCGCTCCGCCGGTGAGCGGGGCAACAGGGCGGGCTCGGGGCGCGTCTCCTCGAGGTATTCGAGGATCGCCATCGACTGGACGAGGGTGCGCTCGCCGTCGACCAGAGCAGGAACGGCTTGCTGCGGATTGATGCGCGCATACGCGGGCCGCCGGTGCTCTCCCGCCCGCAGATCCAACACTTGCGACTCGTAGGGCAGGCCCTTGAGGTTCAGCGCGATGCGAACCCGGAACGAGGCCGACGATCGAACCGATTCGTAGAGCTTCATTTTCGCGCACCCTCGCACGGTCGGCTTACCTAGGCGGCGACATTGCGTCAACGGCCGCCGTTGACGGCCTGTCTCGGGGATGGCTATGAACGCCCGAGGAAACGTGCATGGAAGTCGTGATCGTCGGCGGCGGGATCGGCGGGCTCACGCTGGCGCTGACCCTCGACAAGGCGGGCATCCCGTCCCGGGTGTTCGAGTCTTCGCCCGAGATCAAGCCGATCGGCGTGGGGATCAACCTCCTGCCGCACGCGACCAAGGAGCTGGCCCGGCTCGGCCTCGACAAAGACCTCGCGCGCGTCGCGGTGGAGACGCGCGAGGCGGTCTTCTTCAACCGCTTCGGCCAGCTGATCTACCGCGAGCCGCTCGGTTGCGCTGCAGGCTACGAGCAGCCGCAGTTCTCCGTCCACCGTGGCGATCTGCAGATGGTGCTGCTCGACGCCGTCCGGAGGCGCCTGGGGGAGGATCGCGTCCTCTCCGGGTGGAAATGCGTCGGGTTCGAGCAGGACGCGACCGGGGCGGCGGCGCTCTTCCGGAGCACCGTCACCGGGGAGGGGCTCGCCCCCCAGCGCGGGTCGGTGGTGGTCGCCTGCGACGGCATCCATTCCGTCATCCGCAAGCAGCTCCACCCCGGCGAGGGCGAACCGCTCTATTCCGGCGTGAACATGTGGCGCGGCGTGACGCGCTGGCCGGCGTTCCTCTCGGGCGCCAGCATGGTGCGCGCAGGCTGGCTGAAGTGCGGCAAGATGGTCATCTACCCGATCCGCGAGCGCATCGACGCCGAGGGGCGGCAGCTCGTCAACTGGGTCGCCGAGATCGAGACGCCGCGCCACCAGCAGCGCGACTGGAACCGCCGCGGCAGCCTCGACGATTTCCTCGGCGCGTTCGAGGAGTGGCATTTCGACTGGCTGGACGTGCCGGCGTTCATCCGCGCCGCGGACGCCGTGCTGGAGTTCCCCATGGTGGATCAGGATCCGCTGCCCTTTTGGACGCAGGGCCGGGTCACGTTGCTGGGCGACGCTGCGCATCCGATGGTGCCTCGCGGGTCGAACGGCGCCGGCCAGGCGATCCTCGACGCGCGCGCGCTCGCCGACGCGCTCGTCACGCACCGCGACCCGGCGGAAGCGCTCCAGGCCTACGAGGCAAAGCGTCGCGAGGCGACGGCCAACGTGGTCCGCATGAACCGCCAGAACCCGCCGGACGCCATCCTGCGCGAGGTCTTCGTGCGCAGCGGCGATCGGCCGTTCGAGCGGATCGAGGACGTGATCCCCATCGAGGAGCTGAAGGCCATCTCGGAGCGGTACAAGCGTGTCGCGGGATACGACCGCGAGTCGCTGTCGGGGCCCGCGGCGGCTGGAGGGAAATGATGGCGACCGTCAACGTGCAGGAGTTGATCGACGGACGGAAGCTGGGCGGGTTCCAGGTGATGGTGGTCGCGCTCTGCGCCCTCATCGTGCTGATCGACGGATTCGACACGCAGGCCATCGGCTATGTCGCCCCCGCCATCGTGCGCGGCTGGCGCATCGATCGCGCCGCGCTGGCCCCCGTCTTCGCCGCCGGGCTCTTCGGCCTGATGGTCGGCGCGCTCGCCTTCGGACCGCTGGCGGACCGCTTCGGCCGCAAGCCGGTGCTCCTCTTCTGCACCCTGTTCTTCGGAGTGATGTCGCTGCTCACCGCCACCGCCGATTCCGTCAAGTCGCTGATGGTCCTTCGCTTCATCACCGGGCTGGGGCTGGGCGGCGCGATGCCCAACGCCATCGCCCTCACCACCGAGTACGCCCCCAGGCGCATTCGCGCGACCACCGTGATGATCATGTTCTGCGGCTTCTCCCTGGGCGCCGCGCTGGGCGGAGTCGCGGCGGCGAGCCTCATCGCGCGGTTCGGGTGGAAGTCGGTGTTCGTGCTGGGCGGCGTGGTGCCCGTCCTCGCCTTCGGCTTCATCGCCGCCCTGCTGCCCGAGTCGATCCGCTACCTGGTGGTCCAGCGAGGCCGGGGCGAGAAGATCGCCGCCATCCTCTCGCGCATCGACCCGTCCGCCGCCGTGTCGCCCGACGCGACGTTCACGGTGGAGGAGCACAAGGCGAAAGGGTTCGTGGTGCGCCAGCTCTTCGCCCAGGGCCGGGCCTCCTTCACGATGCTCATCTGGGTGGTGTTCTTCATGAGCCTGCTGGACCTCTATTTCCTCACCAACTGGCTGCCGACCATCATCCACGACTCGGGCATCCCGATGAGCGGCGCGGCGCTGATCACGGCCATGTTCCAGGTGGGCGGCACGGTCGGGACGCTGCTGCTGGGGCGGCTGTTCGACCGGTTCTCGCCTTTCGCAATGCTCGCGCTCACCTACCTGGGCGCGAGCGCGTTCGTCCTGCTCATCGGCACGGTCGGCTCCTCGGTCGCGGCGCTGATCCTGACGGTCTTCGGGGCGGGATTCTGCGTGGTGGGCGGCCAGATCGGCGCCAACGCGCTGACCGCGAGCTCCTACCCGACCGCGATCCGCTCGACGGGAGTGGGCTGGGCGCTGGGCATCGGCCGCATCGGCTCGATCATCGGGCCGCTGGTCGGCGGCCTGCTGCTCTCGCTGCGCTGGCCCACCAGGCAGATCTTCCTCGTCGGCGCGCTGCCGGTGCTCGTCGCCGCCCTGGCCGCGCTGTGCATCTCGTTCCTGCGGCGCGCGCCGGCCGGCGAGCACGCCGTGCAGGCAGGAGCCTCCGCGCCATGATCTTCGCCGCCCCCGACCGCACTCCCGAGCGCAAGGCGTTCTACCAACGCATCCAGGGCGAGAACCTGACGCCGCTGTGGGAAGTGCTCGGCGACCTGGTCCCGCCGCGCCCGCGAACTCCTTGCGTCCCCGCGCTCTGGCGGTACCAGACGGTGCGCGCCCACCTCATGGAAGCGGGCAGGCTCATCACCGCGAAGGAGGCGGAACGCCGGGTGCTGGTCCTGGAGAACCCTGGGCTGCGCGGGGCTTCGTCGACCACGCACACGCTCTACGCCGGCCTCCAGCTGATCCTCCCGGGCGAGATCGCGCCCAGCCACCGGCACGCGCAGTCCGCGCTACGCTTCGTGCTGGAGGGGACCGGCGCTTACACCGCGGTCGACGGAGAGCGCACCAACATGCGCCCGGGCGACTTCATCCTCACGCCCTCGTGGACCTTCCACGACCACGGGAACCCCGGCAGCGAGCCGGTGGTCTGGCTGGACGGCCTGGACATCCCGATGGTCGCTTTCTTCGACGCCGGGTTCGCCGAGCGGTATCCCGAGGAAGTGCAGCCCGTCGCGAAACCCGAGCGCGATTCGCTCACGCGGTATGGCTCGAACCTGCTCCCGCTGGAGTACACACCCGCTTCCCGCACGACGCCCATCATCAGCTATCCGTACGACCGCACGCGCGAGGCGCTCGGGCAACTGCAGCGGAACGGGCCGCTCCATCCCTGCCACGGGGCGAAGATGCAATACACGAACCCGGCGACCGGCGGGTACCCGTTGCCGACCATCGGCGCGTACATCCAGATGCTGCCCGCCGGCTTCCGCGGGAAGCCCTATCGGTCGACGGACGGGACCGTGTACGCAATAGTGGAGGGACGCGGTCGCAGCACGGTCGGCGACCAGACTTTCGACTGGGGACCGCGCGACGTATTCGTGGTCCCCTCGTGGGCCGCGGTCTCGCACCAGGCGGGCGAGGACGCGGTGCTGTTCAGCTTCTCCGACCGCCCGGTGCAGAAGGCGCTCGGATTGTGGCGCGAGGAGGTCGTCGCCTGATGGCCCGCTACGTGATTCCTTCCTGGGACCTGCCCGCGCTTCCGGTGAGCGGCACCGGCGCGCTCTTCCCCGTCCGCCGCATCCACTGCGTCGGACGCAACTACGCCGACCACGCCCGCGAGATGGGCGGCGATCCGGATCGCGAGCCACCCTTCTTCTTCGCCAAGCCGGCCGACGCCGTCGTGCCGGATGGCGGCGACATTCCGTACCCACCCCAGACGCAGAAGCTGGCGTACGAGATGGAGCTGGTCGTTGCCATCGGGAAGGGGGGCGCGACCGTCCCTCGCGGGTCCGCGCTCGAACACGTCTTCGGCTATGCGGTCGGGCTCGACCTGACCCGCCGCGATCTGCAAGCCGCCGCCAAGGAGAAGGGGCGCCCCTGGGAGCCGGGCAAGGCATTCGACAAGTCGGCTCCGGTCAGCACCATCCGTCCGGCCTCCGAAATCGGGCACCCCAGCTCGGGTCGCATCTGGCTGGAGGTGAACGGCGAGGTGCGACAGGACGGCAACCTCAGCCAGATGATCTGGCCCGTGCCCGACATCATCGCCTACCTCTCGCAGCTCTACGCGCTGCAGCCCGGCGATCTGATCTTCACGGGCACGCCGGCCGGCGTGGGATCCATCCAGCGCGCCGACGAGCTGCGCGGCGGCGTCGACAAGGTCGGCGATATCCGCGTGCGTATCGTCTGAGTGGATGCCACCATGTCCGCGGTGTGAACAGCGCAGCGCCGCCGAAAAAACAGGTTTCACGCAGAGCTCGCAGAGGCCGCAGAGGTTGTTTTTCAAAAAAAAGACTCTGCGATCTCAGCGGGCTCTGCGTGAAACCGCTTTTTCTACGGCGGCGGCTAGTTCAGCCGCTTCTGCCCGGCGGTGTCGCGGTACCAGTCGAAAGGCCGCCCGTCCGTGTTGACCATCACCGTCTTGACGTCGAAGTGCTCGTCGAACGATTCGGTGCCGAACTCGCGGCCCACGCCCGAGTCCTTGACCCCGCCCCAGGGGAGCGCCGGATCCAGGCGGTGATGGTCGTTGACCCAGACGATCCCGCAGCGGATCGCTGCCGCTACGCGGTGAGCTCGCGCGACGTCGCGCGTGCGGAGGGCGGCCGCCAGCCCGTAGGGAGAGTCGTTCGCGATCCGGATCGCCTCGGCCTCGTCCTCGAACGGCAGGACCACGGTGAAGGGCCCGAAGACCTCCTCGCGCGCGATCTTCATCCGCGGCGTCACGTCGGCGAACACCGTCGGCTCGACGAAGAACCCGCCCGCCAGCTTCGGGTTCCCGAGCGACGCCGCGTCGGGGATGCGGCCGCCGGCGACGAGCTTCGCGCCCTCCGCCAGCCCGGCCTCCACGTAGGAGAGCACCCGCCGGCGCTGCTTCTCCGAGATGACCGGCCCCAGCTGCGTCTTCGGATCGGCGGGATCGCCGATGCGCAGCGTCTTCGCCTTGGCCGCGAGCCGCTCGACGAACTCGGGATACATCGTGCGTTGCACGAGGTGCCGGCTGGCGCAGATGCAGGTCTGCCCCGCGCCGACGAACGCGCCGAACGCGGCGTAGTTGACCGCCTGCTCCAGGTCGTAGTCGTCGAAGACGAGCACCGGCGTCTTGCCGCCCAGCTCCAGCGTCTGCCGGGCGAGGTTGCGGCCGGCGAGCGATCCCACCATGCGGCCCGCGTCGGTGCCCCCGGTCAACACGAGCTTGTTCAGGCCGGGGTGCTCCGCCAGCGCCTTGCCCGTAGTGGGGCCCAGACCCGTGACGACGTTGAAGACGCCCGGCGGGAGGCCAGCCTCACTGAAGATGCGCGCCAGCTCCAGCGTGGTCAGCGGCGTGTACTCGGAAGGCTTGACCACCGTCGTGCAGCCCGAGGCGAGCACCGGCGCCAGGCTCTTGCAGAGGATCATCAGCGGATGGTTGAAGGGCGTCGAGTTGCCCACCACCCCGACGGGACTGCGCTGCGTGTAGGCGAGGTAGGGCCCCTCGACCGGGACCACCGCGTCACGTCGTGAAAGAGCGAGCCCGGCGTTGTAGCGGAAGAAATCCGGCAGCCTGCCGATCTGGGCGCGGGTCTCGTTCACCGGCCGGCCGTTGTTCGCCGTCTCCAGGTGGAACAGCTCGGGCAGGTGTGCCTCCAGCGCATCGGCCAGCCGATTGACCAGCCGCGCCCGCGAGCGCACGTCCATGCCGCCCCATTCCTTTCCCTC
>Ga0137397_10002952_pt1 | contig 11844 bp, 15 predicted proteins | sample czorhiz116metaG_FD_106658 | JGI IMG/M metagenome (GOLD analysis project Ga0137397, IMG submission 106658) | Vadose zone soil microbial communities from Angelo Coast Range Reserve, California, USA - czorhiz1.16 metaG | ecosystem: Environmental > Terrestrial > Soil > Vadose zone | place: USA... | reverse complement strand
CTGCCGAGGGGGGAAGGCGGTTTGGTTTGGGACGAGGCGGCGTTGTTGATGCGCGGACGCGACTGCTGGCGATGGAGGCTGGGCGAAGGCAATGGCGTGCGCAGCAGCTGAGGAGATGGCAGACGCGGAGGGGGAGAAAGGCAGCGAGTGGCGTGATCCATGGCGAATTGGAGGTGAGGGCGAGTGCGAGTGAGCGTCAATCATGGTTGAGAGGACGATTTTATAAAGAGGAGAGAGGTCGAGACAATGGGCGAGAGCGGATTATGAGAGTTTGAGTTGAGTTGACGGTAACGCGGCGGCGAGGGCTCATCTGTCCAAATCGGTAAGAATGAAATAAATTAGGCGCTTGCTTGCTTAGCGGATCTCGATCGTCTTCCCACCCATGTCGACCCAGATTTCGCCCGTTTTTTCCGAGAAACGACAAAGGCAATGAATTTCGGAGGGCATCTTCTCAGAATTGGGAACAAATGGCACCTGTTTCAACCCCCCCTTTGGACGATCTTCTTCCTTTGCCGCCTTCTCATTATATTTATATTGTCCCCACAACTGGATCAGCTCACTTCGCGTGCCAAGGTGTTCAACTTGTCAGTTCGGAGCGGCAAACGACCCTGAAAACGAGTCACTGCCGTACGGTAAAGACTCGCGCGCGAGTCAACTTTGCCTCCCTTTGACTTTTTGGTTCCCTGTCATCCGGTCCATCTACACTCCCTATACCCGGCGAGATTGCAACGTGTCTATGGATGTCACAATGATCGTCTATCCGAGGGGTTGATGCACCTGGTCTCGTGGTTTGCCACCATTTTTCGAGCTCCACCAGAGAAATGCCAGTCAAACTAACTATCCCGAGACGGATTCTCCAGCGTTCATTGCATTCTCTCTCTCTCTGACGTCCCAAGGCGATCCTCACTGCCGTCACAATATTAATAGGGTTACGGAGCGATGGGAATACGATTCCGCCTTGCTTCCAAGCTGTTCGTACGCCACCCGGAGCCTTTTGTGCCACATGATCTCTACTTTTACTATGCAACTTGCTAGCCAGTTTCGTATCCCCGTGCTTCTTTTACAATCCCTTTCTTCGCAACCCGCCTCTGGCCAACAATGCCTCTTTCTACAAAGGCCACTCTCGCAACTCATTTCAATCCCGCCCGTCTCCAGCCTGAATTCACATCATTTCATTGCGGCGGCATGTACTCCCGCACCTTTCCAACCCAGCTCTTTCGTCTTGGCCCACCCTGGTGGTGACCTTCCTCCTTTTTTTTGCTTGTGCTGTCCTTGCTCTTTCTTTTTCGCAGCAATATGTCTTTCCCCGTCTTCTGGTTTCTGTCACTTTTTCTGTCATTGTTGCTTTCGTCCTTTGCTTTACCTGTAGCACCACCTTCAATCTCCCGCAGTCATGGGCAGGCGTTCATGGACAGCGATTTCAATAAGGGAGCGTCTGTTTCAACGGTTGTCGCGGAAACAGCTCCACTCCACAGTGCTCAGTTACCCCCGCCATCTCCCGGTAGTCCCGTGCTCTTCTTGCCTCAGGGTCCCTCCGCCGGATCTAGTGTCGTCGCTTCCGTTTCGCCCGAGTCGGATCCAGCTGTGGCTCATCCCAACGTCACTCAGGATCCGTCTAGTTCTCCGACACCCCTGATGATGGCTTACTATCCCGCCTGGGTCGCCGAGACCTTCCCACCCGAGCGAATCAATTTCTCACTTTTTGACTGGATAGATTTTGCGTTTGCGGTGCCAAACGCCAACTATACGCTCGATTGGGATGGTTCAGAGAAAGCCCCCGATATCCTCTCGCGCTTAGTAGATCTGGCGCATCAACGAGGTACGAAGGTCAAGTTGAGTATCGGAGGATGGGGCGGTAGCAAGTATGTCGATCGTTGCGTAGTCGTCTTGTTCTGACCTATCTCGCCTCAGGTGGTTCTCGCCTACGCTAGCAAGCGACATCAGCCGCCAAACTTTTGTTGGTAACATCGCAGAGGCCTATGGCCAGTATCACCTCGACGGAGTCGACATCGACTGGGAATATCCTGGCGAACCAGGAGATCCGCGGAATTACGTCGATTCAAACGATGCGGCCAATTTTCTCGAGTTTCTCAAGCTACTGCGCGCCACGCTTCCTTCGACTGCGCGGATCAGCGCAGCCGTTCAGACGACCCCGTTTACGGATGTAAACGGGCAGTCCATGAACCATGCGAAAGCTTTCGCGGACGTTCTGGATTGGATATTGATCATGAATTACGACACGTGGGGGCGTGCGTTCTCTCCAATTCCTTCTCTTCGAGCTTGTCCCCTCAAACGCGGCTTCAGCTTCATCCAATCCCGGATCCAACGCACCCCTTGACGACGGCTGCCAAAACTCAACAGTACCGGCGGCAAATGCCGCCGCTGCGATAAACGCGTGGACCGCGGCGGGCTTTGCCCCACGGCAGCTCGCTCTCGGCGTTCCGTCCTACGGATACATCTCGCGTTCGAGCACAGCACACTTGCGCCAGCGTGATCTGAATGTGACACCTCCTTATCCTTATGTGCAAGCGGTCACAGAGGAAGGTCGGGACAGTGGGTCGGTGCAATTCCGTGGGCTCGTGGATCAGGGCGTGCTCCGCAGGGATCCCCTCGGGTCAGGGGGTTACCTCGGCGGCGGTGGGTTCACCCGCGAGTGGGACCCGTGCTCGAGTACGCCGTTCCTGCGCTCCGAGTTCGTAGATCAGGTTATCGCGTACGACGACGTCCAAAGCCTTGGACTCAAGTCAGCGCTTGCCAAGGAGCGGAAACTTATCGGGGTCAACATGTTTGACCTTCACGGTGACACCGACCAATGGGACCTTGTTGATTCTGTCAGGCTGAGCCTTGGTCTATAGTTCAATCATCCTTGTGTCCTTGTACTCCTGTCATTCTACCGTCGTCCTGTACCTGTGCCTCTTATTTTCCCAAGGCAGTTCCCGAAAGTCATCATAACTTGCCGCCAGGAATTTGCACGTGTGCCCCAACATACAATCGAGGCATTTGCACAACAGCGTGCCTTGGCATGTAACCCAGGTTTTTGTAAGTCGGACACCGGACATCTGAGAAATTTCGAGAGTGATAATACAAGACGTTTCAATTTTGAACCAGTCTACATGTATATGATACAGAATTAACCCTAAAATAGCTATATGGGGCGGGAATCATTTGTCCAGGCGAGAGGATATATGAAGGTAAGGAACGACATGACGCCTATTTAGAATCAAGGTGAGGCGGTCAAAAAAATTGATAATGATAACAGTGGTCCTGTATAGAGGTGATGTCCATGGAGTTTTCGGATTTGGCGTAGACCGCGGCCTGTCCCCTTGCACGGTTCCATGGCTGTGGGACGGGGGGGGTCCCTTCTAGGGTGTCCTCGACACGCGCCATATGGCGCTAGCGACATCGAGAAAAAATAAATCATAATGCGATGCGCGTATCTCAACTTGATTGATGGCAGAGCGTGCGCCCGTGAGAGTGAATTATGATAGCCGGCGCTCCGTCACTTCGAAACTGTCGAGAGGGGTGGTCGGTGGCGGCGGCGGCGGTAATTGAATTGGAAAAAAATAAATATACGACTAGTGTGGTGTGTGTGTGTGTGTGTGTGGTGGTTGCCGTTCGTGATGGATTGTCGATGATAAGGATGGATGGGATGGATGGATGATGGCATTCATTACGCGCGCCGCCGAGATTCTAATCCGTTTATAGGCCGCGGAAAAATGTCCTCAAGGTCTCCATGAACGAAAGCGATCTGCCGCTGGCACCCCGCGCCGTCGTCTCCTCGTTTGTCGCGTGCGACGACGTTGTGGATGATGCTGATGACGATGATGGCGATGACGAGGATGACGACGGACGGGCGAAGATGAGGGTGGCCAAATCCTCGTATTTCGCGTGGGTGTCCCGCGGGTTCTGGCCGAAGAGACCGAAGGCACACGGCGCCGCAGTGGACGTGGGGAACAGAGAGAAGGGAGCCGAGGAGGACGAGGACATTCTGGAGCGTTTTGGTTGTTTAGTACTCGTCGAGTTGTGCGTGTGTGATATCTCTCTCGCGTAACGCTGGTGGGGCAGGCAGGGTTGGGTAAAAAGGGTGCGGGCATGCGAGGGACACGCTCTCTTGGCTTATATTCCCGTTCAGATGGTGATATCGCATTGGGAGACCTCTTTGTTCTATATCGGGAATAGTGCAGCTTACAACTGGCGTTATCGCTATCACGTGCCGTGTTCACGTCAGTTTCGGCCTGGACCGCGCACGGGCAACTCTACGCTCTACGTGCACTGGCAGTACAGTAGTCCCACAAGATGATGATGCACGGAACAAGACCACGGGCCAATGTGCCAGCTTACAAGTATCCTTGTAGCACACAACGTGTTTTTCGGACCTTTGTATATTCCAATAATATTCGTCGTTATATCTACGGTTGCGAGAGGTGGTTACCTTGTATGGGTACCTCGGACTCCCTTATGTTGAGTTATGCATGGATCCGCTGCCCGAGTACCTTTTTTCGAACCAGATTAAAAAGCCCTCTCTTGGTGAATACGACTGTGCTTCTGTCACAACTAATACTGTCTAGCTCGATTATAGTACACACCCTTTATGTATGAGTTTGTCCGACCGTGCTTGTTGGCATCTTTCTCCGTATCGTTCTGGGAAGATTTGTGACGAATACATTTTATTTAAACGGAGAAGTGGGTGACGACGTATGACATTGTCAACAAGGCACATCCGCCCTTTATCGGCACCGGAGGCGGAAAGTGGACGGAACGACCCTCAAGCTTCGGGTGTTCTAGCCAGCCCTAATACTGCACTGTAGCTTCCCGGAAATCCGTCGTACCCTTGCAACTGTCCCGGCAATCACGGGCATTCGTAGCTTATAACGTATCTCTTCTAATATGAACAGAAACGGTAATATCACTCTAGTACGCGCTCCTCGTTCATTGGCATATTATGGAATAGGGCCATGAAATGTTTGCTGCAGGGCCAGGCGTTCTTCTGGCATTGCAATTTTTTTCCCTCCTGATTGACCGACGATGAGCCCTAACCTTCACACTTCGTTCAGGATCCCAATTCATTTACCCTATGGCCGTTTGTTTTTTCCAGTCGAAGATCTGTGCACATCATACCTGTTCAGTCAAATGTCGGCAAACATCTATCCTCGTTCAAAGTCTCGGAACCGGATTGCGAGGCGCGCACAGCCTTGTTTAGGCTTTGCATTTACAGCTGGATCAGTAGCGCCCACCGACGATTCGGCGAAGGATGTGACGCCACAAATATCAGTTGTGGAAAATGGATTACTGATAATTACAGATGTAAATGTGTGTAGACAAGACCATAAGTTCCAAGAGGTAATCACTTGGACCCGGGGTTCTTGTAACGCCTCAGCGCCCTATCCCGAGCTTCCTTATGGTCGATCAACGGTCTTGGGTACCCCAGCCTATCCGCCAGCTTGGCTGGGGGGTTATGTATTTCGGGTCCAAAAACCTTGCGAAGCTCGGGAACAAAAGTGCGAATATAATCGCCGCTTGGATCAGCCTTTTCACTTTGAGAGTAAGGATTAAAAATGCGAAAGTATGGCTGCGGGTCTGTGCCAGTGCTTGCACTCCATTGCCAACCACCGTTGTTAGAGGCGAGATCGCCGTCTATGAACTGTTGCATGAAGTGCTGTGGGTGCGGGGAGGGTTTGATTTGTTCACAATCTGAGATCATGATGAGATTAAGCATCACCTACTCTCTCGCCAAGACGCCAGTCAATCATAAGGTCCTTCGTCAGATACATTGCGGCAATCATGCGCACGCGATTGTGCATCCAGCCTAGAGTAGCGGGATTCTAAGTCAGACTTCATTAAGGTGGATACTTTCGGATAACACACCCATCGTATTGCCTTGACGGATCGCAGCGTCCACTATGGGCACTCCCGTCCGGCCCGACCTCCAAGCGTCGAGATGTTCTGGATTTGACTCCCACTGCACGCCTGCGTACTTCTCTTGGAATGGGCGCCCCATCGAAACGCGTGGAAAGGCGGCAAGAACATGTGTGTAGAAATCACGCCACGCTGGGAGGACGTGATACCTAAGTAGGGCAGAGATGGGAGACCACGAAGATAGTTACCAATCTCCTGTATCCACATTCCGACGCCAGAGTCGCGATTGGTTTGCACCTTTTTCGAACCTAGAAATTCGAGCGCAGCACGAACACATTCTCTCGCAGAGATGACACCCGCAGCAAGGTAAGGACTAACAGGATAGTCATTAGTCGCGATAATCCGTGCATGTTCCTTCATATACCTTAGACGGCTTGTTGTATCCCTATCAGCGCGGTCTCTCTCTTTATTGTAGACCATTGCTCTGCTTCGTTTTTCAGAAGTTTCTGCACCTTCCCCTAGAGGATTAGCAATGCCCAGGTGGGCGTTCCTGGACTTTGTGCGGAAAAAGAGGCGCAGCATCTTTTCCCCTGCATAAGGCACTGTATGTTCACTGTTGAATTGGGCGCACCTCGCGCGCAGTATCTGTTCCTGCAGGCCAAACAATTGCCATCCTATCTTTATCGGGACATTTAAAGCCATCGACATCAGAAGGAACTTCGCTAGCAAAGAGCCGCTGGAAAACCGGATGATCTTTCACGGATGGAGAGTTTGCATCCGGGGTTGCCGCCTCAGTTAGATACTTGCCTATGTCCGCGTTTATTACGGATAACCATTGGCGTTGAAATGGTGAATATACCTGTTGTTCCGGGTCTACTAGTGTTATTGCTTGAGCCTACACGAAACTTACCGCATAAGGTTTACCCTGTTTCGTGGACAGCGAGCCTGGCTCAACAACCAGCTTGTCGTGAACAAAAGTAGTGATGATTCCGTGGTCCTTTGCGAGCTTGCAAACGGCTATGTCACGGCGGAGTTCGTCAACCTCGTACTCGATGTTGGCGTATACCCGAATGGCGTTCACTGATTGCAGGAACGAGATGACATGTGAGGGCAGTGTTCGGCGTTCCGAATGAAGGGATACATGAAGTGGTATATTGAGCTTCACGAGAGAACTCTAGACAGTCAAAGCTCTGAATGCGCTCTGAACTCGCAGAAATAGGTGCAGACCTTGAGGACAGAGAGATTTCGGAGAGTAAAATCGATCCGACGAGCGCTCCTGTCGTGAGCGGCATAGTCCTGTGGGCTCAAGACAAAAAAGACGAGAAGTGGGATGTGATCTTCTAGCGCCCGAGCGGACGCGTGGGCAAGCGCACGATTGTCACAGACTAGCGGCAAATTTTGAGAAGACCAAGGATAGGAAGCGAGGTGCTCTCACTTCGCATGTCCTCCATTCTCATCCAGTATGCGACCGCGTCCCCTGTCTCTGGAGACTCTGAGGGGGCATTTTTCATCTTTCGGAGAAGTATTCCTAAAGGAGGATCTGCGTCGGCGGCAGCAGCAGCTCCAGGAGATGCGACATCGAGAACGTTGAAAGAGTGTCCAAGGTGTGGTTTCTTCGAAGGTGGGGGTGAGTGTGACAAAGCACGTTTGACCATGGTGAACAGGATGAAAGAAATCGGAACGGATGGGTTCCATTGATACTGATATGCCTGTATTGACGTCATGCCATTGACACACACGTGACCGCGATTGGAACGTGGTTTTGGAAGAACGACACGACTTCCGCACCGTCGGATGCTTTTGAACTTTCACAGATTTCCAGCAGACCGCAGACCCAGCGATTGGAGTATTCTGTTCTAGCGCGTCACCTTCTCTGCTTGGATACTTTGGACGAGAACGGGCCATCAAATCCCGCATCGCCGAGTCGAGTAATGCTGAATGAGTGGATCTCAATCCATTGCCTCCTTCGATTGGGTGCAAAAGGCGTGGTCGAGGAACTTGGTCGGCCAGGATGAACAGGCTCTAGAACCTCATTGTGGAATATGAAACGAGGGAATCGATGTATGGCACAGTACACCCGCATCCGCGGGAATACACACACTTGCATAGCACGCACTAGAGCGGAATAGGAACGGTATGCGCCTGATTCCTGGCAGATACTGGGCCATTTCATTAGTTATCATCAGAGAGAGTAACATGTTGCTCATGTGATCAACGGCATCGCTGGGAAATAGTCTTCGAGAGAAACGTATGTGTACGGCCGACTCAAAGGTCAAAGTCATCATCGTCACCATGATGAGTCTGGCGTAGGCGGGTTCCATGAGCTACCACAGCACGTGCATTGTTGACAACCGGCACTAAGTGAGGATCTTTTCCGATGACGCCTTGCATCGTATATTAGAGTTATGTGCGTAGACGGCAAGAGAGCCGAACCTGTATGTAGAAGCCGGAGCTCTAGGGTGGCAGTGCTGAAACTATCCACGTTTCCAAGTTCCTCGAAACCGATGATTCTGATTGCCAAGTCAAAAGAGAAAAAATGACAGTTAGCGGCGACACATGCCTGTCTTTGGAGACGCCCTTTATAAAGCAGATCACACAGGGTAAGACTTTGACTCCCAGCTTTTCTACAAGGAACGGTGCATTTTCTACAAAGACACGCAAGAACCTCGTGTTGAAGTACTTCGGTGCCAGAGCCTGAACTATACGATCAGAGTCCGAGGTCAAGCGGCAATAGCGAAAACCATACGGCTAGGTGCTTATCCATGATTGCGCAACGACGGAAATTGCCATGGTAGAAATGGATTATGCACAGTGGTTCAGACCTATGAAGCAGCCGACGTTATAGGCTCTCAACATATACAGCAGAAAAAGAGAACTTACGCACTCGTCCGGATGATCTCCTTCTCGTCAGTCAGCTCGGAATACTTTCCATGCATTTCCTCCCGCATCTGCTTTAGGTGTTCCATCCTGAGCACGCGTCAAAAATATGTGCCCAATCAGATATTCATCAGGTTGTGGACGAGACGCAACAAGTGGTAACAGTTTGCCGTACTCGCGTTGCAACTTTTTGAGGCCCTGTTCTCGGAGGGGCCCGTCGGAGTCCTCTATTTCTGCTTCTAACTCTGCAAACAGCTCGTCGTCATCGAGGGCATCTGTGTCTGGGTCCGAGCGACTGGACGGGGCTATGGAGGCGGATGGCGCGCGAAGCTGGGCGGTGAGATGGGCGACCTTTGCGTTCTGAGGGGTCGAATTACTGCGGAATAAGATGGGAATGAGAATTGGATGTATGCAACGCCAATACTCACAACGAGTTGTCGTTGAAGGTGGACATGGTTCTAGTGAAGAGTGCGGATAGCCGAACCGGAAAAGGAAAGTCGACATCTCTCACTTCGTCATGAAGATAGTCAGTAAGCATATCGTCAAGGGCTCGGTGCGTCTCTATATCCCAACGCAGTGCTGCAGTCGAACACTATCTAGGGATATATCAAAGTCCGCCCAGAAGAGGATGAGGACATGTGGCATCTGTATAACCTCATTCGAGAGGTAAAGCTTATTCGTACCACTACCCAGACCTGGATTCAGAGTCAGAGTTAGGGTGATAATATACGCGCCCCAGCCATACGGTGTGACTTTTTTTGCATCATACCCCCGTCTCGGTCCCAACTTCTAATCCTTTTCCTAAAAGCCGTGTGCAAAGCGTATCCGCGACTGGGTCCTCGGAATCGCACCGCGTCCGCACAACACTAACGCTTCAGGTGACCCGAATAGAGTTCACCCCGCCAGTAACTCCAACAGCAGGAGCAGGCACCGCCAATCCTGCTGCTGCGTCGGCGCCGCCCGTCGAGCCGACGGCGTCGCTGCAGATCACGGGACGCGTCGTAGAGGAGAACGAGCACGTCAAGATGGGTGCGTTCCACACGTTGGATGTAGAGGCGAACCGGGATGTACGGATTGAGAAGCCAGAGTGGGACAGCATCTCCCTCGAGCGGATTGAAGAGGCGTCGCAACCTGGACGCGGCGCAGAGGTCGGCGCCATCGTATGTGGCGAAGGTACACCTTCTCTCTACCACTGCTACTACCACCGGTATGGAAGTGTGTGAAAGAACAAGCTGATGTCCTCCCTCCCCCGGCTGTTACTAGGCACGGCGGCGTTTTGTCTTCTCTCTCAGCACATGACCGTCGTGCTCCAGCGCATCGAGGTCCCTGTACCGCGCAAGCGCGCTGGGTCTGCGACGGCCCACGAGAAGGGCCTGGCGCGTTTTTATGACACCCTCTACCAGTCGTTCCTGCGGCATATCCCATACGCGAATCCCACTCTTCGTGCGATCGTCATTGCGAGCCCCGGATGGGTGCGGGATGCCGTCTTCGATTATATCATGACCCAAGCGACACAAGCGGGGAACAAGGCGCTGCTTGGTGCCCGGCAGAAGTTCATGCGCGTGCATGTGAATAGTCCGCACGTACATAGTCTGGTAGAGGTGCTGAAGAGCCCCGAGGTTCGTGCTTCTCATCGATTTACGTGAAAATGCCATTTACGCTTACTTTGCTACCAGGTTGTTTCTCAATTGAAGGAGACCAAATTTGCCAGAGAAGGAGTCATGCTCGATAGGTATGAATACGAATGGCTGGCCAAGTCCTTGATCCTTAATAAATATATATCATTATTTCCCCCAGTTTCTTCAAGATGCTTGCCTCCGACGAGCAGCGGGCATGGTATGGCCCGGATCACGTTTCGCTTGCTGTTGATCGTGGCGCTGTTGGAACGCTGCTCATTTCTGACGAGCTCTTCCGAGCGGGCGATCCTGAAGTCAGAAAGCGATATGTTTCACTCGTAGAGGATGTGCGAGAGAAGAGGGGAGAGGTTCTCATATTTTCTAGCATGCATGAAAGTGGACAGCGTAAGTATCATACTGTTGATGAACCATATCCATGAATGATCCTGTTGCGCAGAGCTCAATCAAATCACTGGCATTGCTGCCATCTTGACTTTTCCACTGGACATCGAAGTCGTAGAAGCGGAAGAGAGGGAGGCCGAGGAAGAAGAGAAGAGGCAAAAGGCAGGAACAAACGAAGACCACTAGACGTTGTCGTGGGAAGGGGTGTAAGAGGCCCCGCATGGAAGACGTGCTTCTCAGCGACCGCTAAACAGTACTGTGCACGACCAGTAATTGATGCACATCACGGCCCATGTCATAGGAGATATTGGCTGATCTCCCAAAAATAAACAGGCGGATGAAGCTAAGATACCAGGGGAATCAATTGCATTGTACCGTATTGGCTGTGTAACTATGGGTACCTAGTGATCGGAGGAACTGTGGGCGCATGGGTCGAGAGTATCTCTGTTATATAGGCAGATAATACAGTGATTCAAAGGTAAAGGAGAAGGTCAGATAAAAGGAGCGAACGACCAGAATATCATCATCGTATAACGCGCAATTTCCTACCATTGACATCACCCGTTGAAAGGTCAACAAATTTGCCCGTGTCTTCGACGATTATGAAAGAAAATATTGGAATATCCGGTGTAATTTGTCAAGTACTTCGCCGGTGTCTGCAAATCCGCCCTGGGCCATCAATTCAACGAGTGTGTAAAGCTGTTCCTGGAATGCACTCCTGTCGTAGGGTCTCCGGGTTCCTACGTTCATGAGAATCGCCAGTGTTTCTGCGAAAGAGGTAGCATGCTCGGCCACAAGGTCACCCTGCTGACCTGACAGGACGCTGTAAACGAAGGCTTTGAGGTTCATACGGTCCCGTGTGGCGATGTCCGAGTTGAGTATCGTGTTTGACGGTTCCCCAGTAACGTCTTGTAGCCAAACTAGGTCTGGCACCTCGAGCAGTTCTCTGTGCAGGAGGCATCTCGCGAGCAACGCGCACATGGAGCGAGAAACAACGCGGATGCCAGGGTCACTGTCAGCCCACATTGCGTGCATACGGGTGATGGCTGCGAAGTTGCTCCGCACGATGTCGATGTCGACACCTGATTCCGGG
>Ga0137397_10002951_pt1 | contig 11844 bp, 8 predicted proteins | sample czorhiz116metaG_FD_106658 | JGI IMG/M metagenome (GOLD analysis project Ga0137397, IMG submission 106658) | Vadose zone soil microbial communities from Angelo Coast Range Reserve, California, USA - czorhiz1.16 metaG | ecosystem: Environmental > Terrestrial > Soil > Vadose zone | place: USA... | reverse complement strand
CTATTTTGGGCACCATGATGCATGGTATCATGCGTTCTGAATTCAACTCCAAGTGATCTCCTGTGGGGATATGTGAGTCACTATATCTGAAACACGTCGACTGCTATACTCAATCTTTCACTGACATATCCCTCAATATCCGTCTCATCTCAGCAGAGTCGCAGCCGTATGCGTGACACGGAACCCTCGCACTGGGGGTGTCCATAACCTACAGCGGCTGGCATAACGAATTTCCCCTCCTGGATGATAGGCTACCCTCACGCGGTCCTGACAAGCCGCGTACCAGTGTCCCGATTCATATATGAACGCCATGTGGCATGATCCCTTGCCACAAACGGTATGCAGACACGACTGCGGAAATGCTTACAAGTTACGACGACAAGGGAAACACGATCCATGTACTTCCTGGGGACGCGCAGATGCGAATTCAAATTCAACCGGCCGAGTTATGCCATCCGACCATCGGACGCTTTCACCGGTCCCCACACACCCTTGATTCATTTCTGCGAAATGTCACTAGGATAAAGATGGGCATCACCACCCTGCAACATGCGGCGCTGCGGCGTGTTGGTATGCTGTATCATATGTTTATTTTTTTTGGTTCGTATCCTGCAGGGGTAAGGCTAAAGAGTGATCAGGGTCGAATCACGTCAAAATCTAATCCTTCAACAAATACGCCTGCATAACAACTGATCCGTCATGGTCGGGGTGCTATCATGAACGTGTTAACAGTCAAAGACCGAAAAAGATGTGTACGTTGTGAGGTGAGATGACGGTAGGACCCTCAAAAGCATGGAGAGAGTGCGGATCACCGAATAAAGAAGAGACTTGACAGAACAACTTCTCTGCAGAGCCAACCTTGATGGCTGTAGAGTCTTTTCGTTTGGCGTACCAGTACCATCTTGGGGCAGGTGCCAGAGTCAGTAGTACGTGTGGTTGAGATCGACGCGATCAACGGAACTGGGACTCGAGCGACTTTAGATCGCGATGCGGGACGTCCCAGTCGCAGAGGTTATTATGAAAGCTTCTTTGCTACTCCTTTTGCTATTCCTCAAAGGGTCCGAGATGGACATGCGGAATGTGCGCAACACATAAGGGTCCAAGTTTCGTATGAGACCACGGATGACGGCATTTGTACGTTCCAAGTAGTGAAGGTCAAGCACCGGCGACAGATCTCGGACACTTTAACGACAGTCAAAGCCCGAGCCGTTGTGTTTTGTCGTGGCAGGTGGCAGGAACCAACCGCATTTGTCCCCTTCCTAAAATGGAGTTAACGCCGCGCCAGCTGCCAGTGGTTGCTGTGCCAGGCCTGGCCTTGGCCTCCTCTTCTATCTATCTATGCTATCGGACACTTCGAGTTTGGGTTCAACTTTATCGCAAAACAAAAGCTAAGCGAAGTGCGTAGAAAAGTCGCCAGCCAGCGTGGAAGCCACCAGACGAATTTGCATAAATCTCATCCGAAGTCCGACTATTTGACAGAGTCAGGAGCGTCACTGGCCACCCCTTGTACACGAGCGATCATCGCAGCTGCGCCGCTAGCCCGCTACGGTAGTAACCTCCTTGAAGGGTTTGGTGTGTCGCGCGTCTGCCCCCCGCTCCAGCGCCGTAGCAGCGCCAAAAAGCAACCGTTCCGAAACGATACCCCAGCAGCAAGCATGGACTCGGCATTGAGGTACGTCCCTGCCTCGCCCTGATCACATTCATACAGATAACGTTAATCAGTGTTTTTGTTTTTGTTTTTGTTTTTGGGGTTTTGGGGTGTGCGGCGGCGCAAACACGAGCGGAGTGGCGCGCGATGGGGATCACGATGCAGTGCAGTACGCCGGGTAGCGCGAGTCCCGTTGGAGCAGCGATTCACGACGCGGGCTCATCATGCCCTTGTCTGCTACTACTATCTCATTCTCAATCCAAATCTACTCAACTCGTCCACTATCCATCAGATGCACCATAAACCCAGTTCATATATCAAACAGCGGCGGGGTTTGAGACGGCGTGCTCACACCGCAAACGCGGACACGTGGACGGACACGCGGCAGATGGGAACGCGGTTCAGTGGTCGGTCGGCCGGTGGCTTGGAGATACGGCTCCGGGAGACCTTCGAAATGACGGATGGATTGGACAATGGACTCGGACAAACGAACAATGAAGTTCGTTTCTCCGCAACGCGGTATCCGGGGGATGTGATGGGGGTGATGGCTGTACTCCCAAGCTTGGCCCCAAGGATAAGGTTGCGAGAGCCAGTCTGGAACCCTTCGGCGATCGATTTCCGAGGCTCCGAGTCGTCGTTCGGATTTGCTAACATGAAGCACGAAAGCACGAAAGCAATTGAAAAGTGCCGCAGATTACGATCATCGTTTCGACCACGCTCATGACATGCAACGGTGCCCTGATTCCATGCGATCAGAGACACACGTCCACCTGTCATATTACATGGGCAAGTCAAAAACTCAATGCTCCAATTCTATCGACTATCTCCAGAATATCGCAACTGAGGTATCACAACAACAAACAACATGAGCGATTAGAAATCGCTTATGTAATATATACTTTCACAAGGCCGCCCATACAGTAACTTATCGCAAAAGTGGGAAAGCACTTGCATAGAGAGAGAGATACATCAGCTGGCTTCAGTGTCAAGGAATACAGTGGGGATTATGGTGGGGTATTCCCAATCTTGATATCTATTGTACCCGCCTAGCAGCAGTCAAGCGGAGTTCAAAACCCCAGGCATGTGTTCGGGGCCATACTGTACTGTATTCAGATGATCGATGGAGAATGAAACAGCGTTGCTACCTGATCCTAATTTCCGTCGGTGCCAGGGAGCCGAGTGGGAAAGGGGAACGTCGTGGTTGGCTCGTCCGTCGGTTGGCCTCAGTCAGGCGGCTTTGGTGAATGGTAACTGATGATCATGAAAATACAGTAACATCCCGCTACTCCCCTTAAACCCTGTGGTGAAACAAGGTCACGGATGCTTTGAACGGTATACGAAATAACACAGATCTCCCATGCAATTGCAAAATTACCATTTAAAAAATAAAAAAAAGACATGGAGAATACAGCACTGAACCATCGCTACCAACGCGACCGACTAGTCCATTGGGCAACGTCCAACAGTTCGGTTTGGCGCGTGCCAGTTACGCGGTCCCGGGCGCGATCGTACTTGTGCACCACAGTTTGTCATACAGTATTACTGTAGTATTTACCGTTAAGTGTTTTTACGAGGAATCGCCGGATAGACGTCATGCTCAAGTTTCGTTTTTCAAGGAGGGGTTTGAGGTCGGTGAGGAACGAGTGGCAGTGGGGTCCGAGTCGACAGGGGGTCCGGGAATGTCAATATGGCTCTCGGTACAGTACAGTACAGTACAGTAACCGCTGTAGCGTGCCGTGCCTGTACGATACTGTGCCCATTGACGGGTGCGTGCCGTGCGTGCCAGTGCCGCCACGTGTGGCGCGTTTGGCCGCCGGGCGTGCGGCACCCACGCACCCACGCACTGGCACGATGAGCATCGCCTCATCTCAGTCTCGCCTCACTTGCCTTGCCTGCCTGCCAACCAACCTCCTGCCATGCCACCACCCACTGGCTGTCCGATCTCCCGGCTTCAACGGTGCCGGTGCCGAGGGGCCAGAGAGAGCCACAAAGCCAGGAGAAGCGCCCGATCCCCACATACAGTACCCATCGCATCGCACCCCCGCAGCCGCGTCGCCGTCCACTCGTCCGTGCCTCGCACAACAAATGTTATTCGTCATAAAAGGCGAACGTCCTCTTTTTAATTTCCCCGGGTTTCCACCGGTGTGTGGACTGCGTGCGTGCGTGCGTGTGTGTGTGCTAGTGCGTTAGCAGACGGACAGGTTCAGTTTCTCACACAAACAATAGTTATTTGGGTTTGAACGTTGAACGGTGAACGAATGATAGGCCGCTGCGACAGCGGAACGATCCGAGTCCGTGATCAGATACGTACTATACCGATGCACAGGGAAAGAAAACGGTATTGGGGGGTTCCCGCGAGTGTCAGTCAGTCAGTTCAGTGGCATGCGCCGGGAACGGATCAGCGTGACCGTCGAGCGCTCTCGCGAGCCTGAGCATATCCACCACACCTATTCTCACGCCCAAACCACACGTGCACGATCATCATCATCCATCATCATCCATCGTCATCATTATCTCCCATCATCGCCATCATGATTTCTGTTATGCAGATAACGGGACACACGGATAGATGACACGGAACCGGAACACGGAACACGACGGGGACGGACACCCGCGCCCGCGCGCAGCAGCAGGCATGTGAAAGGGTTGTTTGTTTGTATGTGTTGGGTCCTGAGGCAAACTGAGAGGCAGGGATTGCGGTCGGACAATAACTACCGGTGGCCCTCGCCGGCTCCGAGTCGGGGACGCAAAACTAGGCAAGGCTGGCAATCTTCACCCCACCCACAACCCATGCGAGCTCAAGCTCAAACGAACGAACGGGCCGGTAAAAGGCGACCAGTTAATTAGCCAGTAATAGAACCGAAGACCGAAAGAAAAAGCGAAAAGCCTGGAGCCCTGTGCGTGGAAGCGTGCGAGTTCCAGAGCCTTTAATTGGCAGCGAGTGGCCCGGCCGGAGAGAGACCGCCGGTGACTCGGAGGGGCCAGCCCAGAACGGAGCCCCCACGAGACGAGCCCCCACAAGCCCATAGCACAGCCTGAGCCAAGCCAAGCCCGGGCAAAAGTGTAAGGCAGTTCTCCTTGCCGTCACGATCTGCTGCGCGTTTATCGTTCGATGATGGATGATGATCGAATACGGTGTTAATATAAGCGGGAGCACTCGCTGCCGTGGAGAGGGCACTACCGAGTCCCTACCCGACCCGCCAGCACTGGTAGGGCCTGGCACAAAACAAGACGGGTGCAAAACCGCGTGCAAACCGTGCCGTGGCGTCAAACGGTGGTGCCCGTGGACAGGCAGTGCGGTCACGCTGTAGTTCCAACGCCACACTCCACCGTGGACCGCACGCACGCACGCCAAGTTGCGGCACCGTTAAAAGCACCGTGTTACTCCTCGCGCGAGCGCGCGCGGAGGCGCTGCGAGGGGCGTCAGGAGGAGGCTGAGGGGGGGACGACGGAACGGAACTTCGGGTTCGGAGTGCCACGCCCGCACGTCAAAAGTCATGTGTCAGGTCACTTGTAGCGGTCTGATGAAAGCCAGATAAGACAAGGGTGTACATGTGTATCCCCCAAGTCATGGGATGGACGAGAGTCTGAATATGGGCCGTTGGCTGTATTGGTTTGTGTGGCCACTTTCCGTAGCTTTCCATGACGGAATAATGCATAAACAACGGGAAACGGACGGACGACCCTGGAAACTTGAACGTTTGAACCCTTACTCCACCACTGACACAACGTAAGGGCGTTGAAACACGACCTAAAAGTCTGCCCCGGTGGCGACACCGTGACAATATTGTTGTTCCACCGGGCCTTAATGCCCCGCCTCCATCGCGAATCTATCACATCACCCACCTCCCAACCCATGTACCTCGCGGGCGATGATTACGCACTGATTGGTTTGGGCATCATGCAAAGAGTGGATAAACAAGGCGTTTATAGTTTCCGAAAGAGGCCAAATTTGTCAAAAAGTGGGATGTGTATGCGCATCTCATCTCATGGGGCCGACAGGCCTGTAAGCCATGTAACGGAACGACGCACACGTGTGATGGAACAAAAAACGCTAGGGTGATCACAGTTTCCGAAGGACGAGAGCATCGGAAGAACAACGGTTTCCATATACTGACGCAGAGAATCGTGGGGTACGTGTCCTTTTTACCTGTACTACACGGGTCGGCGGTAGTATTTTCTGTTTGTTGCAATCAGTGGGGGTAGGTGTAACGTAGTGCTGTTCGTAAAGATATGAATGGTGTTTGTTCGTGCGTGCGTGGTCGTCGGGGTATGGGGCACAGCTTCTTGCTAGAATAATACAGAAGCTTCGTGACAACCCTGGTTCATGACGCCGCAGTCTATCAGGCGTCGGTATCATGCGGCAGCGAGCGACGGCACGTGTTCGCGCCGTCAGACCCTCTCCCTCGGTCATTGCGTCTAAGGTTGCGTTGAAGTCCAGAACCCGGCCGATGAGTGCGGAAGGTTGTGTGCCTTACGGCGCTTTCATGCACGGGCCGTGAAGGTAGGACTACTTACGAGGAGGAAGTCTGACCTTGGTTGGGCGTTTAAGTGGAATGGAATGGACATGTGTTCAAACTGTGGGGGGGGCAATTCGAAGGGATGTCACGCGCCGAGCTTGTAGTGACTGAGGCGCGTCTTTTGGGGGATCATAGAATCATTATGAATGTGAATATCATATACGAGATAGGACGAATACGATGATGGGGTTTTCGAAGTATCGAGAGGTGTATGAATAGGGTAAAAAGATAGAACATCATTCGCATCAAGGAAGGAATGGAGAAGGTAGTTCCGTATCTGTGGCAGATCTGGGGGGCGTAGTATAGGCAGAATGAAGGCGAGGGCTTCCACCCCCGTCGGGGATGAGGTCGAACTCACTATAAGGTGAATGGGGGGGAAACAACCGAGCCGAGGAGTCGAGTGAGGGAGTGATCGACGAGATATTTCCCGAATATGCGGGTGCCGCAGATGAGATTGGGGATAGTGCGAAAGGTAACCGAGGCGGGGATAGTTTGGGAGAGGGGAGGGGAAGTGAGGGAGATGGCGCGGGGAGGTGTTTCTGGAAGTGGTGGAGCCAGGAAGGGAAGTAGAGAGCAGTGGTTGATGAAGAGAGCTGATGAGGCGGGATCTGGGATCTAGAGGGGAGGGGGAGACCGTTGCCTACGTGGGAAATGAGGGCACCAAGCTGTCGGCGCGGTTCGGTTCGGCAAGTGGTGCGGACCGGGTGGCAGGGGGTCCCAGATCCCGAGGTAGATCTAGCGGCCGACGATTGAGGTTGAGATTTGAGATGACAGACAAGGGAAGTGGGTACGGCGACGATGGTGGGCATAGCGGTGGGCATGTCAAGGACAAAATACAAAATACGGGTCCGGGTAGGAGGATAAGCCGGGAGGAGGACGAGAGAGTGTGTGGCAGGGCAAACGACGAGGCAAGCAGTGTTGGTGGGTGACCGGGCCGGGTCTTCCCTAGGGCGAAATACAAATAGTGAGCCGTCGACGGGTCAACTTGGCCAAATCTCATCTCTTGCGCGAGTGGCAGTGACGACTACTTCTCCTCCTCCCTCTCCAGCCCATTTAAAACCCCCCATGGCTCAACCCCAGCCCATCATCCAACCCCCCTTCCAAGACGATTGTCCCATGCCCTCTCCTCCCTACTCCTCATTCAACCCCGCCTCGTACACCCGCACCTTGTTTGGTTCCCCCAACTCATGGCGTCCTGGTTCTTTCGGTAACGGTAATCGTTACTTTCCCGGTTCTTCCCCCGGTCAACTCCTAGGGCCGTTAGAGTGCGTTCCTATTTATTCCCCTCTCTTCCGGACCCTGTCTGACACTACCCTGCTCTTCAGTCCCACCGACCTCCGAGGTGGAGGCAAGATTTCTTCCTCAATAGAGTCAGACAGAGGTTCCATCATGAACGCGCTATCCGCCATGGAACGCGAAGACGAGCTCGTGAGTGCCACCCAGCTCAACCCACATTTCTCCGTTGCTAAGCGATCGATCTCCGTTCGTTCTTCGCCACAGTGCCGCAATTACTCCTGCTGCGGTCTCAACCTCCAGGACCTGCATGCTCTCGTAGACCACTTTGAAGAGTGCCACGTCGTCGTTGTCGACCCGTGCGCCCAGCCCGGCCAAGGTCAACCTTATCCGAACAACTTTTCCTCCCCGACACCCAACCCCAAGTTTGACTCATTCCTGCCAAACTCCTCTCAGGTCCCGAGGCCACAACACCAACTCCAGCAACCTCAGCCACAACACCAATTCCACCACCACCACCACCACCACCTCCAACAACAACAACAACATCATCACCAACAACAACACCCACTGCAACTGCAGCACCAGCAGCAGGGTCCATTCGATCCCGACGACATGGAGCTCGACCTTGACTCGTCTCCGGCTTCCTCATCCGCTTCCTCTCCTCCCCTCACACCAGTGACAACACCCTTGGTACCATACACTGCGCAACGTCCGTTCCCCAATGCCTCCGCGTTTACCCCATTATCTCTTTCCCAGCCCTCTTCCGAGTGCCCTTCTCCTGTTTCCGCTTTTGATACCACCACAGTTCTTCCATCGCGGGCCTCGACATCCACATTATCTCCTTTCTCTTCGACACTCGATTCCTTTGGCACATTCTCGGCTTACCCCGATTACGGTGCCGTCACCTCGCCCCTGCAGAGTTCTGCCGATGGTACGAGTGCGTCGGGCAGCCAGCCAGGCAGTCCATACAGTTGTGTGCCCCCCACACTCCTGTATAGCCCGTGCTCGATCACACCCGCCAACACACCATCCAACTCACGCGTCGCATCGCCCGTGGCTGCGCAGGGTCAGACGCAGGCGTCATACCACCCACTGTCCGCGCAGGCTTCTACCTCCGCTTCCGCTTCGTCTCCCTCCTCACCTTCGCCCTCATCCACGCCACGTGCCAGCACGACGCTCTCCCGTCCGGCGTCGTCACTGCTCCTTTCCAAGCCGTTCCGTTGCCCAAAGGCAAATTGCAACAAGTCATACAAGCAGGCGAACGGACTCAAGTACCACATGACTCACGGGTCTTGCAACTTTGCTCCTCCGAAGGACCTAGAAGCACTGCAAGCCCTCCTCGCGGAGAAGGGCGTTGTGGTCAACGGGAACGATCGTTCGGGAGTGCAGATCACGGAAGGCGAGCTACGCGAGGTTGAGCGCGAGGCAGAGCGCCGATTGCGCCCGTTTGCATGTGGCGTCGGCGATTGTCAGCGGCGATACAAGAACATGAATGGACTTCGTGCGTCTAACCCTTTCAAACTCGATGATAGGCCATCCCCATTTAGGCTGATCCACCTTTTTCAGGATACCATTATCAGCATTCGGGCGACCACGGCGCAATTGGGCTTCAATTGCTGGCGTCAGGGCAGCACGAGTGCTTGCAGCATTCCAAATCGGCCGCCGCGACGCGGCAATCGACTCCGGCGCAAGGAGGTGCCAGCACGACACCCACGTCCCCTACATTGCCGTCGCCAATCAAGCCGACGGGTTCATCACAGTCGTGGCAGTATCCGTCGGGCTATGGCCAGTCGCAGTATTCGCCGCAGGCGTACTCGGGGTCAACCTTTTCACAGCAACAGCAGCAGTACATGGGCCAACAAGTGCCAGTGCAGCAATTCTGAAAGCGATCCGGGCAAAAAGTACCTCGTTGGCTCCCCACCTCGCATTAATCGTCTCACGCGCACGCATGCACATTATTGACGCAAGTCTCGTTTACTCCTGCTGACGCTATTTTTCTTCTTTGCCTTGTTTCTGTTATGTTTTTTCTTTTTCTCTTTTCCTTAGTTTCTCTTTTTTCTTTGTCTTTTCTCTTTTACTTACTAATATTTTTTTTGCTCATGTATTGTGTGCCATCTTGTGGTCTCTTAGTACTACGACCACGACGGCAAAATTACCTGTACATACGACATCTCGTTTCACCGTCCTTATCTCTCCTTCTCGTCTGATAACGGGAGGGTTGACGCGAGGGTGACGCGATATACTAGTAACAGCCTTACTGTTGCCTTTTGGGAGAGGATGAGAAGCGTATAAAACAATCAGCTCACTGTGTGTCGAATTTGACCGAGCAAAGACCCGGATGGTGTTGTGAGGTACGATCTTAAATGATTACATTCGCGCCCGCGCATGCCGGACTTTTGACGGTTCGGTAGTCTATCATGTCCCCGTCACCCGTTATGGCATTCTCTCGAATTGTCGAATTGTCCCATTATCTCTTCCCATCTGCCTTTCCCTCTCTATCCCTTTGGATCTTCTTACGACACCCCATGCTTTCATTCATTTCCTTCGGTGCACTCTGTTGCCTGTAACTACCTACCTTGGGTCTCGCTCTTGTCGCGATCACTATGTATGTCGTCAACCGACCACAGCTACTAGTAGATATGATTAGAATCACCCGAGGAATACGCGTAGTTTCGCCGCGCGAGAAACCAAATCTCCCCAACTCTATCAGAGCGGCCGTGTTGCCTGCCTGCCGTGAACGCCACACAGCGTGGCCGCGCGCGTGCGCTAGGCTCTCTCCTATATCCTATCAACTCGAATCAGTGCCCTGGGAGTCGTCCGCGTCCCCCCCCCCTTCTTCTTCTTCTTCTTGTCAAGAGTCAATCGTCCTTCCTTCTTTGGAAACCCGTCATACAAAGTACATCTGTCAGGTGGCTGGATTGGGAGATTAAGTGGAGGTATATGTACATATGTATATATACGTGGGAGAGACTCGGGACTCGGGGACTCGGGACTCGGGAGGAAAGGAAAGATGATACTGATACGTAGCAGCCCATGTCAGAGGGTGAGAATCGATGCGGATGGCGCGCGTTGATGGCGTTTGGATGATGGATGGTCCACGGTGGGTGCTGGTGAATACCGAAAAAGTGCGGGATATCGCGCGTGCGCGCGCGTTAACTGTTCATCGGGATTTTCGGACGAATGTGACGGACGACGGACGACGAGCCGGAATCGGACCCTTCTTCGGCGCGTTTGATCCCATGGGAGGGTTCCGAGGCTCTGACGTCCGGCGGGCATGAGTACGGATCGAATCAATCGAAAAGTTCATTACTGCGGTTGGTTGGCGGTAGTACTGATGGTGCTACTGTACTGTAAGTACGCTATAGCAGTAGAGTGAGAGATTTGGGATCTAGCACCGAGGGGTTTACCTCCGGGGGGAGCTCACACGAGGGCCTGCAGTCGAGCGGGCGAGCGGGAAGGAAAGGTGAAACGTCAGTGTATCGTAATTATGCTTGTACGTCCGTACGTCCATGTCCGCGGGATGAGGGGCGGTACTAGGCTAGGTGGTTGCGTTGTAATTTATGTACTGTACGCGTACAGTGCGACAACTATAGCGCCTGTAGATCGACCGCCGCGCGTGTCGCTTCACGTACTGCGCAGTGCAGTGCAGTTGTTACGAAGTGCGCGGTTAAGTTGGGACGATGTTCGGTCGAGGCTGCGTATTATTATCACGAAACGAATATGCCAAAACACCTCCCTGAATCTATTGTATGTACATTACATGTACGTCTTATACTCGTAAAACTCGCTCGGAGGACTCTTGCCCATGTCAGTGTCCGCGTCGTACGGGTCGAATCGTTCACTGGCAACCCTACCGTAAGCAGCAAGGGAAAAAAAGTGAGTATGAGTAAGTAAAAGTAAAAAAGCAGTAACTAGTGGGCTTGTAGTACGTTGCAATTAGTACTGCAAAGTTGAAAGTGTAAGGATGACGGAATGGGAAGATTGTGTAAACCCCCCTTCCCCTGCAGATCAGGTTACAAAATAAATAAAAAGAAATCCAACCTATAAGGTTACAGTAAACAACTTGAATGCCGTGGGGCGATGTGCACTTGTACAGGTACAGGGCATGTAACCGTACTGTACGGTCTAGGTCCACGACCGGACGCCGGTGTGCGCGGTGCGACGCGGCCGCCGCACAGGACACACAGAAGATACCCAGACCACACCCAAGACACTGGCACATGCGTCCTTTACGTAGTATTGACACTTGTTGCAACCTTGTACTCGTGGTGTGTGCGCGCGTGCGTGCGTGTCTCTTTCGGCATCAATTGCGGGGAGTTTGCAGGGACTTGCGCTTCCCAAGTCCCAACAGCGATCGGCCGCATCGTCTCGTGTCGGCATGTTGTATCGCCGAGTTGTTGTTTGTTTATTCTTTGGTGGGGGGGGGGGGGGGGTGTCTTT
>Ga0137397_10002948_pt1 | contig 11851 bp, 8 predicted proteins | sample czorhiz116metaG_FD_106658 | JGI IMG/M metagenome (GOLD analysis project Ga0137397, IMG submission 106658) | Vadose zone soil microbial communities from Angelo Coast Range Reserve, California, USA - czorhiz1.16 metaG | ecosystem: Environmental > Terrestrial > Soil > Vadose zone | place: USA... | reverse complement strand
GAGGCTGGCCTCCCGCTTAATCAAATGGTAGAAAACGCCAACCGAATATTCTGCGAAAGCACTTTTGCTGGACAATTCGCGACTCTCGTTGTAGCACGAGCTGCGCGCGATGGTTCGGTGGAATTTGTAAGCGCGGGCCATCTCCCTTTGCTTCACATCCACCGTGACGGAGCGACGCCGAAGGATTCCACGGGAGTGCCTCTGGGGATGTTCTGTAACACACGATTCCCTGTCCATCGGCTCACGCTGTCTCAGGGTGACGCTCTTTTTCTCTATACCGATGGTTTGACGGAATCTCGAAACCTCGCTGGCCAGGAGTATGGTCTCCAGCGAATCCGATCTCTGGCGGCGCGGCACAATGGCATGGAACCTGATCGGCTAATCTCCAAATGTCTCGAAGACCTCTCGAGCTTTGGGGAGGGATTGAAGCAAACGGACGATTTGACGCTTCTCGTCGTTCGCCGTGCGGAATAAGATTCCTTGGCTTTGCAAAAAATGGGGACTTAGAACCACATCGCCTACCGCGAGATTGCTTTCTGCGAATCCAAGGATCATGGCGGTCTTCGCGCGAGCTGCGGGCTCGAGCCGTTGCGTTGGTTGTGGCGCCATCGGCCACTCGATCGCTTTCGTGAGGCCGTCAAACACCTTGCGCGTCGTGCCTTCCATCGTCATGCACTCGACTCCGAAGCAGTATAGGAAAACGCCGCCTTCGGGAGTATCAAAGGAAAAAAAGTTTGGTCGCCGGAATAGATTCGAACGCTCCGAGTATTTTTTCTCCAGCCCCTCGGAATATTGCCCGGAGAAACGGGTGGCATGTTCTTCGCTATCCAGGCGCAGCCGGGTGACCAGCGCCATTCTCTTGCTGTTTTTTTCCTCATAAAGGGCGTACCTGTCTCCAGCCCAGGAGGCTGCGAGACTCTTGGCGCGTGTGTCGTCAAGGAATTGCTTCAGGACTTCCTTCCATCCAAACTCTCCCATCACGTTTTCATCCAGCAGGGACCAATTGTTCCCAAGCAACTTCTCCAGCGATGGCAACGCCACGCTCTGCGAAAATCTGCCGGACCGGTAAAGCCCCGGGTGGAGAATCTGTTGAGTGGACACTGGTGGTTTCTCAAACAATCCAGGGAGTCCTGACCAACCACTGTCTTTCAAGATGGCGGCCGAAAACGTTAACCCGCCCAGGTACGGAAAGATCAAAGTATCCTTGAGGAAGGGAGGAGCATTCTGAAGCGTTGGTGTGCTGCCCAGATCGCCGATCAACATGGATGGATCAAACTCAGGAAGATCTTTTAGCGATCTTCCTGTGCCCAGCATCAAGTAATCAATCATGGCCACCATCGCGCTGCCCTCCAACACGGCATCGCGCGCCAGCTCGGCATCGTCATTCGGACGCGCCGCTTTCAGCCACGCCTCAATCTGAAAATGCTGATCCTCCAGAGCATGGGTCAATTCGTGCGCCATCACCATGCGCTGCTCCGAGAGCGGGCTCCAATCCGCGATATAGAACTCCCTCGCCTTCGGATCGTAGAGCCCCTCCACTTGTTCCGTGAGCACATTAACTATGAATGTATCCAAGTCGAAGTCCTTGGGAATTAAGCCAAATGCCTCCGCGCTGCGTGCCCCCGCATAGCGTTCAGCGGGCGTTTTCTCCTCGGTCATTTGCTTGATGACGTAAGCGCGAATCTCCTCGCGCGAGCGCAATGATTTCTTCAGGGGGATGCGCAGCTTCAAGCCGGTAATCTCACTCATCTTGCTGAGTACTTCGTCGGCAGCAGCAATAAATTCGGCCTCCGATGCGGCCTTCCCCGTTGCGGAAGGCGGCGCAACCGCAGCTTCTTGCGAGCGAACTGCCCCCGCGTTGAGAAGACACACGGTGGCCAAAAGGCCGGCGAAGAATCGGATCGGGGAGAATTTGATTTGCCAAGCCATGTTCCTTGAGAGTATTACCGAGAAACAGCTGGCTCGGAAAGAGGAATATTCGCCCCAATCCGAATGGCTTGTTCCGAATTCTTAACAAGATGGTCATGCTGTTATAATCTGATGACTGGCAGTCATCTCTCCTGAGGAATACATGCACCCTGGCCTTCGTCTGCGGCAAGCCCGCGAACGACTCGGACTGACGTATCGAGAAGTGGAGAGCGCGAGCTACGAGCTGGCAGCGCGCCGGGGGCGTTCTGAATTCATATTGCACATCAGCCGGCTGGCGGAAATTGAAAACAGGGGAGCTGTACCCGGCTTGCACAAGCTCTATACGCTTGCCGTGGTCTACCACTTGAACCCGCACGACATCTTTCGGTGGTACGACATCCCGATTGAAGAGTGCTTCCATGACGGGACCTCGGTTCCCTCTCCGCAAACCCATTTAATGGCCCCGCCTGCTTCCTTGCGGATTCCGATGCGGTTTGACCCCGCATTCGATCCTCGGCGCACGGAGTTTTTGTCGCGCATGGTGGAAAAGTGGGGTCATTTTGAGGGGGTGCTGACCAATGGCCACAGCCATCACGTCTACGGCTATATTGGCACCTCGGACCGACGCATGATGCCGCTGCTGCGTCCAGGCAGTATCGTGCTCGTTGATGTGTCCAAACGAAGGATTGACGATAGCGACTGGTCAACCGAACATGACCGGCCCATGTATTTCGTCGAAGTCCGCAGTGGATACCGCTGTGGATGGTTCTACCAGGATGGCTCGCGGCTCGTCATGCAGCCTCACCCGCTTTCCCGTTGCTTGCCAGAAGCGTGGCGCGTTCCGGAAGAGGCGGAAGTCGTGGGCCGCGTGGCAGGTATAGCTACGCGCTTGAACGGGGCGGGGAGCATTCCTCCTGGAGAATTTCAAGTAGAGCGCGAAGATTCGAACAAAAAAGCTCCTTAAGGTAGTCCGGAGTCTGCTCCGGCATTAGAACGCGGTAGGATTCCATGTTGCGCCAGTGGCTGATCGCGCTGCGCAATCCCCCCTGCATTGCAGCCAGGCAAGTTTGCAAATCCTCTTGCTGCACGGAAAGTGGCGTTTCGAGAACCCGTTCGAAAACTTGCTCATGGCAGAGTCCGATGGCCTGCTGCAGAGCCTCATCCGGATACAGCGCAGCCAGGCCCTCGTGCTCGTAGCGGCCGTTGGAGAGATCCCGCAGGGAAGCTACGTACGTCAGACGCGCCAGGAGTCCTGGAAGACCCGCCAGCGTAGTTACAGTGAAATCCTGAACGATTCTGCGGTTCTGCTGGAGTTGCGTCAGCGTGCTCATGTGGCCCTGTGTTCCGTAGACAGAACGTTTTGAACCCTTTCCCGCCTCCCCATTTGCACCCCCTTCATGCTTGGGCGCCAAGGAGGTTTCACCCGTGAAAAAACTCTCAAGTCTTCCTGCATTTGCACTTTTGGCTCTGCTGATCGTACTTCCGGTTTTGTGTTCCGTCAATACTTCCGCCGGAAATTCAGTTTCGAATAACAGTGTGCTCCGCGCCGATGGCTGGCCTGTTCCGCCGCTCCCGCCTAGAAACACCGAGACGCTCGTTGCCGATGGCTGGCCTGTTCCACCGCTCCCACCTAGAAACACCGAGACGCTCGTTGCCGATGGCTGGCCTGTTCCGCCGCTCCCGCCCCGTGGGGCATACTCACTCGCTGTCGCATAAGACGGGCTCCATCATCCGCGTCAGAAGGACAGCGCTTATTTCGTTTGGCACTTCGGGACTATCATGAGGGCGCATCAAAGCACTTTCGGATATAGTTACGAACGTGTTAAGATGCACCCATGATAGCCGGAGTTGCCCTAATCCAACAGTTCCTGTGGGTCGTGAATGCGGTGGCCGGAACATTTCTGTTGGTCTGGCTCGCGTCTCGAAAAAATCATCTCGCATTTCCGGCTTTCTCCTTCTACATTCTTGTGAATCTTACCTTAGGTGCTTCCGTATATTTCATCTACCGCCGTTGGGGATTTTCCTCCGTCACGGCCCGGCGTATCGCCTGGGCGATGGTATTTGTCGTGGTCTGTGCGCGGGCTTTGGCCGTGGCTGAGGTTTGCAGGCGTCTCCTGGGCCGCTATCGCGGCATTTGGGCGCTCGCCTGGCGCATCTTTCTCGCGTCCACCGTGCTGGTGCTGTTGTACTCCGCCGCGGCAGGAAGGCATCGATGGGAGCTTGTCCTGCCGAGTGCCCAGCGCGGCATGGAACTAGCCATTGCCGCCGTGATCGTACTGCTGTTGCTCTTTATTCGTTACTACGGAGTGCACGCTGATCCTGCCGATCGCTCGCTTGCGGTGGGGCTCTGCCTCTACTCATGTTTCAATGCTTTGAACAATACGATTCTCGAACGCTACCTTTATTCCTACGCGGTACTTTGGAATGTTTTAGGGATGCTCGTGTTTCTCGCGAGCTTGTTCCTCTGGGCTTGGGCCCTTCGTAGCCCACAACCCGCCGCGGATGCCGTCGAAGCTACGCTCACACCGGAGATTTACCGATCAGTAGCGCCCCAGATTAACACCCGATTGCGATTGCTTAACGAGCAGCTCAACCAATTCTGGAAAGTGGAGGCGACTCGAAATTGAACCTCCCGCTATTTCTTTTCTGCGGCTTGCTCGCCATCCTGGTGGTGCTGCTTGTCTGGGCGCTTCGCGGCCCCCGGCGGCTTCGGAAACCCGGAGCCAATCTGACCTTGCTGGAGGAAACCGGCAAGCGTCATGTAAATTTCATGCCTCAAATCCGGCAAGCCCTCGCAAAAACCGATTCTCTTTATCTATCCCGGAAGGCGCCAGCTCTTGTTGCCAGGCGCGTACGGCAGGAGCGTCGCCGCATCGTCTTGGTTTATCTTTCTGCGGTACGCGAGGATTTCCATAATCTGTTGCGGATGGCGAGCGTCATTGCCCGGCTATCGCCGGAAATAGTAGCACTGCATGAATTTGAAAGGGTTCGCCTGACGGTAATGTTTTCCTGGCGCTATCAGCTGGTTCGATTGCAGCTGCGCGCGGGTCTGATGCCGATTCCAAGCCTGGACGGCTTGAGCGACCTCGTCAGCGGCCTGAGCGTTCGAATGGAAACCGCCATGAACGAACTCGGAAAGCGCGCGGCGCTCGCCACGGAGATGGCATCATCGTTCAATGGGCGCGGCTCCGACGTTGCTTAGCAGAAGTTCATCCACCGCGGCAAGTAGCTCGCTGGCCCTGAATGGTTTTTGCAGCACGTGACGGCCCATTCGGGCCCTGCTCTCGTCCGCGTTGCTCCGCGGCGCGATTGCACTCATCCAGATCACCCTGCCTTTGAGGCTCGGCTTGTGTCCGCGCAGCCAACTGTCCAGGTTATCTCCGTTTGCGTCCTCGGAGACTTGCAGATCTGCGACGATGAGATCGAAATCTAGTTTCTCCAGCAACTGACGCGCCTCTTCCTTGTCTCTCGCGATCTGAACTCTGTGATTGCGTCCCCGCAAAATCGTTCCGACGGCCTCCAGAACGGAATCGTCCTGATCCACGAGTAGAATTCGCCCATCCCTTCCGCCGGCTGTCGCTTGTGCCGGTGCGAACGTCGGCATGGATGCCGTGGTTTGAAACGGCAATTCGATCGTGAACGCCGCCCCACGCGTTGGGATATTTCTTACGCGTATCGTTCCGCCGTGCTCGGTGATGATTCCGTAACAAATACTCAATCCCAGCCCCGTTCCCTTCCCCACGGGTTTAGTTGTGTAGAAGGGATCGAAGACTCGGGAAGCGTCCTGCACGCCGGGACCACTGTCCATGAATTCGATGAAGATGCGGTCCCCATTGGCCCCCGTTCTTACCCACAGGTCGCCATCCTTGGACTGCTCTAAAATCGCGTCCACCGCGTTGTTCACCAAATTCAGAAAGACCTGCTGCAGTTGGTATGGATCCGCGGCGGTAACCGGCAGTTCCGCAGCCAGGTCTAGGTGCACCCGGATGTTGCACATCCGAAGATCATAATCGCGAAGCGCCAGCGTATCTTCAAGGATCTGGTTGATTCTTGCTGCAACCCGCTCCGGCTTGTGTTGCCGCGCGAAGCTCAGCAGGTTTTGTACGATGCGGTGTGTGCGCTGCGCCTGCTTGTAGAGCTTGTCCGCGTACTCAATTCCCTGTTGTCCCATTTGCCCGCTGGACGTCAACAATTGGCTGTATCCCAGGATGGCCGTAAGCGGATTGTTCAGTTCGTGGGCCACGCCGGAGATGAGCTGCCCCACCGCCGCGAGCTTCTCACTATGAAGTAGCTGCTCTTGCGTGCGGCGCAGATTTTCGTATGCTTGGCGGGTCTCCTCGTAGAGCATCGATCGCTCGATGGCGCTGGAGATTTGGCTTCCCACGGCAATCAGCAAATTCATGTCGGCGGGAGAGAATTCTCGGGCTTCGCGGCTGCCCACCTGGAGACCGCCGATGACGCGATCTTTCGACCAGAGAATCACAATGTAGGCGACTACCAGTTCTTCCTTCAGCTGTGCTTCGCGAAAAACGGGCGGCAGCGGCAATCCCTGCATCGAAAGAAATGTCGCATGCACAGCTCTGATATGCTGCATCAATTCAGGCTTCACGGAGACCGGCGGAAAATGCCGCGAGTATTCTGAGCGGTGCCCCACCGCTGCGATTCGCCGCAACTGCGTCCCTTCCTGGTCAAATAGATACAGCGCAGTTGCATCCAGCTTGAAGAGCTCCGCCATCTGGCGCAAAGTCCGGTGCAGCGAATCGCTTAGGTCGAGCGATTCTGTCAGCGTCTGGGCAATCGAATTCAACACTAGGAGTTCGCGGTTGCGCCGCCGTATTTCATGCTCTGCTTGCTTTCGCTCGGTGATATCGAGGATAAATCCCTGATACGCGGTCACGTTTCCGGCTGCGTCCCTCACCGCGATCGACGACTCCAGCATCGTGCGGACTTCACCGTCCTTGCGCAACATCTCGAATTCGAAATCCGCTACCGAACCATGTTGCTCGAGCAGTTTCTTCAGTCTTTCGCGGTCCGATTGGTTGGCGTAGAACGCACCGGGAATATCGAGGGCCATCAATTCTTCGCGTGCTTCATAGCCGGTCATGCGAAGAAGCGCCTCATTGAAATCGAGGAAACGTCCTTGCGGCGTGGAAATGAATACGCCTTCCTGCACGCTCGAAATGAGGGTGCGGTATTTCTCCTCCGCGCGCTTCCGGTCGGTGATGTCCTTCAGAACGTGTACCGTCCCTAGCTGACGTCCGCCGGGATCGGCAAACGTCGAGTTTGACGACAAGAAGTAACCCTGCAGCCACGGATCGGGATCGTCCCCTTCGCCGGCAAGCCCCTCGCAGTACGGGCAAACCTTGTAGGCGAAATTCTTGCTGGGCAGGAGCTCGGTCACGCTTCGCCCAACCAGCCCGCTGCCTTCACGGCCCAGCAAATGACTGAGCCGCTGATTGCTTCGCAGGATACGCCCCTGCCCATCGTGAACCAGGATCGGATCGCCGATCGAATCGAACGTGTACTCCCACTGTTGCTGAACCGTATTGACCTGCTCAAACAATCGGACATTCTGCAGCGTCATTCCCAGCAAGTTGGCGATGTTCAGCAAGTAGGAAAGCTCGTCCGATTGGAACCGCACTCCGCGCGTCGACCCAACTGCAATCACTCCAAGCGCTCCGTCCTTCCCTGGGAGCGCCAGCGTCACCAGTGATTTCAACCCGGCTTCTGTGATCCTTTGTCGCGCTGCCAAATCCTGTTCTTCGTCGGCTTGCACAAACTGGCAGTTTCCTTTCAGGATTTGCTGCACCCAGGATTCTGCAACCGGAATTTTGGCGTGCCGTGCCAGAAACGCTTTCTCGAATCCAACCGAAGCCCGCACCGTCAGTTGCGCCGATTTTCCTCCTCCTTCTATCAGCCGGATAATCCCGTGTGTGGCGCCAAGGCTTTCCACGAGGTTCGTCAGAACCCGGTCGATCACTTCCTGCACGGAAAGCGTTTGCGTGCTCGCAGCCGTCAGGAGGGTCAACCGGCGCATCTTATCGTTGAGTTCTTCCGTGCGGGTGCGCGCGCCTTCCAGAACTACGACGACCATCGAAATCCCCAGCGCCAATCCCAATAAATGGTCGAAGGCGACGCGCAATAGAAAAAGCGGGCTTTCAGGCCACAGCGGACGGTCCAGCCCGTGCAGACCGCTCAACACAAAAATCCCTGCAAGGAGCTGCGCACCGTGCCCGCGCCGCTTCATTACCGGCCTTAACATCAGCCAGCCCGCGAACAGGCAGATGACGCTCTCAAGAATGGCCGTTTCCCAATGCGGCGAAGCAAAATGACGGGCGCCATGGCGCTCCAGGTAATAAATCCCTGCCAGAACCAACCCAATCAAGGGCAGGAGAGACGAGATGCGCCGGTCTGAGCCCGTAACACACTGCACCACCCAAACCAGAAATAAGAGCAGCGCCGCTACCTGCGCCGCCAGAAGTGTCAGATTCAATGCGGGGATTGGCCGAATCAGGAAAACGACTTCGCACAACGAGGAAAAAGTGAGGCAGCACCATCCCGCCAGCCAAAACCGGAACTGGCCCACGTGGTGATCCCGCCGGAAAAGGAAAAACAGGACCAGCAAGATAATAAAGGCGGTTGCTTCGAAGAACGCGATACCGAGCAGGCCTTGATTTTCCAACACGTTGCGCAGCCTCCCGGCCGGAACTGCCGTCACCGCGGTTCGCTTGCAGCCGCCGAACAGCGAGGGACGGCCTCACCTCTCGAGTGGAAGCCCTTTTTTGACGCTAACACGCTATTTTCTAACTGGGCAAGGGTACGCACATTCCTCTGTGCCGTCACATATAATGCCTAGGGGGAGCCAACCGACGTGGAGATCGAAAACATACTGGTCGTGGATGACGAGGAAGCGATTCGAGAAGTCGTCTCGACGATGCTGGAGTCCAAAGGCTATCGCTGCACCGCCGTGCAAAACGGCCGCGTGGCTCAGGAGCACGTTAAGAAATCCACGCCCGATCTCGTCCTGAGCGACATGATCATGCCGGAAATGGACGGCATCAAGCTGCTCGAATGGATGCGCCAGTACGATCCTGAAGTCCCGGTGATCATGGTCACCGCGATTCACGACATCTCAACCGCCCTCGAAGCCATCCGCCGCGGCGCCTACGACTACATCCTCAAGCCCTTCGAAAAAGACCAGCTCTTTCTTGGCGTGGGCCGCGCGCTGCAGCACAGGCGTCTCGTCATCGAAAACCGCAGCTACCAGAGCAATCTCGAGCAACTTGTGGAAGAGCGCACAGCACGGCTCGAAGCCGCCCTTAACCAGCTGGAACAATCTTACGACGATACTCTGGAGGCACTTGGCAGCGCGTTAGACTTGAAGGACGCCGAAACGGAGGGCCATTGCCAGCGCGTCACGGCGTTTTGCATCTCCATCGCAAAGGAAATGCCCGTGCCGGCCCCTTACCTGGCGATTTTGGCGCGTGCCGCCTTTCTCCACGATATCGGCAAGATGGCCATTCCGGACAGCATTCTCCGCAAACCCGGGCCCCTGGATGACGCGGAAAAAAAGAAAATGCGGGAACACTGCGAGATCGGCTACAACATGCTGATCCGCATTCCCTTCCTCCGCGATGCCGCGGAGATCGTGCTGGCCCACCAGGAGTTTTTTGACGGCTCCGGCTATCCCCGCGGCCTGAAGGGCGAGCAAATCCCTCTGGGAGCGCGCATATTCACCATCGCAGACTCCCTGGACGCCATGATCAGTGATCGTCCCTATCGCCGGGCTTTGCCGATGTCCCATGCCCGCGAGGAGATTCAACGTTGCTCCGGCAGCCAGTTTGATCCCCAGGTAGTCGACGTCTTTATGTCCATCCCCGAACAGCACTGGCTCGAACTGAGGGAAAACCTAGGCTCTCCCTTCCGTCTCGCCCATCTGAAGAGTCTGCAGGTCTAACCGAGTTCTCAGAAGTATCAATCCCGCCCACGCCGTTGTAGCGGCCGCCTTCCGAGGCGGGCGCCCTTCTTGCCCTCGCCACACATCTTCCCTTTCAGGCGCTGTCCGCCTGAATGAGGCTTCGTCAGGGCACGGCTTCAGCCGTGCCAAAAAGCGATGGAAATTCACGGGCTTTAGCCCCTGAGGTCCGACAAGAATTGGGCCAGCAGGTTGATGAGATAATTCTTAATTAGAGGCGTTCTCCACTTGCACAGATCGTGTCGAATACGTACTATCTGGCTGCTATGGCACTCGTTCCCATTAAAACAGCCTCTGAAACCGGCTACTGCGATTGCATCTGCGGCTGCTACGAACTAGCCAGCCTGCGCGACGAAGACACCGGCAATGGCTACTGCCCGGCCTGCGCCAAGGACCACGTCGATCTAAACTCCGGCGCCGGCATCCCCCAGCCCGCTCCCGTAAGCGTCTCTGCCAATCCCCCGGCCAGCGGCAAGTCCGCATCCATGCCTAGCCCCGCCGATCCCCCCGGCCGCCTTCGCTGATTCTCCTACCCGATCTTGTAATTCTCTTCGCGCTACCTGCCAAATCCGCCTCCCAAAAACAAGCAGGGCCTAACCCGAAGGCTAGGCCCTGTTGAAAGTGTTGTTTCTAACTTTGTCGGTTAGAAGGTGAACTTTGCGCCCAGGATCAGGCGACGACGTCCTAAGCCGGCAAGCGTTGGATTCGTATAGTCACCACCGCTGCTGTTAAAAAAGTTGTTGGCAAAGGATCCGCTGCAGCCTGTCAAATCCTTGCTGGCCAGGTTGCAGTCATCAATGATGGGGTCGGGAACGCCTCGGAACTGCCGGTTAAACAGGTTGTAGACCTGCCCTTCCAGTCGCATTGAGATTCTCTCGGTGAGCTTGGTAGTCTTGAACATGCTCATGTTTATCGTGTTCACGTCCTGGCCGCGATAGCCAGGGTTTCGGCTGGAATTGCCGTACGGCGTTCCAAAGAATTTCGCCGCCGTGTCGTCGTTGTAGATCCAGCGCGCCGCCGTGATCGGAGTGCCGTCGAACCAGTTCACGAGACCGCAATTCGACAATGCCGCGTCCGTGCACTGTCCAACCGTGTCAACTGGGGCAGTCAGCGTTCCATTGAAAGGACGGCAAGTGGACACACCGAAGTAGGTTGCGTCGAAAGTATTCTGACAGGAAGAACTACCCCCTGCAGCCGCTACGGGTGACCAGAGCTGCCCGATGGTATAGCGCCAAGTCGAGTTGAGTTGATAGCCACCGAGGATATGTCCGACGAATCCTTTCTGGCTCTTGTAGAAAGGCAGTTCATAGACGAAATACAGAGAGGCAACTTTCGGGAAGTCAAGCCCGCTCCGTGCTTTTTCACCTCTGGAAATGTCGAAGGGGTTTTGCGCGCCGGCAACGGTGTTACCGCCGGACTGCGTGGAGAAGATCTCGCTGGTGTTATCCATCGTCTTGCTCCACGTAAAGTTGACTCCTCCGGTGAATCCATGCCAGTTGTGAATCCGCAGCTCGCTCTGCAGTCCATGATACGTGGACCAAGCAGTATTCTTGCGATTGCGGAAGTTGCTGAAATCGCAATTCGCACGCTCGGTCGCTTCGCCAAACAAACCGATGGCTGTGCCGGGAGTGCCCGCCGTTGTGCACGGTGTCACTCCTGCCGGAATGAATGAACTGAATCCGTTGGCAACAAGCCCTGCGAGCTCGGGGTTGTCATTCACCGTCTGGAAGTTGCCGTTCACGCGGTCACCCACATAGCGAACTTCAAACACCACGCGATTGGTCAACTCATGCTGAATGCCCATCGACCAGTTCAGGGTGTACGGTTCGTGAAAATCGGATTGTACCCGCGTATTGTTCCGGAAGCCGGGGTTGCCACCCTTCGGAATATTGCTGAGGTGTGCAGCCCGTACGTCCGTACCAAAAAACCCGGAAGTCGGCAGACATGGGTTCCCGCAGGTTGCAAGAT
>Ga0137397_10002944_pt1 | contig 11857 bp, 8 predicted proteins | sample czorhiz116metaG_FD_106658 | JGI IMG/M metagenome (GOLD analysis project Ga0137397, IMG submission 106658) | Vadose zone soil microbial communities from Angelo Coast Range Reserve, California, USA - czorhiz1.16 metaG | ecosystem: Environmental > Terrestrial > Soil > Vadose zone | place: USA... | reverse complement strand
TTCGGCGCATCCGCACCGGCCGTGTCCTTCAGCCGGAATGTTTCGTCGGCCTGTTCGAGGCATCCCGAGATCGTCACTGGAGCCGCCGTCGGTACGAGCCCGTTCGCCGATTCCACGGGCAGGCCCGTGACCGTCGCGTTCGCCGCGAGCGCCGCGACCGGGACTTCCTCCGCCGCGGACGCCGCGGCCTTCGCCTCGGCTTGCGCCACCGCCACACTCTCCGCTCGCGCGTTGACGGCTCCGGTATCGGTCGGTTGAGACGACTGGCGCGCTCCGATCAACACTGCCGCACCCATGACGCCAATCACCGCCAGCCAAATCATTCGCGGGCCAATCATCCCCGTAGAGCGCGGAGATTTCTTCACGCGTGCGGATTTCTTCACGCGCATCGATTTCTTCATGCGCATCGTACTCTCCTTCGTGAAACGGTTTTGAACGCTGGAGTCTAGCGAGCAAATGAGGTACCGCTCGAGCTGGAGTCCCCCACGAGAGGGGGGCGGGCGACCGTGTTGCGGGATGAGACACCCAATTCCGTGATCGGGCGACGAATGCTGCACGCCGAAACGGCCCGCATGAGAGCGGCGGCGCCTCAAACAACAGAGAGGTGCTTCTCCACGCCACTACCCATAGGATTCGCGGGTGATGCTGCGGGCTGGGACGCCGAGCCCCTTCAGCGTGTCGACGACGGTCTCGAGAAACCGCGGCTGCGCCGCGGTGCCCGCCTCCTTCGCCGCCGCGACATCCCATTTCGAGATGCCGGGGCCGCACACGAAGACGTGACACGCGCCAGGCTCTGGAATCGCTTCACGCAGCAGATCCGGACCGATGCGCCCGCGGCGCACCGCCGGGCCGAACAGCTGCTGATCCTCTTCGCGCGTCAGGCTATGAATCACTTTCAGCCGATCGGGATGCTGCGACGCCAGGCGGGCCAGCTCGTCGCGGAAGATGATGTCGGCCCACACCTTGTTCGAGTACACGAACGTGTGGCGGACCGACGGATGATGCGCGAGCGCGAACTTGAGCATCGAGAAATTCGGGACGCTGCCGGACCCGGCGCACACGTGCACGACATGATCGGTCCGGGTGCCGACGTCGGGCGGCAGCGTGTAGGGTCCGGTAAAACCGGTGACGACGAGCCGCATGCCGCGCGTCGTGCGCTTGACGAGGAGCGGCGAGAGCAGCGGCGGGAATCTCGTCGCGCCCGACACGTAGCGCTCTTCCTTGACTGTAATCGCGAGGTAGCGCTCGTGCGGCGCGGAGCTCATCGAGTACGCGCGCGGCGGCTCGCGGCGGCCCTTGAGGTCTTCGAGGAACGCCGTGAACCGCTCGAGCGCCTCGAACTGGTGCGGATCGATCGTCAGGAAATGCCCGGCGCTGTAGTCGAGCCGATCGTTGCCGGTGAACAGGACGAGCGTCGTCGTGTCCGGCGTCTCGACGATCACGTCGGCGACCATCACCTCGAGCTCTTTGATGCGCCTCGGGGCCGACGGCGCGTTCGGGCGGCTCTGACCGGCCGCCTCTACACGTGTGGAGACAGGACCTTCGCTTCGCGGCTTCATGATACTGGCGCGACCGAGACTTCGCGCTCCGACGCCGTCGACCGGAAGAACAGGGCGAAAAGGACGAGCACGACGGCGGCGCCCGCGGCGGGCACGAGCCAGATGCGGTGCCAGTCGTGCCCGGTCGCGCCGATCCGGAACGCGTCGACGACGCGTCCCGACGCCCAGGAGCCGATGAACATGCCGACGCCGAGCGTCACGAAGGCGATGAAGCCCTGCGCGGCCGCGCGCAGATCGCCCGGCGCCTTGGTATCCACGTAGATCTGCCCGGTCACGAAGAAGAAATCGTAGCAGATGCCGTGCAGGAGGATGCCGGCATACAGCATCCACACCAGGTCGGCATTGTTGCCGAACGCGAAGAGCGTGTAGCGCGCCGTCCACGCGGCCATGCCGACGAGCAGCATCCACTTCACGCCGAGACGGCGGAAGAACCACGGCATCACGAGCATGAAGAAGATCTCGGACATCTGGCCGAGCGTCATCTTCCCCGCCGCGTTCGTCACCGTCAGCTCGTTCAGGAACAGATTCGCGAAGGCGTAGTAGAACTGGAGCGGGATGCAGACCAGGAACGATCCGAGGACGAAGACCGCGAACGACCGCTCGCGCAGCAGCTTCAGCGCGTCGAGGCCGAGGATCGTCCCGAGCGTGGCGCGGCGCTTCGCTCCGGCCGTCTCCAGCGGCGGCGTATGCGGCAGCGCGAGGCAGAACACGCCGAGCAGAATCGACCCGGCGCCTGCGATTTGCAGCGGCCTGGCCGTTGCCTCGAGGCCGAGCGTGCCGATGAACAGCCCCGCGACGATCCAGCCGATGGTGCCGAGCACGCGGATGAGCGGAAACTCGCGGCCCGGATCGTCCATCTGCCGGAACGACAGCGAGTTGCTCAGCGCGAGCGTCGGCATGTAGCAGAGCGTATAGACGAGCAGCACGACGTAGAACGATCCGAAGGTCGTCTGCATCGAGGCGACAAAGAGGACGGCGGCGCCCACCAGGTGCAGGGCGGCGAGGATGCGCTCGGTCGCCATGAACCGGTCGGCAACCATGCCGACGAAGAACGGCGAGATCATCGCCGCGAGCGCAGTGGTCCCCGCCGCGAGACCGATCTGCTCACCCGAAAAATGCAGCGTCTCCCCCAGCCACGTCCCCATCGTCACATACCAGGCGCCCCACACGAAGTACTGCAGGAACATCATCGTCGACAGTTTCACGCGTGTGCCCTGGGTCATCTGTGCTCGTCCGGGTTCGGAGTTCAACGTTCAGGGTTCAACGTTCGTTCACGTTCTACGTTCGGCGTTCGGCCTTGTGCGTTCGGCGTTCTACGCTCGGTGTTCGGCGTTCTAGGTCCACCACGCGTTGACCGGCGGCTCTGTGAGCACGACACCCTTCGTCGACCGACGCGAGCGCGTCCTCGTGCTCGATGCTCATCACTCCTTGACATCGAGCGAGCCGTAGACCGGCGCGAACACTCCGAGTTTCATCGCGTTCCTCGGCGATCCTGACCGCATTCGTCAGGGCGACGGCGGTCCGCCGTCCAGCCTCCGCTACAGCTACGGCGGTCCGCCGGTGCGCCTGCGAAGGCGGAAGCGTTCCGCGAAGGCGGAAAGCGTCGCCCTACACGTTGAACCATCCTCGAACCATCCTCGGCGGCCCGCAAGGCAAGGCGGCGCTGCGGGCTCTGCGCGCGTTGCGCTCTATCGCCCTGCCACGACCGTCTCGTCGACGCGCATCCAGACGGCGCCGCGCCGGTGGCTTTCCAGGATCGCGTCGACGACGCAGGCGGCATGATACCCGTCTTCGAAGGTCGCGAACGCCGGTGGGCGCGGATCGCCCGGCCGCCTGCCCTCGGCGATGAAGGTATAGATGTCGCGCATCACGTTACAGAAGGCGTCCGACCATCCCTCCTGGTGGCCGCCCGGCAAATGGGCGTACGCGCGCGCCGACGCAGCCAGCAGCGAGGGGTCTTTCGCCAGCGACAGGTTGGCTCCGTCGCGCCGGCCGATCCAGAGCTCGTTCTGCCGCTCCTGCAGCCAGCGGAGCGACGCCCGGCGGCCGTTCACCTCGAACCACAGACCGTTCTTGTGTCCCGCGCAGACCTGGCCGACCGAGACGCAGCCCTTTGCACCCCCCTCGAACCGGACGAGAACCGTCGCGAGGTCTTCGCTGCGGATTGACACCGCTTCGCGCCCCGTGTCCGCGCCGCGCGAGAATGCCTCGGTCGACGTCGAGGGCCTCAGCCGCGTGCCGACGACCGTCGTGAGATCGGCAAGGACCTCGACGATCCGGCGTCCCGCGACGTGCTGCACCAGATCACACCAGTGCGATCCGATGTCGCCGACCGCGGAGCTCTCGCCGCCTTTCTCCGGCTCGAGGCGCCATGAAAAGTCGGTGTCCTCGAGCAGCCAGTCCTGCAGGTAGGCGCCGTGAACGAAGTGGACGTCGCCGAGCTCGCCGCCGGCGATCATCTCGCGCGCCTGCTGCACGAGCGGGTTGCCGCGGTAGTTGAAGGTCACCGCGTGCACGACGCCCGCGTCGGCCGCCGCGTCGAGCAGGCGGCGCGCGGCGTCGGCGGTCATGGCGAGCGGCTTGTCGGAGATCACGTGCTTGTGGCGGGCGAGCGCCGCGAGGATCACCGGCACGTGCAGATAGTTCGGCGTCGTGTTGTGGACGACGTCGACGTCGGGGTCAGCGGCGAGCGCCTCGTAGCTGCCGTACGCCTTGGGTACTCCGAGTGCGTCGGCCTTCTTGCGCGCGGACGCCTCGCTGCTGGCGGCGACGGCGACGACGTCGACGAAGCCGAGCCGGCGAACTGCGTCGATGTGATGGGCGCCGACGAAGCCCGGGCCCACGAGGCCCATCCCGATGCGCTTCATGCGACGGCCCCGCTCGGCAGAAAGCCTCGCGCTCCAAGAGAGCGATGTGCGCCTCGCGGTGCAGCAGAGAAACGAGCGCCTCGCGCTCCTGCAGCGAGACGAGCGCCTCGCGTTCGAGCAGAGAGAAAGGAGCGCGAGCTTTTCAGGCGAGCGCTTGTCTCGCGAACGCCATGCATTTCTTCACCTCGTCCACTGGACTGCCCTGACCACGATATTCGTACTCGACGTACGCGCGGATCGGCCACCGCTCTTTCTTCAATAGCTGCAGCGTCTCGCGAATCGGCGCGTCGCCCTGGCCCCACGGCACATTGTCGCCCTGGTTCTTCTTCCTGTCCTTCAGGTGCAGGTTCGTGATGTCGGCGTGATGCTCGCGAATATACACAACCGGGTCGTAGTCCGCCGACACGAAGTGGCCGATGTCGAGGTTGATCTTGAAGTACTTCGACATCTTGATCGCCGCCGCGAAGCTTTCCGGCGTCGCGAACTCGTTCGGGTCGCTCGTGTTCGAGTGCCCGTGCATCGCGACCGCCATCGGGTGCTTCTCGGCGAATGGCGCGATGCGCTTTGCGACGTCGAGCGTCGTGGAGGCGGTGATGATCTCGGCGCCGAGCGCCTTCGACATCTCGAACCCGCGCTCGATCTCCGCGTCCGTGAACGTCGCGTTCGGGCTGTAGTTGTAGGCGTAGATCGTGATGCCCGCCGCGTCGAACCGCTTCCTGACGCCGCGGAAGTGATCGAGCGGCGTCTCGAGCCGCCACTTCCGCGCGTCCTCGCGCGCCTTCAGCGCTTCCGGCGACGGCGGCGCTCCCGGCGCGCCGCGGGCGCCCGATGGAAACACCGGCTCCACTTGCGGCGCCCACAGCTCGCACTCGCCGATGCCGCAGTCGGCCATCGCCCTGATGATCGGCTCGATGGCGTCGCCACCGGGAGTCCGCGGCAGGTCGCGAAAGCTGTAGGTCTGCGCCCCGAGGCGCACGCCCGCGACTCGCGAATCGATGCCGAAGGCGAGCCCGGCCAGCGTGATCTTTCCAAATTCGCGGCGTGTGAACATGTGTGTTCCCGCCCGGCTAAAGCCTTCGCGTTACGAGCGCGAGAAGGTCATTGATACAGCGCAAACGAGTACAGCGTGTCGCCGGCGGCGACGAGAATGTGCTGGCGCCCGTCGACCATGTACGTTTCCGGCGCGTTCGACACCTGACCGATCTGCGTGTGCCACAGCGGCTTGCCCGTGGCCGGGTCGAACGCGACGAAGTTGCCGGAGATGTCACCGCCAAAGAGCAGCATGCCGGCCGTCGTCAGCAATCCCGGCGCGCTGCGAGAGCCGCCCGCCGTCCTGAATCTGTGGCGCCACACCGTCTTGCCGGTCTTGTAGTCGATGGCAGAAATGTAGGTGCCCATCGAGCCGACGCCGATTTCGTCCTTGCCGCCGAGCCCCATCGCGCCGCGCGGATCGGTTTCGCTCAGGTAGTACATCGCGTAGGTCTCGGATGTCGGCACATAGAAGAGTCCGGTGTCAGGGCTGTAGGCCGGCGGCGGCCAGTTGGTGGCTCCTCCGTTGGCTGCAGACACGAGCGCGCCGGCGATGTGGTGATCCTTCGCAGGCTCGCGGACCGGCTGACCCTTCGCGTTGAGACCCTTCGCCCAGTTCACGGTCTCGGAGAACTTGCTCGTCACGAGATGCTCGCCTGTGTGCCGATCGAGGGTGAAGTAATAGCCGTTGCGGCTCGCGGTCAGCACCATCTTGCGCGGACCGCTGCCGCCGAACATGCCATCGACGAGCACCGGCGTCTGCGCGGAGTCCCAGTCGTGCGTGTCGTGCGGCGACGTCTGGTAGTACCACTCCATCTTTCCGGTGTCGACGTTCACCGCCACGATCGCGCATGTGAAGAGATTGTCCATCCCTTCGCCGCGGGGCTTCGACGTGTACGCCGGTGTCGGATTCCCCGTGCCGAAGATGTACAGCTTCGTCTCGGGATCGTAGACGCCGGGCAGCCACGGATGACCGCCGCCATGCCGCGCCGCGTCGACACTCTTCCACGTGTCCAGCCCGGGATCGCCCGGATTCATCGGCACGGTGTAGAACCGCCACTGCTGCTCGCCGGTGTCGGGATCGTACGAGGTGAGGTAGCCCGGCGAATCGAGATCGTTGCCGGTGCCGACGAGAATGTGGTTGCCGATCGTCATCGGCGCGGACGTCAGGAAGTACTGCTGCGCGAAGCTCGCCGCTTCCTTGTGCCAACGCTCCTTGCCCGTTCGCGCATCGATCGACACGAAGTAGTCGTCCGGCGTGACGAAGTACAGATAGTTTCGCCACATCGCCGCGCCGCGGTTGCCGATGTGCGTGCCGCCCTTCGTCTTCCAGAAGTAGTGCCACAGCTCGTGCCCGTCGTTCGCGTCGAGCGCCCACACGTTGTCGGGCGCAGTCACGTACAGCACGCTGTTCACCATCAGCACGGCGCCCTTCACCGTCGCGCCACCGACGATGATCTCGCCCGTGCCTTCGCCGCCCACATTGGTTCTGGCCGCGGGGCCCGAACCGGCTCCGCCCGTGATTTTCGCGACCCACGCGAGCGTCAGGTTCTTCACGTTCGACTGATTCACCTGAGTGAGGGCACTGTAGCGGCGACCGGTGTAGTCGCCGGAATACGACGGCCACTCGTCGGCGAGCGGCTTCAGGAGCTGCGCCGGGTCCAGACCGCCACCACCCTGCGCGACGAGCGCCACCGATGCCGAACACAAGAACACGAGCGCAAGACGATACGTGGTGTCCGGCTTTAGCCGGACCGGGAACGTCCGCCTGAAGGCGGATGCCACGTACTTTATTTTTCTCATTTCAATGTCACCAGAAACGCGGTTACGTTGTGAATGTCGGCGTCCGCGTACGATCGCAGAAGCTCCCGGTGCGGCTGCAGCGGATCGTGGACATCGACCTTCGGCATGTCGCCGGAGGTGCGGAACGAGCGGCGCGTGCCGTCGGCCATGGTGAGTGAGACGACGAAGTCGTCGAGCCGATCGAGCGTGCCGTCGATCTTCTCACCCGACGGCAGCGTCACGGTGACGGTCACCGCCTCGAGCGTGACCGGCGGCCGACCGCCGCGGCCGCCGCCGCTGCCGGGCATCAGCCATGTCTGCTGCAGCGTCCGTTCATCGGGGATCTTCGTCGCGATGCCGCGCAGATCGCCCGTTGTCGAATGACAGGCCGCGCATTTCGCGTTGAAGAACGCTTCGCCCGCCTTCGCATCGCCGACGATGATGCTCGCCGGCTTCACCCGCGATTCGTCGTACCCCGCAGCTTTGAAGGTGTGGATGAAGGCGGCAACGTCGCTCGCCTGCTCGCGGCTGAACGCGAACTTCGGCATCCCGCGATCCGGGCGTCCGCTCTGGATGACTGGCGCCATCAACTCACCGTTCCGATCGTCGAGGACGATCGACGAGCGCAGGAGGCTCGGCCCGCTGTCGCCGCCGCGTGTGTCGGCACCATGGCAGAACTGGCAGTTCACGGCGTAGAGCGCCTTGCCGCGATCGATCGCCGCCGGATCGCCGGCGGGCCGCTCGGGATACGCCGTGCGGGGCGTGATGGCGGCGCCGCGGCCGCCGCGCCCGCCGCCCTGCGTCGGCGGTTGCGCATGAAGCGCGAGTCCGCCCAGAACCAGGAAGGCAGAGATCGCCGAGCCGGCTGAGAACATCTTCCCTCTGCGGACTCTGCGAGCTCTGCGTTCAATGTTGTAAATGCCGCTCATCATCGCCTCGCCCGATCGTTCGCCGGTAAAGCATACGCCACGTAGACCCCGCCCGAGGCACCCGCGGCGGGGGGCCGGTCCGCCCCGGCTGAGGCCGGTCGCGCCCGCCACCCGCGGGGACGACCACGAACTGACGGCCGCCCACCTCGTAGGTCGACGGGGTCGCGTTGCCGGAGAGCGGCAGCACGTCCTCCCACAGCAGCTCGCCGGTTGTCTTGTCGAACGCGCGGAATTTCCTGTCGAAATTCGTCGCGGCGATGAAGACGAGGCCGCCCGCGGTGACGATCGGGCCGCCGTAGTTTTCGCTGCCGGTGTTCTTCAATCCCTGCCGAGCGAGCTGCGGGTATTCGCCGAGCGGGATCTTCCAGAGCTAGAACAACAGCTTGGCCGCAAACTGCATCTGGCGCGGGATCGAGTTGCCGATGCTCGTAATCGATCCGAAGCCCGGTGCGCCCAGCGCGGCGTTCGGGTTCGCAAAGCTCGGCGTGTTGGTAACGTTATAACACTCGAACCGCAGCTGCAGCTTTGCCGCCGTCGTCAGCGGAACGTCCTTGAAGAGCGACACGTCGAGGCGCCGCTGCGGGGGGCCGTGCAGCGGATTGCGCGGCGCATTGCCGATCGTGTTGATCGGCTGCGCGGCGAACGCGGCCGTGTTGAACCACTGATCGACCGAGGCATTCGACAGCTCCGGGTCGCCGACCAGGTTCGGCCGGTCGGCGCCCGCGCTCGTGTTGGCGCGCGCCGTCGAGTTGGTCACGTTGAACGGCAGCCCGGTCTGCCAGTAGGCGACGCCGTTCACCTGCCACCCGGCGAGCAGCTTCGCGGCGCCTTCGAACGCGCGGCCGAACGGGAGCTCGTAGTTGGCGGAGAACACGAACCGGTGACGGATGTCGAAGTCGGCGTCGAAGCGCTCGATCGCGCTCACGTCGTTCGGCGACAGCTGGGTCCATGTCGTGTGCGCGAGGACGTAGTTCGAGCTGATCGTCAGGCCGTTGCGGTGACGGCGCTGGAAGACGATCTGCATGGCGTCGTAGGTCGATTCGAAGTTGCTCGCGAACAACCCGATTGTCGTGACGCCCGGCAACTGCGCAAAGTAGGTGCGCCGCGGCTGGATGGCGCCCGGACCCGCCGGGGCGAGATCGAGATTCGGAATCGCGAACGCGACGTGCGCGCCGCGCGAGCCGACGTAGCCGGCCGCGAACACGTTGCCGGCGAACTCCTTTTCCGCGATCAGGTTGAACTGCTGCACGCGTGTGTTCTTGAAGTCCTGCGCGACGCCGATGATCGTGCCCGCCGGATTCACGGCATCGGTGGGCGTCGGCAGCGGCAGACCATCGGACAACCGGAGCGACGGCAGCCCGCCCGACGCGCCGTTGCTGGTGACGGGGCCGTAGGTCCCGACAAACGGCGGGTTCTTCATCAGCGACTGCGACATGTAGTTGCCGGGGAAATACGACACGCCCCACCCGCCGCGCAGCACGACGAGATTCGGCAGCGTCGCCGCGAATCCTGCACGCGGCGCGACGTTCGAGTAGTCGGTCTTCACTCCGGCCGACTCCGAGACGCCGTTCTGCCCGGCGACGATGATCTTGAGCGCTGTCAGGTCGATGTTGGCGAGGTGATTCTGCTCCTCGGTGAGCGGCGTGAACACGTCGTAGCGAAGCCCCGCGTTCACGGTCAGCCACGACGTGGCGCGCCAGTCATCCTGCACGAACATGCTCGGCTCGGTCGTCCGGTAATGCGGATCGAAGAGCGTGTGTGTGCGCGCAACCGTGGACGGGTATCCCAGGAGGAATGACGCGAGGCTGTTGCCGCCGGCGCCGGCGCCGTTGTCGCTGAGAGCCGTCGTGAACGCGACGGTGCCGACGGCCGAGGCGCTCTGGAACTGCCGGAGGCGGCGCGAGACGAGGCCGGCGCCGACCTTCATGTTGTGCGCGCCGCGCGTCTTGGTGAGCGATCCGCTGATCTGCAGCGTCTTGTTGACCGTGATGAGCGGCACGAACGTCGCGTCGCCGAGACTGGTGTAGCCGGCCGGGTTCATCGGCGTGAGCGCCGAGGTGATCTCGTCGATGTTCGCGTTCCTGTACCCGAACGCCGTCGACAGATTCTGGCCGTAGTTCAGCGGCAGCGACTCGATGTCGCCGTACATGTAGCCGACCCTGATCTCCGAGACCAGCGTCGGCCCGTAAATGTGCAGATAGTTCGCCTGGAAGCCGTCGGCCTTCGTCGTGTTCGGTCCGGGGAACTGACCGTTGTTGCCGCCCGGCTGGATGCCGTTCACTGCGGGCAGCGCGCCCGGCGTGAAGGTGTCGACGTTGTTGTACGAGTACCGTGCGAAGAGCGTGTTCCTGTCGTCGAAGCGATGATCGATCCGGAAGTCGGCCGTCCCGCTGTTCTGCGTCCGGTCGTTGGTGCCGGTGAAGTTGTTGGCGAGGCCGCTCGAATTCGCGAGCGGGTAGAGCGTCATGTATTTCAAGGCGATCGGGTCGAGCCGTCCAGTCGGGATGACATTGCCCGCAAACGCTGCGCGCGGAGCCGTCGTGGGATCGTAGATTGGCGTCGACAGCTCGGAGAAGTCGCCGGCGAGCATCTTCGCCGTGGGCACGGTCGACACGAACGTGACGCCTTGCGCAAGGCGGAAGCGTTCATAGTCGGCAAAGAAGAAGGTCTTGTTCCTTTTCAGGGGGCCACCCAGGCTGGCGCCGAACTGGTTTTGATCCAGCTTGGGCTTCGGCCCGGTCGTCGCGAAAAAGTTGCGGGCATCGAACCGGTCGTTCCGGTTGAACTCGAACGCCGAGCCATGAAAGTCATTCGAGCCGGACTTCGTGATGATGTTCACCACGCCGCCGGCCGTCCGGCCGACCTCGGCCGTGTACATGTTCGTCTGGACCTTGACTTCGGCGATCGCGTCGATGGAAGGCTTGACGACCATCGTGCCGATGAAGCGCTCGTTGTTGTCGATGCCGTCCAGGAGCTGGTTGTTCTGGTTGTCGAGCGCGCCGTTGATCGAGATGGCCGACGTCTGCCGGCGATCGTCCGGGCGGGTGCCGCTCGCGAGCGAGTTCGGGATCCCCTCGGTCGCGCCGGGCACGAGCTGGACGAGACGGACGAAATTGCGCCCGTTGACCGGCAGATCCTGCACCGCTTTCTCGGTGACCAGCGAGCTGAGCGTCGCCGAATCGGTCTGCACGAGCGGCGACTCCGCCACCACGGTCACGTTTTCGGCGACGGCGCCGACCTGCAGGCGCACGTCGAGCCGCGATCGGTCGCCGGCCGACAGCGCGAGCGAGGCGGTCTGGGTCGTGAATCCCTGGAGCTCGATCTTCACGCTGTAGCGTCCGATCGGGAGCAGGGTGAACGTGTAGTCACCCGAGGCGTTGGTCGGCGCGACGCGGGTGTCGTGGGTGCCGGTGTTCTCGACCGTGACGGTCACGCCGGGCAGCACGGCGCCGCTCGCGTCGGTGATGCGGCCGACGATGTCGGCGGTGGTGACCTGGGCGAACGCGGCGGTGTGGAGCATGAGGGCGAGGGCGGCGGCGGCAACGACGCTCCGAGCAGCGATCATGGCGTCTCCTTCGCGAATGCGGGCCGGGGGTCCGTAACCGATTTTATCAACCGATGTAATCGGTTGCAGAGCCTAGCAGACCCCCGCGGCCGGAGCAACAGCCTTGTAGCCCGTGGTGAAAGTCTG
>Ga0137397_10002939_pt1 | contig 11868 bp, 13 predicted proteins | sample czorhiz116metaG_FD_106658 | JGI IMG/M metagenome (GOLD analysis project Ga0137397, IMG submission 106658) | Vadose zone soil microbial communities from Angelo Coast Range Reserve, California, USA - czorhiz1.16 metaG | ecosystem: Environmental > Terrestrial > Soil > Vadose zone | place: USA... | reverse complement strand
TCTGAGCAAGAAATCCAAGTCGGACCGCAACAAAAAAAGATATCACGGCAACTTGCAGCTCCGCACCTTTGCGATCGGATGAGCTTCACTCAGAAAGTCCAGTAAGACAGATAGTAAGTCCAAACATCAAGTACATAATCCTATGGGCATAAAATGACTTGTGAACCTGGTAGCATCTTGAGAGCGCCACCAGGTATATGATCCGGCGTGAGTTGCAATCCACCATCGCAAGACCAGGGGTCACCGGAACTGGCAATGGTCAGGACGGTATCTGGTAGTATACTAGCAAGTTCGAGTTGTCCCGATGACTTTGGCTGCTCCGTCCGAGAAACCCTGGGTTTTTACGCTGCCACCGCTGCCACAACGAAAAGCCTGCAGTTCTTCCCAAAGTGTCTCGACGTCGCCGCTGATATCTCTCGTGTCACGGCGGATTTCACGATGAGATCGCCACAGAGGTAGCAGAAGTGACTAACACGACGAGTCATCCAGTCAGACGTGCGACGATCAATAATGGCGAAGCGCCTGGAACTCACGTGTTGCATGCGGGGGCCGCACACTGCAAACGAGGCGTCAACGCCGTCAACGGTGCTAATTGAACCCGACTCAACCATATTGACCTACCTTCATGTGATTACATCCCCCTGTCTTCTGGATAGGTGTCTTGCACGCTTAAACAAAGTTTAAGAAGACATCAGAGCAAAGATGGCAACGTGTTCGTGCAGGCTCACTCGGACAATACTTCCATCCGTTCCGCTTCATCAAACTATCTAGTTCCGCTGTACCATCGCACGAGTGCTTCGGTCCGCCAAAGTCAATCGACCGTTGACACTTTTTGCACCACGCGTGGTTGCAGTCCGGAAGCGGACAAACGATGGCCTCGGCCTCTTCGTGATCATCTCTTGCCACGAACATCGACCGCTTGCACCTGTTCCGACCATTGGCACAAGGCGTAGCGGCATGAACACGGCAGATGTACTACTACCTTCGGCAGTGTAGGAGAACAGAAAATGGGACCATTTCCATCTCCATCCAGATGTTATGTTGCTTGTCGGTGAGTCCAAGGTTTTGCGCTAGGGACTGCGAAACCTCTAAGGGGAAGTCGGATGAGGGACCACTGCGACGTCGCATCTCACCAGCGACACACGTACCGCCAATTTTCCCTTTCCCCTTGCCTTTAGTCACAGGACAAGTACAAGTGGGACAGAGAATAGGAAATCTACGCTCGTCGAGGCGCGCGGTGACGTGTCCGCGGAGGCATTCGCGGCAAAAGGCATGCCCGCAAGAATCAATGCGAGCGATTAAATTCGCGGGTATCTCATCCATACAAATGGGGCACTCAAACAAGCCCTGGGCGGACTCGACAAGCTCATTACGTTGTGCTGGGGGAGCGCGGCCCTCCTCGTCAAATGCGCGGTGCGGGCGCACGGCACGCGGTCTACTGCCATTATGCTTCGGCGCCGTGGCTTGAGGTGTTTGGGGGTGTACGGGCGGATCTCTAGGAGTACGACTGATTGCTATGATTTGCGGCGACGAAGGGCTTTTGAAAATGGCATTTCCAGGACCGTAAGGTACACCCTGTCGAAAAAAAAACCAACATATAGATGGACTCGGATAAAGAGGGCAAATACCAACCATATCTGGCAATCCTGCGGGCTTAACCTTTCGCCAAAGCACGCGAAAGGTAGATTCATGTTCATGCCAAATTTCAGAGCTGGCATACGCCGCGGCTGCGATCACTTCTAACAAGCGCTCGCGAACGAGGGGTGTAGTGCGCTGCGAATGGACGACAGCTTCCACCGTGTCCATGAACTCGCTTTCTACGCATTGGTGTACGAAGAGCTCAGATGAGTTCCCTAACATGATAGCCCAAAGCTGCATAGTCAAAATTAGATGTAGGCGAGTGGCGATGGGCAGGAAGCCGCGCACCCTCGCAGCAGAGAGCTGTCGCAGGGCATCGCCATTTCTGAAGTTGAAGTCAGATTGAACAAAGTATGGTCGAGAAAAGTCGGCTAGAACCTACTTGAACTCTCTACGAAGGGCTTTCGTGGCTTCCTTGGCGTTCGCTTCGGTAGCTGATGCTCGTTTGCAAACATAGCGAACCAGCGCCTGATCTTCAGTTGAAGTCGCGGTCAAATACCCTAGTAGGGAAAAGAACTTAGAAACTGAAGGTCGCTGTGAGAGAGGGGAGGGGAAATATACCAATCACTCGCATGAAGTCATGTCGTTCGTCCTTCCTCGGGTAGATACTGTGGCTGTGATTGTGACTATCACTCGGATTGGCCCAATTCGAGAAACCTCCATCCTCGTCACGTCCTCGGGTGTCCTTGTTGTGAGATGAGCAGACGGGGGGCGTTCCCGGAAACGGAGATACGAATTCACATGCGGGTTGGCGGTAGGAAGGGATAGCGTACTGTGGTACCCCTGAAACGTTGGCGGAAGCCAGACCAGGGGGAAGCGCCCGTACTGCACCGATAGCTTTGGTGATGGGTTTGGGCTTGACGGTGACCCTAGTCAATATTTTCATTAAAACGAAGAGGCGGGGACCACTTGCAAGCGCAGTTTAGATGTGTAGGAAGAGAGAGGAGGAAAATGGGAAGAGAAGGAGGACAAGACCTGCTGCATGATGTGATGTTCTGGGTGCAATGAGGCAGAAGTCTGAGGGTCATTATCACTGCGCGCGGAACCACTGGCGCTCGTAATTGGTGACTCCGAGATAATCTCCGCGAGCGCCATACAAGCACAGTACCTTGCCTCGTCCTTCTTGCTCCTCGTGTCCAAGATCTTCCCATTCGATCCCATTGCCTCGCCTGTGCCTCGTGTCGTTTGCTTCTCCAATGTTCCGTACTCGTTCCGTACGTCCTTGTCGCTAATCAAGATGTCAAACACCCTCTACTCCGACGCCTGGTGTCACAAAGTCATATGGTTCCTCGCCTTGCTCATCAAGCCTCGGCTCTGCGCAAGGTAACTATGTTGGTTGCGTGCAGCTCTGGTATTATCTATGGTTCTTCGCTTTTTGCCATACTGCTATGCAGTAACCTAGTACTTGAGGCTCAAGTACTGAGTACAAAGAGCATTCCCGTTTTACTCATCAATCGCTCCGGGATGTTCACGGTGAATAGCAGAGAGGCTTGAAACGGCCGCAGTTGATTCAGAAAGCTAGTAGACTCACACACCTTGCACACCCGCCACATCTTCCCTGCCATTTCAACACGATAACCGAGGCCGCAGCCCTTTCGGAGTTGCGGAGACAAATATTAAGAAACGACCTATTTTCTTCAAGCGACTCGCAGGAACACTGTAGTCTGTCCAGATTACCCCAGAAAAGGTGTTCGAGTAGCGGATTGCAAATGCCTCGCGTTACAACTGGCAGCTCAGGACGTTGGCGATTGGATGAATTTCGCTCACACATCCCCGAGTTTGGCCAGCTCGTCATGACAATGAGTCAGCAGGTCGTACGGGAGTTTGGGCCCAAACGACATCCGACGCCACCGTACCGTTCGTCTCAGTTTGCGATCAGTTTTCTTGACTTCAACCAGAAGTGCGGTATAAGCATTCGCGGCCCGGTGAGCCGAAAGGCATATAGGCCTACAGAAACTTGGCTTCGAGCCCAGTGAGATAAAAACAATCAAGTCCGAACACCAAGAAATACTAGTGATGGACGTAAAATGGCTGGCGGTAGCACAGAATAGAGGAGAAAGATTTACCCCAGGTATGAATTGCAATCCACCATCGCAAGACCAGGGGTCATCGGGACTGCTGACGATCAGAACGAAATCTGGATAGTCCCAATGACTTCGGCTACTGAGACACCCCGAGCTTTTCCTATGGTGCCTCGTAAAGCTTGCAGTTCTTCCTGAAGTGACTCGATTTGGCCTCCCGTATCTCTTGAGCCACAGCTGATCTCACAATGAGATCACCACAGAGGTAGCAGAAGTGACTAGCGGTAAAAGGCATCAAGTCAGACATGCGATGATCAGTAATGGCTCGCGTCTATAACTCACGTGTTACATGCAGGGGCCACACACTACAGACGAAGGGTGAACGCAATCAATGTTGGTACTGTTGTGACTGACCTGACTCAATCGTATTGACTTACCGCCATGTGATTACATCCTGATTTTTTCTGGATCGGTGTCTTGCAAGCTAAAGAGAGGGGGGATTAAGATATTTTTAAGAGCGACGATGGTAACGTGGTCATGTCGGCTCACTCGGACAATACTTCCATCCATTCTGACTCATCAAATGATCTAGTTCCGAGGTGCCATCGCACGAGTGCTCGAGTCCATTGTCGATCGACTGCTGACACTGTTTACACCACGCGTGATTGCAGTCCGGCAGCGGGCAAAGGATGATGTCGGTCTTTTCGTGTTCGTCTCTGGCCACAAACATCGACCGCTGACACCTGTTTCCGACTATTGGCGCAAGTAGCAGGGGAGTGAACACCGCCGAACGTACTTTTGGCAGTGTAGAAGGATAGAGAACGCTATCATTTCCATCTCGGTCCAGAGGCTGGATTGCTCATCAGTGAGTCCGAGGTTTTGGGCCAGGAACTGCGATACCTCTAGGGAAAAGTCAATTGAGGTGCCACTGCAACGACTCCTCTTCATGCATAGACACGTACCGCCAGCCTTGCTGCTGCCCTTACCCTTGCTCGCAGTGCAAGTGGGACAGAGGATAGGAAATCTATGCTCGTCAAGGCGCGCGGTGACGTGTCCATGGAGGCATTCACGGCAAAAGGTATGCCCACAAGAATCAATTATGGCTATTGAATCCACGGGCATCATCTCATCCATGCATATACCGCACTCAAACCAGCCTTGACCAGACTCGACAAGTTCACTACGTTGCGCTGAGAGTGCACGGTTTTCCTCGTCAAACTCGCCCTGCAAGCGCATAGCGTACAAAGTACTGTCAATATCCGTTAGAGCCGCGGGTTGCGGGTGTATGCACGGATCATTAGGGGCACGAGTGATTGAGGTGCTTCGCCCAAGTGAAGGCGGGTTGATTATAGCATCGTCAGGATCGATGGGTACGCCCTGTTCGAAAAGTCAGCATTTTACAGGGCTCTCATACAGAGGGTAAAGACAAACTTCGTCTGGCATTCCTGCGGGCTTGACCTTCCTCCAAAGCGTGCAAATGGTAGATTCATATGGCGTTGCGGAGCTTGAATACGCCGCGGCTCCGAGCACTTGAAGCAAGCGCTCGCGAACGACGGGCGAAGTGTGCTGCGAATTAAGAACATCTTCTAGGGTGTCCATGAACTCGCGCTTTGCGCACTGATGTAAAAAGAGTTCAGACGAGTTCAGTAATATGACGGCCCAAAGCTGCATGGTCAAAATTAGATGTATACGATTGGCGATGGGGTTGGACACGCACCCTTGCGGCGGAGAGTTGCTGCCGGGCATCGCCATATCTGAAGTTGAAATCGACTTGAGGGAAGCTTGAAGGGAAAAATCAGCGGGAACGCACTCGAACACTCGACTCAGGGCCTCCGTCGCTTCTTTGGCATTCGCTTCAGTGGTTGATGCTCGTTCGCAGACATCGAAAATCACTGCCCAGTTATCGTCAACGTTCGAAGTTGCAGTCAAAAACCCTAGGGTAGACGACTTAGAAACAAAGGATGACGGCGAGTGATGGCAGGGGAGAAATACCGATTATCCTCATGAGGTCATGTTGACCGTCTTCTCTATCACGGCCTGGGGTATCGCGGTGGTAATTGTCACGACTCGGATCACTAGGGTTGGTCCAACTCGAGAGATGTCCACACTCGCTTTGTTCTTCGCCAATGGAGGATTGGCTACGTGCATTGAGGGCATCGAGGACATTTACGGCTGGACTGCTGCCATAGTAATCCTTGTCACGATCTCGGGTTTCCTTGTTGTGAAATGAGTATGAGAGGGACATATCCGGGAACCGAGACACAGTTCGTAGGTGGATTCACGGACGGGTTCGCGTACCTCTGAACAGCTGGCAGAAGCCAGATCAGGGTGGTCCGTGAATGTGGGTGCGTGGGATGATAAGCGGATCAGCAGAGCCTATCAAGCTACAAGCTAGCGATGCGTGTTGCGCCTTGGTTGCGCCGTCCCGTCGTATGAGTCATGTCTCGACACTTTCCAACTCCGCTGGGGTGCCAATCTCGATTGGACAGTACGGAATAGGACGGGAGTCCACCACGCGAACAACAGAAATCTCGTTCAAACAGACTGCATGGTGATGGGGCACATCCACGCGCGGTCTCTTCGACCTCTGCGACCACTGCAAGACCGAGCTCTTTCCATTTGTACTTGTTCAGCAACCTCGCAAATAATAGATCAAACCTGGGCGCAAGAGCCCTGTGCGTCACGTGGTGAAGCCGGTGAAGCCCAGATCGTGGCACCGATGCACAACCCTCTCCATCAAGTCGGTCGTTTACGCTACCGATGACACTCTGCGGGATCCAGCACTTCAAAGAACAAAGTTTGCCTTGGTCTTGGCTTCACAGCGTAGATCCAACTCGCGGCCACACAGTGAATTTCAAGTTAACGTGGGTGATGCTTAGTACAGTACAGCTCTGTCTCTAGTTTGTTTCGCCAAACAGTAACCGGATTAGATGTTGTATGATGGTCAGTACGGAATCTAGGGAGTTCGGATAGTCTGAATGACTTCAGCTATTGACTGTGGTACCGCAAAGAGCTTGCAGTTCTTCCCAAAGTGGTTCGATGTTGCCTCCCCTATCTCTCGAGCCACGGCTGATTTCACGATCAGACCACCACAGAGGTAGCAGAAATGACTAGCGGAAAGAGTTATCCAGTCAGACGGGCGATGTACAATAAAGGCGAAGCGCCTACTCACGTGTTGCACGCCGGGGTCGCACACTGCAGAGGCGTTAGCGTCGTCAAAGGTAGTGGCTGACAGCTCAACTATTGACTTACGGTCATGTGATTACATCCCGATGTTTTCTGGATCGGCGTCTTGCAAGCTGGGAAGAAAAAAAAAAGCTTTAGGAATTATGAGAGAAGATGGTAACGTGCTCGTGTAGGCTCACTCGGACAATACTTCCATCCTTGCTCCTTCATCAGATGGTCTAGTTCCGCCGTGCCATCACACGAATGCTTCGGTCCACTGAAGTCAATCGACCGCTGACACAGCTTACACCATACATGGTTACAATCCGGAAGCGGACAAATAATGAGATTGGCTTCTTCGTGTTCGTCTCTGGCCACGAACATCGATCGCTGGCACCTGTTCCGATCTTTGGTACAAGAATTAGGGAAATGAACACGGCGGACGTACCTTCGACAGTGTAAGAGGACAGAGAATGAGACCATCTCCATTTCGGTCCAGATACTGAATTGCGTCTCGGTGAGTCCGAGGTTTAGGGCTAGAGACTGCGAAACCTCTACAGAAGTCATCACTTCGAGTACCTATCCGTAAGCATACACACGTACCGCCGGTCTTTCCCTTCCCCTTCCCTTTGCCTGCAGTGCAAGTGGGACAGAGGATAGGAAATCTATGCTCGTCAAGGCGCGCGGCGACATGTCTGCGGAGGCATTCGCGGCAAAAGGAATGCCCACAAGAATCGATTATGGCTATTGAATCCATAGGCATCTCCTCCATACATATACCGCACTCAAACCAGCCTCGGGCGGACTCCACAAACTCAGTACGTTGCGCTGAGAGAGTGCGGTCTTCCTCGTCAAATTCGTGCTGTAGGTGCATAGCATACAAAATACTGTCTGCATCCGGTGCCGCCCAGACCGGCGATGATTGCGAGTGTGCGGGTAGATGCTCAGGAGTAAGAGTGCCTCGCCGTGGTGAAGGGTGGTTGATTACGGCATGATCAGGATCGAGGGGTACACCCTGTTCGAAAAGTCTCAGCGTCTAAATGGACCCGCATACAAAAGGTAAGGGCCAACCTCATCCGGCATTCCTGCCGGCTTCAACAATCTCTGAAGCACGCGAAAGCTAGATTCATACGGCGTTCCAGAGCTTGCATTTGCCGCAACCGAGAGCACTTCAAGCAAGCGCTCGCAAACGGCAGGTGAGGTGTGCGGCGAGGTAAGAACATCTCCCAGGGTGTCCATGAACTCGCTCTTTGCGCATTGGCGAACAAAAAGTTCAGATGAATTCAGTAACATGACCTCCCAAAGCTGTGTGGTCCAAATTAGATGCATACAATCGGGGGTGGGTAGGAAACGCACCCTTGCGGCTGAGAGTTGTTGTTGGACAACGCTGTGTCTAAGGTTGAAATCAAAATTGAGGATGCACAATGGGAAAAGTCGACGCAAACGCACCTGAACTCTCTACCAAGGGCCTCAGTCGCTTCTTTGGCATTCGCTTCAGTGGTTGATGCTCGTTCGCAGACATCGAAAATCAGTGCACAGTTATCGTCAACGCTTGAAGTTGCAATCAAAAATCCTAGGGTAGATGATTTAAAAACAAAGGCTGACGGTGAGTGAGGGGAGAAATACCAATTATTCTCATGAGGTCATGTTGATCGTCTTCCTTATCGCGGATATCACTGCTGTGGCCGTCACGATTACTGGACTCAGCCCAACTGGAGCAACCTCCACGCTTCTGTTCTTTGAAAATGAAATTTTGGCTGAGTGCGTTGAGAGCGTTAGGGAAGGGTACTCGTGGATTGCCGCGGAGACAATCCTTGGCACGTTCTCGGGCGTCCTTGTTGTGAGACGAGCAGACGAGGGCCGTTCCGACGAAACAGAGATACGGTTCGCGGTGAATTGACAGGTGAGTTCGCAGCGGAAAAGGGTTTGATGTACTGCAGTACCTCTAACCAGTCAGTCGAAGCCGAAGCCAAATCAGGGTGGGCCGCCCGTAACGCTTCGGTGGCTTCGGCGCATTTAGACTTGACCCAGGTCAATGTATTCATGAGGAAGAGGGGATAAGGACCAAGGGCGAGTAAGATGTGTAGGAAGAAAATTGACGGTAATGGGAAGATAAAAGGGACAAGACCTGGTGTCCTTGGGCGCAATAGGGCACCCTGAACCAGTGCGGACAGCCTGGCAGCTGACAGTCACCGCAAAATGGTCACTCATGCCCCATCGATAAATTGTCTCTGCGTACAGGACGAGCGGGTCATCAAAGAAAGACACAAACACCTTATGTGACGATGATCAATGACACGAAAGGGAACAGAGGATTGAATCGCTGTATGGAGTATGGCATTATGGTATCTCGGCTGTGATAAATCTCAGATTACGTTTACGTTTCGCTCTCTGCCGAAAAACGCAAGACCCGCTAGCACTACTGTAGTACTGGGCACTGTATCGTACATAGCCCTATCAAATTCTAGACTGATCTGAAGAAACGGAATAGGACGGAAGTACACCGCGCAGATGACAGAAATCTTTGCTCAGACACGTGCGTAGCCTGAGTACATGTGGTCGCGGTCTCGTGGCTCCATAATGAGGGGACAATCGCTCTGAGGGGCATAGGAGAGACTTCTTTTGCCCTGTAGGTGATGTTCCAAACGGACGGGGTAAAAGTAAAAGTAAAACCCACAACCGCTTACGCTACCGATAACACTCCGCGAGGCCCAGCCCCTTCGATGAGCGACGTCTCCCTTGGTGTTGGCCTCACGATAGAGTGACAGACTCGGACACGGGCAACGTACTCTGTCTCAGGTTCATTTCGCCGAACAGTGGGCGGATTCGACGTTTTGCGGGAGCGAAGGTTAGACTCGGGGGTATGATAGCAGGTGTTGACCACTGATCACCCTTTACTAGTAGAGAAAGGGATCGGAAGAGGAACGTATCATACGTTACGTTGATCAGGAATACCGAAGGGTGTGACAGAATATCTGCGGCCGCACAGCGCGTTGCGAGGAGCGTCCAGCTTCAAGCCCAACGAGGTAATTGCATAAGCCCGGAAACCCAACAAAATACTAGTACACGATCTCAAATGTGATAGGACATGATAGATGATACAGATACGAGTCACAATATTAATCCTCCGTCGTCAGACAACGAGTATTCCCGTATGGTGGAGGTGCGGTACAGAAACCTTTAAGAACAGTCCAAAGATGCGTTTGCCTCTTGAGCTGAGAGATTGACCCGAGTCCTTAATCTGGAACGTGGAAAAGCATGCAGTCCTTCGCATAGTGGTTCGTTATCGCGTCCTTTATCTCTTGGCCCAGGGCTGACTTCACGATGAGACCACCACAGAGGTAGCAAAAGTGACTAAATTGAAATTTCTGCGTCAGAAATGATGATCACATTTAAGAAGAGCCTAGGACTCACGTGTTGCACGCGGGAGTGATACACTGCAGGTGGTCGAGCATTGGCGTATCAGCGGTAACACCAACCTATCTCAATGATACTAACGTACCGTCATGTGGTTACATCCAGATTCCTTCTGGACCGGCGTCTTACATGCTGAAAAAAAAATCTGAGAGCAAAGATAGTGGCGTGCTGATGTGGACGTACAGGGACAATACTTCCATCCCTGCTCCTTCATCAAATGTTCTAGTTCCGACGTGCCATCACATGAATGCTTCGGTCCGTTGAAATCGATCGACTGCTGACACTGTTTACACCACGCGTGGTTGCAGTCTGGAAGCGGACAGGCGATGACATTAGCCTCTTCGTGTTCGTCTCTGGCCACGAACATCGACCGCTGGCACCTGTTTCCAACCATTGGGACAGGATGTAAAGTAATGGGGCACAGTGGACGTACTTTCGACAGTGTAAGAAGACAGAAAATGCGACCATCTCCATCTCTGTCCAAATGGTGAATTGCTCGTCGGTGAGTCCGAGGTTCAAGGCTAGGATCTGCGAAACCTCTAAGGAAGGGTCACGTGAGGGACGACCGCGATGACCGCCTTGCAAGCATGTACGTACCGCCAGTCTTCCCCTTCCCCTTCCCCTTGTTCGCAGTACAAGTGGGACAGAGGATAGGAAATCTATGCTCATCGAGACGCGCGGCGACGTGTCCGCGTAAGCATTCGCGACAGAAGGTGTGTCCACAGGTATCAACGCGGGCGATCGAATCCACGGGCATCTCGTCCATGCATATACTACACCCGAACAAGCGCTGGGCGGACTTGGCGAGATCGGTGCGTTGTGCTGAGAGAGCGCGGTCTTCTTCATCAAACTCGCGCTGCAGACGCATGGCATACGAAATGCCATCCTGGCGATCAAAGTGTGCGGACCTGGCGAGCTCTGTGCGTTGTGCTGAGAGATCGCGGTCTTCCTCGTCAAACTTGCGCTGCAGGCGCATGGCATACGAAATGCCGTCCTCGCGATCGAAGGGTGGGGTCGGTCGTGGGGTCGGTAAGGTGCCAGAGTGGCCATACGCGCGACTCGACCTTGAGTCGGCGGAAGAGGAAGCGAGGGTGGAGGTAGAGGTAGAGGTAGAGGCCCTGGAAGAAGACGGATAGTGTGAATGGTGATTGGACGACGACATATGTCTTGGCGGCGTAGAAGCACGGTGGTACTCGGAACTGGCCACAGACGATTCGAATTGCTGTATTAGCCTCTCTTGTCGTCGACTCCGCACCTCGGCCTCCTTGATCTCACTCTCCAGACGTTGCTGTTCGCCTTTCAGATGGTCGTTCTGCGAGCGCAAATCGGCGAGCTCTGCCTGCATAGATAGTTGAGCGAGACTAGACTCGAGAACCGCTTGCCACAATATCGGCGTGGACATCTCGGCGCCATGCGGTACGAATATGTGCCCACTGTAGTTGGCTAGAAGCTGTGCCTGCCACTGGAGGAAACTGTCCGGAAGGTCGACGGTGGGGAGGAGTTCGGTAAGCCGACGTGCAGTGCCCTCGATCGAGGTATTGGCCGTCATCCCGGCACCGTTGGGATAGGACGGACGCGGGTGAGAGTCAAAGATGATGAAGACGTTCCGTGTCTTGATTCGAAGTTT
>Ga0137397_10002938_pt1 | contig 11870 bp, 5 predicted proteins | sample czorhiz116metaG_FD_106658 | JGI IMG/M metagenome (GOLD analysis project Ga0137397, IMG submission 106658) | Vadose zone soil microbial communities from Angelo Coast Range Reserve, California, USA - czorhiz1.16 metaG | ecosystem: Environmental > Terrestrial > Soil > Vadose zone | place: USA... | reverse complement strand
TGGTTGCGGCTCCGTCGCGCTGCGTTTCAAGGTTTAGGGTCTTGCTCTCAGGGCGACCAAAAGGTCTGGCCAACGTTACAACCCAAAAAAACCTCTGCTTCCTCTGCTACCTCTGCGTTTCAAGGTTTTGATCCTGGTTTTGGTTGCGGCTTCGTCGCGCTGTGTTACTTCAAAAAGTGCCGCGGCGAGCTTTGGCGATCAATATTCGGTTCAATGCACGGTTATTGTTTCACCCGCGGTGAGGGCCGTTCCGTCATCCTGATACGCGACTGTGACCAGGTGATGGGTCCCGGCGGCCATATTCAGATTCTGTTCAATGGAGAACGAGTTTGCCGCGCCATTGTTAGAGCTGAAGAAAATGGCCACGTTGTCCAGGTACACGCGGATCGCGGTGATACGCTGCGCGGTGGGTATCGCGCCGGCGGAAACATCCACCGGCGAAGTCACGGTTGCGCCCGAGCCGGGCGAGCATATCTTAACGCCCGGGCCGGAAGGCAGACAGGGTCCGGTCACGGTAAAGGTCTCCGTGGTTTTTTCAGATACGCCGGTGTTGTCCCAGGCCACAACCGCCAGGGTGTGACTGCCGAGAGACACAGTGAGATCGGCGGCGATGTTGTTGGCCGAGACCGTCAGTTGCGCCACGTTATCGATGTAAATGCGCATGGTAGCGATGGTCCGTCCCGAGGGCGCGGTCGCCGACGCGGCGATATGGACGGGAGTATCGACGTTGGCCCCGGAAGCCGGCGAACAAATCGAGACCTTCGCCGTCGAGGGCAGCGGACATTCCGACTGGACCGTAAAGGTGTGAACGGCGGACTTGACGAACAGTCCGTTGGCGCTCACGCCCACCAGGGTTGCGCTGTGTGTGCCGGTGGGCAGGGCCAGCCGGGTATCGATCCGGTCATTGGAAGTCTGGAGTTGTTTCTTTCCGTCAACCCACAGTTCGATGCGATTGGCGGGCTGCGTCTGCGCATGGAAGCTTCCGACAAAATGCACCGGCGCAACCGCTGTACCGCCGGCGGCGGGCAGGCAGAAGTTGATGCCGGGGTCCGCTGAAAAGGGACACGGGTCCTGCGCGAAGCCGGTAGTGTTCAGAAGCGGAATGAAGTCACCGCCGTCCGTAAGCAGGATGTCTTTCTGACCATCGTGATTGACGAAACCGGCCGCGATCAGAGAGGTTGCTCCATTGGGACTATCGAAATGGACCGGGTCGGTGAAACCGCTGCGACCTCCTTTTCCTAAATAAATATTCACCCCCGCATTGATGGGAAAATCTACATCGACGGCGGCCGCGAAATCCATGATGCCGTCATTGTTAAAGTCACCCGCGACTACGCCGTGGGGGAAATTGCCCTGACCGTCCGGAAGGTTGACCACGCCCACCCCCTGAAAGGTCCCGTCGGCGTTGCCGTACATCACGTCGATGCCACCGCATGGCTCATGACATCCCAGGAATGAGAAATAGAAATCGGACCGCCCGTCACCGTCGATATCGGCGCTTTGCAGAGGGCCGGCCCCCGAGGTCTCCAGGGTGATCTGGGTCGGGGTAAAGCCGGAGCCGGTATTGGTCAGCAGGAAATAAGACTCCAGTTGCACGAAGCAGGCGTTGTTGTCGCCGCAGGCGTCCTGGTAAACAAGGTCTATTTTTCCGTCACCGTTGAAGTCGCCGGCCACGATGGCGGTGAGAAAGTCAGGCAGAGATCCGGGGTTCACCGTATCGTAGTGTGTGGGAACGCTGAAGGTGTTGGCGTTGAAATTCTGTCCGCCGATGTTGGTCAGAATGGTGATCGTTCTGGTCACCTGGCCAAGCACAGCGAGGTCCGGCTTTCCGTCATTGTTGAAATCGCCTGCGGCCAGGGCCGTGCCATCCACCTGAAAGCTCAGACCGCCGCTGAAACCGCCCTGGCCGTTGCCATAAATGAAGATGACCTCGGCGTGACCGCCGTTGTTGAGCTGATCGAAGTTTTCGGAAACCGCGATATCGAGGTTGCCGTCTCCGTCGAAATCGGCGATGGCGATGTCGGCGATGGGGCCGTCAAAAACGGAAAAGGGCGCGCGGAAAGTTCCGTCGCCGTTGTTGAGGTAAATCATGGCGCTTGCGCCCGAGGAATTGGCTTCAATGGAAACAACATCGACAAAGCCGTCATGATTGATGTCGACGGCCAGGAATTTGCCGGGCTGACTGGTGACGGCCGTCGGCTGGCCAAACGTAAACGTCGGAGCGGATTGTGCCCGCATGCCGACGGCGATCATTAAAAAACAAATGAGGACCGATATATTCTTGGAAGACTTTTTGGAAGACAAAGAGGCGTACATGGTGACTCCAGTGGCAAGAGCCAGGGTAAGGAAGAGGTTGATAATGGATCGCCGCCGTCACCCTTTAGATACGCGGGATGACGGCGGCGGAGTCAGTCGAGATTGAATCTCAATGCACAGTGATGGTCTCACCGGCGGTGAGAGCGGTGCCGTTGTTCTGATAAGCGACAACCACCAGGTGATGAGTTCCCGCCGCCATCGTCAGTTTCTGATCGACGGAGAAGGAACTCGAAGTAGTGTTGTTGGAGCTGAAGAAGACAGCGACGTTATCGAGGTAGACGCGGATCGCCGTGATCTTCTGCGCGGTGGGCGACGCACCCGCCGAAACCTCCACCGGCGAAGTTACGGTGGCCCCGGAGGCGGGCGTACAGATTTTGATGCCCGGACCGGAGGGCAGACACGGACCGGCCGTTGCGCCGGCCACGGTGAAGGGTTCCGAACTTGTTTCAGCGGAGCCGGTGTTATCGTAAGCAACCACGGTAAGCGAGTGACTTCCCGAAGGCAGCGCAATGTCAGCGGTGATGGTGTTGCCCGAGACCGTCAGCTTCGCCACGTTGTCAATGTAAATGCGCATGGCGGTGATGGTCCTTCCGGCGGGCGGACCGGCGGAAGCGGCGACGTGCACGGGGGAGGGAACGGTGGAGGTGGAGGTCGGCGAACAGATGGAAACCCTCGCGGTCGTGGGCACCGGACACTCCGCCTGCACGAAGATGCTGTGCGTGACCTTGACGACCGCACCGGCTGTGCCGACACCCACCAGAGTGGCGGTGTGACTGCCGAGACCTACCGGCAGAGTGACATCGATGATGTCATTGAAGACCTGGAATTTCTTCTGGCCGTCGATCCACAGTTCGATGCGGTTGGCGGGCTGGGTCTGGGCATGAAAGCTGCCGACAAAATGAAAGGGCGAGCGCCCAACGCCGTTATCGACCGGCACGCAGAAATTCAGACCGGGACCCGCGGGAGCGGCACAGGGCGACTGGGCGGTCCCGGTATTGTTCAGATATGGTATGAAATCGCCGTTTTCAACCAGGAAGATGTCTTTCTGCCCGTCCTGATTGATGAAGCCGGCGGCAATGCGAAATGGCGACGCGTTGACGCCGTTGGGGCTGGCAAAGTGGACAGGGTTGTTGAATCCTGAGCGTCCGCCTTTCCCCGTATAGATGTCCAGGCCAGGATTAGCGTTGCCGGACCCCACGGCGGCGGCGATGTCGATGATGCCGTCGTTGTTGAAATCGCCCGCAATGACTTCGATCGGATCGCCATTGACGCCGTCGGGGCCGGCGAAGGCTGAGACCCCCTGGAAGGTACCGTTTCCGTTGCTGTATTCAACCACCACGCCCGTGCATGGTGTATGACAGCCGCGGAACGAGAAATAGAAATCGGATTTGCCGTCTCCATCGAGATCGAGGCTGTGAATCGCAGCCGCGCCCGTGGACGTTACTCCGGTGTCCTTCGCGGTGAATCCGCTGCCGGTATTCGTCAGCAGGAAGTAGGCCTCCTCGCTCACATCGCAGCCGCCGCAGGAGTCCTGATAGATCAGGTCCATCTTTCCGTCGCCGTTGAAATCGCCCGCCACGATACTGGTGAGCAGGTCGGGACTGAAGCCCGGATTGGCCGTATCGAACTGCGTGGGTACGGTGAAGCTGCTCGTGGTGAACGAGGTCCCGGTATTGGTCAGAATCGTTACGGTTTTGGCAAAGGTGCTCAGGACGGCCAGGTCCAGTCGACCGTCATTATTGAAGTCACCGGCGGCCAGGCCGCTCGCGAGGCTTCCCGCCTGAATGGTTTGCGGGCTGCCGAAGCTTCCCTGCCCGTTGCCCAACAGGACCGTTACGGCGGCCGTCCCGGTGGCATTGAACGGACCGCTGCTGACGAGCACCGCCAAATCGAGGTTGCCATCCTGGTTGAAATCGCCTACCGCAATGTCGGAAAGGCCGTTGCTGTCCATGACCGAAAACGGAGCGCGAAAAGTCCCGTCGCCATTGCCCAGATAGACCTCGACACTCGAAACGGTGGAGTTGATCTCCATGGAAATCAGATCGACAACGCCGTCATTGTTGACGTCGGCGGCCAGTACTTTAAACGATTGGGCGACCTGAGTTACCTGTGTGCCGGGTGTGAAGACCGGTGTGGTTTGCGCCTGGACCGCAAGCGCGACGGTAAAAAAGCAGAGGATGGCAAGGGTATTCCTGGGAAATGGACCGGGACACATATGAGGGCTCCCGTGGATCGAGTACCGGCCAGAGAGCGTAATCGAGCCACAATATAAAAGTCCGGAACCTGGAAGGAAAATTATGAGCGTTACGGACACTACATCAGACGACAAAAAAGATTGAAAAGTTGCCGAAATGCGAATGATCGTGCCTTCTACCAGAATTCATAAGAACGTCGTCTCATGTCTATGTAAAAGTGGAACTGATTTTCGGCCGCAAATGATTTTGGGTTTCTAAGAATTTTGAACCGCGCGCACCGTACTCCTCCGGCCGGCGCAAACACGAAAACCGCCGCAGTCGCTCTCGTGGCGCGAAGAGAGACTGCGGCGGATGGCTGGTTGATATCGGTATCTTCAATGCACGGTAATCGTCTCACCGGCGGTAAGAGCGGTGCCGTCATTCTGATAGGCGACAACAACCAGGTGGCGGGCTCCCGCCGCCATCGTCAGCTTCTGATCGATGGAGAAGGAACCCAAAGTGGTGTTGTTGGAGCTGAAGAAGACAGCGACGTTATCCACGTAAACGCGAATCGCGGTGATCTTCTGCGCGGTGGGCGACGCGCCCGCCGAAACCTCCACCGGCGAGGTCACGGTGGCCCCGGATGCGGGTGTGCAGATTTTGACGCCCGTGCCGGAGGGCAGACAGGGACCGGTCGTTCCACCGGTTACCGTGAAAGTTTCCGTCGTCTTTTCCGCAGCACCAGTGTTGTCATAGCCGACCACCGCCAGCAAATGGCTTCCCGAAGGCAGCGTGAGGTCGCCGGTAATGGTATTGCCGGAGACAGTAAGTTGCGCCACATTGTCGATGTAAATCCGCATGGCGGTAATGGTCCGTCCCGAGGGGGCGCGGGCCGCGGCGGTGATATGAACGGGCGAAGCCACACTGGAACCTGCGGCCGGCGAACAGATCGAAACCGTCGCGGTCGCAGGTACCGGGCAGCCGGCCTGCACGGTGAAGCTGTGCATGATATTCAGGATCGGCCCGGCCGTGCCCACTCCCACCAGACTCGCGGTGTGACTGCCGACGCCCACCGGCAGGGAGATGTCAATGATGTCACTGAATACCTGGAACTTTTTCTGACCGTCAATCCACAATTCAATGCGATTGGCCGGCTGGGTCTGAGCGTGGAAGCTTCCGACAAAACGCACGGGCGAATTGACCGTGCCGGCGTTGGCCGGCAGACAGAAGTTAAGGTCGAAAGCCGCCGGAGCGGGACAGGGAGACTGGGCGGTTCCGGTAATGTTCAGCCACGGAATGAAATCACCGCCTTCCACCAGCACGATGTCTTTCTGCCCATCGTGATTGATGAAGCCGGCCGCCACGCGGAAGGGCGTGGCGTTGGTTCCGTTGGGGCTGTCAAAATGCGTCGCGGCGGCGAATGCGCGCCCGCCCTTTCCCGGATAAATATCCAGTCCGGGGTTGATGTCGAGATTGGAGGAAACGGCGGCCGCGATGTCCATGACACCGTCGTTATTGAAGTCGCCGGCGATGACATCGAACGGGTCCCCGCCCACGCCGTTGTCACCGTTGAAAACCTGCACACTCTGAAACGTTCCGTCGCCGTTGCTGAACGCGGCGGTGACCCCGAAGCAGGGAGTATGACAGCCGTGGAAGGCAAAGAAGAAATCGGAGCGGCCGTCCCCATCGAGATCGGCGCTGTGCAGTTCATTGGCGCCCGTTGAGCCCATGTTGATCGGTGTGGCGGTGAATCCGCTGCCGGTGTTGGTCAGCAGATAATAGGCTTCCTGGCTCACGACGCAGCCGGAATCGCCACAGGAATCCTGATAGACCAGATCCATCTTTCCGTCTCCGTTGAAGTCGCCGGCCACCAGGCTGCTGAGAAAATCGGGATTGAAGCCTGGATTGGCGGTGTCGAAATTCGTGGGGACAGTGAAAGCGCTGGTGGTAAAAGCGCCGCCGGTGTTTTGGAAAATCGTGACGCTTTTGGTGAATTCGCCGAGAACGGCGAGGTCCATGAGTCCGTCATTATTGAAGTCGCCGGCCGCGATGCCGCCCACCGGGCCCATGGAAAAGGTTTGCGGACTTCCGAATGCGCCCAGCCCGTTGCCAAAAATAAATGAGACGGTGCCGGAGCCGGTTGCGTCGAAAGCGCCGGTGCTGCCGGCCACGGCAATGTCCAGGTTGCCATCCTGATTGAAGTCGGCGACCGCCAGGTAGTTCAGGCCGGGAGCTTCAAAAACACTGAAAGGCGCCTGAAAACTTCCGTCCCCATTGCTGAGATAAATCACAACACTGACGGTCGTGGCGTTGGTTTCAATGGTAATCATGTCGGCAAAGCCGTCATGGTTGACGTCGGCGGAGAAGGCCTTGGACGAAGATGCGAACGAAGTGACCTGTGGGCCAGGGCTGAATTTCGGCGCGGTTTGCGCCTGTACCGCAAAGGCAAAGGATAAGAGGCAGATAAGGACGAGAAGATTTCTCGTATACGAAACGGCGTGCATATGAATAGGCTCCGGTGGTCGAGCGCCGGCCAGAGGGCGTGATCGGGCCACAATATGAAAATCCGGAATGCGTTGAACCAGAAGGGCAGGTTGTGGGCGTTGCGGACATTAGATCAGACGAGAAAAATCTCCGGATAGTTGCCGGAATGCAACCGATCACACGTCTACCAAAAATCATAAGCAGCAGGCCGGAAGTTTTAACAATCCGGAAACGTGGCGCGGCACAGTCGCAACCAGGAACAAGACCTTTGCACCCACGGAGACGCCGAGAGAAGAAAAAAACAGAATAGATTTATTTCGGACCGGCTGCATCAGCGTGGAAAATCCTTCCGTTCTTCTCCGGATTTCGGGCCTTGCTTTGGTTTTTTAATAACTGCCCTTAATGATTGAAAGCGGCTAATCATAAAGCCGAATAGCTGTAACCACCACAGAGCATTCCATTACCGCGCCAATGTGCAATACTTCGCGCATGCAATATTTTCCAATTTCAATTGACGGGTAAATGTCTGGCCGAACGCTCCCGCATGCGCCGCGAAACGGATTTGCGCAATTGCAGATCGACAGGCCGGCGGTCCGTGTTTTCGCCCGACCTCCGGAAATGATATTTCGATGACCCGATCGATTCCGAACAACCGCAAGGCAAAATACCCGCTTTGAGGACCCACGGCCCGCCTGACGCGAACCGATGAAAACAGGTGACACGCTTGAATACAGATCTCACCAGACGATTGATGGATGAAACACCCGACGCCGTGATTGCGACCCTGCCGTCCGGGGAGGTGGTCTACTGGAACAAGGGCGCTGAATCGACGTTTGGATATACGTTTGCCGAAGCCGAGGGCCGCAGGCTCATCGACCTGGTGATCCCGGCCGACCGAATTGAGGAAGAACAAAGGATCGTTCAGGAGGCGAGTACATCCGAACTGATCATTCACGAAACCATTCGGCGCAAAAAAGACGGTTCGCTGATCTATGTGGACATCTCTACCAAGGCAGTCAGGAATGAAGCGGGTGCAGTCGAATATATTCTCACGCACAAAAAAGACGTGACCTATCTGAAGGCCCTGCGCGACGCCAAGCTGGTGGAAGCGAGGTTCCGCGACCTTCTGGAATCGACTCCGGACGCAATTGTGATCGCCAACCTGACGGGACGGATTGTGCTGGCCAATGGACAGGCGGAAAAGCTCTTCGGTTACCAGCGCAAAGAGCTGCTGGGAAAGGCGGTCGAAATCCTGCTGCCCCAACGCTTCGGCAAAGAGCACGTCGGGCATCGGGCCCATTATTTTTCTCAGCCCCGCACGCGCTCCATGGGGGCCGGGCTGGAATTATACGGCCGGCAGAAGAACGGAGCGGAGTTCCCGGTCGAGATCAGCCTCAGCCCCATCGAGTCGGAGGAAGGCGTCCTGGTGATGAGCGCCATCCGCGATATCACCGAACGCAAGCGGGCCGAGATGAAATTCAAGGGGCTGCTGGAATCGGCGCCCGATGCCATCGTCATCGTCAACGCCCAGGGAAAAATCGTCCTGGTGAACTCCCAGACGGAGAAGGTGTTCGGTTACTCGCGCGGGGAGCTGCTGGACCAGCAGGTGGAACTGCTCGTGCCGGAACGTTTCCGGGGCAGGCACCCCACGCACCGCGGCGGATTTTTCACCGAACCGAGGGCCCGGTCCATGGGCGCGGGCCTGCAGCTGAACGGCAGACGCAAAGACGGCTCTGAATTTCCGGTGGAGATCAGTCTCAGCCCTCTCGAAACCGAGGACGGCACGCGGGCCATGAGCGCCATCCGGGACATCAGCGACCGCAAGCGCGCGGAAGAGAAGTTCCGGGGCCTGATGGAGTCCGCGCCCGACGCCATTATCATCATGAACCGCGAAGGCCTGATTATTCTGGTCAACTCGCAGGCTGAAAAATTATTCGGCCACAGCCGGGCCGAGATGCTCGGCCAAAAGGTGGAGATGCTGCTTCCCGAGAGGTTCCGCGGCAAGCATCCCGCGCACCGCACCGGATTTTTCGGAGACCCGAGAATACGTCCCATGGGCGCGGGCCTGGAGCTTTTCGGACTGCGCAAAGACGGCAGCGAGTTCCCGGTCGAAATCAGCCTCAGCCCTCTGGAAACCGACGAGGGCACCCTGGTTTCCAGCGCCATTCGCGACATTACCGAGCGCAAACGCTTCGAACAGACGCTGCAGGAAAAAAATGCCGAACTGGCCAACGCCAATCTGGCCAAAGACCGCTTTCTGGCGACCATGTCCCATGAATTGCGCACACCCTTGAATGCCATCATCGGTTTTACCGGCACGCTGCTGATGAAGCTTCCCGGTCCCCTTACCTCGGACCAGGATAAGCAGTTGCAGACGATCCAGCACAGCGCCCGGCATCTGCTCTCACTTATCAACGATCTGCTCGATCTGGCCAGGATTGAATCGGGCAAGGTGCAGGTGAATCTGGCGACCGTGTTGTGCGGAGAAGTGATGGAGGAAGTCCTCGCCACTCTCGGGCCGCTGGCGCAGGCGAAGGGCCTGCGGTTCGATCTGGTCATGCCCGACGCTCCGCTGGAAGTCAAGACCGACCGGCGCGCCCTCTGCCAGATACTGATCAATCTGGCCGGCAACGCCATCAAGTTCACAGACAGCGGGTCCATCGTGCTGGAAATCCGGCGGCCGGACGACTGCGATACGACCATCGCCGAGTTTTCGATCACCGATACCGGCGTCGGCATTCATCCACCGGACCAGGAAAAGCTCTTTCAGGCGTTTTCACGCCTGAATACGGCGGAGGTAAGGCGTTTGGAGGGCACCGGACTCGGGCTGCACCTCAGTCAGAAACTGGCCGAACTGCTGGGCGGCCGCATCACCATGCGCAGCGAGTATGGAAAAGGAAGCTGTTTTACGCTGGCGCTGGAAAATCAGAGGAAGGAGGCCGCCATTGGCCGCCCGAATTCTGCTGATTGAAGACAACGCGACCAATATGGACCTCATGGTTTATCTGCTGACCGCTTTTGGCTACGAATCGGTTACCGCGCGGAACGGCAGAGAGGGCGTCGAAATCGCGACGCAGTCTTCCTGCGACCTGATTATCTGCGATCTGGAAATGCCCGAAATGAACGGCTATGAGGTGGCCCGGTTTTTGCGGGCCCAGCCTCTGCCCCGGCGGGTGCCGCTGATCGCCGTGACCGCGTTTGCCATGGTCGGCGACCGGGACAAAATATTGCAGAGCGGCTTTGACGGTTATCTCTCCAAGCCCATTTATCCCGAACTTTTCGTCAAACAGATCGAAGCCTTTCTCGCCCCTGAACATCTGTCGGGCAAGTCTCCGGTCAATTCCGGCCAGATCAGCGTTGCCGGGGAAACGCCTCCGAAAAAAAACGGCACGGTCCTGGTGGTGGACGATTCGCCCGTCAACCTGAGCCTGATCCACAGTACGCTGGGGCCCTGCGGATACAAAGTGATTTCCGCGGGCACCGTGAAGGAAGCGATGGCGGAGGTACGGAAAAATACTTTCGACCTGATTCTCTCAGATCTGCACATGCCCGAAGAAAACGGAGTTGAGTTTCTGCGCCAGGTCAGGGCGGACCCCGCGCTGCGGTCGGTCCCTTTTCTGCTGCTCAGCGCCTCCGCTTCAACACTGACCGACGTATCCGAATACGCACAAGAGCTGAACGCAAAAGTGTTCTTTGCCCGGCCGCTGGAGCCCGGGACCCTGCTCGCAATCATCGACAACCTCTTACAGGAAGCCCTCCGAGACTGACAATGGCAAAAATATTGGTCGCTGACGACACTCTCATCAACCGGCAGTTTCTCAGCACGCTGCTTGGCTATGGCGGACACGCGGTGCTGGAGGCCGCAAACGGGGCCGAAGCGCTGAATCTGGTCCGCAAGGACCGCCCCGATCTGGTGATCGCCGATGTGCTGATGCCGGTCATGGACGGTTATGAATTCGTGCGCCAGGTCCGGAGCGATCCGCAGGTCGCCGGCACCGCGGTCATCTTTTATACCGCCAGCTATCACGAGCATGAGGCGCAGGTGCTGGCCGAATCCTGTGGCGTGCGCCACGTTCTCACTAAACCGGCGGAACCGGCGGAAATCCTGTCGGTGGTGTCCCGGACTCTCGGTATACCGGGTCTGCCGAAAATACCGGCCCCGGAGGAGTTTGACCGCGACCATATGCGGCTGCTCACCGACAAGCTCTCCGCGAACACCAATGAACTGGAGGCCACCAATCAAAGACTGGGCGATCTGCTGGAAATGGGACGGCTGCTCGCATCCGAGCGGGATGGCGGGCAGTTGCTGGCCGCATTCTGCCCCGCGGTCAGAGAGATGATTGGCGGAAGGTTTGCATTTCTCGGCGTCTTTACCGCCGATCATGTTCTGAAACCTCTGTTAGTCAGCGGCCTGCATCCCGAGATCGCGGGGCGCATGGGGACTGTCGATGCCTCCGCCGGCGTTCTTGCGGCCCTGTGCGCGAGCGGCGGACCGCTGAGGATCGACGATGTAAGTTCGGACCCCTGTCTGGCCGGCCTTCCCGCGCCCTATCTGACGAAACGTTCCTTCCTGGGCGTGCGCCTGGCCACGTCCACCGGCGTCTATGGCCTCTTATGGCTGCTTGAAAAACTGGGAAGCGCCGAGTTCAGCGAAAAAGACGAGCAGGTGCTTGTCAGTTCCGTGGCCCAGGCGAGCATCGCCTACGAAAACACACAACGCTATCGCGAAATCCAGCGGCACGCCGCCGATCTGGAGCGCCGCGTGACCGAACGGACCGCCCAGTTGCACGATGCTATCGGCGAACTTGAGGCCTTCAACTATTCTGTCGCCCATGATCTCCGTTCTCCTCTGCGTCATATTCTCGGCTTTGCGCAGATGCTGGCCGAAGACCTGGG
>Ga0137397_10002937_pt1 | contig 11872 bp, 13 predicted proteins | sample czorhiz116metaG_FD_106658 | JGI IMG/M metagenome (GOLD analysis project Ga0137397, IMG submission 106658) | Vadose zone soil microbial communities from Angelo Coast Range Reserve, California, USA - czorhiz1.16 metaG | ecosystem: Environmental > Terrestrial > Soil > Vadose zone | place: USA... | reverse complement strand
GAAGGAAAATCCCATGCGTTCGGATCAGGAAAAACGAGGGAATCTTTGTAGTTTGGACATGGGATTGATGAGGGTCTTCCGAAGATCCGGGCCGTAGTGCAGCCTGCAGCGCCCCTAATTAGCGCAGAAAAGTTGTAGACAGCAGATTTGAAGCGAAAACAGCTAATCTGCAAGAAGGAACCGAATGTTTACCTCCAAAAAAGACAGACTTGAGATCAAGGTTCCACGGCTCGATGTCAATTTACACAATAAGTTCAGTAAATTCAGTAGTCGAACATGGGACAAGACCCGAGGTATCCAAAATAGCTTCTTCGGTGTGATCACCCATTCCACGATCCAGGCAGGCGGTACCCTCATCTAGGACTCCCAAGGACATCATGTCGGATGGCTGGAGAGTAAGGCATTCTCAGAAACGCATGGCACCTGCAGTGACAGAATGCCGGCACCTTGGGTCTGAACTTATGCTGACAGTGTCGCTTTTTCCTGTTTCCAAGTCTATCGTGTGGGAGATGGTTTTGAGCGCGTAATTGTCATCCCGTGTGGTCGTGCGGGTGGTCGACACAACTGGAGTGAAGTGACGGGGAGACTGGTCGGATCCCACGACGGGATCGCTCGTGATTTGGACGCCCGAGGGGAGGTGGTCACGAAAGTAGATGCGGTTGTTGAGACTCACGAAGAGAGTGTTGGTATACCTGTGAACTCTTGTGAGAATTTTCCACATACGGTTATGTTTCAAAATGTCAGTCACAATTTTCCAACGATCCCAGTTCTTCAAGCCCATATCAGCAGGGATGAGATGCGAAGTACGAAGACAAGACGTACGTAAACACGAAATATATACGATGCTGTGTAAACGGCGTGGAAGGCAGAATGTCAGAAGAGGTGAAGTGAGACTAGTCAGTATTCAACTTACGGGGAGTCCAGCATAGAGTATGACAGTAGCGATTGCCACGCCAGCTCAAGCAAGGGTCAGATTATGAATATCCGTCTGGGTTGGTCGAGGAAGACGTACCAGTGAGGGCATTTGTTTCGATGGTGAGACGTACCAAGCGTACCATTACGAAATTGGAGAATCGGCCTCCATCGCAACGCGCCCGTGTTAACTTAGAAACCATTAGCTCGGCGTGTCAAAAGATCAAAGGGGAGGGGAGGAGTCATCACATACCAGCAACATCATCGCGATGGCAATGAGAACGTCCGACAATGCGCTCGAGATTGACCATAACTAACGCAGCAAAAAGAATCGGCGCTGATGTGGCTGGAACGGAAACCTGAAACGTACATATAGGCTTCTCCCCGAAACCCCGCTGAACTTCCCGGTTCTAAGAACCTAGCACCGTGCGTTAGGTGTCAGGATTTTCAAGAGTGTTATGTAGTGCTTGCCGCAATTCCACCCCATGCAGACCCGACTAATGAAAGTATGGTAAGCTGGATGCAAAGTTCCAAGTCAGGAGAGTCAAATTTGGATGAAGAGGACACTGTACACTTACCAAAGCGATGACGAAACAAAGATTCAATAATCGTTTGTTCAACGTCCAGATCCGGTAGCAGAAATATCCCTTGACGAGGGGTGCAACGATTGCATGAATTATTGGTATGTCAATGGGGGCGAAGTGCGCTTCCGCGAGGCGCTCCATGTTTCCGAATCCTTGTACGAACCAATAGTAGACATCGGCCCCAGTCAGGGCTGTCTGAACGGTCTCCACCACAAAGACAAAGTATGCTAGTGCCTCGTCACTTAGTTATCGAGAGGGTGGAGAAATATCCTGTACTTGCCTATGAATTTCACGATAGATTTGTCTTGCGGGAAGTTGTAGCTGTATACGTCTGCGAATGTCAGTGGGGTCAACCATGGGATAGTTAGGGTCACGAGGTGAGACGAGACTCGTACAGGCCTGGACGCAAAGGACGCCATATAATGCCCAGTTGACGATAGGACCGAAGAGCTGGACGTGCGGTTGAGAACGCCAATTCGACAAAACACCAGAAAGAGCTCGTGCGTACAAGGGGGCCAGTGCTAGGGGAAAATGGGGTTATCACCAGCGGCAACTAAGAGCAAAGTCGAGTTGACACACATTTGGGCTATATCGGGCGGGATAGGGATAGACGAAGGACCGGTGGGTAGTGGCGTGGCTGACATTGAGGACTCGGAGGTAGACCTAAACTATTTGTTTCTTTGGGGGAAAGTGGAAATTGGAGAAAGCAAAAGTTATGGGTGACCCGGGTGAGTCAGTGAGGGGGAGCATTTATATATATAGCTTGAACCGTCCATGTGCGAAAAACCAATTGCGAAAGTTTCTTTCGTGTGCGATACTACGAATCTGTATGATCATTCATACATCCGAGGCATCAGTGCATCAACGCATCAACAGTTGAAATTTGAAGCTTTTTTGAAGTCGACAGGGTCGTAAGCGTGGCACGTCGCGCAAGTGGCCGAATTCGCAGCAGTCAGCGGAGTTCGTATTGTTGGTGGCACAGCACGTGGGGGATATCTCGCTTACTACTGTAGTACTTGCCCAATCTTTGCAAACATCGAGGCGAAAGGCACAGGAAAGGTCTATCTGGTTGGCGCCAGATTGTGTACTACAGTAGTATGATGAAGGTATACGTGCTGCCGTATTTAGTCTAAAGCCGGGTGTACCGAGTCACCGATACTGCAGCTCAAGTCTTTTCACACCCCCACCCTCAGCCGACTGATGGGATCCACTAACTCGTTCCTGACTCCGTAGTTAACAGTCTGTAGTCTGCAGCTCAGGTGGCATCATGCTGGAGTACTCATGTGCAAATCTGGTGCCAGACAAAGTTGACCAGCGTAGTACTAGCCCTGCCAGACCGTGCTCTCTGCTGCTCTGCTGCGTTGACTCGGACGCCTGATGGCTGACGCTGTGACAGTGAAATGATCTCCGTTACAGCACCACCGACTGCTTCAGGCAATAAGAGTTGGGCGCCAATAGTCGAATGGCACGGGCGGGAAATTTTAAGATCCCGAGAAAACCACAAAGGCACCACATCATAAGGCAGTTACGCCACCTTGAAACGTTTGCAACCCCAGGAGTCGATTCAAGTGGCCGAGACTCGGGGCGATAGGTGATGATCAAGGTGGCCTTTTGGCACGCAGACAAGACGTATATTCAATGAGCCTGAGCAGAGCTCAGTAGCAACAAAGTGCCCACTGACCGATTTGAATAATTGAGAAAGGGGCACACCACAATTCAAATGGGAGTTTTCGCAGTTCGCTGCTTCTTGTCTGAGTAATCCTCAACATCGAGCTGTGAGAGTAAACGATCAGATAACGTTGTCCGTCCAGAATTGGTCCTTGCTTACCAACGCCTCATCTACGCAGGCGCCCATGAAAGTTCAAGGTCTGAGCAGCGCCGTAGCTTGTTGTTGTCCAAGAGGACCAGCACCGCACCGCATGCATGAATCCAACAAATTGTGCTGCTAGAGTCGGAGCAGGGACTGGACAACCAAAAGGGGCAAAAAATTGCGAAGCCTACCACGTGTGCACCATTACTCGAACCGCAGACGCAATGAAGGGTACTACTGGAAAATACGTAGCAGCTAGTGGCGAGCGCAAGTTACTTCCTTATTTGCATCAGCATAATCATCGGATCAAAAATTATTGGAAATGGAGACCCGAGAGCACAAGGAAGAAGCCTTGTTCACCAGTTCCATGCCGTTGGCTTTCAGTCATTCAATAAGCCACATACCGTACTACACTTCACAAGTGTTACAACCGGTAGAACTTGAAGTTGGCATCCGTCCGACTCGTTTGACAAGAGAAGACACAACAATGACCTGTCAAGTCAAAAACCCCAGTGGCATCACGCCACGGGAGCCTGATGGACTGATGGCCAGATGTCTGACTGATGGTGAGGGCGCAACGCGCGTGAGGGCGTCAAGGAAACGTCTGCATGGCATGGGTCAATGCGCGGGAAGAACTTCTGAGTTGGGCCTGCGATCTCACGTGCGTCACGTGCTGAACGCGGAGATCCAAGGCCTCTACGGATGGCGCACAGTCGCGCTTGCGATAAGATGGTGTACGAGAAGGACGTCAAAAATTAATCGTTATTCCAATCATTCGCCTGAGGGGATGCCGAAGCGCCCAGAGTTCGAGCGTGATGAGAGCGACCAGAGGCACAATTGAAAAACTGATCGAGAATGCAGGCACACAATATCTTTTTTTTGTTCCCACTGACGACTAAACTGAACAATCTACGCCATCATTCCAGAATCTCCCACCACGACTGACGGTTTATCCATGCAAGTGCCCGTAGAAGAACTTTGCAGTCCGTATAGAGCCACAGGGCGTTGCATAGGTGGACCACACAACACAATTCAGATGATGTACGCGGCAGGGACAATCAAATGGCAATACGTTAAGAAGCTTACCACGGCTTCGCATCAGCTCTCGAATCTCGAATCATCTCCGCAACAAGGCGCGCCTGGAGATACGTAGCGGCAATCAAGATCCCGAACGCGAACCCTTCCTTACTTCCAATGGCATATCATCATGCTCACGAAACATTAGTAGAAGCCCAAGAGCGCAAGGGGGCAATCATGTTCGTCAGTCGCATGCCGTTAGCTTCCAGCCACTCGATGAACGAACGATGAACATTGCACGCTGCGACTTGCCAGTGTTTCGACTGGCGGAAAAAAACCTGGCATCAGTCCACGGGCTGTCTAACAAGCAAATAAAATGGTGCATCTTTCGTGACGGAACAACAACAGGTCAAGTGCCCAAGCGCCCAAGTACTGTACCGAGTACGTGGAAGGTCGAGGCGTGGGAAGAACTCAAATGGCGGAGTCCGGCTTTCAGTTGATTTAGTGCAATCTAGACGACAACCTCGACGACCATTCAAATACCGACCTCAGCAATGACTCTCATTCCCATTTTTTTTGACGTAGATCAAAGTCTCATGCTTATTTACTGGCCTTAAATCTGATGATATTTGTTTTGACTTTTGAATTACCGACGCGGAGGGCCCGGAGTGCAAACTGCAAAGGCAGTGGACAATAGCACAGGGATTGGGGACCGCAAAGTAGCATCTGCAGCGGGACTAGGAAAGACCCGAAAGTCGCGCGGGAAGAGTTTTGTGAAGTGCCAGTGGTTTCGTTTCAACGGAGCTGTTTCAGTTACACATGTATCAATGCAAGAAACTGAATGCGTGTCACGGGGACATCTGACGGTTCACCCACACCAGATTCATTCTCTTCGCTCCCTGGTGCCTTCGCCTTTGCCTTGATACCGGCAATTCAAAACGGACATGGTCAGAATCTGGGCAAGTAGATGTAGCACGACATTCTGAATGATGAGGACGGACCCAGGGATCAGCCCAAAAGCACCGTTCAACGATGTCCGTTTATATAATATGACCACACATTCATTAGCGCAGGCAGGCGCTTCCATCATCTAAGATGCCCAAGAAGGTCATTTCGGATGGCTGAAGAGCAATTGTCAGGAACATATGGAAGCTGTAATGGCAGAACGCCATCACCTTGGACCCGAACTAACGCTGACAGCCTCACTGCTGCCCTTTTCCAGGTCTATCGTGTGGGAAATGCAACTGTCATCCAGTGTGGTCCGAGTCGTGTGGGCGGCAGACCCAACCGGAGGAAAGCGAATATGAGACTGTTCGGCTTCCACGACACAATCGCTCATAATATGAACACCAGAGGAAGGGTGGTCACGAAAGTAGATGCGGTTGTTGAGGCTCACAAAGAGGGTGTTGGTATATCTGGAAACGATTGTGAGCATTTGCCATATACGGTTAGATATCAAATGTCAGTCACAATTTTCCGGCGATCTCAGCTCTTAAGGCCCACATCAGCAGCAATGAAAGGGGAAGTAGAAGAGAAAAGCGTACGGGAGCATGAAATACATGTTGTGCTGTGAGGAGAGAAAACTGTCAGAAAAGGTGAATTAGGACGCGTCGAGTAGTCAACCCACGGGAAGTCCAGCATAGAGCGCGACGGTGGCGATGGCCACGCAAGCTCAAGCAGAGGTGAGACGAAACATCCGTATGAGGTTTGCCGAGGAACACGTACTAGTGAGGGCATTTGTCTCGATGGTGAGACGCACCAGGCGTAACGCCACGAAATTAGAGAATCGACCTCCCTCGGAACGCGCCCGTGTTAGCTACAAAATCATCAGCCAGGCGTTTCAAAAGATTCAGAGGGAGGGGAGGAGGAATAACATACGAGTAACATCATTGCGATGGTAATGAGAATGTCCGATAATGCGCTCGAGATTGACCATAACTAATACAGCAACATATCAACACCGCGATGGTCAGAACGGAAGTCTAAAACATACGTATAGAGTTGTCCCCGGAACCACGATGAGCTTCCCAGATGAAAGAACCTAACACCATGCTTTAGTAGTCGAGCTTTTAAGGAGTGTTGTGTAGTGCTTGCCGCAATCCCAGCCCATGTCGCCCCGACTGTTGAACCTATTGTAAGCTGGATGTAAAGTTCCAGAGTCAGGAGGTTTGGATAAAGAAGACACTGTGATGTACCAAAGCGATGACCACGCAGAGCTTTGATGATCCTCTGCTCAACGTCCAGATCCGGAAGCAAAAATATCCCTTTACGACGGGTGCAGTGATTGCATGAATTATTGCTATGTCAATGGGCGCGAAGTGTGCTTCCGCGAGGCGTTCCATGTTCCCGAATCCTTCAACAAACCAATGATAGACATCGGCCCCAGTCAAGGCCGTTTGAACGGTCTCCATCACAAAGGTAAAGTACGCTAGTATCCCGTCACTTGATTGTTGAGGGATTGGAGAAATCTGCTGTACTCGCCTATAATTTTCACTATAGGCTTATCTTGCGGGAAATTGTAGCTGTATACGTCTGCGAATGCCCGTGGGGTCAACCATGGGATAGTTAGAGTCACGAGGCAAGACGAGACCCGTACAGATCTGGACGCAAAGGACGCCATATAATGCCCAGTTGATGATGGGACCAAATAGCTGGGCGGGCGGTTGAGAACGTCAATTCGACCAGACAACAGAAAAGGCTCGGGCGCACGAGGGGGCCAGTGCTATGGAAGAACGAGGTCATCATCAGAAGTGGCTGAAGTTACTACACCAAAGCCGACGCACACTTTGGCTATATCGGTCGGTATAGGCGATTGGCCGGTGAGTATCGGTGTGGTAGACATCAAGGATTCGAAGGCAGAAGTATACTACTCGTTTCTTGGGAGGAAGTGGAGACAGCAAATTACAGGTGAGTCGATGAGGGGAACATATATAACGGCCCATGAAGAAAACTTTGCAGCGCCACAGTCGTATGGGAAATAAACTGCCAACTGCAGGCAGCGTTGACTTTGCCGATTCGAGAATGGTTATGAAAGGTGCCACACAAGCACCAAGGAGACAGGATCACGGGCGGATCAGATTGCGTTATCCGACACCGCCAAAGAGTCTAGTGGCAGAGACCAATAATGATGGGGAAGCATGGCCAGCAGACGAGATCGTCCAAGTCGGCAAAGACGTCGACGGCTTTGGAATCTCGAGCTACGGTATTGGGCTAATTTGAAATGGAAAGCAAGTCCCAACTGGCCGAAAGCAACTTGGCCCTTGTCCAGAGTGTAGTGGTTTTACGAAAAAAAACAATGAAGCGCCTTTTCGTGAAAGAACAACAACAGGTCAAGCACCCAAGGCGGCATCACGCCACTGGCGCCTGCCGATAGATTATGATAGATAGATAATTGAATGCCATCATGTGGGGACGTCTGCAGCAGGATTGGGAACAAGGAAGAAGCTTGCAAAGTGCCAGTGGCTGAATATCCGTAATTCAGTCGAGTTGATGGCAATTCACGTACTCACGTGTCAAACTTGGAGATGTCGAGGACATCCACAAAGACGGAATCGACGACGTTGCGGGCGTTCCCGGGCCGGGCACGTGTCCGCATGTAGCTTGTAGCCGAACCTGGGCTTTTTATTTCGCCACACCCCATTTCTCCCGTCCACCACCAGAGTCCGCCACTTATGGCGTCGAACGAAAATTGTTGGATTGCCAGCATATACTAAGCCAACATCCCGCGCCCCAACCTCCTCTTCTCCGCTCTGCTTCGCAACTGGGGCCGCGCATATAGCCAGCAGCCAGCTACCACGGCCTACCCAGCGTCACCGTCCCCTCCAACAATCTCGAGTTCAGCCATGTCACATGCAAAGCTTGACGTCCTAGTCGGCGCCCTCCAGGCCTAGGTCCCACTCAACAACCACCAACTCCCCAAAGAGCCACTATTCTACTAAACCAGCGGCAATTTAGGCCAGCAGGGGGTAATCACTTCCTTGCGATTTCTCAAATGTCCGGAACCAAATGCCCACAGTGTCCAGAAATGCTCGTGTCAAATCGAGTGCCCTTCCCTAGAGTTCTCAATCCCAGGGATCCAAATGATCAAAGGTTCAATCGACCTGGCAAGCCTGCTGGAGCAACTCCAACGGACGTTCCTGGGCCAGTCTAGTTCTCCCTTCCCCCTTCATAGGCGAACTGCCACCCCCCATCATCGGCGCCTCAGTCGTTCCTGCCTCGTCGGCCTCATCCGGCTTTGGACCAGCCATTCCCCATTGGTTCGCACCCACACCTCATCTGACCCTGCAAATGCACACGGTCCTATCGCCACCTCTCTGGAAGTGGTTACCTCGACGTAGCTTGTCGTAAGCTCAGCGGTTGTATGGAAATGAATTTGATTGAGCGAGGTTGTGCGTGAGAATGGTTCAATGTTGATATTGATGAATTTCACTTCAGAAGACTCCTGCTCCATCAAGATCAAGCGCTTTCTCGGCTCATGGCTTTGCGGGTGATGTATTGTACGAACACGGTAGTCGTTGCCCCGGCACCAGCCCGCTATTACATATCGGCCACTATGGAGTGGGAACACATAAGGGGGTCTGCACTGATACCTCAGCATCCGAGTCGAACCAACGTTTGTATATGATATCTCTCGCCAAACTCCGGGATGCCGAAAGAGAACAGAAGGTAAGGCGCTCGAGGGAGATCACACGCAATTGGGAGAATACGGCACGGGCCCTGCGGGAACGGTACAGTAGACGAAGCTTCTTCCTCTTCGAAAGAGCGCCCATGAAATTTGCATCACTGGGTGCCAAATACAGCCCCATCAGAGCGAGCCCTGCCGCAATGCCGCGCATCAGTAACTTGGTCCTCAACTTCCCGGCATACTCGTGGAATCTAGGCGACTCTAGGGCCAGTAGAGTCATCTCAGTGAAAACCTGCAGGGGAAGGGACCAGGAGGAGACTAGAGAGCTTATTGTGGCTTGGGATGGGAACTTGAATGTGGGTTTCCTCCCCAACTACAACGATTCTGTCGCGGTCCCGGGATCCCCACCTCGCGCAGCATCTACAATCCGAATGGAGACGGTTGGGATGAGCACAGTTACAAAGACGCATAGGTATCAAAACTTCAAGTATTTACAACCAATCTGAAGGATCGGGTCCGAATGTTCTTCCAGTTCCAACAGGTTTCCTTGGGGTTTCCACCCCGCTCCTCGACCCATGCGGGCGCTGCGCTCGTATAGACGTGTACCCGAGCGCCTCATTAAGAAAGGCTGGAGAAAAAGGCACGCTTTTAGAAACACAGGGTAACTGATGGCAGAAACGCTAGCACCTTGGTTCTGAGGGAATGCTGATAGCATCGTCTTTATCTTTGGCCTTTTCTAGATCTATTATGTGGGGTATGATGTCGAATTGAAAACTGTCGCCCATCGTTGTCGAGTGGGAAGGCAACCCAACTTGGGCAAATCGAAGTGACGTCGCCGCAGAACGACGAGACAGGTTGGGTACACCGAACTTATCGCTATCCACGTGGTCCCCTCGGGTAGGGTGGTCACGGAAATAGATGCGATTGTTTAAGCTCACCAAGAGCGTATTGGAATATCTGGAATCGCTTGTGAGTATTTTGGCCCCATACGGCCGCGTTCGATTAAGATATGTCAGTCACATTTTCCCGATGATATCGCCCCTGAAACCACGTCAGCAGGGGTGGGAAGAATGATAAGACAAAAGACATACGCGAACACGAAATATGTGTCATTCTGTGTGGAGAGAAAGAAAGTCAGAGAGACGAAACAAGAATGGTCGGTTTTACGGTAAGCGCACGGGGAAGGCGACTTGAAGTACGAAACATGAAAAGGCCACGCCAGCTCAAAGGTGACAATGGGGGTAAGGTGGACGTCCGTACAAGGTTAGGTGGAGGAAAACGTACCGGTGAGGGCGTTTGTTTCGATAGTAAGACGCACCACGCGTACCATTACGAAAACAGTGAATCGAGTTCCAGTGTCACGCATACGCGATAGCTGCAGAAACGTCAGTCCGGTGCGCAGATGAATCAAAAAAAGGGAGGACAGTGAGGACACTTACGAGTATGATCATCGCGATGGCGATGAGAACATCTGACAGTGCGCTCGGGATTGTCCATAACTGATGCAGCAAAGTATCAACACTGCGGTGAGCAGAACGAAAACTCGACACCGTACGTATAGAGCTAGTTTCGGAGCCCCGTACTTCCTGAGAATAATGGCCTAGAACGGCGCGCGTAAGGCGCGTTAAATACTAGGCCTTCTTAAGAGCATTGCGCAGTACTTGCCTTGGCCCCCGCCCATGTCGACCCGAACGATTGAAGAATTGAAAGCTTGATGCAACAGTCCTGAGTCAGGGAGGATGGGGATAGAAGAGAAACAACCCACGTACCATAGTGATGACTAGGCAGAGCATCCATAATCGTCTGTCCAATGTGTTGAGACTGCTTAGACGAAGGTTTAGATACCAACAACGCGACGTCATTGTCGTCATTAATCCCTACATATATTCCTACCGCTCAGTAGTATAATGACCGAACGATGTATATATATCGTACACCTACAGCTGGGTGTCCTCAGTCGTTTATTCTCTCCCCTTACGCTGAGGACATCCAGTTTGCATAGGTTATGGGCCCTGCTGCCCTGGTCTGACCCCAGCAATCTCTTGACGACTCATTATACCACTACGCCATCTCCCTTTCCCGCCTACAACGTCTGCGACACTACCGCCATTTCACCATGCCCCCCAGGAGCTCAAACAATCCCAGCACGCCGCCCAACAGACCCACGACGAGAAGTTCTAATAATGCGGGCACATCAAACGCCAATCCCGCCGGGGGCACAGGGGCGACGACTTCTGCTGGCACACGGCTCCCATCATCTCCGGTGGCGAACACTTCTGAAGCGGTAGCAGCGCACACATCTGGGACGGCAAACAGGCCTATCTCCCAACCCGCCGCCAATAGCGCGGCAAACACCTCTATTCCCCAAGTCACTGGCAACGGCCTTGTGGGAACTGGCGACATCTTGCTAACGGAGCGTTATCTTACGGACAACTCATGGCCTAGTGATCTGATCTTGGACCTAGACAAGTCGAACTGGCCTGACTGGAGCAAACGCCTTAACCTTTTGGCAATAGGGCAGGGCTTCGGTGGCTGGCTTAATGGCACGCTACAGTGCCCAGACGTGAACACCCACCCTAGGGCTTACTGGATCTGGAAGGGCAATGATGATTCCCTGCGCGCTTTTATCCTTAAAAATATATCGGCCATAGACTACGAAGGACTCGGGGCAATGGCCCACACTAGCTCCGCGCACCTGATCTACCAGCTGCTACGACAACGGCACGAGAAACTTGGATTGTGGGCACAGCTTAACTTCATAAAGAAGGCCCTCGATATTCGCATCAGCCGAAGCACATCCATCAGCGCGGTCATCACGGACATTCGGCGCCTCTACAACCAGATCATGGCCGTGGGCCCGATAAATCCAGATCAGCTCTTCACGGCCTTCCTCATCAACGCCATGGGCGATGAGTTCCCCCACCT
>Ga0137397_10002936_pt1 | contig 11872 bp, 12 predicted proteins | sample czorhiz116metaG_FD_106658 | JGI IMG/M metagenome (GOLD analysis project Ga0137397, IMG submission 106658) | Vadose zone soil microbial communities from Angelo Coast Range Reserve, California, USA - czorhiz1.16 metaG | ecosystem: Environmental > Terrestrial > Soil > Vadose zone | place: USA... | reverse complement strand
GCTCGGTCTTGAATATTCCGACGGCGACGGCCGTCCCTGCTACGCCATCCCATACCGCACGCTCGACGGCAAGGCGACGGGGCACTATCGAATCCGCTACCTCGGCGCACCGCATGAGCTTGAGAAAGACGCGAAAGGCCGCCCGATCAGGTACACACAGCCGAAGGGGTCAGCGCCGCGCTTTTACTACGCGCACCTCGGCGACGTGGATTGGAAGAAGGTTGCGGCGGATGCGCGCGTGCCGCTCTATATGACGGAGGGCGAGAAGAAGTCCGCCGCTGCCTGCGCGTTAGGCATGCCGTGCATCGGTCTCGGTGGCGTATTCAACTGGCTCACCGACGGCCAAGCGATCGACGACTTCAACCTGTTCATTTGGACCGGGCGCATCGTCAAGATTGTCTTCGACTCCGACATCCGCCACAAAGCAGATGTTCAGCGGGCGCTCAAGCGCCTCGCGGACGAGCTGATCAAGCGCGGCGCGGTCCCGTCGGAAGTTGACCTGCCGACGCTGAAGGGCACCGCCAAGACCGGCGTGGACGACTTCCTCGCGCATCACGGGAGCGGCGCCAAGGCGCTCGAACGATTTCGCGCGCTGCCCGAGCGCCCCCTCCTCCTCCCCGCGGGCGCGACGTTCGCGGAACTCGCCGCGAAAAAGCTCCCGGCGCAGCGCTGGGCGATCGAAGGTCTGCTTCCCGCCGGGCTCTCCGTCCTCGCCGGCAAGCCGAAGATCGGCAAGAGCTGGCTAACGCTCGGCTTGAGCCTCGCGGTCGCGAGCGGCGGCAAGGTGCTCGGCCGCTACGACGCCAAGCACGGCGGCGCGCTGCACCTCGCGCTGGAAGATACCGAGCGCCGCTTTCAAGATCGGCTCAAGCGCACGCTCGACGGTTCGCCCGCTCCCGATGCCGCGCACTTCTTCAACGAGTGGCGGCGGGTCGAGGACCACGGGCTCACCGCGCTCCGTCGCTGGCTCGACCAGCACCACGGCACGCGGCTTATCGTCGTCGACACGCTCGCGAAGATGCGGCCCCGCCTGAACGGCAAGGACAACCTCTACACCGCGGACTACGAAGCGATCGAGGCGCTGAAACGGATCGCAGACGACTACGGCCTTGCCGTCGTCGTCGTGCACCACGAGCGCAAAGCCACGGCCGACGACCACCTCGACCGCGTGAGCGGAAGCACCGGGCTGACCGGCGCCGCCGACACCATCCTGACCCTCGGCCGCGAGCGCGGGCAGATGGATGCGGTGCTCAGCGTCACCGGCCGCGACGTCGAGGAGCAAGAACTCGCGCTCTCGATGGACCCGCGCACGATGCGCTGGACCTCACGTGGCAACGCCGCCGACTTTCGCATGAGTCAGGAGCGCCGACAGATCATCGAAGCGTTCGCCGCGCTCGGCCGCCCCGCGTTGCCATCGGAGGTCGCGGACCTCATCGGGAAGAAACGCGGGGCAATCAAGAAACTGATGCTCGCGATGGCGCACCAGGGGCAACTACGTTGGACGCCAGATGGAAAGTACGTATCGGGGGAGAAGAAGAATGATTGAAGGTATCTCTATTCCCTTCGATCCCTCCGGTATCTACGGTTCCCTTGGTTACCGCGGTTACCACGGGTGGACGCCGGTAACCGGTAACCACGGTAACCACTCGCCCTGCCCGTTTATCCCGTCCGCTAAAAAGGCGGCGCCCGCGCGGCGGGCCGAGCATCGGATATACGGTCCGCTGGTCGTCGCCCCCGGTTCTCGACGGAGAGAGGTGAACTACATATGAGCATTACACGCCCGAAAAACCCTCGGAAAACCGGCCACGGCGCAAATGGGGCAATCGCCTCCGGCGCGGGTTCCGGGCGGTCGATCGCCCCGCGAGCGGCTCTGAGCGCGTCTGAGGCGGTCCTTCAGGGCGTCCCTTCGCCCTCGTCAACCCGCCCGATCGCTGTCCGCGGTGCGTCCCTGTTCGGCGTGGTCGTCCTCTGGCGCCGATACGTCGCGCGACGTAAGCGGGAGGAAGAATTCGGCGCGCGAGTCCGCGCGCTGCTGCGTAAGTCACTCAACCGCTAATTTCGAAAGGAGCAAGCCATGTCATCCCCTGTACTAGAACCGAGAGTGCGCGCCCTCATCCACATGCGCGACCAGCTGATCGCCAAGGCCCCCTCGGGCGACGGACACCGCGAGCACCACGAGGTCGTCGGTGAGGTACGAAGGCTCGTGGACTTCGCCGAAGCGCTGCACACCCTGCGCACGACGCGCGACCCGACGCAGACGGACGTGGCGCATCAGAAGCGCGTCCTGACCGCGGCGGTCAAGTTCGCGAAGGAAACCGACGCCGCGCTCGCGCGCCTGAACAAGAGTTGGGCGACCGGGTATCTCAACATCGATGCGCGGATCGCGGCGAAGGTGAACCTGAAGCCCGACGCCTACGCGGCCGAGGTGCGCGACCTGTACCGCCAGATGTCGTCGGCCGAGAAGGCCAAGTTCTTCACCGAGCTGGTCGACGAGGGTCGCGGATCGGAGCTCGCCGCGATCGTCAAGGCCCCGAGGGCGGTCACGGGCATGCCCGAAGACCAGCGGCAGAAATACGAGGCGGCGTTCGTGGCCCGCCACGCACCCGACGAGGTGCGCGAGCAGGAGGCACTGAAGGAGACGTTCGACACCGCGCTCGTCGTTCACCGCGAAGCGCGCGGACTCGCCGCCGCATACTCCGACTCCGCCAAGCTGGCCGAGATCGAGCGCGCGGAAAACGCTGCCACCGCGGCGCAGTTGCGGATCGACGCCCAGGTGCGCCCATGAGAGCGCACGAGCTTCGGGGACAGCGCGTGCAGCGCGTCGAGATGAGCGGCGTTCACTCCGAACCCCACACCGCGCGGCTCGTCGTGTGGGGCATCCACGGCGGCGGCGACTTCGTGACCGGACTCCGCGTCGGCGGGACAGTGCTGGAACGCCAGCCCGGCGAAGAGGTGGATGCCCTGCGTGTGCGCGCGATGCGCGAGGTCGTGCCGACCCTGCCGCCGGACGCTTTCCGCGACTCGAAGGGCGCCGCGGTCGGGCACTTCACGTACGCCGGACTTCCGCCCGACCACTGCCGGCCGACCGCGCGGCACCTCGAAGGGCACCTGTGACCAAGGCGCGCTTTTCTCTCGGGAGCGCCGCCACGAGGCGCACGCGCGGGATGCGCGGACGGACGCACCTCCTTGCCGCCGGTCAAGCCCTTCCGGCTGCCACGGTGCGACTCGCGTGACGAAGCCCGTCAACCGTCCCCACAAGAAGCGGGGCCGCGCGCTTAAGCTGGCGCCCGCGAACGCAGCGGCGCGAATCGCGGCGCTCGCGGCGGTCGGCCACTCCGTGGTCGGGATCGCGCGCGGCCTCGACACCAGCGCCGACACCCTCCGCCGCTGGCTCGACGAGGACCCGGCGCTCGCGGAAGCGTTCGCGCAGGGCCGAGAGGCCGAGCGGTTCACGCTGCACAACGTGCTTTACCGAGCGGCGCGGAAGGGCAACATCGTTGCCGCGATGTTCCTGCTCAAGGCGCGCCACGGGTACCGCGAGGGCGACCAGGGCGGCGAAGCGAACCGCGTCAGCATCACGTTCGCGCTGCCCGGCGCGCTGACTCCCGAACAATTTGCGATCGACCATGCGCCAACAGCTAAAACTCTCCCCGTTCCAGGAAAAAGTCTTACTCGTTCCTGAGGCGTTCGACCTGTTTCTCGGCGGCGGGCGAGGCGGCGCCAAGAGTTACGCGCTCGCGCTGCTCGCGCTGCGCCACATCGAGCAGTACGGCGCCAAGGCGCGCGTACTGTACCTGCGCCGCTCCCACAAGGGCTGCGCCGACTTCGTCGCGCTCTGCTTCGACCTGTTCGGCCCGATCTACGGGACCGCGCTGCGGTTCAACGGCCAGGAGGGGCTGTTCCGGTTCCCGAACGGCGGGACGCTGGAGGTCAACCAGATCGAGAGCGCGGGCGACTACCAGAAGTTTCAGGGGCGCAGCTTCACCCTGCTCCTCATCGACGAGGCGGAGCAGTTCCCGACGCCGGGGCTGCTGGACCTCCTCCGCTCGAACCTGCGCGGCCCGAAGGGCGTGCCCGTCCGGTGCGCGATCGCCGCGAACCCCGGCGACGTCGGCCACGCGTGGATCGCGGCGCGCTACGTATTCAAGGCGGCGCCGTGGGAGCCGTTCGCCGAGGCGACGAGCGGGCGCACGTTCATCTACGCGCCGAGCACGTTCCTCGATAACCCGTTCATCGACCAGGACGCCTACCGGCGGCAACTGGAGGCGTCCTGTCCGACCGACCCCGAGCTGCTCCGCGCGTGGCTCGTCGGCGACTGGACCGTGGCGCGGGGCGCGTACTTCGCCGCCGTCCTCGAGGAGGGGCGTAACGCGGTCGCGCGGTGGGAGGCGATCCCGATCTACCGCGGCGAGAAGTGGCTGACGTACCTCTGCCACGACTTCGGGTCGAGCGCGCCGTCGGTGACGTATGTCGTCGCGCGCTCGCCCGGCGCGGCCGGACCGGAGGAGAAGTTCTACCCGCGCGGGTCGCTCGTGCTGGTGGACGAACTCGCCACGTACGAGCCGGGCAACGTCTCGAAGGGGATGGGGTACACGGTCCCGACGCTGGCCGAGCACATCAAGGAGATGTGCGCGCTCTGGAAGGTGCGACCGGAGGGGGCCGCGGACGACGCGATCTTCGCCAAGGGCGGGCACGGCGCCGGCAGCATCAGCGACGAGTTCCGCGCGGCGGGCGTGACGTTCTACCCCGCGAAGAAGGCAGACCGGATCTCGGGCTGGCAGGTGATGCGCCGCCTCCTGCAGGACGCGGGCAAGCCCGACGTGCCGGGGCTCTACGTCGCGCGGCACTGCGAGTACTTCTGGCAGACGGTGCCGTACCTCGGCCGTGATCCGCGCCGGGTCGAGGACGTGGACTCGCGCGGCCCCGACCATGCCGCTGATGCGGTGCGCTACGGGTGCCTCCGCGAGGCGCGGGAGCTACGGCGCGTCGCCCTCTCGGGCATCTAGGCGGGCACGCTTTCCTTACCCCGAGCAATGGGGGTAATCTTGCGCGGTCCAACTGCTTAACTGTCTTGTCATAGGAGTCTTGTCGGTGCGAATAGGTAGTGATGAGCTGGTCTTCTCAAGGACCTTGCTGATTTTGGACGAAGAGACCGCAGAGATCGAAGCGGATGTCCATGGCTGGATTTTTCGCTTTCACGTTACGTTTCATCCGAACGCGGAGGGTGAGCGGGTCATACGGCAAGAAGTCGAGAAGGACCACCTGCATTTGCATTTCAATAAGTGGGTAGAGTCAATTGGGACGGCAACAATTTCGCCTTTTGAGGTGGCGACGCTGAGCGACGGACGGAAAGTTCGCATGATGCTGTACCACCATAAGGTGGGGCACACAAACAGTGTGCAGGTGCAGATAACCACGGGAGCTGCACATGGCTGAGCCCCGCGGTAAGTACACAGGAGGTTTGAGTCCCGGAAGCGTTGCGGAGATACGCGCGCACGGAGACGTGAAGACGAAAGTTGGAGTTCTTTGGTTTGTGGGAATCATCTGCTCGTTGCTGATTATCGGTGGGTTCGCGGTATTCTTCATAAGGCCGGACAGTGCAAAGGACGTTTGGGTGATCATTGGTCCGATTATCTCGGCTGCTGTCAGCGGCACAGTAGGCTTCCTTGCGGGCGAAAGATCCCAGCAATGACAGCTAGACATCGAGCACCGCGCAGGTGAACGGCGCTCGGAAGTGGTGCTAGGGTCTTATGGCCGTTGAGGATGAACTGCTTCCCATCATCAAGGAGATGGCCGAGCTTGAGGGCCGGGCGCTTGGAGACCCGGCGCTTGGCGCATACCTGAGAAGCGGTGACGGCGCGACGTTCAATCGTCTCCGGATCGAGGCGAAGACCATCCTAGACGACGAACTTGGGGGCCCCGCGAACAATTTCTCGATGAGCCTCGCCTTCTCTACCGGCTTGTCACTGGCGGAAATCCAGAAATGCCGAGGCGTGATTCAGGGCGCCATGAATTACCTCCGCCGGCACCCTGGAATCCGTACTACGCGCCCCCCCGCGCTCTCGACGAAAGCACCCTTTGTGGATTCGTCTCGCCTCGCGCAACTTCGCGCGGCAAAGTCTACCTGGGACTTGACGCGGCTGATCCGGCTCTGCGAGGAGTTGAACGTCGCCCACGCGAACGATTGCTTTATGGCGACCGCGATGCTCGGCAGATCGATACTGAACCACGTCCCCCCGCTGTTCGGCCTGAAGAACTTCACCGAGGTAGCGAACAACCACGCAAACTCCTCGATCAAGAAGTCGTTGCAGAATCTTGACTCGTCGCTCAAGAACATCGCCGACGCGCACCTTCACGTACAGATTCGGGATAAAGAAGTGCTCCCTACCGGCAAGCAGGTGGACTTTCACGCCGACCTAGACGTGCTGCTGGGGGAGGTCGTGAGGACGCTGAAGTGACATTACCCCTAGCCGCCCTTCCCGAGCGGGCCACGAGACGGCCCGTAGGCCCGCATAGGATCGCACCAGAGGCACGCGGCGGGCCCCGGCCCGGAACGCCGCCCCGCCAGGGACGCCGGAATCTGACCCGCCGGTTTTTTGAGGGGTTTTCGGCTCTAAATCATCGACCGATCCGAGGCCGGTTTCTATCCTAAGTACCTGATTAGGTTGGTAGGGCGTGTAGGGATCGAACCTACGACCAACGGATTAAGAGTCCGCTGCTCTACCAGCTGAGCTAACGCCCCCTTGTGCTGGAAATTGCCGCGTGGAAACCGCAAAAGCGCGCGAATTTTAACACAGAGGATGCCGTCATCCCGAGCGCAGCGAGGGATCTCCCAACGCTCCGGCGTGCAGAGATCCCTCGGGCTTCGCCCTCGGGATGACAGAGAGACTCGGCTCGCCGCCTCAGGTCACCGCGACCGGCGCGAGCGCCTCGATGTCGGTGACGACGTCGACGATCACGGGGCGGTCGGCCTTGAGCGCCTTCTGAATCGCCGGCCCCAACTCGGCCGGTTTTTCCACGCGGATGCCGAGCGCGCCGATGTCCTCGGCGATCCTGGCGAAGTTGACCATCTTGTAGGTCCACAGCTCGCGCGCCTGCTCGGTCTGCTCTCCGCCGTAGACGCGGTCGAAGCCGCGCTTGGACTGGTTGCCGCTCGCGTTGTTGTTCACCACCGTCACCGAGTTGATCTTCCAGCGCACCGCGGTCTCGATTTCGCCGATGTGGTACCACAGGCCGGCGTCGCCGGTGAACACCACCACCGGCCGGTCGGGACAGGCGCTCTTCGCGCCCAGGCCCGCGGAGAACGCCCAGCCGAGATGGCCGGCCGAGCGCATGTAGCTTTGCGTCGAGGCACGCAGGTCGTACATGCCGCCCATCCACATGCCGGCGTGGCCGGTGTCGACCAGCACGATGCCGTCGTCGGGGACGTGCTTCGTCAGCTCGGCGCACATGCGCTCCGGGCGGATCGGCACGGCGTCGGACTCGAGCGCGGGCTTGTACTTCGCGTACCACTCCTTGACGATCGCCTGCGCCTTCTCCACCCAGGGCTTTCTCTTCGCCGCGGTCTTCGCGTCGGCGTGCTCGAGCATCTTTGCGAGCACCACCTTGGCGTCGCCCAGCACCGAGGCCTTGAGCGGGTAGTTGCGCCCGAGCGCTTCCGGGTCGCTGTCGATCTGGATCGCGGCGACCCCGATCTTGGGCACCGCCCAGAAATGCGTGGTCATGCCGCCCGTTTCGCTGCCGACGAAGCACACCAGGTCGGCCTGGTTGACGACGCGGTTCGCGCTCTCCCGCGAGTAGGTACCGCACACGCCCACCGAGAGAGGGTGCACCCCGGGAATGGAATCCTTGCCGTTGAGCGACGTGGCCACGGGAATCGCGAGCTTCTCGGCGAGGGCGACCAGCTCCCCCCCCGCCCCCGAGGCGCGCACGCCGCCGCCGGCGACGATCACCGGACGCTCGGCCGCTTGCAGGATCGCGAGCGCGGCCTGCACGCTCTTCGCCTCGGGCTCGGGCCGGAACGGCGGCACGCGCGCGAACTGCGCCTCGACCAGCGGCTCGATGTCGGCCTCTTCCGCGTCCACCTGCCCCTCGTTGCCGCGGAATTGAAGATGCACGGGTCCGGGCGTTCCCGACACCGCGACGCGGAACGCCTGACGCACCATGTCGGGGAAACGCGATACCTCGTCCACGGTGGCATTCATCTTGGTCACCGGCTCGAACGCGGGAACATCGTCCACTTCCTGGTAAACCTTGCGGAATTTGGTCTTGGGATCGCGCCCGCCGGTGAAGGCGATCACCGGCGAATGCGCGAGGTGCGCGTCGCGCAGTCCGGCGGCGAGATTGAGCGCTCCGATCACCTGCGCCATGCAGATGCCGGGTTTACCCGAGGCGCGCGCGTAGCCGTCGGCCATGTAGGCGGCGGATTTCTCGCCGTGTGTGTGGATGCGCTTGATCTTGGTGCGCATCTCCATCTCCGCGAAAGTGCGGCGCAGTACCGCCGGCACCATGAAAACGTGGGACACGCCGTACCCTTGCAGCATGTCGGCCAAACACTGCGCTCCAGTCATCTTTGCCATGGCTATTTGATCGCCAGCGGATTGGTGGGGGAGCCGACCGCGCCCGTAATCGGAATCGCGGGCGCGACGAACAGGAACTCGTAGGTCTTGTCCGCGGCGCAGTCCTCGGCGAGATCCTTCACGTAGAAGATCTCGCCCATGGTCATGCCCATGATGGGAATCGTGATCCAGTGCCAGGGCTGGTTGATGCCGGGCTCGGTCTCGTTGGGACGCACCTCGCAGCCCCAGGTGTCGGAGGCGAGCGCGGCGAGCTCGGTGCGCCGGATCCACTCCAGCGTTTCGAAGGAGAAGCCCGGTGCGTCGCCGCCGGGATAGCCGTCCCAGCTGCCGGCGGCGAGCTTCGCTTCCATCTGTCCGGTGCGCACGATGATGAAGTCGCCGCGCTTGAACTGGACGCTCTGCTTCTTTGCGGTCAGGTCGAGCTCGGCGCCGGTGATGGCGTGCCCGTCGGGAAGCACCTCCATGCCCAGGGCGCGCGGCACGTCGAGGAACACCCCGCGGCCGACCATCCGGTTCTTGGTTTTCTCGATGCCGCATTTCTGCGCGCCGGCGGAGGTGACCTCGCGGCAGTCGTAGCCGTTCCACATGGAGTTCTCGTAGAACACGTGACCCAGGCCGTCCCACTGCGTGCCGCATTGCAGCGGCATCACCACCATGTCGTCGGCGGCGCGGATGCCGCGGTGATCGAGCACGCCCGAGTAGGCGTCGGTGCCGGTGCGCAGCATGGTGTGCACGGGGTTGATGCGCCCCATCGACGGATACTTGCTCTTCGCGCCCTGCGGGCCGCTGTTGTCGAAATTGAGCGCGAGCGAGATCACCTTGCCCTTCTTCACCAGCCGCGCCGCCGCGACGATGTCCTCGGGATGCGTGTGGTTCAGCGTGCCGATCTCGTCCTTGGGCCCCCACTTGCCCCAGTTCTTGTATTTTTCCGCGGCGTCGCGGAGGTCTTGGCGGGTGAGCTTGCGCGCAGGCATGACGTTCCTTTTCGAATCGTGGGAAAAACGCGAGCCGCTACTTTAGCTCAGCGACCACTAGCGGTCGAGCCGCGGGAGCGGTGATAAGATGGCCTCGAGGAGGTCGGCCATGAAGAAGAACATCGTTCGCGCGCTCGCGCTCGCCGCCATGTCGGCGCTTGCCGGCGCCTGCTTCGCGCAGGACTGGCCGAGCAAGCCGGTGCGCATCATCGTCCCGTTCGCACCCGGCGGCCCGGTCGACATCATCGCCCGGATCGTGGGCGTGAAGCTGAACGACGCCCTCGGCCAGCAATTCGTGATCGAGAACCGCACCGGAGCCGGCGGCAATATCGGCGCCGCCGCGGTGGCGAAGTCGGCGCCCGACGGCTACACCGTGCTGATCACCTCATCGGCGATCGCCGTGAACGTGAGCCTGTATTCCGACCCGGGCTACAACGCCGAGCGCGATTTCCTCGCGGTGGCGATACCGGCTTCCCAGCCCAACATGATCATCGTCAACGCGAGCATGCCGGCGCGCACCCTGCCCGAGCTCATCAGCCAGTCCAAGGGCAAGAAAATCGCGTTCGCCTCGCCCGGCAGCGGCACCACGCCGCACCTGACCGGCGAGAACATCCTGCGGGTGATCGCCAAGCTCGATGTCACGCCGATTCACTTCCGCGGCGCCGGGCTCGCGGTCACCGCCGTCGTCCAGAGCGAGCCCCCGATCGGATGCATGGCGATCTCGGGACCCCTGGCGCAGGTCAAGGCGGGGAAGCTGCGCGCCCTCGCCGTGTCCAGCGCGAAGCGCATCCCAGCCCTTCCGGATGTTCCGACCTTCGCCGAGGCCGGCTTCCCCGGCATCGAGGACTACACCTGGGTGGGCGTGTTCCTGCCCGCCGGAACGCCCGCCGCGATCGCGCAGAAGCTCAACGAGTCGGTGAACCGCGCCATCGAAAGCCCCGACGTGCGCGAGCGGCTCGCGGCGAACGCCTTCGATCCGGTCGGCGGCTCTCAGCGCCAGGCCGCCGAGTACGTGAAAACCGAGATCGTGAAGTGGGCGAAAGTCGTGCGCGACACCGGCGCAAAGCCGGACTGAAGCTCCCGCCGCTAGCCGCCGCCGAGGGTCTCCAGCAGCGATTTGAGCTGATCGCCGTTGCCGCAGGCGTTCGAGCGCAACTGCGCTCGCATCAGGTCCTCGGACGCCGCGTCGAGGACCCAGCCGAGCGCGGGGTCGGCGTGCCCGCCCTCCTTGCACATGCGGAACTGAAAATACTTTCCGCCGCTCTGCTCGGCCAGAGCGCGCAGGTCCGAGGCGGCCAGCAGCCCGCGCGCATCGCGCGTATGCAGCAGCGCCCGCAGCGGGCTCAGAACCTCGGCGGCCCAGGTCTCGCGGCCGACGGCGTGCGGCGGCCGCGGCTCGCTCGAGGGAAGATCGCTCTCGCCCAGCTCGGGATCGTTGCTGATGAGGATCGCAACCGGACGGATCGCTTTGCCCCTGCGTTCGATCGCGGCCTTGAGCAGCTCGCGCGCGGTCACGGCTCCGAAATTCTCGAAGTAGCCGCCGTCCACCAGATGGGTTCCGTCGGCGAGCGTGCCCGCCGGCGACAGGTAGGTAAAGCGCGCGCTGGTGTGCGCCGCCGTGCTCGGCCTGATCTCGGAGCCCCTGGGAAGGACGGCATAGAGGTCGAACGCGTCGCGGAACACCTTCGGTTCGGCGGCGATGTCGAGGTTGCTCGCGATCACGCGCTTGCCGGATTCCACGTGCGTGCTGTTCAGGAGCAAAGCGGGAACGAAACGGTCGCCCGGCCAGAGCGAGCGAAAGCCCCGCTCCGCCCACACGTCGTCGGCGATGCCGGCGCGGAGCCAGGCGCGCTCCCAGCTCTGTTCCAGCGCCCGGGCGCGGTCGGGAAATCCGAACGGCAAGAACCGCTGAATCAGGTCCGGAAACAGCAGCGCGGCGACGGGCGGGGCGAGGAAATCCTCCGACAGCACGGCCTGTGCGGCGCACTCGATGCGTCCGGTATGGCGGGCACCCTCGCCGCAATTCGCTCGCCGGTCCGAGAGCGACACCTGGCCGCCCGCAAGCGTCACGAACACGGCGGCGCCCAGGCTTCCTCCCGAGACGCCGCTGATCGCGAGCAACTGCTTGTCGAACGAGCTCGATCGATCCTGGATCGCTCCCAGGACCGTGGCGGTCCAGAACGCCGCGCGCAGGCCGCCGCCGGCGGTGGCGACGACGACCAGGTTCGACCGTCCGTCCGGCAGCTTCGGGGCCTGCCCCTGCCATAGCGCCAATGCCTGATCGAGCGTGGCGGGCTTGCTCCCCGGCCCGGCCTGCGC
>Ga0137397_10002935_pt1 | contig 11873 bp, 10 predicted proteins | sample czorhiz116metaG_FD_106658 | JGI IMG/M metagenome (GOLD analysis project Ga0137397, IMG submission 106658) | Vadose zone soil microbial communities from Angelo Coast Range Reserve, California, USA - czorhiz1.16 metaG | ecosystem: Environmental > Terrestrial > Soil > Vadose zone | place: USA... | reverse complement strand
TTCCGCGTGGCGGCGCTCGACCTCGAGATTCGCGGCGCGGGCAACCTGCTCGGCGGCGAGCAGAGCGGCCACATCGATGCCGTCGGCTTCGAGATGTACATGAAGCTGCTCGAGGAGACGGTTCGCGAGCTGAAGGGCGAGGACATCGAGGACGACGTGCGGGCGACGGTGAACCTCGGGGTCGACTTGAAGATCGACGACGGGTACATCCCCGACATGAACCAGCGGTTGATGGTCTACCGCAAGGTGGCGGCGACCCGGACCGAGAAGGAGCTCGCGGCGACGCTCGACGAGGTCGCGGACCGGTACGGGCCGCCGACCGACGCGGTCCTGAATCTGGCCGAATATGGACGCATTCGCGTCATGGCGGACCGGCTTGGCGTCGACACCATCGACCGCGAGGGGCGGCTCGTCGTCATAAAGTTCAGGCCGCAGGCGAAGGTCGATCCCGTCAGGCTGGTGAAGGTCGTCCACGAGTGGCCAGGGGCCGTGCTGGTCCCGCCAGTGTCATTGAAAGTGGACTTGGATGCGCGCCCGGGCGGACCTGAAGGTCCGCCCCTACGGTCCCAACCTGATGGACGTAGGGGCCGACCTTCAGGTCGGCCCAGGGAGACGTCCTGGTGGACGGCCCGCGCGACGACCGGCGAGGTCACCACGGGGTTTACCAAGGAGGAGATCCTGCGGAAACCCAAGCAGAACCCGCGCGCGGAGGGCGGCATCTTCGCGCGCCTCGAAGAACTGCTCTCGGCGCTCGCTCCGGGTTAAAATGTTGAATTCCAAGGAATTGCACATGTTGAAACGAATCGCGCTCGCCGCGGTCCTCCTCACCGCCCCGCTCCAGGCGGAAGTCATCGAACAGGTCCTCGTGAAGGTGAACGGCGACATCGTCACCAAGAGCGACTTCGAGCGGATGCAGGTGGACTTCCTGCGTCAGCGTCCCGAGCTTCAGAACGTCACCCCGGAGAGCCCCGAGCTGCAGAAGGCCGTCGCCGAGAGCACGCCGCAGCTGATCCTCAACGCGGTCGACGAGCTCCTGCTCGTCCAGCGCGGGCGCGAGCTCGGCTACGTGATGAGCGACGACCAGTTCAAGAGCGTGCTCGACAACATCAAGAAGGACAACAACATCGACACCGACGAGAAGTTCAACGAGGCGCTGAGGCAGGAGGGGATGACGCTGGCCGACCTGCGGCGGCAGCTCGAGAAGAACATGATCGAGACGCGCGTCCAGCAGAACGAAGTCATCGCGAAGATCAGCGTCACCGAGGACGAGGCCCACGCGTACTACGACGCGCACAAGAACGAGTTCACGACGCCGTCCGAGCTGATGCTGCGCGAGATCCTGATCGCCGTCCCGGCGACCGACCGCGGCGTCAACGTCGCCCAGGACGATGCGGCGAAGGCGAAGGCCGAGGACGTGCGTCACCGCCTGCTGGCGGGCGAGCCGTTCGCGCGCCTCGCCGGCGAGGTCTCCGACGCGCCCTCCAAGGCGAGCGGCGGGCTGATCGGTCCCGTCAAGAGCGACGAGCTCGCGCCGGCGCTGCAGACGATGCTCGACAAGACCAAGGTCGGCGACGTCTCGGAGGTGATTCGCACGCAGCGCGGGTACCAGCTGCTGGCGCTCGAATCGCGGACCGAGCAGAAGGTGAAGACGTTCGACGAGGCCCGCCAGGACATCAGCGACAGGATCGCCGAGGAGAAGCGGCGCGCCGAGACGCAGAAGTACATCGAGAAGCTGCGCGCGTCGGCGTCGATCACCTGGCACAACGACGAGCTGAAGAAGGCCTACGAGCAGGCGCTGGCCCAGCGGCAGAAGGCGCTCGAGGCCGAGCAGGCGGCGCCCGCCAAAAGCTGATTCCGCATGGATCACGACTCGCCGATCGCTCCCGGCGCCAACGGCATCGTGCCCGCGTCGAACGAAGAGGTCCGCTGGTACGCGCTGTGGACCCGGTCCCGACACGAGCAGGTCGTCAGGGAGCAGCTCGAACAGAAGCAGGTCGAGACGTTCCTTCCGACGGTCACGCGATGGAGCCGATGGAAGGACCGCAAGAAGAAGATCGACTGGCCGCTCTTTCCCGGCTACTGCTTCGCGCGGTTCAACGCGCGCGAGCGTCTGCCCATCCTGAAATGCACCGGCGTGGTGAACATCATCTCCTTCGAGGGTGAGCCCGCGCCGATCCCCGAGCACGAGATCGACGGGATCCGGACGCTGATCGACAGCGAGCTGGCCTACGATCCCTGCCCGATGATTCGCGAGGGGATGATGGTGGAGGTCGCCCACGGACCGCTGAAGGGGGTCATCGGCCGCCTGATTCGGAAGGGCGCGCACGCGCGGCTCGTGCTCTCGGTCGATCTGATAGGACAGGCGGTCAGCGTCGAAGTGGACGCGGCTGACGTCCGCCCCTACTGATGAAAATCGGCGCCATCGAGCTCGCCTCGCCGTTTGTCGTCGCGCCGATGGCCGGCATGACAGACTCCGCGTTTCGCCGGCTCGTCAAGCGCCACGGCGGCTGCGGCCTCGTCGTCACCGAGATGGTGTCGTCGGAGGGGCTGGTCCGCGGCATCGATCGCACGCTGGAGTACGCGGAGTACACCGAGGAAGAACGGCCCGTCTCCATCCAGATCTTCGGCGGCGACCCGCAGAAGATGGCTGCCGCCGCGCAAATCGTCGAGGGGATGGGCGCGGACATCGTCGACGTGAACATGGGCTGCCCCGTCCCCAAGATCGCGAAGCACAACGCCGGCTGCAGCCTGATGCGCGAGCCCGAGCACGCGGCGACCGTGATCAACGCCATGGCGAAGGCCGTGAAGATTCCGGTCACGGTGAAGATGCGCGCCGGCTGGAACGATCGTTCGCGCAACGCGCCGGACCTGGCGCGGCGGGTACAGGACGCCGGGGCCGCCGCGGTGACCATTCACGGCCGTACTGCGGAGCAGTCCTACACCGGGTCCGCCGATTGGGAACTGGTGTCGGGCGTCGCGCGCGATCTCGCGATCCCGGTGCTCGGCAGCGGCGATTGCGTGGAGCCGGCCCAGATCATCGACCGTCTCCGTTGCGGCGTGAGCGGGGTGCTCGTCGGCCGCGGCGTGCTGCGGAACCCGTGGATTCTCGCGCAGGCCGCCGACCTCGAGGCGGGCCGTTCGCCGCGCGAGGTCACGCTCGTCGAGCGCGGGCAGTTTCTCCTCGACTACATCGACCTCCTGGTCGACGAACGCGTGGGTGAATCCGAAGGCTTCCGTCACGTGGCGGGCACGGATCAACCGGGCGAGCCGCGCGAGGCCCGGGGGCGCGAGCGCTGGGTCATCAACAAGCTGCGCGCGCTGTGCGCGTGGTATTCAAAGGGGATCGAGTCCGGGTCCCACTTCCGCGTCCGCGTCAACAGCACGACGTCCCTGCCGGAGTTGCGCGAAACGATACACGAGTTCTTCCTGCTGCACGCGACCGTTACAGCCAGCTCGACGTTATCCCGATAGTCGATCCGTATCCTTGCAGCGTCTGCAAGTCGCGCAATTGACACAGGCCCATACCCTCCGCAGGTCTCGTACGTCGGCGTTCTTCATCGTGCTGGCGCTCGGTGTGGCCGCGGCGTGTTCGCGAACGCCGGGCGGCGAGCATCCCGTCGCCGATTACGACCAGAACACCGGGCGGCTCCGCCGCATCGTCCTCGACGCGAACAAGAACGGAAAGAACGACACGGTCAGCTACATGGACGGCACCCGGATCATCCGCGTCGAGCTCGATCTCGACGAGAACGGCAAGGTCGAGCGCTGGGACTTCTACGGTCCGGACGGCAAGCTTGAAAAGGTCGGTTTCGCCAGCCGCAACGACGGCGTGATGGATTCGCAGGCGTTCTATGAGGCCGCCGGCGTGCTGCGACGCATCGAGATCTCCACAAAACGCGACGGCCGGTTCGATCGCGCGGAGTTCTACGAGAGCAACGTGCTGGTGCGGAGCGAGGACGATACCAACGGTGACGGCCGCCCGGACAAGTGGGACTTCTACACCCCTCGGCCCGACCACGGGCCCGGCGAGCCGGCGTACGCGATTGTCTCTACCGAATTCGACGACAGCGGTTCCGGCCGCCCGGAGCGGCGTTTCGTGTACGGCCCGAAGGGCAGTATTGCGAGGGTCGAGGTCGATCGCGACGGCACCGGCAACTGGCAGTCGCAAGCGGGGAGCGTTTCCAGGTGACTTCTCCCGCGAACAATCGCGGCATCGCGCGATCGGCCGCCATGATCGAGGCCGTCTCAAGCCTCGAGCAGGCGCTCGTGGCCGACGGAGGCGTCATCATCCGCGGCGAAGCGGGCACCGGCGGCGACGTGTTCGCCCGGGCCATCCACCTGGCGTCGAGCGCGGGTGTGTGTGCCGTCGGCGATCTGCTCGCGCGCGCGCTGGAGACGCCGACGCCGAACGGCACGCCGTTCGTCCTCTTCGATTGCGCGGTCGCCAACGCCGTCGAGCGCCGACTGTTCGGCTCCGATGCCGAACGTCCGGCGCCCGAGGCGCTCGAACAGATCGGCGAGACGTCCGTTTTGTACGAGGCGCTCGGGGGAACGCTGGTGCTCGGGAACCTGTCCGCGCTGCCAAGCCGTCTTCAGATGCGCCTCGCGCGCATCCTTCGCGACGGCGAAGTCAGCATCGCTGCGGCGGAGGGACCGCAGCGCGTGGACCTTCGCCCGATCGCCCTCGTCGACGCCAACGACGACGAGGCCGTCATCCCGGACCTGCGGCGGCAGCTGTCGCAGACCGTCATCACCATGCCGCCGCTGCGCGAGCGCCGCGAGGATCTGCCGGCGCTGATTCGCCTTCAGTTGATCGACATCTGCGCCGGGCTGAACCTGCCGCCCAAACGCGCGTCGAGGCAGGCGGTCGCGCTGCTGTCCGCGCTGCCGTGGCCTGGCAACCTGCAGGAGCTCGACGGGCTGCTGCGGGTGCTCGTGTTGAAGGCGCGCGACCGCATCATCCGGCAGGCCGACGTGCTCGCGAACATCCGGCTCCAGGGCGGACCGACCACGTTGATGTACGGCGGCTCGCTGAAGCAGGCGCGGGCGCGATTCGAGCGCGAGTACGTCGCGTCGGTGCTGGCGCAGCATCACGGGCGGATGTCCGAAGCAGCCAGGACGCTCGGGATTCAGCGCACGAATCTGTATCGCAAGGTCAAGCAGCTGTCCGTCGCCCGCCGCCGCGCGGGTCATCGATGACGGAAGCCATGTCCATGACTGTTCTGCTCAACCGGCGGGTGTTTCTGCTCCTCGTTCCGGTGCTGTTCGCCGCGCAGCTGGCCTCCGCCCAGATGACCGATCCGAGGGGAACGGCCCGCATTCATATCGGTCCGATCTACGCGACGCCTGCGCTGACAGTCCAGGAATTCGGCGTCGACACCAATGTGTTCAACAACGCCGACGAGAAGAAGGACTTCACCTTCACTGTCGTGCCGCGCGCCACGATGTGGATTCCGTTCGCGCGGCGCGCGCTGCTGACGACCACGGCGGGAACCGACGTCGTGTATTTCCAGAAGTACAGCAGCGAGCGATCGCTCAATCCGCAGGTCCGGCTCCGTGGCGAAGGCGTCTTGGGCCCCTTTCTGCCGTTCGCGGAGGGGTCGTACCTGAATACCCGCCAGCGGCCGAATTTCGAAATCGACGCGCGCCTGCGGCGGACCGAGGACGCCGCGCGAATCGGTACAGCAGTCCGGCTCTCGCCAAAAACGTACGTCGAGCTCTCCGGATCGCAGACCAACGTCGACTTTGCCGCCGACGCGGTCTTCAACGATGTCAACATGCGTGAGACGCTCAACCGGACGACGCGGTCGGTGCTCGTCTCGATGCGCGAGGACCTGACGCCGTTGACCACGGTCGTCGTCCGCGGCGAAGCGGGTTCCAACCGCTTTCCCCTGTCGCCGATCCGCGACGCCGACTCAATCAGCGTCATGCCGGGGCTCGAGCTCAAGCCGCGCGCGTTGATTTCGGGGAGCGCCTACGTCGGCGTGCGCCGGTTCACGCCGAACACCCGTGCGCTGCCGACGTTCAACGGCGCGGTCGCCAGCGCGGCGTTGAACTACACGCTGCGGTCGTCCACGCGATTCACGGCCACCGTGGACCGCGACGTCGCGTACTCCTTCGAGCCGCAGCAGCCGTACTACGTCGTCAGCGGGTACGGGCTTACCGTTCGGCGCCAGATCGTCGGGCGAACCGACGTCACCGGCGGCGCCATACGTCAGCAGTATGCGTATCGGGGACTCCTCCTGTCCGCACGACCGGCCGCCGCGCCCGATCGCCTGGACGTGACGAGGACGTTCTCGGTGACCGTTGGCTACCGCTTCGGCCAGGACACGCGGCTCGGGTTCGGCGCGTTCTACCGCCAGCGCGAGTCCAACGTGGTCGGCGATCGCGATTACCAGGGCTTCCGCTTCATCACCTCGCTCGAGTACGGGATGTAACCCGCCTCACGCGGCCAGCCTCGCCGGCAGCCGACAACCCGGACAGGACGTTCGATGGGCAACCGATGCTGGATATCGGAGGGCGGAGGCGCGTGCCTGCTCAGCAGGTGGGGCAGAGCTGATGGTCGGAGGGCCAGACCCATTTTTCGAACGGACTCCGGATGGCGAGCTTCAGAAACCGTCGAAGGCGACGAGAGCGCTTCATGTTCAGTTCACCAGAAAAAGTGCTGCGAGGGTGCACGCAAGGGCGACGAGCCGCCAGGCGCCGGTAGTCATCACGCCGGCTGAGGCTCCAAGTTGCGTACCAGCAAAAAGCTGCCGTTTCGTGCACGCGGCTGTGCGCCTCGCGGGACAAAAAGGAAAAACGTTAGAGTGTTGAGGCAATGTCCCTGAGGGTGGCCTTCGATCTTGACGGCACGATCGCCGACATGGAGAGCGCGCTGCTCCGCGTGGCCGAGCAACTGTTCGGTCCAAACGTGGCGCTGCGCCCGGCGGGCAGCGAACATCTCGACGCGCCGGCCAGCGTGGACGACGTGGCCGACAATCCGGCGAAAGTGGAGTCGCGGCCGGAAAAGAAACAGGTCCTCGGCGGCGGCCAGCTGCGCCAGGTATGGGAGCGCGTCGCCGCGACGGAGAATTTCTGGGGCACGCTCGAGGAAATCGAGCCGGGCTCGGTCGCGCGGATTGCCGCGCTCCGCGACGAGCACCGGCTCGAGGTGATATTCCTCACGCAGCGGCCGGACACGCAGGGCGACATCACGCAGCTGCAGACGCAGCGATGGCTCCGGGCGCACGGGTTCGAGCTGCCATCCGTGTTCGTGCTTCGCGGGTCGCGCGGGCTCGCGGCGGCCGCGCTGCAAATCGACGTCGTCGTGGACGATCGGCCCGAAAACTGCCTCGAGGTCGCCACCGAATCGCGGGCGCGTCCCCTGCTGCTCTGGCGCGATCCCGTCGAGCTGCTTCCACCCGGCGCGAAGAAGCTCGGCATCGAACCGGTGCCGTCGATCGCCGAGGCCGTACGGCTGATCGAGGCGATGGTGCCCGCCGCGCCGAAACCGACCTTCTTCTCGCGCCTTCGAAGCGTCATCGGCATCTAGCGGCGGGATGATTACCGCGGTCCTCCTGATCCTGTTCGTCAGCGCGACGCTGGCGCTGTGGCTCGCTGCCCTGATCCACCAGCGCGCCTCGGCGCCGGGCGGCTATCCGTTCGTGTGGCTGATGGCGTCGATCGCGCTCTGGTGCCTCACCAGCGCGTTCCACGGGCTGACGCCGTCGCTCGACGAGAAAATCCTGTGGGCGAAGGTCCAGTACCTCGGCATCGCGACGGTCCCCCCACTCTGGTTCGCGTTCCTGTCCGACTACGTCGGCGCACGGTGGTCCGCCAACCGGCGCGTCCGCATCGCGCTGGGCGCCGTCGCGACGACGACCATCCTGCTGGCGTTCACCAACGAAGCGCACCACCTCATCTGGACGTCGGTGCAGATCGCACCGAACGGTCTCGCGGCTTACGAGCACGGTACGTGGTTCTGGATCGTGGCGGTTTACCACTACGTCCTGCTGCTGGCGGGCACGTACATTCTCGTGCGCGCGATGCGGCGCTCGCCCACGGCGTTCAAGGGGCAGTTCTCGACGCTCATCGCCGCGAGCGTGGTTCCCTGGGCGTGCAACGCGGTCTACCTCTTTCAGCCGCAGCTGCTCGCCGGCTTCGACGCCACGCCGCTGTCGTTCGCGTTTTCAGGACTGCTCTTCACGTGGGCGCTCTACCGCACGTATCTCTTCGACCTGATTCCCGTCGCGCACGACATGCTGGTGGACAGCCTCAGTGACGGCGTCGTCGTCGTGGACCCCGCGGGCCGCGTGCTCGACATGAACGCGGCCGCACGCAACCTCGGCCAGCCAGGCGTGAGCTGGATCGGCAGGACCGCACAGGACGTCTTCCCGTTTCTCGGCAGCTCCGAGCTGACCCTGTCGTCCACGCCCTCGTCCACGCTCGTGATGACGTCGGACCCGGATCCGATCCACTACGACGTCCGCACCATGCCCGTACGGGCCAGGGGCGGCAGCTACGCGGCCTGGGTCATGCTCCTTCGCGACGTCTCGGCGCAGATGCGCGCGCAGGCGGAGCGCGATGCGCTCGAGTCGCGGGTGCAGGAGCAGCAGAAGCGCGAGAGCCTGAGCGTGCTGGCCGGCGGTCTGGCACACGACTTCAACAACCTGCTCGCCGGCATCGTCGGCAACGCCGACCTGCTGGCGCTGCAGATTCCTCCGTCGAGCGGCATGGGCAGCCACATCGGCGCGATCATCCTCGGCGCGCAGCGCGCCGCGGACCTCGTGGCGAAGATGCTGGCCTATGCGGGCGAGCGTCATGGTTCGATGGAGATGATCGACCTCGACGCGCTGATCATCGAGATGCTGGAGCTGCTGCGGGCGTCGGCGGCGCGCCACTGCACGCTGCAGTATCACGGCGAGCCGGCGGTGATCGTCGGCGACGCGACGCAAATCCGGCAGGTGGCGATGAACCTGATCATCAATGCCGCGGAAGCCGTCGAGGAGCACACCGGCACGGTCGTGGTGTCGACGGGCGTCGAACGGCTTTCCGCCTGGAAGCTGGCGGACATGACGTTCGGCGGCGATGCCGAGCCCGGCAGCTACGCGTTCCTGGAGGTTCGCGACAACGGTCCGGGGATGGACGCGGAGACGCTGTTACGCATCTTCAACCCGTTCTTCACCACCAAGCAGACGGGGCACGGGCTCGGCCTCGCGGCGGTGCAAGGCATCGTCCGCGGTCACCGCGGAGCGCTGCACGTCGACAGCACGCCGGGCAAGGGGTCGAGATTCTGCGTCTGGTTTCCCGTCGCTCAGCAGGCTCCCGGCTCGAGCATCCCCCGCAGCCCTTCCGCCCTCTCTTCCACGTCGAAGTCGTAAATCAGGGTATCGGCGAGCGCGGCGAAGAATCTCGTCGCGATCGGTTCGTGCGCAGGGTGGTCGAGATATGCCCGCAGGCCGTCGGTATCGTCGAATTCGAGGATGGCGGCGTACGGGAAGTCGGTGTGGATCAGGTCCTCGTACGCGCGGCCGACGCGGATGCGCTGGCCGACGGTCGCGCGCCGGATGGAGGGGATGTCGCGCAGCGCGGTCTCCCACGTGTCGAGCAGCGCGCGACGCTCCGCGACAGACACGTCAGGGCGAAGGCGGAACAGCACGACGTGCGCGATCATGGCACCGGAAGGTATCAGGTTTCATCCCTTGCGCGGACCTTTCGGGTACTTGCCGGCTGGGCGGAACGGACGTCGCGACAGCCCACGTTCCGGCGGACCGGGGGCTGGAGTGGCCGGCTGCTCGGGCTTCGGCGGTGGCGTCGGCTTCGGCTCTTCGTCGGGTCGAGGCTCTCGATTCGGTCCTTGCGGGCGCGGCGGCGGCTTCGGCTCTTCCGTGCCCTGACTTCGCGTCCAGGGCTTCTGCATCCAGGGCTTCTTCCCTGCGGGCCGCCCCCTGGCTTCAGGGCGCTTCTTCCAATCGGGCTGGTTCCCTTCGGGCCTCTTCCCTTCGGGCCTCCTCCCTTCGAGACTCTTGGCTTCGGGACTCTTGGCTTCGAACCGCTTGCCTCCAGTCCTGTTGCCCTCCCGGCTGTTACCTTGACCAGGCCTGACACCTGATACCTGACCCTTGGCACCTTCCGCGTTCTTCCGCTGCCATCGCTCCTGCCGGATAACGGCGTTGCGCTGCTTCTTGGCGTCGATGAACTTCTGCCGCGGGTCGCGGTGATCGCCGCCCGGCCGCCAGTCCCGACTTCGCCGCTCTCTCTCGCGGCCGGCTTCATCGGGGCGAGCGCCGGGTCGCCGGTCTCTCTCGCGGCTGGCTTCGTCGGGGCGAGCGGCCGGTCGCCGGTCTCTCTCGCGGCCGGCTTCGCCGGGGCGAGCGTGTCGCTCGCCGCCGCGGTTCCGGGCGCCGCCTCGCGTCTGCCCGGCGCGCGCCGCGTCCTGCGATTCCCACAGCTTCCCGCGCGCGAAATATTTCATCTGCGCGTCGGGATGCTTTGCCTTGATGCGCTGAAACGTGGGCAGCAGCTCGTCGCGGTCTGCCGCGCGAAACGCGGTCGGCAGTCCGCCCGCGATGATGGTCCAGTAGGCATAGCGCGGAGGCATGGTCGCTCAGTCCTCGCCGATTCGCTTCAATTTCTCGACCAGCGTAGTCCGTTTGATTTTCAGGAGCTCGGCCGCCTTGTTGCGGTTGCCGCCGGTCCGCTCGAGCGATCGGCGAATGAGGTCGCGCTCGATGGACGACAAGTATGCGGGCAGGTCGAGTCCGTCCTCGGGAAAATCGACGAACGGCGTCGAGGCCGTCTGCGGCAGCGCCTGGATCTCGGGCGGCAGATCCGTGTTGTCGATCTCGTTGCGGCCGACGCCGAGCGCGACGGCGCGTTCGACGGCGTTTTCGAGCTGCCGCACGTTGCCCGGCCAGCCGTAGGCCATCAGCGCGCGCATCGCCGCCTGCGACACGTGCATCCCGGTGCCCGGCGCGAACTTCTCGAGGAAGTGCGTGACGAGCAGCGGAATGTCGTCGCGCCGCTCGCGCAGCGGCGGCAGCTGCATCGGGATGACGTTGAGCCGGTAGTAGAGGTCTTCACGGAAGGCGCCCTCGGCCACCATCTTCGCGAGATCGGAGTTGGTCGCCGCGATGAACCGCACATCCACCTTGACCGTGTGGCTGTCGCCGACGCGCTCGAACTCGCGCTCCTGCAGCGCGCGCAGCAGCTTCATCTGCAGCGCCGTGCTCATCGTCCCCACTTCGTCGAGAAACAGCGTGCCCTTGTGCGCCTGCTCCATGCGGCCCTGCCGTGTGCCGACGGCCCCCGTGAACGCGCCGCGCACGTGGCCGAAGAGCTCCGCCTCGAGCAGCGTTTCCGGAATCGCGCTGCAGTTGAGCGCGACGAACCGGTGCGCGCGCCGTGGGCTGCTGTGATGGATCGCCCGCGCGACGACCTCCTTGCCGGTGCCCGTTTCGCCCGTGATCAGAATCGTGCTCGCCGATCGCGACACCGTTTCGAGCAGCGTGAACAGCTCGCGCATCGGGCGGCTGCGGCCGAGAATGCCGGCGAACTGGTACCGCTCCTCGAGCTGCGATCGCAGGTAGGCGTTCTCCGACTTGAGGCGCCGCTGCTCGATGGCCTTCTGCAGCACGTGCATCAGCTCGTCGAACTGGAACGGCTTGGCGATGAAATCCGACGCCCCGCGCTTGATCGCATCCACCGCATCCTTCATCGTGCCGTAGCCGGTGATCACGATGCCGACGATGCCGGGGTAGCGCTCGAGCGCGGTTTCGATCACCCGCGTGCCGTCGATGCCGGGCAGCCGCAGGTCGGTGATCACCACGTCGAAGGCGAACTGCTCGAGGAACTGAATGGCCTTTTCGCCGTTGTCGGCCTCGACCACCTCG
>Ga0137397_10002931_pt1 | contig 11886 bp, 9 predicted proteins | sample czorhiz116metaG_FD_106658 | JGI IMG/M metagenome (GOLD analysis project Ga0137397, IMG submission 106658) | Vadose zone soil microbial communities from Angelo Coast Range Reserve, California, USA - czorhiz1.16 metaG | ecosystem: Environmental > Terrestrial > Soil > Vadose zone | place: USA... | reverse complement strand
AGCTCCTGCCGCGGCTGGAATCCAAGGGGAAAGCGGGCATCACCGTCTCCTGACGTGCCGCTTCTGCTCGCGCGGATCGATGACCGCCTGATCCACGGCCAGGTCGTCCACGGCTGGGGCGGAACGCTTCGCCCGACCTGGATCGGCATCGTCTCTGACGCGCTGAGCCAGGAGCCCGCGCGGGCGGCGCTCTACCTCTTCGCGGCCCCGGAGGAGAGCCAGGCCGAGGTCCTTTCCATTCCGGAGGCGCTGCGTGAATCCACCCTCCAGAAGGTCCGGACCGAGCGCTCCTTTCTGCTCTTCCCGAGCGCCCTCGAGCCGCTGCGGCTCAAGGAGGGCGGCTTTCCGCTCGAGGAGGTGAACGTGGGCGGGCTCCACCACGCGCCCGGCAAGGATGCCGTGCTTCCCTACGTGTACCTGGACGCGGGCGATCGCGAGAACCTGCTTGCGCTGTCGCGCCTGGGCGTGCGGCTCGTGGCGCAGGATCTCCCGACGAACCCGGCGCATCCCCTCGAGCCCTTATTGGAACGCACTCCATGAGCGCCTCCGCCAACGCTCCGGTCCGGATCGCGATCGCGATCCACAATCACCAGCCGGTGGGAAACTTCGACTCGGTCATCCAGGACGCGGTCCAGCGCGCCTACCGGCCCTTTCTCGAATTGCTCTCGCGCCATCCCGGCGTGAGCCTCTCCATGCACTGGTCAGGGCCCCTGCTCGAATGGCTGGAGTCCCACGACCGGCCGCTGCTCGACGCGCTGGGCGCGCTCGTCTCGCGCGGCCAGGTGGAGCTTCTCTCCGGCGCCTTCTACGAACCCATCCTCGCGGTCATTCCTCCCTGGGATCAGCAGGGCCAGCTGGAGCGCATGGCGGTGTATCTGAAATCGCGCTTCGGCGTGACCCCGCGCGGGGCCTGGATCGCCGAGCGCGTCTGGGAGCCCGAGCTTCCGGACGCCCTCTTCCGCGCCGGCATCGAGTACACCCTGGTGGACGATCATCATTTCCTGCTCGCGGGCGGCGATCCCAACCGGCTCGGCGAGCCCTACCGGGTGGAATCCACGATGGGCCACGTGGGCGTGTTCCCGATCGAGCGCGAGCTCCGGTACCGGATCCCCTTCCAGCCGGTGCCGGAGCTTCTCGAATTTTTCGGGTCGAATGCGGGGCCGCCGGGCGTGCGCGTTTTCGGAGACGACGGGGAGAAGTTCGGCGTCTGGCCGCACACATTCGATTGGGTCTACGGGGCCAAGTGGCTCACGACCTGGCTCCAGGCGCTCGAGGAGCGCCGCGGGATCGAGGCGGTGTCCCTGGGAGAAGCCTGGAATCGGGCTCGTCCCACGCGCACCATCGCCCTTCCCGCCGCCAGCTATCCCGAGATGATGCTCTGGGCGCTGCCCCCCGAAGTGCAGGCGCGGATCGAGGAGGAGCAGCACTGGCTCGATTCCCAGGGAAAGCCGGATCTGGCGCGGAGGATCGCGACCGGGACCTGGCGGGAATTCCTGTCCCGGTATCCGGAGTCGCGGAGACTCCACCGGCGGGTCTCGGAGCTGAGCGCGCGGATCGAGCACGCGAGGCGCTCCTGCCTCGCCCAGGAGTCGTACGAGGGAGCACGACAGGAAACGCATCGCGCGCAGTGCAACTGCTCCTACTGGCACGGGGTGTTCGGCGGCTTCTATCTGCCGCACCTGCGCGAGGCGGTGCGCGCGCACATGCTGCGCGCCGAGGCGATGGCGGACCAGCTCCGCGGGGACGCGGCGGGGTGGACGCTGGAGCAGGACGAGGAGGAGGTCCGCCTCAAGTCCTCGCGGGTGCTGGTCGGCGTGTCGCGCGCGGGCGGAGCGATCGTGGAGATCGCGGACCGCGGACGCCCCTTCGATTTCGCGGGCGTGATCGCGCGGCGGCGTGAGGCCTACCACGTGCGCGTGGAGGAAGCCTCGCGCCGCGCCGCGCCGGGTGCGGCAGGATCGAAGGCGCAGGACCGGCTCGAGGAGCGCGGGGAGGGGAGCCAGCCGGAGACGATCCATGGCGCGATCTCGGTGAAGGAGGCGGGGCTGGAGCGCCTTCTCCACTACGACGAGCGCCCGCGGCACGCGTCTCAAGAGTGGCTTCGCACCCCGGCCGAGATCGCCTCCGCGGGCAGCCTCCAGGCCTCGATCGGCGTGGGGCCGGTGGGTCTTCCGTTCCCATCGGTCGCGGATGCCTCGGCCGCGCCCCTCATCACGCTCCAGAGCGAGAAGGGCGCGCGCGCGGCGGTGCGCAAGGAGATCGCTCCGGGATCGGACCCGGGCGAATTCGAAGTCCGGTTCACGGGAGTCCCCGCGGACGCCTGGCTCGTGAGCGAGTGGAACCTGAGCCTCCTCACCCCGGACGCTCCCGGCAGGCGGCTCACGGTCGAGGGCGCGCGCTCCGGCGTCTACGCCCCCGGCTCCTCCGGGGAAGCGGAGTCGGTCCGCTCCGTTCGCCTGGAAGATTCCGAGTACCTGCACCTCGCGCTCACGCTCCGCTTCGAGCCCGCGGCCCGCATGGAGTGGTCCCCGGTGGAGACGGTGTCCCTCTCCGAAGCGGGCGCGGAGCGCGTGTACCAGGGAACGGCGTTGGTATTCGGATTTCCGGGAGGTGCACCCACACCCATCCGGATCCGGGCGCGCGTCGAAGAGGCCGGCCGTGCTCTCTGAGATCTGGCGGGTCGCGCTCCTGGGCGGCGTGCTGGCGATGGACCGCTCGGCGGGATGGAACCTCATGCTCGGGCAGCCGCTCGTGGGCGCCTGCCTCGCGGGCGCCTTCCTGAGCCCGGGCACGCCGTGGGAGCTCTGGGCGCTCCGGATTCCGCTCGGGGTCGGCGTCCTGCTCCAGCTTCTCCTCACCGACCCCGCGCTTCCCGCGGCGCAGCGTCCGCGCGACACGGCCACCGCGGGCGTCATCGGCGCTTCCATCGCGGTGCTCAGCCTGGAGCGGCTCCATCCCTTCGTGCCCCTCACGACAGGAGGGATCCTCTGGGTTCTCGTGGGGACCCTGGCCGGACTTCTGGCGGCGGTGGGCGGAGGCTGGATGGAGGGTTCCCTTCGGGCAAGGAATCAGCGGAGTGCCTTGCGCGCCGAAGAGCTGGCCCTCGAGGGAAGGCTGGGCGCGTTCGAGGCGCTCTACTGGCGCGGGGTGGCGCGCATCTTCCTCCGCGGCGCGACCTGGTCGGCCGCCGCCACCGTGGCGGGGGTGGCCCTGGCCTCGCTCCTCCTTCCGCGCGTCGCGGGGCTCATCACGGGCCCGCGCGCCGGGTGGATCTTCGCGTCGCTCATGGGAGTCGCCTTCGGGGCCGCCTTCCACACCCACGTGCGCGCGCCGCGACACGGATTCCGCTGGGCCGCGATCGGCGCGATCGCGACCCTCCTCGTGCTCCTGCGCCTGAACGCGGGAGGGGAATCGTGACCGAGTTCGAGCCGCTGCCCGCGTCCGCGCTCCCGCCCATCACGCCGCCCCCGGGGCCGCCCGCACCCGCCGCCATTCCCAGGGTGCGGGGACGGGATCTCATGAGAGTGGAGTCGCGCGCGCTCTACATCCAGGCGCTCTTCTCCGCGGAGCGCCAGCAGGGCCCGGGATTCGCGTTCGCGCTGCTTCCCGTCCTCCGCCGCGTGTACACGACCGCGGGCGAGCGGGGCAGGGCGCTCGCGCGGCACATGGGTTTTTTCGGAACGCATCCCGTGCTCTCGGGAATCGTGCTGGGCGTGGTCGCGCGCCTCGAGGAGCGGCGCGCGCAGGGGCTGCCCGTCGACGAGGTTCAGATCGAGACCACGAAGCGCGCCCTCGCGAGCCCGCTCGCGGCGCTGGGGGATCCCCTGTTCTGGGTCACCCTGCGGCCGCTGGCCGGACTCATGGGGGTGCTGGGCATGGCGGTCCTTCCTCTGGCCGATACGGTGGGCCCCGATCTCCGGGTGGTGGTATGCCCAAGCCTCGCGCTTTTGACGTACAATGCCGTCGCGATTCGATATCGCGTCGCCGGCGTGCCTCGCGGATACGCGATGGCCGACGATCCGGGCGGGCTCCTGCGCTCGCTTCACCTCCCGGAGCTCCGGCGCTTCTTCGAGCGCGTGAGCGCCTTCGCGTTCGGCGCTCTGGTGACGCTGACGCTCTGGCCGATGGCGCAGAGCGCGGACCCGGGGCACGAAGGCTTCGCGCACAAGGCGTCGGTGCTCGCGCCCTTCGTCCTGGGCTCGATCCTGACCGCGATTCTCCTCCGGCGGTGGCCGGGGCGTACCGTCGAGATCGCGTTCGCTGCGGCCCTCGTGGCCCTGGTTCTCTCGACTCGAATCTAAGGGGCCGCGACGACGATGGTGGAGCAGACGGTCACGATCCAGAACCGCCTTGGACTGCACGCGCGCGCCTGCTCCGTCTTCGTCAAGGAGGCCGCCAAATTCGCCTCCCACATCACGGTGGCCCGGGACGGGATCGAGGTGAACGGGAAGAGCATTCTGGGGGTCATGATGCTCGCGGCGGAGATGGGCGCCAAGATCACGATCAAGGCGGAAGGCAAGGACGAGCCGGAAGCCCTCCAGGCGCTCGTCAAGGTCGTGAACGACAAGTTTGGTGAAGAATGATGCTCCTCCAGGGAATCGCGGTCTCGCCCGGAATCGCCATCGGCCCGATCTACATCGTGGATCCCGAGGAGATCGAGGTTCAGGACGGCAACCTCGCGAAGGGCGCGATCCCGCGAGAGAAGGAGCGCTTCAAGAACGCGATCCGTGAGAGCATCGAGGAGGTCCGCGAGATCCGCGAAAAGATCGCGCTCGAGACCGGGGAAGAGCAGGCGCGGATTCTCGACGCGCAGATCGACATCCTGGAAGATCCCGAGGCCCAGAAGCAGACGCTCGCGGTCATCGAGAAGGAGCGAAAGCCCGCCGCGTTCGCCTACCGGCGCATCCTCACCGCCGTGGCCGCGCGGCTCGACGAGGCCGACAGCGAGTACTACCGCGGCCGCGCCATCGACGTGCGCGACGTGCGCCGGCGCATGCTGGCGCACCTGGGGGGCATCCGCACCCATTCGCTGCACGATCTCAAGGAGCCCTCCGTCATCGTGGCCAACGACCTTCCGCCGAGCGAGATGGCGCTCCTGCCGCGCAACATGGCGCTGGGATTCGCCACCGACGCGGGCGGCCGCACCTCGCACACCGCGATTATGGCGCGCGCGAGGGGAATTCCCGCGGTGGTCGGCGTGAAGGGCGCGACCGACGCGGCGCAGCAGGGCGCGATCGGGATCGTGGACGGCACGCGCGGGGTTGCGATCTTCGATCCGGATCCGGGGACGCTTCAAGAAAACGAGCGGAAGCGCGAGCGTCACCGGGAGCTGGCCCTGAAGCTCACGGAGCTCAGAACCGAGCGGTGCATGACTGCGGACGGACGCGTGATCGAGCTGGGGGCGAACCTCGAGGTGCCCGAGGAGCTCCCGAGCGTGATCGAGAACGGCGCGGACGGGATCGGGCTCTACCGCACCGAGTTCTTCTATCTCAGCCGGAAGCAGCTTCCCACCGAGGACGCGCAGTTCAACGCGTATCGCTCCATCGTGGAAGCGATGAATCCCAAGCCCGTGAACATCCGCACGCTGGACGTGGGCGGGGACAAGTTCGCCTCCTATCTCGGGACGCCCATCGAGAAGAATCCCTTCCTGGGTCTCCGCGGGCTCCGGTTCAGCCTCCAGCGCGAGGAGATCTTCCGGACGCAGCTCCGAGCGATCTTCCGCGCCTCCGCCTATGGGAACTTGCGGATCATGTTCCCGATGGTCCTGGGGCTGGAGGATCTCCGCCGGGCGCGGGAGATCGTGGAGCGCGTCAGGCTCCAGATCCGGAAGGAAGGCATTCCCATGGGGCAGAAGGTGCCGCTGGGAGTCATGATCGAGACGCCGGCCTCGGTGTTCAGCATCGATCAGCTCGTGAAGGAGTGTGACTTCGCGAGCATCGGAACGAACGATCTCATCCAGTACACGCTCGCGGTCGATCGCGGCAACGAGCTGATCTCGGAGATCTACGAGCCCCTGCACCCCGCCGTGATCCGGGCCATCCACACCGTGGTGGACGCGGGGCATCGCGCGGGGATCCCGGTGGGCATCTGCGGGGAGATGGCGGGCGAGCCGCTCTACGCCGTGCTCCTCGTGGGCCTGGGCCTCGAGGAGTTCAGCGTGAGCCCGTATCTCGTTCCCGAGATCAAGACGATCGTCCGCGCCACGACGTATCCCGAAGCCCGCGAGCTGGCGGAGCGCTGCATGAGCCTCTCCACTCCGAGCGAGGTGCGGACCGTGGTGACCGAGTTCATGAGCCGCCGCTATCCGGGGATCATCGTCCCGGCATGACTCCGAAGAAGAAGGGCGGATCGCTCGATTCCGCCGCGCGCCGGGCGCGCCTCGACACCGAGGACATGGCGGCGAAGATCGCCGGATTCCCCGAGCAGCTCCGGGCGGGCTCCTCGATCGCGGACTCCGCCGTGCGGCGGATCGACCCCACGCGTCCCCGCGCCTTCGTCCTGGTCGGCATGGGGGGCTCCGCGATCGCCGGAGATCTGCTCCGCATCCTGGCCGATCGCGAGGGCGTCGTCCCGGTGCACGTGGTTCGCCACTACGACCCGCCCGCCTGGATCGCTCCGGAGGATTTTCTCCTGTTCTCCTCGTATTCGGGGGAGACGGAGGAGACCCTGAGCGCCTTCCGCTCCCTGAAGCGGATCGGATGCCGCGCGGCGGTGCTGTCCTCCGGAGGAACGCTCGCGGCGGAGGCACGGCGCGAGGGGCTGCCGGTCGCGGTCCTGCCGGAGGGGTTTCCACCCCGCGCCGCCCTGGGATACAGCTTCGGAGCGGTGGCCCACATCGCCCATCACCTGGGGGTCCTCTCCGACGCCGACCGCCGCCTCGAGGAGGCTGCGAAATGGGTCGAGGAGAAGGCGGCTACCGCCTTCATCCCTGATGTGTTACAGTCCCGCAACCTTGCGAAACGAATCGCGATACGCCTGATCGGACACCCCATCATGCTGGTCGCGAATCACCGGACGCTCGAGCCCGTCGCCTGGCGCTGGAAGGGACAGCTCAACGAGAATTCGAAGCACCTCGCGTGCGTCTCGTCCCTGCCCGAAATGAACCACAACGAGGTGGACGGGTTCGTGAATCCGGGATCGGTCATCGGCCGGATCGCGGCCGTGCTGCTCCGGGACCCTGACGATCATCCGAGAATCGCCCGGCGTTTCGACTGGCTCGCCGCCTATCTCAAGAAACGGAAGGTGCACGTGGAGACCGTGATGGTGGAAGGGGAGGATCCCATGTCGCGAATGCTCGGGGGCGTCTCGCTCGGCGATTTCGTGAGCTACTACCTCGCCCTTCTGAACGGCGCGGATCCCAGCGCACTTCCGGGAGTCACGGCGCTCAAGCGGGCGCTCCAGAAGTGAAGCCGGTCGCCATCGTTCCGGTGGCGGGCGCCGGCACCCGTCTCCGGCCGCACACGTACACCACTCCCAAGGCGCTTCTCCTCGTGGCGGGGAAGACCATCCTGGGGCACATCCTGGATCAGCTCCGGGCCGCGTCCCCCGAGAAGGTCATCCTCGTGATCGGTCCCGGCGCGCAGGGAGACCGTCTGCGTGAGTATGCCGCCGCCGCGCGGGAGGATTTCAGGATCGAATGCGTGGTTCAGGAGGAGCCGAAGGGACTCGGCCACGCGGTGGCGCAGGCCCGGCCCGAAGCCGGGAAGGCCCCCCTGCTCATCATGCTCGGGGACACGATCGTCCAGGCGGACCTGGGCGCCCTGGTCCAGGAGGGCTCCCGCGTGGGGGTCAGCGAGGTCGAGGATCCCCGCCGGTTCGGAGTGGCGCTGGTGCGGGACGGCAAGATCGTGCAGCTGGTGGAGAAGCCCGACAAGCCGATCTCCAAGCTCGCGCTGGTCGGGCTCTATTACATCCAGAAGGGACCGCTTCTCTTCGACGCCCTGGACCGGCTGACCCGCGAGGGGCGCCTCACCCGGGGTGAAATCCAGCTCACGGACGCGCTCCAGTTTCTGATCGAGGGGGGCGAGGAACTCCGCCCCTTTCCGGTCAAGGGCTGGTATGATTGTGGGAAAACCGAAACCCTTCTCGAAACCAATCGGGCTTTGCTGGACCAGCTTGCGGTGCCCGTAACCCGCGAGGGCGTCGTGATTTTGCCCCCCGTGGCGTTGGATCCCACCGCGGACGTTTCGGCGGCCGTGATTGGTCCGCATGTTTCGATCGGTCCCCGCACCCAGGTACGCCAGGCCGTGGTGCGAAATTCGATCCTGAACGAAGGCTCGAACGTCAGGGACATCTTGCTGGACGGTTCGGTGGTTGGGGAGAACGCGGTGGTGCGCGGCGCGTACCAGCGATTGAACGTGGGCGACTCATCCGAGGTGGAGTATTCGTGACAGCTCAGGCGACGCAGACCCAGGTCGAAGCGAAGAAGCAGCCGATGACGAAGAAGAAGATGTCGTTCAGCTCCGAGTCGGTCACCGAGGGTCATCCCGACAAGGTGGCCGATCAGATCTCCGACGCGATCCTGGATTCCATCCTGGCCCAGGACCCCATGGGGCGCGTGGCATGTGAAACGCTGGTCACGACGGGCATGGCGCTCGTCGCGGGGGAAATCACCACGAAATGCTACGTGGACATCCCGAAGGTGGTCCGCGAGACCATCCGCGAGATCGGCTACGACAATCCGGCGATTGGATTCGATTACGAGACCTGCTCGGTGCTGACCAGCATCGACGAGCAGTCGAAGGACATCGCGCTCGGCGTGGATCGCGCCGGGGCGGGGGACCAGGGGCTCATGTTCGGCTACGCCGTTCGCGAGACGCCCGAGCTCATGCCGCTTCCGATCCAGCTCGCGCACGCGCTCACGCGGGCGCTGGCGCGCGCGAGGCGCTCGGGAACCTTCCCGGAGCTTCGCCCCGACGGCAAGTCCCAGGTCACGGTGGATTACGAGGACGGGGTGCCGCGCCACGTCAGCACGGTCGTGCTCTCCACGCAGCACGCGGACATGCCCCAGGACGAGTACAGGCGCTTCCTGGAGCGGCTCAAGACCGAGGTGATCCGCCCCGCGCTCCCGCGCGAGATGCTCAGCGACGACACCACCTATCACATCAATCCCACGGGCCGCTTCGTGCTGGGCGGTCCGCGCGCCGATACGGGACTCACCGGCCGGAAGATCATCGTCGACAGCTACGGCGGATTCGGCGGACACGGCGGCGGCTGCTTCAGCGGGAAGGATCCCTCGAAGGTGGACCGCTCGGGCTCCTACGCCGCGCGCTGGGTCGCGAAGAACATCGTGGGCTCGGAGCTCGCGGCGCGATGCACCGTCCAGGTCGCGTACGCCATCGGCGTGGAGCAGCCGGTCTCGATCATGGTGGATACGCACGGGACCGGGCGCGTGCCCGACACGAGACTCGAGGAGCTGGTGCGCAAGCACTTCGATCTCAGGCCCCGGGGAATCATCGAGCATCTTCAGCTGAGAAGGCCGATCTACAAGAAGACCGCCGCCTATGGACACTTCGGACGCGAGAACGAAGGCTTCCGCTGGGAGCTGCTCGACCGCGTGGAGGATTTGAAGCGTGACGCCTAGTGAAGCCGCGACCATGAGCGCCCAGGGACACGTCAAGGACCCCAAACTCGCCGATTCCGGCGTGAACCGGATCGAGTGGGCGGAGCGCGAGATGCCGGTGCTCCGCCAGATCCGCGCGCGTTTCGAGCGCGAGCGCCCGCTCCAGGGCAAGAAGGTCGCCGCGTGCCTCCACGTGACCACCGAGACCGCGAATCTGATGTTGACGCTCAAGGCGGGCGGGGCGGAGATCGCGCTCTGCGCCAGCAACCCGCTCTCGACGCAGGATGACGTGGCCGCGGCCCTGGTCCATCGCCACGGCATCGCGACCTTCGCGATCAAGGGAGAGGATGAGGAGACGTACTATCAGCACATCGGCGCGGTGATCGACATCCGGCCCCAGTTCACCATGGACGACGGCGCGGATCTCGTCACGGTGCTCCACACCAAGCGCGGCGACGCGATCGGAAGCGTGATCGCGGGGACCGAGGAGACGACCACCGGCATCATCCGCCTGCGGAGCATGGCGCGCGAGGGCGCGCTCCAGTACCCGATCCTCGCGGTGAACGACGCCAAGACGAAGCACCTCTTCGACAATCGCTACGGGACGGGCCAGAGCACCATCGACGGCATCCTGCGCGCCACGAACCGTCTCTTGGCGGGCTCCACGTTCGTCGTGCTGGGCTACGGCTGGTGCGGCCGCGGGGTCGCCTCGCGCGCGCGCGGGCTGGGCGCGCACGTCATCGTCACGGAAGTCGATCCCCTGCCGGCGCTCGAGGCGGTCATGGACGGCTTCCAGGTCATGCCCGCGCCGGAGGCCGCGAAGCGGGGAGACGTGTTCGTGACCGTCACGGGGAACATCCACGTCCTGGGCCTGGATCATTTCCGCGCCATGAAAAACGGAGCCATCGTCAGCAATTCCGGCCACTTCAACGTGGAGCTGGATCTGGATTCGCTCCGCAAGGAGGCCAAGTCGGTGCGCACGGTGCGCCCCTTCGTCGAGGAGTACACGCTTCCGGGCGGGAAGCAGATCTTCGTGCTGGGGGAGGGGCGTCTGATCAATCTCGCCGCCGCCGAGGGACATCCCGCCTCCGTGATGGACATGAGCTTCGCGAATCAGGCGCTGGGCATCGAGTGGCTCCTCTCGCACGCGAAGGAGCTCAAGCCGAGCGTGATCCCGATTCCCAAGGCGCTGGACGATGGGATCGCGCGGTTGAAGCTGGAGGCGATGGGCGTCCGTCTGGACGTCCTGACTCCGGAGCAGATCGCCTACCTCGCCTCCTGGCAGCAGGGCACCTGAGCCGGCCTATGTGGCCCTTGGGCCGGGTCTCGGTCCGCCGGAAGTTCCAGATCCTGGGACTCTGTCTCTTCTCCATCGGCGCCTTCCTGGGCCTCGCCCTCGCCACGCGCGACGGGCGCGACCACGTCGTCGAGCTACTCGGCACCGGCACGGTCCGGAATCAGGGAGGCGTGCTGGGCGCGATCGTCGCCCAGGGCCTCGTCTCCTTCTTCGGCGTCGTCGGCGCCTGGGCGGTTCCGCTCACGCTCGTGGCGTGGGGATGGAACCGGCTGCGGATCAAGCCCGCGCTCGAGACCGGCATTCGCACGGTGCTCGGCATCTTCGGCCTCTTCTTCCTTCTCGGTTTTCTCTACCTCATCACCTCGGGGAATCGTGGTCTTGCCGGCCAGGCGGGCGAGGCCATCGCCATGACGTCGGCACGGCTCCTCGGCAAGATCGGCGGGGAGCTCCTGCTGGGCACCGCCATGGTCGTGGTCGGGGTCATCGCCTTCGAGATCGGATCCTCGCAGCCGGTGCGGCAGGCGATCCAGGCCGCGCTGGCCTTCCTCGGGATGCCGTTCCGCCGAGGAGAAGCCAAGGAAGGAAGGCTGGACGCGACGGCCGCTTCCCCGGCGCAGCCTCCCCCCGCGCGCGGGCGCAAGCCTCCCGCGATCGAGGAGGAGGAGATCGCCCATGCGTGGGATGCCACGCAGGAGAGGCAGCCGCCTCGGGTGCCTTCGCGTCCCCGCATCGTCTCGGGGAAGGAAGGGGCGGCGCGCGGCGAGCCTCTGAGCATTCCGTTCCCGCCACCCGCGCCGACGGCCGCCTCGAGCGCGCGGGGCGCGTCCGCGAAAGCGGCGATGTCCCCGAGCAGTCCCGAGGCAGGGCTCAAGCTCGGCCCCGCGGCGGTGCCGGACGCCGAGCTGCCATCCATCGAGCTCCTGGACCGCCACGAGACCACCCGCAAGGCGGTGAACGAGGAGGAGCTGCTCGAGCTCTCGCGCGTGCTCGAGCGCACGCTCGCCGACTTCGACGTCGAGGGAAAGGT
>Ga0137397_10002930_pt1 | contig 11886 bp, 15 predicted proteins | sample czorhiz116metaG_FD_106658 | JGI IMG/M metagenome (GOLD analysis project Ga0137397, IMG submission 106658) | Vadose zone soil microbial communities from Angelo Coast Range Reserve, California, USA - czorhiz1.16 metaG | ecosystem: Environmental > Terrestrial > Soil > Vadose zone | place: USA... | reverse complement strand
CCAGCACCCTTAGTGAATCCGACCTGAGACGGTTTCAAGACAGCGGAACGGTATATCTTCATGGAGTTAAAGATTTTTCAGCCCTTAATTTTGCACGAAAAACGCTATTATGAAAACTGCGCTAATCACGGGAATTTCTGGTCAGGATGGAAGTTACTTGGCTGAGTTGCTATTAGAAAAAGGGTATGACGTTCACGGAATTGTGCGCCGGTCCTCCAGCCTGAACACCTCGCGCATTGACCATATTTTCTCTGACCTCAAGTTGCACTTTGGAGATTTGGGGGATGGCTCTGGCCTGGCTCGGTTAATTGGAAAAATCGCACCAGACGAGGTATATAATTTAGCGGCGCAAAGTCATGTTCGGGTGTCTTTTGATTGCCCCGAATACACTGTCGATACCGATGCTACAGGCACTGTGAGGTTACTTGAAGCGATACGGGAGAATTCTACCAAGGTTCGATATTATCAAGCATCATCTAGCGAGATGTTTGGAAAAGTTCAAGAAATTCCCCAGCGGGAGACGACGCCGTTTTATCCTAGGTCTCCATACGGTTGCGCCAAGGTTTTTTCGTATTGGATGACAGTCAACTACCGTGAATCTTATGGGTTGCATGCTAGTAACGGGATTCTTTTCAATCACGAGGGTCCCCGCCGAGGTGAAACGTTTGTTACCCGTAAGATTACGCGCGCTATAGCTAACATACTCGCGGGCACGCAGAAAAAACTTTACTTGGGAAACCTGGACGCAAAACGTGATTGGGGATACGCCAAAGAATTTGTCGAGGGAATGTGGCTCATGTTGCAACAGGACGAGCCGGACGATTACATTCTTGCGACGGGGGAAACTCACAGTGTTAGAGAGTTTCTTGAAGTTGCTTTTAAACATGTCCGTTTAGATTGGCAGGATTATGTGGAATACGATGCTAAATATGCCCGGCCCGCAGAAGTGGATTTGCTCATTGGTGATGCAAGCAAAGCTCGTGAAAAACTGGGGTGGGTTCCCCGAATGACCTTTGAAGGACTTGTTCAAACGATGGTGAACGCCGATTTATATGAAGAAAAACTCTAGGATTTATGTAGCTGGTCATCGCGGACTTCTCGGCAGCGCAATTGTTCGACAATTACGCGCGCAAGGATTTACGAATTTGATTTCCCGTTCACATTCCAGTCTTGACCTTACTTGGCGTGCCGCTGTGCAAAATTTTTTCATCGAACAAAAACCAGAGTATGTGTTCATTGCCGCTGCGCGTGTAGGTGGGGTTTGCAGTAACAACAATCACGAAGCTGATTTTTTATTTCAGAACTTGCAGATACAAAATAACCTTATAGAAGCATCGTTTAAACACGGAGTTAAAAAATTGATATTCATGGGTTCTGCGTGTGCGTATCCGCGCCTTGCGCCAGAGCCGATTCGAGAAGATTCGTTGTTATCTGGACCGCTAGAACCATCGAATGAATGGTATGCGTTGGCCAAAATTGCCGGGGTGAAATTGTGCCAAGCATATCGAAGACAGTATGGATGTGATTTTATTTCCGCCATGCCGACCAACCTTTACGGCCCAGGGGATAAATATGATTTGACTAGCGCCCATGTGCTGCCCGCATTGTTACGAAAATTTCACGAAGCCAAACTTGCTAATGACCTATGGGTGCGATGCTGGGGAACGGGTAATCCAACGCGAGAGTTTTTATATTCTGACGATTGCGCCGATGCGTGTATTACCTTGATAGAAAAGTATAGTGACGAATCCCCAGTTAATATCGGTTCAGGCAACCCAGTCTCCATTAGAGAGTTGGCTTCCGCTTGCGCTAACACTGTTGAGTATATAAACGGATTGGAATGGGACCATTCAAAACCTGATGGCACCCCACATCGTGCCTTAGATGGTTCAAAGATGTCGGCGCTTGGGTGGAAACCAAAACATACGTTAATGGATGGGCTGCGGTTAACATATGCAGATTATGTCGATAGTTTGCTTGAGCCACACGCAGACAAAATTTACGATGATATGCGGTAATACCATGAATGAAGATACGCTTATTTCAATTCATTGTTTTCAGGGCGACGCGGCTCTAGTTGAGCGGGCGATGCCAATACATCTTGCGCACAAATGCCCAGTGGTCGTCCTTAGTCCTTCGGATTCTCCCGTAATTATTCCTGGTGCTGAAAGCCGGTTTGCAGGAAAGCGGGCTTATATTGGGGCAGATTCGTGGACGCGACAGCACGAGCATCTTAAGATTTTGTTAAGCTATCCCCAGAAATATTTTCTTTTAAATGATGCCGACAGTTTTTGTGTGTCCGCCAAAATCGACCCTCGGTTGTATGCTGGGGCTTACAACACTTTATGGTCAAACGAAGTAACGGAACCCAGGCCCCACTCCAGTCCATACCCTAAGATAGCCGCCCAGCCTCCTTATTTTCTCACGCGCGAGTCGATACAAAAGATTTTAGAGGCCAGTCCGCGCGTAGCTGTTCATCCAATAACGCCGTATATTGATTATGCTATGCTAGCGTGGTCTTGTGAAGCTGGACTAGAGCATCGAGCTTTCACTGAATTAGAACATCAAAACCGTTACATTTTTCGTGCGACAGAATCCGACCCAGAACGGGCGGCATGGCAACAACTTGATTATCGTATTCGATACCGGGGAACCTGCTTTTGTCATCCGATTAAAACTGATTGGCAGGTTAATATGTGCCGAGAGGCGCGTGAATTTTATGAGCCACCCGAATCCTGATACACTCGTTGCAGTAAGTGCTTATGCTGGAGACCAGCAGCAAGTTGAAAACAACCTTCCATACTATTTGCATCATGGATGCCCGGTGGTAATTTTATCGCCTGCTGACGCCCCAATAACTAAGGTAGCAGACAGCCGGGTTCATTGTCAATGGGCCGGAGAAAAGGGATGGATTGGTCCTCAAACACTTGAACGTCAACGTAAGTTTTTAGAAATGCTGCTAGTCTTCCCGCAGAAATATTTTTTGTTCAATGATGCCGATAGCGTGTGTCTGGCGCAAAGACTGCCTCGCTATTTATATGACCATCCTGATATGTTGTGGAGTAATGAGGTTCTTGATACTAATCCTGCGCCGTCGTTACTTCCGAAGATTGCTTTGCAACCTCCTTATTTCATGTCCCGAAAAGTGATTATGGGAATGTTAGGAACTGCCGATAATTTGCCTACGTCTTATACAGGAGTCTCGCCGGAAGGATGGACAATGCCTTTTCCAACAAACTGCATTGACCACTACATGTTGCAGCTTATTTGTGGTAGCGGATATGCGCATTTTAATTTTCATTCCGGGGCTAGCTTTGAAACCACTAGTCAGCATGGGCTGGAGACAATGGCAGATTTGGTTCGGATATACGGTCGAGATATGATTCATCAAATCAAGACTAAACCGGTTCTTGACCGGCTGGTAAACGAGCATGTTACTTATTTGCGAGGCTTGCCCCCAGGACGAAGATAGTGTATATTGAACCATGAAAACTTGCAATAAATGTGGTGTGATTAAAGAGATTTCAGAATTTTCTCCGACGAGCGTATATAAAGGAGAGACTCAATATCGGAGCGACTGCAAAAAATGTAACGCTGAGAATGCGCGCCGCCGTCGAGACAATCCAGAAGAAAGAAAACGACAGGTATTGGCGGCAAGGGCCTGGAAACGGCGTAATCCTGAAAAAGTCGCAATCCAATGCAGAAAAAGAATGTATGGATTGTCTGATGAAAGTTTTAAACTAATTATTGAAGCCCAAAAAGGGTTGTGTGGGATTTGTTCAACTCAACTATCGGGAACTCATAGAGGAAACTCTCCTTATGTTGACCACGACCACAACACCGGAAAAGTAAGAGGAATTTTGTGTAGAAGTTGTAATTTTGGGTTGGGGTTATTTAGTGACAATTTTTCTCGTTTGATTAAAGCAGCAGATTATATTCGCAGAACTTCTTGAGTTGACAGAGTTACTTCTTCTGAGCACTTCTTTTTGAACCTTACTGGTGCCCTGCTCGGTTCACGGGGAACGGCCTAAAATCCGCTGACGGCCAACAGCGAAAACAAAAAAGTCCTGCGTAAAGGAATTTTTTTACGCGACGGCATGAGACTCCGTTGTAACGTCTTTATTTCGCAATGCGAAATATGTAGAAAGTTTTGTGATTTATGCCATTTTTTTGTGACGATCCCAGCGCAATCTCTGACATCGCGTCAAAAGACACGAACAGAATTGTCGGGACAATTGCTAAGGCTCTCGCTGCTAACGCTCCCTATATGAACGTTATCGGCGGTGGAGTGTTCCCCTCCGGCGTTTCTGACTCAATCCGTTCGGTCGTGCAGATGCAGGCCGCTCCTGGCGATAGCCTCGCTATCCCCAATTTCGTGTGTGATACCGAAATTTGTGGTCAAAACGGTATTCAGGACCTTACCGACACTGTTGATTTCACCCTCCGGCTGGAATCTTTCCGTGGTCGTGGCCCTAATATTTGCGTTAAGAAAGGTTACGCGGCCTTCAAGGGCAGCTACGTCATGGCGGAAGACTCCATGAAGAAACTGATTACCCAGTATATCAACGCGGACGTTCGCGCCCAGTTGTATCTGCGTTCGGCTTCTAAGTTCACGGCCAATGCCAACTACGATTTTGACTCGCTGTTTACTGGCGGTCTCGAAACCGACCTGGGCGTTAAATTCGCTCCGCTGTTGCCGACCGGTCCGATGACCTTCAAGGCACTGCATTACATCGCCCGGTTCATGCGAGAAGTTCTTTTCGCTGAGTGGTTTGCCAACGACAAGGGTATGCCCCATTTCCGATTTATCGGTGGGTCAGACCAGGTTGAGTATTTTCGCTCCGAAGTTGGGGTGCAAAATGTCATGGTTGCTCTCACGACTGGCGGCTACAAGCTCGGTGAAACGACTTTGACGGCTTATAGCTTCGAGCAGTCTCCGGCTTATCGAGGTATTGCTTTTGGTGTTGACCAGCGTCCGCTTCGGGCTACTGGTTTCAATCCAGACGGCACCCTCGCTCTGGTTGACCCGGTTACGATTGTGAGTAACCCGGCACGTAAAACCGCGTTCGCCAAACCTAATCCGGCTTGGCTCGGCGCGCTGTATGAAGTCGGCGTGCTGATTGCGGACGGCTCTTTTGAGCGCCTGGTTCCTGAGAAGTATGTTGGTGAAGGGTCTTTCAAATTCGCGCCTCAGTTGCACATGGGCGAGCTTGAATGGCACTACCACATCGACAATCAGTGTAACGAGTGGGGAGATTTTGGTTGGCACAAATACCAAATTACCCGCGCTTACCGGCCTTTGCGCCCGCAGCACATCGTTCCAATTCTGTATCAACGCTGCAAAGCCGACCTCGGTTTGATTAGCTGCCTCGATACAACCGCGTCCAGCTTCTCTGGGTCCGACAGCTTCAGCACCATCGGGGTGTGTGGGGACAACGAAACTCCTAGCGTGGGCAACCCGCTGGATGTTATTACTCCGGTTCTGCCTCCCGGTGCTCAGTTCCCGCTGTAATTCAGTGGTCAGGGGTAGTAGGTGAAAAGAGTCGGTAGGTCTTCCCGGCCTATCGACTCTTAAAGTTAAATAGAAAGAAAATTTATGCCCGCAGACAACACAGACCCGAAACCTGGCGATACCGCCGAGGAACTTTTACGAAAAATACTTTTAGTTCTCAAGCAAATCCTTGCCAAGTAACCAATATGAGTAACGAGCACAATTTAATGATGTTGCTCGGCGCAAGCAATATTGGACTCGAAGCAATACATAAATGGGCTGACGCCATTCAACCAGTTTTCAGCGCCTTCGTTTCTCTTGGACAAATTGGGGTAGCCGTTGTTACGGTTATTTATATTTTACGAAAGATTCACTTGCTGAAAAATAAATCACCAGTCAGACCAGCGCGAATAAGTCGATGGACGTGGTTCTTTTCAGAACGAAAAAAAGCCATATTGGCAGACTCAGTCTCCGTTCAAGCCCAACCACAACCCCCACCCAAAGATAAATGAAATTTTTAGCTTTTGCAATTCTGTTGATTTTTACGGGATGCGCTTACTTTCCCTTAAAACCCGGACACTATAGGACCCGCTCTCCCGATGGGACAGTTAGCGAGCTTAGGCAATCCCAGAATCCCCAAGCGCCTACTACTCAGAAATATGAGCGCATTACGGAAACTCCTGTAGGTGTGCGCACTACGGAACGAAACGAAGTCAGTATTGGTGCAGCCCAGAAAGACACGGCGCGCGCCCTTGCCGCTAAACTTAGTTCGCTTAAAAGTGTAGTTTGGGTTGGGCTGTTAGTTTTTTTGTTTGGAGTTGCCAGCCTTTTTTATCCCCCTCTTAAGCTGATTGTAGGAAGCGTAACTACTAGCGCCGCAGCATGCGCCGCAGGAATTGCACTTATTATTTTACCGTCTTTGCTTGTTGGGCACGAGATTCTTATTATGTCGGTCGGACTAGGTGCCGTTGGAATTTGGTGGTTTGCACATCGTCATGGTGGGTTGAGAGCCACGGTTGAACAGTTAACTAAAAAGTAAATATGTCTTGCGATTGCGACGGAAATCAACATCGGCATGATTGTGAAAATCCTTGCCATAGAGACGGCGCTAACACTCCTGCGTGCGAAAGTTTGCCGTCCCAGATTTCAAATTTTACCGCCCAGTTTTTTGGTGCCATAACCAAGACGGAAGTAAATGGACAAGTTAAATGGTCCCTTCCTTGTAATTTGGACGTTGGGTTGTCGAACAATCCCCGAAGTGAAGACGAAGGACTAGCGTGTTATTTTCTTCGGCTGTTTGAGGAAGGAATAATTGGATTAACCGGTCCCCAAGGTTCTCCCGGCGCACCTGGAGCCAATGGACATAACGCTTATACAGTAACGATTCCCGGATTCACTCAACCAACTTCAAGTTCCCCTAACATTCAGGTAAGCACCGCGTATAACCCGGCTATTTTACCCAACACTTATGTTTTCATTCAAGCATCCGGGTGGTATTTAGTGAATACTGCTGATACTTCGGGGGTGTTATTTCTTCAATTGGTTCAAGCTGTTAATGGGGCTTCCGGGACGATTTCTGCTGGAAAACTTGTGCTCGTTACTGGTCCCCAGGGTCCACAAGGAAATTCAATACAGGGTCCTCAAGGAAATCCCGGTCCTCAAGGTCCTGCGGGGGAAACAGTTACCCTTCAGAATGGGTATTATCATGCGTCGGTTGGGACAAACTTTGATTTGCCGGTTACTTATACCGCCGTAACATTTACTAACTCTGCTCCAGCATTATTGCTTCCGGGTAAAGGTAAATACCTTGTTACTGCTGTCATCACTCTTGCCGGAAAAGGCGGGGTTACTACCGCCGATGCGGCGATTCTTAAGCTGAGAAATTCTACAACGTCAACTGACGTAGCCGGGTCCGAGCAAAATATCACTAATCTATTTCCCAACCAATTCACACAAATGGTCATCAACGTGTTAGTAACTACTACTGGACTTAACCAATCCTTGGAATTGTGGGGTCGGGCTTCCGGTGCAGGAATTATTGATGTGGTTGCCCTCAATACCACAATGACCTTTGTCAGAATCGAATAGCACTATGAGAAAATTCCATTTCACTAGAGGCGGATTTGTTCCCGTCGAACGAGACCGGGTGGAAACTCCTGAAGGAACCCCCGGAAGTAACGTGTTGCAAGACACTGATGGTTCAGTTTTGATTGACGGCATAGGTGAATGGCTCGAACTCGATGAGCTTGGACCTGGCCACATAACAATCCCGCACGTTCATTCTTGCAGAACTGAGCGGGGCGGAACGATGACTATCAAACCGCCAGAATATTTTTTAGTAGCGAGCAATCCTGATATTGGGATTGTCGATTTATTTGAAGACGAAACCGGGTCCGTGGTCGTTGATGACCTTCTGGAAACCTTAGCATTAAATTTATGAAAGCCAGCAACATTCCATTAACAACTTCAGTCGATTCAGTTTTCGTTTTGTCCGTCGAAAACGGGGTGCTAGTTTTGCGCCGAACGGCTCTTTCAACTATTTCTGCCGTGGTCCCTCCGGGGCCAGCCGGTTCCCCAGGAACAATTTGGCGCGATGGAAATGGTCCGCCTAGTGCGCTGACCGGAATCAACGGGGATTACTATCTCGATGACCTTACTGGCAACGTTTATTTTAAGTCGAATGGCTCCTATTCTATTGTCACCAATATCAAAGGTCCCAATGGAACTAATGGCACCAACGGCACCAACGGAACTAATGGCATCAATGGGACAAACGGAACAAATGGAACAAACGGAGCCACCTGGCGTTCGGGAGCAGGTGCCCCTAGTAACGGACTCGGCGTCAACGGAGACTTTTATCTAAATACCACTACTGAGGATGTATATCTTAAGTCTGCCGGTGTTTATGCCATCATAACTAACATTAAAGGTGCCGCAGGCACTAACGGCACAAACGGAACAAACGGCACCAACGGTGTCAATGCCGCGTTTCAACTCGGCGCTGCCGCCAGCGATGAAACCACAGCACTCACGACCGGAACAGCCAAGGTTACTTTTCGTATGCCGAGCGCCGCTACGCTTACGGCGGTTCGTGCGAATATAAACACGGTATCTTCTTCTGGTAATGTAGTGGTGGATATTAAGCAAAACGGCGTATCCGTGCTTAGCACTTTAATTACGATTGACGTTGGAGCAAAAACTAGCACAACGTCGGCTACTCCCCCCGTAATTTCTACTTCGGCACTTACCGATGATGCAGAAATTACAATCAATATTATGTCGTCAGGAACCGGAGCCAAAGGCTTAAAAGTGTGGTTGCTTGGCACTTATACCGTATGATGATATTAAATTCATATCAGTTCGCTCCTTCAGGGCCGTTACTACCCTCAGACTTGTCCAATTTGGTTAGGTGGTATAAGGCTGATAGCTTTGCCTTGGCAGACGGAACCCCGATTGGAGGGGGCGGAAATACTTGGATTGACCAGAGTGCTTCAGGCGTGAATGCTGCACAGGCAACGGCGGGAAATCGACCAGTATTTAAAACTAACATCGTAAATGGAAAACCAGTGATTCGATTTACGTCGGCGAGTCAGCATTATTTAACGCATACGACCTTAACGCTGATTGGTCATTTTACAATAATCGTGATTAGTTCCAGCACAAATGACCATTGTGTGTGGGGACATGATGCAGCAAATGAGCAAGTCCGAATCGGTGATGCCGGAACCAATATTCTTTCGTTTTTCCCGGCCTCGAATCAGGTTCAGTCAAATGGATTAACCAATGCTCAAAACACTTTTCGATGCATGACCTGGCGTAGGTCCGACCCCGCCAGCACCATCGTTTTTCGAGAAAATAAAACACTGGTGACGAGTGCCGGGTCAAGCGTCTTAAACTTGGTTACTAATTTGATTGGTTGCACTTTTACCGGCGCATTGGATTTGTTTGCAAACGCGGATATTGCTGAATTGTGTGTATATTCTACTATAGACCACACAGATGCAAACTTGGATTCGCTCTACGATAACTATTTTAAACCTAAATACGGGCTGCCGTAACGACTAAAATCAAGCACTATTTTAACGTATGGACAAAGAAATTTCTCTTGAACTTGACCACGGTGATTATCCGATGGCCGTTAGCACCTCAGAATCCAAACGTTCTCCAGATTATCCTACTTTTCACTATGATGGAAAAGAAGAATTGAATCTGCCAGACAAAGGTGAAATTACGGTGCGTTTTCGCAAGGTAAGCGAAACAAGCTCCGTAACTAAGGCCGGGGAACATCGGTATGCTTGCACGATTGAAGTTCAAGCAATCTGTGATGTGGAAGGTGAAGAAGATTCTACCGACGCTTACGACCAAAAAAATTCTGTCGAAAATATTCTTGATGGTCTGATGGAGAAACTCCAAAAGGGGAAGGAATAGCGTGTTCACGGTGGATAGTGTTTACGACGAAGCTAAGCATATCGTCGGAACCTGCGATGATACAAAACTTTTCCGATGGATGGGCGATGTAGTCACCATGATTGCAAATAAAGGTGATTTTGAAGGCTGGAAAGGTTGGCTGGATATTTGCACCCGTGGGTGCGGTCATTGTGATGGCGGACGGCCTCATTTGCATGGTGATTGCGGTAATCGTTGCATTACTATGCCGCGAGAAATCGAAACCGTGCTAGCTGTGAATATCGCCGGACACCCTGCTTTAGGTTTTGGAACGCTGTTTAATTTTCACCTTAACGGTCCTGGGGACCGGGCTGGAAAAACTGTGTGCGATTGGTCTTGGCAAGACCAAGGAGACTGGCACAGCACTTACCGGGATTTAATTACCCCCTCTCAACTTGTAGCCTTTTTGCAAAATCCACTTGATAATGGAAAACAACTTATTGTGTATGGGTATGACAATAAGGGACAACTTTTGCGTCGTGAAGAAAATGGACAATGGTTGAATGGTTATCGAGTGCCTACAATTTATGGCGTAGCCTTGCCCGATGATAAGGCCCCGGTAATCGCGCGGATAACTGGAGTGTTTAAAGAAGTCACCGTTGGTTCTGTAAGGCTCAGCACGATTGATAGTTCTGGTCCGACTGGAGTTTTGCTAGCGGTTTATGAACCGGATGAAACGTTACCTCAGTATCGACGAATTAAAATTAACCGGTCTTGCAAATGGGTTCGGGTTGCCTATCGGAAAGCTAATCCCACTTTTTCAAGCCGGTTCGACCACGTCCCTCTTAGGTCTCGCGTAGGATTTCTGTTAGGAATGCAAGCTCGAAAACATTATTCAGACCAGCAACTAGGTGATGCTCATGGATTTGAAGCTGACGCCGTTCGCCTTGAGCTAGAAGCCCAGCAGGTGGTTGAACCGACAACGACTTACACTCCGATTCAGGTTATCGACCGGAATAACCCACGAGATAAACATGATTATGACATTCGGTAATTTATGGCTGCCGCTAACCGAATACTCGATTTTGATGGGACGTTTTTTCGTGGAATGAGTTCCAACGGAGACCCAGGGCAATTACCGATTGGTTATTATTGGAATGGGATGAACACCATCAATACGGGCGGTGTGATTAGCTGTCGTCCTGGATACCGATGCTTGGTAAAATTTCCGAAAGGAAATCTTCAGGGAGGTTCGATATTCAGACCTAAGATTGGTCTAGAAGAAATGGTTGTTGTTATTGATGGCGCAGTGTATGTGGCCCCCTATCCGTTTTTGGAATTCCGAATCCTAAGAAACGTCCAAATGCTTCCTTACGCCAAGCAAGTTTATTTCATGCAAGCGGTGCAATCCGCCAAAAGGACTAACACATCATTTTCTTCACCAATTGAAGTAGTTAATCCCCGAAACGTTATCTTTATTCAAGACGGAGGGAATACGGCCCCCGCGTGGTATGACGGTAGCGATTCCGGTCATATTCGGGATAACCAGTTTGAAACCCCGATTGGTGGCACCATGATGTGGGTGGGCGACAGACTTTGGGTCGCTAATTCAAATCGGGTGTATGCTAGTGATATTTCAAATCCTTTTTCGTTTCGAGAACAAATCTATCTTGGTTCAGTTCAAGGGTTTGAATTTTCTGGTGAGGTTACGGCTCTTGCCAAGACGCCCAGTCTTGAATCCCCTCAATTGGCAATTTTTACTCACGACAACACCAGCATCATACAGGCGAATATTCGAGACCGGTCTTTGTGGCCTACTACAAATGGATTTCAAACCGAGGTTCTTCAGGTAGGATGCGTTGGTCAGCGCGCCGTTGTTCCTCACTATGGTCGGTTGTCTTGGTTCAGTCCCAGCGGTATAGTTATTTTTGATTTTGCTACCGCAGGCAAGCTATCTGTTAGGTTGCCTGTGCGCGATAACGAAATGCTTTTTAGCAAAGCCCAGGTAT
>Ga0137397_10002927_pt1 | contig 11889 bp, 12 predicted proteins | sample czorhiz116metaG_FD_106658 | JGI IMG/M metagenome (GOLD analysis project Ga0137397, IMG submission 106658) | Vadose zone soil microbial communities from Angelo Coast Range Reserve, California, USA - czorhiz1.16 metaG | ecosystem: Environmental > Terrestrial > Soil > Vadose zone | place: USA... | reverse complement strand
TGCGAATGCATTCCGCGGAGGGCAAAATGTAACCTATGCGATGTTTCTCACCCGCAGAAGCACTTCCCCAACGGTGCATCTTATCAGAAGCACAGGGGCGAGGCAGGGATGTGTTTCACTCTCCCTGCAGTTTCTAATCTGAATCTCGGCTGGGGATGAGGGTGAGGGTGAGGGCAATAAACGTAAGAATTTCACGTGCAAAAGCCGCAGAGATGTTGGGGTTGTGGGATGGAATGCGTCCATGTCTAGCCGAAACGGGTGAGTTCCAATATCAATGCGGGCGGATCCGTACTTATCTCGCGACCTATCGTGGCATTCAGGTGGCCTCTGCAATCCCCGAAGCCCAGGGACTTGCCCTCATCGCTGACTCGGAGGTGCAGAAGTTGCCACGCGACCGACTTGAAAAGTTATTCACCAACCAGTCCTCTTCCTTCGTGATGTGGCACCATACATGGCTGGCGATTCACGATCTCGCTCTCTGCAACGTTCTTACCAGATCCGTCTCCCATCTTGTGTCAAATATACAGACGTTTTTACCGTTTCACTTTCCAAGTCACGGTCCCAGGGCCATGATATGTATCGTAATACTTGCCACATCGCGAATCTCTCCGTGTATTACTGTTTGGCGGAACTAACTCTGGTTTATGCCTGCTGTGGAGATACTTTTCTCGGTCCTTGGCTCAAAGGCAATGTACTTTTCAATAAGCCAAATGTGTCTCTAACCGCACGGCCTCGGTTGTACTACGTGATCTCTGCCCAGGAATGGTATGCAGTGGACTTCTGCCTGTTCCGCATACAAGCTGATGGTAATATCCGCGTGTCCTTCTGGAGTCTGGGCAGAGGTGAACACGGCATCTTGGCAAGCTTCCACTTTCATCTTCTCAACGACGACCGTCCATAAATACCCCTGGACAACCAACTCGCCACGTGGGCTCGCGGCGGCAATACCATCTATGTAGGAAGATAAAGCCCGATGTTCTGGGAGCATACTAACCAAGAAACTCTTGCGTCCTACTCTCTTCTCTCGCGAGTCTGGGACAACGCACTCGACTGGTTGGCTCAGCCTGAGCTATATAGGCCAGCGCTTGCGCCTTGCACGTCCAGATGCACTTGTGACGGATCGAGTCGGGCCATAGTAAGCATGGTAGGACAAGACCAAGCTTGGCGTCGTCTGCCGAGCTTAGCATACGGCACATCCGTTTTCATCCCGTTGGGGTCGTGGCGAACCCGTATCGATGGTGGCATAGAGTTCTTTTCCGCATTGCACCGTAGCGTTAACTTGCTCCCAGCTCTGTCATCTTGATAAACCTGTACCGGCTTAGCCTTTGTATCACATTGAATATTGGATGTCGCAGGGGCCTTTCCTGTTATGAAAATTCACCATAATTTGAGTTGTTTAACAATTCAGTCTAACCCTCGCTCCGGCTTCTTTCCCGGCGATCCTCCCGAAGACCGCCCCAGCCGTCAGCCCACTCCCCCCGGGATAGTTATCATACCAGAGTCCTCCCACCATCTCACCAGTGCAGTATAATCCAGGAATTGGCTTACCGCTTCCGTCTGCTAGTACGCCAGAGGTATCTGGGTCAATCGCAAGGCCACCAAACGTGAACGTGATCCCGCACGCAATTATCACCGCGAGAAACGGCGCCTCCTCCAACGGCAGCGCCCAGTTAGACTTGGGTAGTGATAGCCCATGCGTAGAGCGCCCATCCTTCACCGTTAGGTCCCACTTGCGTTCGGGATGCGCCGCCGCAAACAGACGTGCTGCGTGGTTATATTCTGCAAGTGTCCGTACGAGCACCTCGGCATCTTCTAAGCCATGCGGAACGAGTTTCTGCGCGAGTTCGTCGGCACTGTCGGCCCATACCTTTGTCGCGACATCATCCCCGTACTCGTCTCTTCCCAACCTCCTCGCCATGTGTGCATCAAATATCTGGAATGCGAGCCCGCCCGGCTGTTGCAGAATCTCCTTGCCGTATGCCGCGTAGGTGAAGTTACGAAAGTCTGCCCCCTCGTCGACGAACCGCACGCCGCGCGCGTTGACCATGATACCAAGCGGGTACCCTGACTTGGTAAATCGGTTCGTTAACTCGCGGTCCCCTCGGTCGGTGGGAGCGTGTGAGGCCCAGCACGTCGCGTGACAGCCAGCCCAGTTTCCCGCGAGCCGCGCACCGACAGCGTGAGCCATCGGAATCCAGTCGCCCGTATTGTATGGCGTCCCTCGAACCTGTAGGCACTGAATAACGAAACATAAAAAGGAGGAACAGTTGCTTACGCGGGCGTTCTCCCAGCCCTCGCCGAGATGCAGCTTTCGTAGCGCAGTACTCGACTCGTACCCCCCGGCAGCCATTACGATAGCCGCGGCATACACGCGCTCCCTCTTTCCGTCCCTCTCTACCACAACGCCTACAACAGCCCCGTCTTTGCGTATAAGCTCCCGCACGGGCGCCTCGAACCAAGTCTCGACACCAGCGCGCTCGAGAGCCGCGCCATGCGCAGCGATGAGGCCCTTGCCGCCGTCGCGCGTGCTGAGAGCCATGCCGCCCCAGAACTTAAGACGGCCGTCGACCTCGTACGCCTGCCTATCAAACGAAAGAATGAACTCCACGCCGATGGTCCTTCGCAGCCACTCGATGGCCGCCCGGGACCCGTCGACGACCGCGCGCACGAGCCGCGCGTCGCTCCGTCCCTCGCTGACGCGCACGATGTCGTCCGCGAAATCATCGGCGCTGTACGGATCGACGTCGATGCACGACGCGAGCTCCGGCGGGACGTTCTCGACGATGGTGAGAAGGTCTGCGAGGCCCGCGTGCACCGTTCGGTGCGCCCCCGCGGTGAAGTAGCCGTTCCCGCCCGCCCAGGCTTCGGGGCATTTGTCGAGGATCAGCACGCGCGCGCAACCGTGTTCAGTGGCTGAAAGCGCGGCGCAGGATCCGGCGTGCCCTGAGCCGACGACGATACAGTCGTATTTATGCGCAGTGTGAGTGGGTTCGGACATGCTTGCGTGGGGTCAGTCGAGGGAGTCCATCACGAGAAGCTGATACGAGTTGCCGCATATGGAGGACACTACCCACATTGTCCACGGAAACGCAGCACGCATTCGGATCGTTACTGTACATACACTTTCGTTGCCATGGATGTATCATACACAGAACTCTCAACCGACCCAGGAAAAGCAATTGTTGGGTTACATCACGAAGTGGCAGGATTGACAGCCGTATAACTTCCATCTACTACGATCTCTTGGCCATTGGTATAGCACCCCGCTGGGGATGCTAGATAGATAACTGTACCAGCAAGCTCGCCAGCCCTGGAATTAACGAGTTAGGTGTATAAAGAAATCTGCGCAACGGAGATGGACGTACGTGCCCGGTCGGCCAGCTGGCACGGGAACTATGCTTTGGGCGGCCCTTGAGACCTGTTCTTCTCCCGCAATCGTATCGAATGTCATCTCTGATTCGTACACACCCGGTGCTATTGAGTTGACTCGGACGGGGATGCGCTTGAGGGCTAACTCGGTCGCGAACATCTTGGTGAGATGGGTGGCGGCTGCTTTTGAGCTGTTATACGCGAACTACTCTTCGAAGCTCAGCAATAGACGATCAATGCGATCCACTGAAGGATATGCCCACGTGTCTCTGTGCGATCTTCAAAATTCCACTTATGCTGGTGATGTTTATGACGCTGGACGTGTATCCTTCGACATCTCGACTGCCCTTGTCGAGTAAACCGAGAAAAGCCGACGTCATGTAATAGATAGAGAAGGTGTTGATCTGGTAGAGCGCAGTCCACGCGTCCTGGCCGTCGTCGTTGAAGAGAGCATTTCCGATGGTCTCGGCGTTGGCATTTTCTGGTGCCTGAGGATTGTTGAGGATATCTACGAGAGGTCCCAAGACTCCGGCACTAAGGAAGTAAGCAAAATGGCCGAGTCAATGAGCTTCGGCCAATAAACACATACTTGTTTACCAGAATGTGTAATTTCCCCTCCTTCTCTTCGATGATTTTTTTTGCCTCGGTGATGCTATCTCGATTCGAGACATCAAGGGAAAGGCTATGGTACCACCCCAAAAAGTCTGACAATGTAGGTGGACAACGCGATCTTTAAATATACCTACGGAATGACAGTTCCCTTGTCGTGTGTCGCCCATTTGTCGGCCACCTTGTCCAGGACTTCCTTGCGGCGACCTCCGATAAATACCTTGGCGCCGTTGGCGGCGAGTCCCTCTGCGATCATGAGGCCAATGCCCGTCCCTCCACCAGAAACGAGGGCAATACGCCCACGGAGGTCAAATATAGTGGAGGTTCGGAGGTCTGGTGCCGAGGACATGGGAAGTTAAGCTATCGGCCATGGCATCCCAATCTCAAATCTCACATCCATCGGGAGCGCGGTTTCACGGTACAGCGGTCCGTCGGTCCGCCCTTCGTGTAACTCGTATTCGCGCCGCGGGTCTTGTGAACCCCACTCACGATGGACGAGGAGCAAGTCTTGGAAGCGCTATCCAACGTTATTTCTGCCCTATCAGAGACGCCATTCGACTTATCTCTCCATGCCCAGCATATTCAATTCGCAATCGCCACTGGCATAGACGACCAGGTCCGTGATGCACGCGAGACACTGACGGGCTATTATGCCTGCGGTGACGACGTCTGGCAGCCACTCATCGAAGACAAGAAGAGTTCGGTGGACTTTGACACGATGGATGGCGTTTTATCTGTGTTGTCGGTGTACAAGCGAGCCGAGGATGATTATTTGTGTATGTATGCCGCTCGCTGCAATCGAGTCGCAGAACGTTCTTGCTTGACTTGACACAGCCATCCCGTTGCTCCGACAGCATATCGACTTCTTGATCGACAGACACGCCCACTTCTCCTCGTCAGACGTGAAACCACTTTTGCCCGGCGATCCATTCTCCACCGAGTGGACGCGGGAGGCGATACGCGCTGTCGTCGCGCAGGGAGTCGGTCACATCGCGCAGGTTGGTTTGTCACATATCCTGTTCAGATGGGTATTTGATGCCCATAATTATACAGGGGCAGTCGTTGTGGAATGCGCACCGCGATTGGGAGCTGAACAACCTTTCGAATATGCTTCCCGATGAGAGGTGAGCATTGAACTTATGGTGACCCTCTGCCCACAGTCAAACATTACTCTTACTAGGCCGGCGTCCATCGTGGCAGTTGAAGACATGCACCTCGAGCGTCTCCAACAGTGCCATTCTAGTATGTCGCACCCTCATCCGCGAATTTGCATCCTTTACTGAACACTCGCAGCCAACGAGGATACCTTCCAATCATATTCCACCTTTACAACAAACTACAAGGCACCGCAAGCATATGAGACCTTACTCGTGAACGCGTCGAAAATCAGGGGCAAGGCTAAAAAAGCGTACGATTGGCGTGAGCCGTACGAAACTGCCCTGGTGAGTGACCTTTGATATCTCATCGTTCTGCGCGTCAAATATGATGTCATTCACACGATGCGCTAGGAGCAATCCGGAAACTCGCTTTACGCTTTCCAAAATTACGTCTCATATGAACTCCGCGCGAAGCGACCGGATCTCAGCATCCTCTCAAACATTCATGAACGCGCGATTGCCGAGGCAGCGAAGCGTCGTGCATCCGATGAGGCCGGTGCGGAGGAAGCGTTGCGGTTGTGGTGGGCCAGCTATGTCGATTGCATGGTGTGTAATTTGATTGTCCAAACATCGGAACCTGCTTATTCCCCATAACCTCATAGAGACGCAACGACGCGCCCCCAGAGCAACAGCTATCATTATTTCGGCGTTCTGTAAGAAGTGTCCCCGCCAGCGGTGAACAGTGGGCTAAATATATTCGCTTTTTGGTGGCGTACCATCCTTATGCAATGCATCAAAGCGGGTCCCCTAACTATTTCTCAGGAAGCGAACAGCGAGTTGGTCGAAGAAGGAAAGGGAGTGCCTATCTCAGGTATGCATCCTTTTTGTTTGTTGCCCATCCCCAGACAACAACGGTCTTTTAGCTCTCTATGACAAAGCCTTTGCAACCAAATTGTTTGACAAAGATGTTGAGGGAATGATTTCGCTCTTCCTGGCCCGTGGTGGATTCGAACATCGCATATGTCTTGCTGGCCTCGAGGATGAGCAGCCCGCTGACACCCAGTCCTCGCTTGCCGGGTCGGCCGTGGCTCAGCCTTTCCTTGAGCTGCAAGACCGGTTATCTATGCTTTTGGATATGTTGAACAATGGTATCAAAGCTATACGATCGGGTGAGCATGACAATTACTTGCGACATACCGCCCACTTATCGGATGTATGGCAGCGGCTAAGGGTGGTGATTCACGTTTTCGCCTCGAACGTTTTCTCTTCACGCTTGTGAGACGCGTCCACTTCACCCAGCAGCTTTCCCGTTACTGATATCTCAAAAGCTCAATGAGTTCGGGCAGAGCGACGAGGCAACAAAAGTATGGGCTGAGGCTGGGAAGCACAACAAGACTGCGTACATCCCTTGGATCGAGTACACTAGCGCGCTCGAGTATGCCGTCCGACCATTTCTCTCTTACGTGGGCTGATTACGCCGGCCAGGCATCAGAGAGATTACGAAGGGGTAAGGAAGGCATTCGCAAGAGCAGCCAAGTCTCAACTCGACTGGCCGGAGATGCTTTGGGAAGCTTGGCTTGCTTTTGAACATAGCCACGGCACTGTGGGCGAAATTCAAGATGCTCTCGACGTTGTGGAGCGGGCTAGGACCCAGGTAGAGGCTCGCCGAGCCAAGGTGCTCATTCCGCGTCGTGATTCTTGTACACTCTGCTGAATGTGGCACCAACAGGAGGCAGAGCAGGCAGGTTATCAGGCCATGCAAGTCGTGACCGAGCAACAGGCTGCGAATGTTCCAGTCATTGGTGTAACTGAAGCCACGAACGAAAGTGAGACACCAATGGACGTCGATCAAGGGGCCAAAGGTGAACATAGTGGGATCAAAAGGAAGGCTGAAGACGAGCCCTCGGAGGAGAGCAAGAAGGCCAGAGTTGGTGCGTGCTCCTTGACTAGTCGCCCGTGACAACACATATTGAAATAAAGCAGAACAACCACAACCGCTCAAGCGGTTCGCCCTACTTTCCCGTTTACTCAGATGTACAACTAATATATGCGCGGTTTTCAGAGACCGGGAGAAATGCACTGTCTTTGTCGGTGACCTTCCGTCGGAAACTACGGATGACGACCTGAATAAACTCTTCAAAGACGTCTGCATGGTTTTTACCTCTTCGCCAACACTCTCTGACTCGATTATCAGTGCGGTGTTATCCGTGAAGTTAAAATTACCCGGCTGCCAAACATGCTGGTCGCCACCGTCGAGTTCAATGCCCGGGATAGTGTACCCGCAGCGCTTACGAAGGATAAGAAGCGAATTCATAATCACGAAATAAGCGTCCACCTCGCTTGGGAATCAACTCTCTATGTGACCAACTTTCCGGAAAGCGCGGACGATGCTTGGGTTCGAAAACTCTTCGGACAGGTAGACAGCGATTGTGTATCTACTAGGAGACGAGAGGTACTGACGTGCGTGTAGTATGGACACATTTTCGACGTTCGATGGCCGAGCAAGAAATTCAAGAGTACAAGGAGATTTTGCTACGTCCAATACACGTCTCCAGTACGTTTTGGGTCTCGAGTTCCTGACTATTATCCATTAACTCTTGTCTCACGTAGACGGCAGCTAAACTGGCATTAGAATTGCACGGCCGGGAGCTCGAGCCAGGCCTCAGTCTGACTGTCTACATATCAAATCCCGAGCGAAAGAAGGAGCGAACCGACGCAGATGCGAATGCTCGGGAGGTATACGTCGCCGGGTTAAGCAGGTATGCAACAAAGGAGGATCTAGAAAAGTTGTTCCGCACCGTGAGTTCACGTTTATGTTATCCATACGCTCGCTGACAGATGTCAGTACGGTCCTGTGAAAGAGGTACGGATGGCTCTGGATGCCGACAACCACTCAAAGGGATTCGCCTTTGTCGAGTTCGAAGAAGAGGTTGGATCCTTTTGTCAAGGCCCTTAGTTAGTCAATTCTGATTTGCATCCTTGTGTAGAGAGACGCCACAAAGGCTCTTGGTGCCAACAACTACGAACTCAAGAAGCGCAGGATCGCAGTGACATTATCTGACACCCGTGTGCGCTCCAAAAGACGGTGCGAGACCCCATTGCTGCCGTAAAATTGACCCGTGCTAACGTCTGATCAGTGAACCTGATACTGGATTCGGCAAAAAAGCAGATGTGCGCAACCGGACACTACGCATCCGCGACCTCCCAGACGGTGCGGAAGAGGGTCTACTCCAACAGGTTGTCGAAAAGCTCGCACCAGTGAATCGTCTTGAGGTGATTGCAGATAAACACGAAGCGGTAGTCGAGTTCCAATCGGCGGGCGATGCGGCACGGCTGCTCCTACAAACCGATTCCCTCGAATTCAGTGGCGTGCGACTGCGGTTCTCAGAAGGCGGGGACCCACCCACGAAGGCGCGCAACGCGCCAGCGGCTGCAGGTGGGATGTTCATCCCGCGCAATGCCCCATCGAGACCCCGTGCCGGTTTGGGTCGGGTACGAAACCCGCCACCGGCTGCTAGCACACCCGGGGCCCCTGGAACGAAGTCACAAACGCCTTCTGGAGATAAAGCACCAGCTCGGGGTAAAGCACAGGATGACTTCAGAAAGATGTTGCTAGGCGGGACGTAGTGTATTAAGTCGCGTGTACTGATGTCGAATGCAGCGACTCGATCATGCTATTTATCTGAGATAATTTGTTGTCACGGACCGTAATCCGGTATGCATCGTGCACGACACCACCATCACCATTAGTCCAGCTGCCCCTAACAGCGACCACATCTCTACTTGATTAGGAAGCGTATGGACACAGTCGAATTTCAAGAAAGCAGTTCCATAACGTTTGAATGGACGCTTCGCGGTTTGAAGACTCTGTTCGAGTCGAGGTGCGTATGTGCTTGCCATGCCCCTCAACTCAACTGGACGTCGAGGAAAATCCTTACCCCGTTTCAGTAAGGGCGAAGTGAAGTCGAAAGTAACGAAGAGTACGAAGTTTGGTGGAGGACGGTGGCAGGTGCGTCATATTGCTCGCCCCTAATGCTTCCTCGCTTCCCCGGATCGACCATCGTGGCCAGGTCCTATTCTATGCAAATTCGGGCCCCCCATATGCTTCCACAGATACCAGCGGTGCAACTTCAGGTGGATATGTGAGCTTGTTCCTGTCGTGTGAGGTACGCCGTGGCTTCTTTCGGCGTGGAATGAAGTCTTCATATCAGAGATCAGCCCAGTCAGGAGGAGAAGGATGCTGCGTACAACGGAAGGTAAGAATGTCATTGGATCACTTTTTTCGTCCGGTTGATGTGTTCCTTCCTGTTAGATGGGTCCGGGAAGGACTGTTTCGATTCACTTTCGAGCTGCACAGGTCATCCCCTTGCTGGCGTTACAAGTATATCATGTACTAAGCGTTATGCTCAGCTTGAAGAAGAAAGAGCTTTTTAATATTAAAGAAGCGCACAACCATTCATTCTCTCATGCTGTATGTCCACCATTTTCTTTGGTTTACCACAACTTTTGGTCAATGATGTTCAGACAGCGAACTGGGGATGGTATAACAGTCAATCATGCTCGCTACAGCCAAAGCTGACATGGATATAGGGCGCAGTTTGCGCGCAGGGACTCAGTGTACTACACAAGGAGCATGGTCAAAGCCAATGACGCCTTCGTGATTACCTGCACAATTAGCTCGACGGCTGGCCCACCAACACCGTCCCCGTTGATCCACAAGTCTCTTGTTCCCAAGGACCTACTGGAATCGGTCGGCGGGCTGCTGGATGATCCGCTCTATTCGGATATAGAGTTTGTTCTCCCATCTCGGAACCCCCGTTCCCTCACTCCGCGTAGAATCTACGCGTCAAAACGGCTACTTAGCCGTGCGGACTACTTCGACTCCAGTAGGTTTCCTCAATCACTTTGCAATCGTATCTGACAGGGTTCGCAGTGTTTAATGCCGGTTTTGTGGAGGCATCCATTGATCAATTCACCTTTGAGATCACAGGAGACAAGAACTTGGACAGCGTCGACGCCACCTCTGAGTACACTGCGCTTGGCGCTCACCCGGAAGACTCGGACGAGGAAGATGAGGTCTATGACCCCGGGGAAGCCGACGGCGATCCGCCCAACTCGGACGTCGAACCGGAAGAGGTGTTTGAGATTCCACACGAGCTACTCGGATCCGGCGTTAGCGTTGAAGTCGAGGTGCTCGCGGACGGTGATGATGACGGCGAAGGACAGGACGGGAAATCACGCAACGTAAGGCAGAAACTGGCCCATCCCTCGAGCCCCCGGGCCAGCGACGCGCAGATCATCCCTCGGGGAGTAGCCTCCGTCGTGGGAAAGGAAGTTCTTGGTCCGCCGAAGTTGCGTGTGGTCGTTAAAGATGTCGCATACGCGACATACCGTGCCGTGCTCTACTACGTATGTACCTTCTCTTGTGTCCCCTGCGTCCCCTTGACCATATTTGTTTCTAGCTGTATACGGACCGTATCCGTTTCGCGCCGTTGTCCTCATCCTTCCTCTCGTCGTGTTCTTCTGGGACGAGCTGCTCGGAAACAGCGAACGATAGTCAGGGCAGCCTTGGTTCCACCCGTACAGGGGCGTCTGAAGTACCTGCTGGTGCCAGCTCGAGGAGGGAATGGATCCAGGATTGGGTACGCGGAAATCCTGGACAACCTTTACCATGCTCGGCAAAGGCCGTGTACAGACTTGCCGACAGTGAGCAAAACTCTTCTCTCGTCTCTATGCCAGGCGGTTGACGTCGTCGTGTTTTTGGCAGAGCTTGGGCTTGCGGAGCTGAAAGCCCGTGCCTTTGACGTGAGTGATCTTTTCCTGTTCGTATTACCCAATGCCTTATGCTCGCACAGCATATAACCAAGTCGCTCACGGTGGACAATGTCCCTTACGAGGTCTTCTCAACTTTCTCAGCTACATTTGAAGTTGTTCGAAAGGTAAATTATTATAATGATACAGGTTGATGTAGGTACGCGACAGCTGACAACGATGGTTAGGTTGAGGTCAAATACTTCCTCGACCACTGGACGGCGATACGAAGTTCGGATGCCATGCGCAACGTGTGGCACCAGATTCGACTCGGAAGACATCCCGGTTTTGAAGAAGGTCCGCGCATTACCTCTCTATCTCGACCTTCGAACTGACCACCCTTTAGTATGGCCTGTCATCGCGACTCATCTTGAGTTCAAGCCACAGAGCAGTGGCCCTGCGGGCAGTGACAAAGAGGACTCTAAATAGGCAGTCCTGGGGCGTGTGGGCGTCACCAACGTAGGTATCCCAGTGTTGGTTGCACGGCGGGACGATAGCGGAAATCACTTTTGCTTTGTGTTAGGCTTTTCTTGGGACTCGACGGTATGACATGTATGTGTGCCAGTGGTAGCATCGCGTCCAAGTTGGACGTTGTAGCGCGTCAGCAACGCCAGCAATGCCAAAGGCATTGTCTGATAGTATCATAGTAGTATCCAGGCTCCTAACCGACCGTCTGGCTGGTTTCACCTTATCCTGGTAGCTGTACAAGTGGTAGGAGGGATTAGCCAATCAGAGAATGTCTCGGGTCATGCCGAATGTGATTATGTCAACCATGAACTTAATTTGTGCTCAACCAGGCTCCTACCCACCTGTCTGGGCTGGTTTTGCCTGGTAGGCTGAAAATATAGGGTAACCCTGTCAGCCAATCAGAATAGAACAGGTAATGCTGAATGATTATGTCAACCATGAACTTTAATGCAGCTTCACCAGCCCAGATGGCTGGCAAAAAACACCAGCCACAACCATGAGATACCTTAGTCATCAATGGGCAAATGCAAACCAG
>Ga0137397_10002926_pt1 | contig 11890 bp, 8 predicted proteins | sample czorhiz116metaG_FD_106658 | JGI IMG/M metagenome (GOLD analysis project Ga0137397, IMG submission 106658) | Vadose zone soil microbial communities from Angelo Coast Range Reserve, California, USA - czorhiz1.16 metaG | ecosystem: Environmental > Terrestrial > Soil > Vadose zone | place: USA... | reverse complement strand
CTCCACAGCGGCTTGTCGGCCGTCTTCGCGCCGATCTTGACCTTCTCCTCCTCGGCCTGCTTGCGCTGGTCGCGGTTGATGATCAGGAAGCCCTCGAGCAGCGGCTGCGTCGGCGGCCGCTGGGGCAGCAGCTCGGGGACCTTGGCCTGGAGGAAGGCCTGGCTGAGCTTGATGGTGTCGCGCGGGAACGCGCGCGGCTTCAGCTCGACGGGCACGCCGCGGGCCGCGGTGTTGCCGGCCTCGTCGCGCGCCGTCACGCCGAGCGGCGTGCCGGCGTCGTAGTCGTAGGGCAGCGCGATGAGCGCCACGCGCGCGCCGAGATCCGGCGGGCCGTAGGCGAAGCTGGGGAACGCGCGCTTGCCGACGGTGACGTCCACGCGGCTGGCGTCGCCGGCCTTGAACGCCACCATCACGGCGCCGCCCGGCGAGACGTAGCGCGTGGCGGCCAGGATCTCCAGGCGCGGCGGCGTGAGGTCGATCGTCACCGGCTGGCTCACGAGCGCGCGGTCGTGCGGGCGCAGCGGCCGCCAGAAGTCGTCGGCGGCCCACACCTCGAGCGTGGCGCCGCCTTCCTTGAGGCCGAGCGCGGCGCTCTCCACCGTCACCGGGAGCTGCACGCGGCCGCCGGCGCCGTCGGCCTTGGCCACCGTGACGAGCCGGCCGCCCTGCACCACGCGCACTTCGGCGCGCTTGAGGTTGCCGCGCGTTGTCTCGAACGCCACCGTGAACGAGCTGTTGTGACCGAGGAAGCGCGGCGCCTGGACGCTGACCCGCGGGCCCGGCACGGACTGGCGCCAGCCCAGATAGGACACGGAGCCGACCACCACGAGGAGGAGCAGCAGCACGATGAGGAGCCCGGATCTTCCACGGGACCGCTGAGGCACGACGGCGATCATACCAGAGCGACCCGGCAGGCCTTGCGCGTTGCTTGACACCCCCAGGGCCGGCGACTAGATTGCTGCGGTGTCCACCGTCTGGCTGATTCCAGCCTTTCCCCTCGCCGGCGCCCTCGCCAACATGTTCTTCGGTCGCGTGACGGGGCACCGGGCTCACTGGATCTCGGTGCCGGCCCTGGCGGGCTCGTTCCTGGCCGCCTGCGTGGTGGCGTCGCGCGTGTTCTCCGGCGAGCCCATCACGACGACGCTCGGCCCCTGGATCGTGGCCGGCGACTTCGAGACCAGCATCACGGCCTACGTGGACAACCTCACCGGCGTCATGCTGCTGGTCGTCACCGGCGTCGGCTTCCTCATCCATCTCTACTCGGCCGGCTACATGCACGACGATCCCGGCTACGCGCGGTTCTTCGCCTACCTGAACCTGTTCATCTTCTCGATGACGATGCTGGTGCTGGCCGGCAACTTCCTCCTGCTCTTCGTGTTCTGGGAGGCGGTCGGTCTCTGCTCCTACTTGCTCATCGGCTTCTGGTACACGCGCCAGTCGGCGGCCAACGCGGGCAAGAAGGCGTTCATCGTCAACCGGATTGGCGACTTCGGCTTCCTGCTGGCGATCATGTGGCTGTGGAGCGCGCTCGGCACGCTCGACTACCGGGCGGTGTTCAAGGGGGCCGAGACGCTGTCGCCGGCCACGGCCACCGGCATCGCGCTCCTGCTGTTCCTGGGCGCGTGCGGCAAGTCGGCCCAGCTCCCGCTGCACGTCTGGCTGCCCGACGCGATGGAAGGGCCCACGCCGGTCTCCGCGCTGATCCACGCCGCCACCATGGTGACGGCGGGCGTCTACATGGTCGCGCGCAGCCACGCGCTCTTCGAGCGCTCGGGCACCGCGCTGGAGGTGGTGGCCTGGGTCGGCACCATCACCGCGGTGTTCGCGGCCACCATCGGGCTCGTGCAGACGGACATCAAGCGCGTGCTGGCGTACTCCACCATCAGCCAGCTCGGCTACATGTTCGCCGCCGTCGGCATGGGCGCCTACGTGGCCGGCGTCTTCCACCTGGTGACGCACGCGTTCTTCAAGGCGCTGCTCTTCCTCGGCGCCGGCAGCGTCATCCACGGCCTGCACGGCGAGCAGGATCTGCGGAAGATGGGCGGGCTCGCGTACAAGATGCCGGTGACCGCCACCACGATGTGGATCGGCGGCCTCGGCCTGGCCGGCTGCCCGCTGCTGGCCGGCTTCTTCTCCAAGGACGAGATCCTCGGCGCCGCGCACGGCACGGGGCACATGGGGATCTTCGCGCTGCTCCTCGGCGGCGCCTTCATGACGGCCTTCTACACCTTCCGGCTGCTCTTCCTGGCCTTCAGCGGCTCGCCGCGCATGAGCAAGGACGTGCTCCACCACGCGCACGAGTCGCCGTGGGTGATGACGGGTCCGCTGGTGGTGCTCGCCGCGCTCACGCTCGTGGCTGGCTTCGCGCTGGGGCTGCCGACCGACGGCACGCGCCTGGCGCACCTGCTGGAGTCCGTGTTCCACCCGCACGAGGGCGAGCACGCGGCGATCGTGCTGCTGCTGTCGGTCATCGTCTTCGGCGCCGGCGGCGTGCTCGCCTTCTACATGTACCGGCAGTCGCCGGTGCGGCCCGAGGCCATCGGCCAGGGCCGGACGTGGGTGCAGGCGCTGCTGCTCAACGCGTGGTACGTCGACCGGATCTACGACCGCCTGATCGTGCAGCCGATCTACGCGCTGTCGGTCGCGCTGGCGCAGGTCTTCGACCCGGGCGTCGTCGACGGCATCGTCAACGGCCTCGGGCGCGCGGTGAGCGCGTGGGGCGCCGGGCTGCGCCGTCTGCAGAGCGGCTACGTCGCCAATTATGCGTTGACGATGCTGGCCGGCGCCGTGATCGTGGTCGCGTTCTTCCTGGCCCGATGACGATCGGCCTCCTCTCGGCGGTCACGTTCGTGCCCACCCTGGGGGCCATCGTCGTGGCACTGCTGCCGCGACGGCTCGCCAACGGGCATCGCGTCGCGGGGTTGGTGATCACGCTGGTCACGTTCGCGCTGTCGCTGCCGCTGTGGTTCGGCTTCGACGGCGACAGCGCCGACATGCAGTTCGAGGAGTTCTACCGCTGGCTGCCCACCCTCGGCGTCGGGTATCACGTGGGCATCGACGGCATCAGCCTGCTGCTGGTGCTGCTGACCACGTTCCTGACGCCGCTCGCGCTGGCCTCGGCCTGGCACGCCATCGAGGACCGCACCAAGGAGTTCGTCATCACCATGCTGCTGCTGGAGACGGGGATGCTCGGCGTCTTCGTCAGCCTCGACCTCTTCCTCTTCTTCGTGTTCTGGGAGGCGATGCTGATCCCGATGTACCTGATCATCGGGGTGTGGGGCGGCGGCAACCGCATCTACGCCGCGGTGAAGTTCGTGCTCTACACGATGGTCGGCTCCGCGCTGATGCTCGTCGCCATCCTGAGCCTCTACTACCAGCACGGCGCCGCCACCGGCGCCTACACGTTCGACCTCCTCACGCTGGCCCGCTGGGTGATGCCGCCGGGCAGCGCCCAGAATCTGATGTTCCTGGCCTTCGCGCTGGCCTTCGCCATCAAGGTGCCGCTGTTCCCCTTCCACACGTGGCTGCCCGACGCGCACGTGGAAGCTCCGACCGCGGGCTCGGTCATCCTGGCCGGCGTCCTGCTGAAGATGGGCACCTACGGCTTCCTGCGCTTCTGCCTGCCGCTGTTCCCCGACGCCAGCGTGGAGTTCGCGCCGCTCGTCTTCACGCTGGCCGTGATCGGCATCGTGTACGGCGCGTGGGTCTCGACCGTGCAGCCCGATCTCAAGAAGCTCGTCGCCTACTCCAGCGTGAGCCACCTGGGCTTCGTGATGCTCGGGCTCTTCACGCTCACGCAGCAGGGCGTGGTGGGCGGCGTCATCCAGATGATCAACCACGGGCTCTCGACGGGCGCGCTCTTCCTCATGGTCGGCATGATCTACGAGCGCCGCCACACGCGGCTCATCGCGGAGTTCGGCGGGCTCTGGAAGGTGATCCCGGCCTTCTCCGCGCTCTTCCTGGTGGTGACGCTCTCGTCGGTGGGGCTGCCCGGGCTCAACGGCTTCGTGGGCGAGTTCCTGGTCCTGGTCGGCGCCTTCCAGGTGAGCTTCACGCTGGCCGCGCTGGCCGCGACCGGCGTGATCTTTGCGGCCGTCTATCTCCTCTGGATGTACCAGCGCGTGATCTTCGGCGAGGTCACCCACGAGGAGAACCTGCGCCTCAAGGATCTCTCACCGCGCGAGTGGGCGCTGCTGGTGCCGGTGCTCGTGTTCATCGTGTGGATCGGCGTCGCGCCCACCGTCTTCACCGGCAAGACCGAGGCCACCATCTCCGCCCTGCTCGCCCAGGTCGAGAGCAAGGCCAGCGTGGCGTTGCTGCGATGAAGCCCCGCGCGCCTCGAGCAGGCCACCTGCGGTTCAAGCCGGCCGCGCGGAGCCCGCTACCATGAACCCGCCTCCGGTGGTTGCGCTCGGTGCCCTGCTGCCGGTCCTCATCGTGCTGGCGGCCGGCGCCGTCGTGCTGCTGCTCGACGTCCTGCCGCCGCGCCAGAGCAAGACGCACCTCGGCGGCGTGGCGCTGGCCGGCATCGTCGGCGCGCTGCTGGCGGTGGTGGCGCGCTGGGGCACGGAGACGCGCGCGTTCCGCGACATGGTGTTGCTCGACAACTACGCGCTCTACTTCGACCTGATCATCTGCTACGCGGCCGCCCTCATCGTGATGCTCTCGATGGACTACCTGGGCCGCACCGGCAGCGAGTCGGGGGAGTACTACAGCCTCGTGCTGTTCGCGACCGCCGGCATGATGCTGATGGCCTCGGCGGGCGACCTCATCGTGGTGTTCCTCTCGCTCGAGCTCATGTCGCTCTCGCTCTACGTGCTGGCCGGCCTCTTCAAGACCCGGCTCACGTCCGGTGAGGCGTCGCTCAAGTACTTCCTGCTGGGCGCCTTCGCGTCGTCGTTCCTGCTCTACGGGATCGCGCTGATCTACGGCGCCACCGGCTCCACCAACCTCGACCGCATCGCGGCCGCCGCCGCCACCCGCAACGCCGAGCCCATGGTGCTGATCGGCCTCGGCATGCTGCTGGTGGGCTTCGGCTTCAAGATTTCCTCGGTGCCGTTCCACATGTGGGCGCCCGACGTCTACGAGGGCGCGCCGACCACGATCACGGCGTTCATCGCCACCGGCTCCAAGGCCGCCGCGTTCGCCGCGATGATCCGCGTGCTGGTGGTGGCGCTGCGCGGCGCCCAGCCCGACTGGAGCGCGCTCCTGTGGGCGCTGGCTGCGCTCACGATGACCGTCGGCAACGTGGTGGCGCTGGCCCAGTCGAACCTCAAGCGCATGCTCGCCTACTCGTCGATCGCCCACGTCGGCTACATGCTGATGGGCCTGGTGGCCGGCGGCCCGCAGGGCGCGGGCGCCATCCTCTTCTATCTGCTCGCCTACACGTTCACGACGGTCGGTGCCTTCGGCGCCATCGGGCTGTGCGCGCGGGCGGGGGAGGACGCCGTGGAGGTCGGCGACTACGCGGGGCTGGCGCGGCGCCATCCGCTGCTGGCCGCCACGCTCGCCGTGTTCCTGCTCTCGCTGGTCGGCATCCCGCCGCTGGCGGGCTTCGTCTCCAAGTTCTACCTGTTCGGCTCGGCCGTGCGCGCCGGCTACGTGTGGCTGACGGTGATCGCCGTGCTCAACTCCGCGGTGGCCGCCTACTACTACCTGCGCGTGATCGTCTACATGTACATGCGCGAGCCCGACGGCGAGCCGGTATCCGTCGCGCCCTCCCTGGCCGGTGGCCTGGCGCTGACGCTGGCGGTCATCGGCATCGTCGTCCTCGGCCTCATGCCGGCGCCGTTCGCCGACCTCGCGCAAGCCGCCGTCGCGCCGCTGCTGCGGTAGCGGCGTCCGCCGCGCGGGCGTCCACTTCCTGCGCTGATGGCGATCCGGTTGCCGCAGCGCGGCTGGCTCTTTGATCTCGACGGCACCGTCTATCTCGGTGAGGCGCTGATCCCGGGCGCCGCGCAGACCATCGCCGCGTTGCGCGCCGACGGCCGCCGCGTGGCGTTCCTGTCCAACAAGCCGCTCTACACGCGCGGGGACTACGCGGACAAGCTCACGCGCCTCGGCGTGCCGACGCGCGAGGACGAGGTGGTGAACTCGTCCATCGTGCTTGCGCGGCATCTGCAGCGCCTGGATCCGGGGGCGCCGGTGTTCGTGATCGGCGAGCTACCGCTGATCGGCGAGCTGCGCGCGCACGGCTTCGAGGTGCGCTCCGACGCGGACGTGCGCTGGGTGGTGATCGCCTTCGACCGCACGTTCGACTACGCCAAGCTGAACACCGCGCTGCAGGCGGTGCGGCGCCACGATGCCCGGCTCATCGCCACCAACCCCGACCGCACGTGCCCGACGGCGGAGGGCGAGATCCCCGACTGCGCGGGCATGATGGCGGCGGTGGAGGCGGTAACGGGCAAGACGGTGGAGGTCGTGGTCGGCAAGCCGTCGCCGATCATCCTCGAGGTCGCGCTGGCCACGCTCGGCCTCCGCGCGGCCGACTGCGTGATCGTCGGCGATAGAATCGAGACCGACATCGTCATGGGCAAGCGCCTGGGGCTGACCACCGTGCTGGTGCTGAGCGGCATCACGCGCCCCGGCGATCCGCGCATCGCCGAGCTGCGGCCGCACCTGGTCGTCGAGTCGATCGCGGCGCTCGTCGACTGAGAGGAGGCCGGCATGGCATTCCGGATTCGTGACGCCACGCTCGACCCCGCCACGCCCGCGCGCTATGCCACCGAGGCGGTGCGCTCACTGCCCAACAGCCGCCAGGTGGTCATCCGCGACGTGGCCCACGACTACTTCGACAACTGCCTGCGCGATCTCGTCGCCGAGTTCATCGCGCGGGGCTCGGCGCGCGAGCTCGACACCCGCTGCGTGGACACGCTGCGCCGCCCGCCGTTCGTCACGCGCTGATCGGCCTCGGGATTGCCCCTTGGCAACCTCGCACCCCGATACTATGGTGAGGACATGAAGACACTGACGCCCGACTGGACCCAGGAGATGCAGCGGCGCGGTGAGGGAATGATCTCGCTGCGCCGGGACTTCCATCGCCACCCCGAGCTGTCGTTCGAGGAGAACCGGACCGCCGGGATCATCGCCGACCGGCTGCACGCGGCCAAGCTGGACGTGCGCAGCGGCGTGGGCCGCACCGGCGTGGTGGGCGTGCTGCGCGGCGAGCGGCCGGGCCGCACGATCGCCTGGCGCGCCGACATCGACGCGCTGCCGCTCGTCGAGTCGCTGGACGCGCCGTTTGTCTCCGGCACGCGCGGGGTGATGCACGCCTGCGGGCACGACGGCCATACGGCCATCGCCATCACGCTGGCCGAGATCCTCGCGGCGCGTCGCGCGCAGATGGCGGGCACCGCCGTCTTCATCTTCCAGCCTGCCGAGGAGGTCTTCGGCGGTGCCGAGCCGATGATCGCGGCCGGCGTGCTCGACAATCCGCGCGTGGAGGAGATCTACGGCCTCCACCTCACCACGCAGACGGCCGCCGGGCAGGTGGACATCCGCCCGGGCCCCTCGATGGCGTCGGCCGACTTCTTCGACGTCGAGGTGAAGGGGCAGGGCGGCCACGGCGCCTACCCGCACCTCTCCATGGACCCGATCACGGCGGCGGCCAATATCCTGCTCGGCATGCAGAACCTGGTCTCGCGCGAGATCTCGGCGCACGCGCCGGCCGTGCTCACCGTCGGCCAGTTCGTCGGCGGCACCAAGCACAACATCATCCCGGCCAGCGCCGTGCTGCGCGGCTCGCTGCGGACGTTCGACGAGACGGTGCGCGCGCAGATCAAGGGACGCTTGAAGGACTACGCGGCGCACATGGCGCGCGCCTACCGCACCGAGGCGTCGCTGTCGTTCATGGCCGACGGCTGCCCGGTGGTGATCAATACCGACAAGGAAACGGCGTTCGTCAACGGCGTGGCCACCGGTGAGCTCGGCGCCGCCGCGCTCGCCTCGAATCCGCCGGTGATGGCCAGCGACGACATGAGCCTGTTCCTGCGCGCGCGGCCGGGCTGCTACTTCCGCGTGGGGATCTCGCCCACCGACGGGCGCCCGCATCCGCACCACGCGCCGGAGTTCGAGATGAACGAGGACGGGCTGCCGGTCGGCCTGCGGCTGGGCCTCGCCGTCATGCTCAACGCGCTTGGGGCCTGAGATCGCCGGACGGCCGTGGCCGCTGGCCGACGGCGACTACGACGTCGTCGTCGTCGGCGGGGGCATGGCGGGCGCCGGCGCCGCGCGTGACCTCGCGCTGCGGGGGCTGTCGGTGGCGCTGGTCGACAAGGGCGACTTCGCCTCGGCCACCACCGCGCGCTCCTCGAAGCTGATCCACGGCGGCCTGCGCTACCTCGAGCTGTTCGACGTGGGCCTGGTGCGCGAATCCCTGACCGAGCGCGAGCGGCTCGGGCGGCTGGCGCCGCACCTCGTGCGGCCGTTGCCGTTCCTGGTGCCGATCTACCGCGACTCCTCCCGCAGCCTCATCAAGGTGCGCCTCGGGCTCAAGCTCTACGACTGGCTCACGCCGGGGCGCGACCGCGAGCGTTACCGCGTGCTGCCGGCGGTGGACGCGCTCAGCCTGGAGCCGGCCATCCGCCCCGACGAGCTGCGCGGCGCCGGCTACTACTTCGACGACCTGCTGCTCTATCCCGAGCGCCTGTGCCTGGAGAACGTGCTGTCGGCGTGCCGCCACGGCGCGCGCGCGTTCAACTACGCCCAGGTGGAAGAGGTCCGGCGCGACGCCGGCGGCGCCATCGCCGGCGTCAGCGTGCGCGATCTGCTCACGGGCGGCGTGGCCACGCTGCGCGCGCGCGTGGTCGTGAACGCGACTGGGCCGTGGGTGGACGACTTTCGAGCGCTGGCCGGCGTGCGCGACCGCGGCACGCACATCCTGCGGCGCACCAAGGGCATCCATTGCCTGCTGCCGCGCATGACCGACCGCGCCATCTATCACTCCACCAGCGACGACCGCATGATCTTCGTGATCCCGTGGCGCGACTTCTCGCTGGTGGGCACCACCGACACGGACTTCGACGGCGACCTCGACCGCGTGCACGCCACGCGCGACGAGGTGACCTACCTGCTCGGGGAAGTCCGCAAGGTCGTGCCCGACCCGCGGGTCGCCGTGGACGAGGTCGTCTACACCTACGCCGGCGTGCGGCCGCTCTCGTTCGAGGAGGGCCAGCGCGCCTCCGACGTCTCGCGCGCGCACAAGATCGTCGAGGAAGCCGGCGGGCGGCTGCTCTCCATCACCGGCACCAAGCTCACGTGCTTCCGCAGCCTGGCCGAGGAGCTGGGCGATCGCGTCAGCCGCGCCCTGGGGCGCCCGGCGCCGGGCCGGACCGCGCAGCTCACGCTCGACGGCGTCGACGAGGAGGCGGGGCGGCTCGAGGCGCACACGTGGCTCGACGTCTCGGGCGATGTCGCGGCCAGCGGGCTCGCGCGCGAGACGCTGGAGACGCTGGTGACGCTGCACGGCCGGAACTACCGCCGCGTCGTCGAGCTGGCCGGCAAGCTGCCGGGCGGCGGCGATCGCCTGTGCGCGTCCAATCCCGACATCGTGGCGCAGCTCCACCACGCCGTGCAGGAGGAGCTGACGGTGTCGCTTCAGGACTTCCTGCTCCGCCGCACCGGCATCGGCACGAGCCGCTGCCAGGGCCGCGACTGCGCCGAGGCCATCGCGCGGCGCATGGCGCCGCTGACCGGCTGGAGCGCGCGCCGGCTGGAGGCCGAGCTGGAGGCGTACCAGGCGCACGTGGCGCGCTCCCAGCGCTTCCGCACGTGAGCGCGCGGGCGCTGGCCGCGCTCGCGCTCGCCATCGCCGCGCTCGCCGCGCCCGCCGCCGCCGAAGAGGTCATGACGATCCCGACGCGTCCCGGCGTGACGCAGTCGTTCCTCCTGCTGCGCCGGAGCGAGACGCCGGCGGCCACGGTGATCCTCTTCGCGGGCGGCAACGGCGCGCTCGGCCTGGGCCCCGACGGCCGGTTGAGCGGCCTCGGCGGCAACTTCCTCGTGCGCAACCGCGGGCGCTTCGCCGAGCACAACCTCATGGTGGCGGTGCCGGACGCGCCGTCCGATCACGCCGGCGGGCTCAGCCGCTTCCGGGCCAGCCGCGAGCACGCCGCGGACATCCGCGCGCTCATCGCCGCGCTGCGCGCGACGGCGCCGGCGCCGGTCTGGCTCGTCGGCACCAGCATGGGCACCGTGTCGGCCGCCAGCGCGGGGGCCCGCCTGCGCGACGGCGGCCCCGACGGGATCGTGCTCACCTCCACGATCACGCGCTGGAGCCGCAATCAAGGCGAGTCGGTCGGCGACGTGAAGCTCAAGGACATCCAGGTTCCCACCCTCGTCGTGCACCACCGCGAGGACGCCTGCCCCTTCACGCCGTTCGCCGACATTCCGAGCGTCCTGCGCGATCTCTCGCGGGCGCCGCGGCGCGCGCTGATCACGTTCGATGGCGGGGAGCCACCGCAGTCGGCGCCCTGCGAGGCCCGGGCCGCGCACGGCTATCTCGGCCTCGACGAGCACGTCGTGAAAGCGATCGCGGAGTGGATCGTGACGGCGCGCCGGCCGTAACCGGAGCGTCGCGAGGCGTGTGCTATAGTCCCGCTCGAATCGGCACGGGACGCATCATCTGACACCGGGAGGACACCAATGAAGGTGTTCATGTCGCTCTGCGCCGCGCTCGTGCTCGCCTGGCCCGGCGCCGCGCTCGCCAAGACCGAGATCCACTTCTGGCACGCCATGACGGGTGCGCTCGGCGACGCGCTGGAGACGCAGGTCAAGCAGTTCAACGAGAGCCAGGGCGACTACGAGGTGAAGCCGCTGCGCAAGGGCTCCTACGCGGAGACGCTGACGGCGGCCATCGCGGCCTACCGCCAGAAGAACCCGCCGCACCTCGTGCAGGTGTTCGAGGTCGGCACCCAGACCATGATGCTGTCGGGCGCCGTCTACCCGGTGTACGAGCTGATGCAGCAGAACGAGATCAAGGTCGACTGGAACGACTTCATCAAGCCGGTGGTGGGCTACTACACGAAAGACGGCAAGCTCTACTCGATGCCGTACAACTCGTCGACGCCGATCTTCTACTACAACAAGGACGCCTTCAAGAAGGCCGGCCTCGATCCCGAGAAGCCGCCCAAGACCTGGCAGGACGTGGAGGCGTACGCGAAGAAGATCATCGCCGCCGGCGGGGCCAAGTGCGGCTTCTCCACCGGCTGGCCGTCGTGGACGATGGTGGAGAACATGCACGCCACCCACGACCAGCCCTTCGCCACCAAGCACAACGGCTTCGACGCGGTCGAGGGCGTGGAGCTCGTCATCAACAAGGAGTTCGGCCAGAAGCACATCGCTGCGCTGAACGCCTGGCAGAAGGACAACATCTACTCGTACGGCGGACGGGCCGGCACCGCCGACCCGAAGTTCGTCAACGGCGACTGCGCCATGTACATCCAGTCCTCGGCGCTCATCTCCGGCTTCGCCAAGAGCCTCAAGTTCGACTGGGGCACGGGCGAGCTGCCGCACTGGGGCGCGCCGTACAAGAAGGCGACGTCGATCATCGGCGGCGCCACGCTCTGGGTCCTGAAGGGCAAGCCGCAGGCCGAGTATCGCGGCGTGGCCCGCTTCCTCGACTACCTCGCCCGGCCGGAGCAGCAGATGTGGTGGCACGTCAACACGGGCTACCTCGCCATCTCCAACACCGCCGTGCGCAACCTCGAGCAGGGCTACCACTTCGTGAAGAACCCCATGCAGTACACGGCGTTCGCCCAGCTCACGGGCCTGCCGCCCACGCTGCCCGCGGCCATGCCGGCGCCGCCAGGCATGAAGGACAAGAAGGCCGCGCCGCCCAAGCCGGAGCGGGTCGCCACACCGAATAGCTCGGGCCTCCGGCTCGGCAACTTCG
>Ga0137397_10002924_pt1 | contig 11892 bp, 7 predicted proteins | sample czorhiz116metaG_FD_106658 | JGI IMG/M metagenome (GOLD analysis project Ga0137397, IMG submission 106658) | Vadose zone soil microbial communities from Angelo Coast Range Reserve, California, USA - czorhiz1.16 metaG | ecosystem: Environmental > Terrestrial > Soil > Vadose zone | place: USA... | reverse complement strand
TCCATCCCTGCGCCGTCTGCACCGCGGCGACCTCCCAGACGGCCTCGTAGTCGCCGTTGAACCGCGTGTCGTCCAGCATCAGGAAATCGTTCTGGACGCCCGACGCGTTCACCTCGAAGACGTACGCGTTCTGATGATCGTGTGACGTATCGAAGCCGATCGTGACCCTGTCGCTCGGCGGCGCACTCCCCCGGCGCCCGAGACCGTCGCGAAGCTCACCGACGTCGTGCATCAGCATTTCCACCGCGACGTACAGGTATCGATCGTCATAGGCGACTCGAACCTTCGTCGTCTCGGTGGGCGGCATCATGTTGTCGGGTTCTTCCTGGACGAAATCGGCGATGGCGCCGGCGCGCATCCAGGCTTCCTCGTCGACGCGTCCGTCGATCCGGATCGGGGAGGCGCCGAGTCGAAGCGCGTGCAGTTCCTTGCCGGTCTTCTCCTGCGCTGCGGGCTCCCTGGACGCGGAGATCGTGGTCGTGGCCTGCGCGAACGCCGGACAGGCTCCGCCCGCGATGAGGATCCATGCCAGGGTGGCGGCAATCCAGGCCGACACGCGCATCAGGCGTTGTTCGTCTTAGACGCCGGTCGTCGGGAAATGGCCTAGAGAGACGAGAGGCGCGAACGAATCTGGGCCATGTGGTGCTTGAGATGGTCCAGGTAGTCGATGACGAGAAATTCGAGCGTGATGGGTTGGGAGTCGCCGATCACGCACGACGCCGCGTACTTCGCGGACGGAATGCGATCCATCACGTCCGCGAGGTGCAGGTTGAGGTGGGCCCAGAGCGTCACGAGGTGGGGCCAGTCGGCATCCTGATAGCCCTGCGACGCAACCCAGTGGTTCTGTTCGTAACCGGGCAGCGTGAGCGTGCCGGTTTCCTGCGCGCGCACGAAGCGTTGATGGTTGTTGGCCGCCGAGTCGATGAGGTGGCCGAGCACCTCCTTCGGCGACCACGTGTTCGCAGCGGGACGACGAGCCGCGGCGCGGGCGTCGGCGGCCACCAGCTCCTTCGAGAAGCTGTTGGCCACCTGGCGAAGTTCCGCTGCGGTCTCCTGTACCGTCATCGTTCGTAGGGCGGGGCTTTACGCCCCGCCGATCAGGGTGCCAGCGAGGTCACATAGGCGGCCAACGCCATCATGTCGTCGTCGCTCAGCCTCTCGACGACCTCTTTCATCAGCGGGCTCCAGACGCCGTGCCGCGCGCCCGTCTGCATGTCGTACATCTGCCGCGCGAGATAGCTGGCCTGGCGTCCGGCGATGGCCGGCACCGGATCGAGGCCACGCAGTCCCGGTCCATGACAGACATCGCAGCGGACGGTCTTTCCGTTGCCGCCGGTCGTCGCGAGCATCTCGCCCTTCTTCAGCGTCCCCGGCGGCACGTAGGCGGTGAACGCCGACCGGGGGTTGCGCATGTTCTGCGCGTCGTCCGGGTCGTTCGGCATCTCGACGAGGCGGTTGCCGAGCGGCACCTTCTCCGCGCCCGCGGCGGGCAGGAAGAGGTTGTTGGCGTTGGGCGCGAACTTCGGCAGCTCGGTCGCCTCGACCACCTTGTTCTTCGGGATGTACTTGACCGCCGCGAAGTACTCGGCCGCCTGCTTCGTCTCCTCCGGCGTGAGCGCCGCCGCCATCACCGGCATCTCCCACGCGTTCGCCTTGTTCCTGTCCGAAGTGTGGCGCAGGCCGTTCTTGAAGTCGGCCATCTGGTTCATGAAGTAGATCACCGACGTGCCCGAGACCGGCGCGTTCTCCGGCTTGCCGGTGCCGTTCGGGAAATGACATAGCGCGCAGGCGCGGATGCCTCGCTCCTTCGCCCCGTGCGCCACGATCTCGGGCATCTTCGGATGGTCGCCCGGGTACCAGTCGACCGGGCCGTAGTCGTTCGCAGTCTCGGTGACGGTCCATTCACCCGAGCCTCCCGGCAACGTCCGCTTGCGCCCGTCGTCTGGAGGCGTGCCGCCGCGCGCGCAATCAACGGGACGCGCAGCCGTGCACTTGGTCGAATAGTCCGAGCTGGCCGGCGGCGGATCGATGTAGCCGTACGCCCAGAGCGGCATCCCCGCCGCGCGAAGCAGCACGGCCCCCGCCGTTACGATCACGACACCAACCGCCACAATGCCGATGAGTCTTTTCATCGCTTTCCCCGCCATACCATAGCATTGTTGGCCTTGCGCGCTCGTTTCTTCATCGTCTGCTACCTGCTGTCCGGCGCCGCGGCGCTGCTCTACGAGGTGGCGTGGCTGCGGCTGCTGACGCTGTCGATGGGGCACACGACGGCGGCGGCCGGCGCGGTGCTCGCGGCGTTCATGGGCGGCCTGGCGGCGGGCGCGTGGGCGAGCGGACGATTCGCGCAGCGGATGTCGCCGCGACGAGCGCTTCGCGTATACGCGGCGCTCGAGGGGTCGATCGCGCTCTGCGCGCTCGCGATGCCGTACGCGCTCGGCGCGATGCGGCCGCTGCTCGCGTGGGCGTATGCGAACGGGAACGGCGACGGCCTGTTCGACCTCGTGCGGCTGGGCACGTCGATCGTGATCGTGGCGCTGCCGGCTGCGGCGATGGGTGCGAGCTATCCCGTAGGGGTGGTCGCGGGGCGGGAGTCAGGATCCGGGATCCGGGATCCGGCGGGTTCACGGAACGCTGGCGAGTTGTACGCGGCAAACACCTTCGGCGCCGCGCTCGGCGCTGCGCTCACCGGTTTCGTCCTGCTGCCTGCTCTCGGGTTGTTCGGAACAACCCTGGTGGGGGTCGGCCTGAATGCCGTCGCGGCAGCGGGAGCACTGTTCCTCAGCGGCGCGGACCTCCTCAGCGGCGCGGACCTTTCAGGTCCGCGATCAACGTCGCGACGACCTCCAATCGCGGACTCGAAGGATCCGCGCCGCGGCGGCGGTGGCACGATTCGACTGCCCGCGATGATTCTGGCAGTGTCGGGCTTCGTCGCGCTCGTCTACGAGGTGATCTGGACGCGCGTCCTCGCGATGACGCTGGGACCGACGACCTACGCGTTCAGCGCGATGCTCGTCGCCTTCATCACGGGGCTGGCGATTGGATCCGCGATCGCCGCCACGGTGGCGCACCGCGCGCGAAGACCGGGCGTGGGGCTCGGCATCGCGATGATCGCGGCGGCGGCGGCGGCGCTGCTGGCCTCGGCGCGCGTCGACCAGCTCCCGCTCACGGTTGCGGCCGCCGCCGGACAAGCCGACGCAAGCTTCACCTCCGTCTTCGCGCTCCAGATGGTGCTGGCCATCGCGATGCAGCTGCCGATGACGATCGCGCTCGGCGCCACGTTTCCGCTGGCGATCGCGATGACGGGCGCCACAGGCGACGCGGAAGCGCGGGCGGCGTCGGTCGTCTACGGCGCCAACACCGCCGGGGCCATCGCCGGCGCGCTCGCCGGGAGCTTCATCCTGATTCCACGCGCGGGCCTGCAGACGTCGCTGCAGCTCGCGTCGATCGTCGCGGTCGTCACGGGCGCGTCCGTCGCGTGGCGCGCCGCCGCGAGTCTGCCGGGTCCAAAAGGACTGGCGGGTCCGAAAGGACCCGCCCTACCTTATCGTGTTGCGTTCGTCATTGGTGCCGCGGGCGTCCTCGGTCTCGCTCTGTTCTCCCCCTCCTGGAATCACGCGCGCCTGGCGAACGGCGGGTATCGGCTCGCGCCGGCGCTTGCCGCCGGCGACCTCGAAACCGCGCTCGAAGCCGGTGACCTTTCGTATTACCGGGAGGGCGCGACCGGAACCGTCTCCGTTCGCCGGTTGATTGGCGTCACCTCGCTCGCCATCGACGGCAAGGTGGATGCGTCCAACGGCGCCGACATGCTGACGCAGAAGCTGCTCGGCCACCTGCCGCTGCTGCTGCACGAGAACCCGCACTCCGTCTACATCATCGGCCTCGGCAGCGGCGTCACGCTCGGGGCCGCGCTGAAGCATCCAATCGAGCGCGCCGTCGTATCGGAAATCTCACCCGAGGTCGTCGACGCCTCGCGCGCGTTCGTCGAGGAGAACCACGACGCGCTCCACGATCCGCGCACGCGCCTGATCGTCGGCGACGGCCGTTCCCACCTGCTGCTCTCCGACGAGCAGTACGACGTGATCATCTCCGAGCCGTCGAACCCCTGGATGGCAGGCGTGTCGACGCTGTTCACGCGCGAGTTCTTTGCCGCCGCGCGCGGCCGCCTGCGCCCGGGCGGCATCCTCTGCCAGTGGGCCCACACCTACAACATCAGCGACGCCGACCTGCGCTCGATCGTCGCCACGTTTCTCTCGGCCTTTCCCGGCGGCAGCGCCTGGCTCGTGGGCGAATCGGATCTCCTGTTGATCGGATCGGCGGAGCCGGCGCGGGCTCTGGACGAAGGGATCATGTCCGCGTGGACACGTCCGGGGGTGGCGGCGGACCTCGCCGACGTGAAGGTTCGCGATCCCTTCAGCGTGCTGACGCTGTTCGTCGCGCGCGGCCCCGACCTGCAGAAGTACGCCGCGGGCGCGCTCGTCCAGTCGGACGACAGGCTCGCCCTGGAATACTCCGCGCCGCGCGCCATCTACGGCCGGTATCAGACCAACAACGTGGGTCGCCTGCGCGCGGTCGCGGCCGGGGCGCAGGCGCCGCCGGCGGTCGCCGCGCTGCGCTCGTCCGCAACCGCGACCGACTGGCGCAATCGCGCGGCGATGCAGATGAAGGCCGATTCGGCCGCGCTCGCCTACCAGGACTCCCTCGAGGCGCTGAGGATCGCGCCCGACGAGGGAGATGCGCTCGCCGGCCTGGTCGCCGCCGCCGCGGCGAGCGGGCGTCTCGATGCCGCGGAGACCTACCTGCGTGGCCGCATCGCACAGGCGGATGCGCCGAACGTCGAGGTGGAGCTGTCCCGCGTGCTGGCGGCGCGCGGCGACGCGAAAGGCGCGGTCACCGCCGCGCAACGGGCCGCCGCGCTCGATCCCTCCAACGACCGCGCGCTCGGGCAGCTGGTGTCGGCGCTCGCGGACGACCGCAACGACGCGGCGCTCGAGCAACTGACGACGCTGCTCGTGCGGACCGGGGCGACGCGTCCGGTCACCCTCTATGCACAGATGCGGCTGGCGCACCTGCGAGGTGAATTCGCCAAGGCGGCCGCCGTCGGGGAGCGCCTGACGTCGAGCGGCGCGGATCCCGAGAACGCCGCGCGCGACTTCAACCTGCTCGGGATCGCCTACGACTCGCTTGGCGACCACGACCGGGCGCGACGCGCGTTCGACGCCTCGCTGCGCATCGCCCCGCGCGCGCCAGCCGTGCTGATGAACCTGGGATTGACGGAGCTGCGCGCCGGCCGTCCAGACGCGGCCGAGGAGCGGTTCTCCGAGGCCTTGTTTCTGTACCCGACGCTCGCGCCCGCACTCGATGCGCTCGCGCAGGCGCTGCAGGCGCAGGGCAACACGAAGCGCGCGGCAGCCCTGCGGGCTCGTCGATAATCGGTGCAGCCGACTAACGCGCCCAGTCCCGCTCGAGCAGGTTCGCGTAGCATTCGTACTCGAGCAGCTCCATGTTGGCGTCCTTCCGCCGATAGAGCGGCATGCTCATCTTCCACGGCCGCGTGAACACCTTCGGATCCTCGATCGTCACCTCGTAGTTCATGTGATCGGGACCGAGCGGCGTGTATCGCTCGACGAGGTGCAGCGCGTCGCTGTGATGGTTGCCGGCGTGGTCGAACCAGGTGTCCTCGTTGAAGTGGATCACGTCCACGACGAGCGTGTTCCCGTCCCAGTGGCCGCGTGAATCGCCCATCCACCAGTCGATGTGCCCTGGCGGGTGCGGCTTGTCCAGGAAGATGTAGCGGATCGCGTGGTTGAACTCGTAGAGGATGTTGACCTGGTTCCTCGTCTGGAGGATCTGAAACGGATACGGCATGTAGGTGATGCGCGGGACGCCCGGCAGGTAGCACTTCGCTTCCGGATCCGCGGTCGCGCGGTTCGCGTAGTTCTGCTGCTTCTTCGCGAGCGCGTCCGCCCTGTACGGGATCTCGTTCCCCTCGACGACGCCCTTGCCGGCGGGAACGCCGAGCGACGCGCCGTGATCCTGGATGTCCCATGCGGCGGTGTTCGCCACCTGCCAGAAGCCGGAGATGTCAGGCTGGCCATCGGCTGTCTTCAGCGGCGTGTACGGTGGACGGACCGCTTGCGCCTGCAGCGTGACGAACGCGCTCGCGCACACGACGGCGGCGGCGACCGCTCCAGCGATCCGTTGAATCCAGCGGTGTGTCACGCGCGTCCTCCTGGGGACAAGAGCACAAAGATTTGCAGCCACAAAGAGCACAAAGGCCACAAAGTTAAAGAGCACGAAGCAGAAGGTCGCCGGGCCGCCGTAGGCGGCCACGCGCGAAGGTGCGTCAACGGGAACAAGCCGCAGGGAGAGATTGGTGCGGTTTGTTTCCGTTGACGTACCTTCGCGCGTCGTCGGCCTGCTTCGCAGGCCGACCGGCGACCTGCTTTGTGTCCTTGATTCTTAGTGCCCTCTGTGTCCTTCGTGGCTCCAATTCTTCGTGCCCTTATCCTGCGGACGCGTAGCTTGAAATAGAATCGGCGGAATGTCCACATTCAAGATCGCCGTTATAGAGGGCGATGGCATCGGCCACGAAGTCATCCCCGAAGGGTTGCGGGTCCTCGAAGCGGCCGGGAAGAAATTCGGCCTCTCGTACGAGATGACCCATTTCGACTGGAGCTGCGAGGTGTACGCGAAGACCGGCCGCATGATGCCGGAGGACGGCCTCGAGCAGCTCAAGAAGTTCGACGCGGTGTTTCTCGGGGCGGTCGGCTATCCCGGCGTCCCAGACCATGTCTCGCTGTGGGGGCTGCTGATTCCCATCCGCCGCGGCTTCGATCAGTACGTGAACCTGCGGCCGGTGAAGCTGTTCAAGGGCGTCTCGACGCCGCTCGCCAACCGTACGCCCGCGGAAATCGACTTCGTCGTCATCCGCGAGAACACGGAAGGCGAGTACTCGTCGATCGGGGGGCGTATCTTTGCCGGCACCGAGAACGAGTTCGCGACGCAGGAGGCGATCTTCACGCGGCGCGGCGTCGATCGCGTGATGCGCTACGCGTTCGACCTCGCGCGGAAACGCCGCAAGCACGTGACGTCGGCGACCAAGTCGAACGGCATCATCCACACGATGCCGTTCTGGGACGAGCGCTTCGCCGCGGTCAAGAAGGACTACCCGGAGGTCAAGACCGACCAGTTCCACATCGACATCCTGACCGCGCACTTCGTCCGCCATCCCGACTGGTTCGACGTGGTCGTCGGCAGCAACCTGTTCGGCGACATCCTCTCGGACCTCGGCCCGGCGGTGGCCGGCGGCATCGGCATCGCGCCCTCCGCGAACCTGAACCCCGAGCGGAAGTTCCCGTCGATGTTCGAGCCGGTTCACGGATCTGCACCCGACATCGCGGGCCGCAACATCGCCAACCCGATCGGCACCATCTGGTCGGCGGCGCTGATGCTCGATCACTTCGGGTCGCCGCAGGCCGCGCGCGCCGTCGAAAACGCCATCGAGCTGGTGTGCGAGAAAGGTCCGCACACGCCCGATTTCGGCGGCAAGGCGTCGACCCAGGACATGGGCAAGGCGATCGCCGCTGCGATTGGGAGTTGACCCCAATCCACCCACCGTTTAGAGTCACCGACACTAGAATCAGGGTTCTCCAGGAGGATCTATGTACAGAGTGCGCGCGGTGTTTTTTTCACAGCAGCAGGCCTGCCGGCTATTCGTCCTGCTGCTGACGCTGGGGCTGGCGGCCTCGGCTGCGGCGCAAGGCGAGCGTGGCGTCATTGGCGGCACGGTCGCAGATGCGCAGGGAGGCGTCCTGCCAGGCGTGTCCATCGCGGCGCGCAACATCAACACGGGCTTCACCCAGTCGGCGGTCACCGAGGCGGACGGGAGATACCGCTTCGGCGCGCTGCCGCTCGGCACGTATGAAATCAAGGCGGAGCTGACCGGCTTCACCACCGCGACGGTCACGAACCTCGTCCTCACCGTCAACCGCGAGCTGCAGCAGAACATCACGATGGGTCTCAGCACGCTGCAGGAATCGGTGACGGTCACCGGCCAGGCACCGGTCGTCGAGGTGACCAAGAGCGAGGTGTCGACGGTCATCACGCAGCAGCAGATCGAGATGCTGCCGGTCGCCAACCGCGCGGCGGTCACGCTGGCGCTCCTGCTGCCGGGCACGAGCCAGGACGGCACCCGCCCGCGGCGCAGCAACGCGCAGGTCGGCGCCGGCACGCTGCAGTTCACGACGACGAACCTCGCCGACGGGACGATGAACATGTCGTCCAAGGCCGGGGAGCCGCGGCAGGACTTCCCGCAGGCGGCGATCCAGGAGTTCAAGGTGTTCACGACGCAGCCGCCCGCGGAGTACGGCGGCCGCGCCGGCGGCGTGATCAACGTGATCACCAAGAGCGGCACCAACAGCTTCAGCGGCGAGGGCTACGAGTTCTTCCGCAACAAGTCGATGGGACGCCTCGACAAGTTCACGCAGGCCTTCGAGGACGCGGGCCAGGGCACGAGCCGCTACACGCGCCATCAGTTCGGCGGCGCGCTCGGCGGGCCGGTCGTGATGAACAAGGTCCATTTCTTCGCGGCCGAGGAGTACACGCAGGAGAAGTCGAGCTATCCGGTGAACACCGGCGCGCCGCAGTTCTACGGCAAGTACGAAGGCGTGTTCGATCAGAAGCTGCCGAACGAACTGTTCCTCGTGCGCGCCGACGCACAGCTGACGTCGAAGCAGAGCGGATTCGTCCGGTGGGCGTACGAGCGGCAGGAGTTCAGCTGCGAGGGGTGCGGGGGCAAGTCGGCGAACCAGGGCAACACGCTGATCCCGCGCGACGCGCTCGTCATGGGCCACACGTGGGTGCTCGGATCGAAATTCCTGAACGAGTTCCGGTTCAATTACGCCAAGCAGTGGCAGTACCAGGCGCCCGAGGGACTTTCCTATTACAAGACGTTCGACTTCTCGCCCACGCGGTTTGCCGGCACCACGCCGACCTACCAGTTCCCGAGCTTCAACTTCGGCAACGACAACTTCGCGGCGATCCACCTGATGATGCGCGAGTGGCGCGACGACTTCTCGATCTCGCAGTCGAACCACAACATCAAGTTCGGCGCCGACATCCAGAATCTGCCGCTCGAGGAGGACGTGCAGGGCAACCCGAACGGCACCTGGACGTTCTCACAGGATCAGGTCTTCGACGCGAGCAACCCGGCCCTCGTCGCGAACCTGAGAGGCGCCAACCGCTTCCAGGCGTCGTTCCCGGGGCTGGTCCGGCGCCAGGCACATCACTACTTCCAGTCCTACGCGCAGGACGAGTGGAGGGTCACGGCCGGCCTGACGCTGAACCTCGGTCTGCGCTACGACCTCGACACACGGATCTGGAACAAGGATCGAAAGAACGATCTCTCGTACTATCCACGGATCCTGCCGTACGTGAGCTTCGCGTCGCGCGGCGACAACAACAACTGGTCGCCGCGGCTCGGCATGGCGTGGGACCTGCGGAACGACGGCCGCAATGTGCTCCGCGCGGGCTACGGCCGGCTGTTCAACACGATCATGAACGGAACCCCCGGGGCCGAAACGACGACGCTGCTGCAGACGAGCATCAGCATCAACAACCCGGCGTATCCGGATCCGTATCAGGGCCGCACACCGGCGTCGTTTGCCTCCACCGCGCCACCGAACATCAGCCTCGTGTCCGATGACATGGTGAATCCGTACTCCGACATGTACAACGTCGGCTTTTCGCGCCAGCTGGGGGCGGACTTCGCGGTGAACGTGGATGGCGTCTACATCAAGTCGAACGACTTCAACGCGAGCGTGAACGTCAACACACCGCTGCAGTCATCGCCCGGCATCGCGGCAACGCCGACGGTGCGCCCGACTCCTGCGTGGGGCAACATCGCGCTGGTGCAGTCGATCGGCACGCAGGATTACCGGGCGCTGCTGGCCCGCGTCGAGAAGCGTCTGTCCAACCACTACCAGTACACGCTGTCGTACACGCTCGGGCGCGTGACCGACAATTCGTTCGGCGCCACGTCGACCGGCACGGTGACCGACGCCTACAACCCGCAGTGGGACCAGGGCTACGGCAACGCCGACCGGCGTCATGCGTTTGTCGGCAGCGGCGCCTATCAAATGCCCGGCAACGTCATCGTCGGTGTCGTCTGGACGCTGCGCACCTCGGCGCCCTTCAGTGCGCGCGCGGGCCGCGACCTCAACGGAGATGGCGCGACCACCGACTTCGTCCCCGGGACGACGAAGGGGATGGGCAACCGCGACAACGACGCCATGCTGAAGGCGGTGAATACGTATCGCGCGGCGAACGGTCTCGTTCCGATCACGGCACTGATCAACAACAGCAACGACTACAACCGCTTCGACATGCGCGCGTCCAAGGCGTTCGGCCTGCCGGGGAGAAAGCGTGTCGAGCTGATTGGCCAGGTCTTCAACCTGTTCGGCCGGACCAATCTGGGCGGCATCGGCAGCAGCTTCAACACCAACGTGCTGTCGAACACGTTCGGTCAGCTGTCCACGGCGCAGGCACGCCAACAGGGAGAGCTCGCCCTCCGATTTACCTTCTGACGCGGAGGAAGCCAGACTCGCCGGCAGGTATCAGGTAACAGGTATCAGGTATCAGGCATGGTCAAGGGATCAGGCCTGATACCTGGACCACGCCTGAAACCTGCTACCTGACACCTGATACCTTCCGATCTACTGCCTGAAGCCCCTCATTCCGATACTCCAATGTGTCGGAGTTCAGGTTCGAAAAACAGCGGATTCCCGCGACGCTGACGCTTGCCCCGGGCACGTCCGTCAGCGGATCGTTCTTTGTCGTCTCGCAGACATCCACGCATGAGGGGGCCGAGCGCATCGGCGACCTCCTGAACGCGCAGCCGGGGTTTTTCCCCTTCGAGCTGCGGGACGGCACCACCGTCCTCTACAACCGGACGCACCTGGTCGCCGTGGCGCTCGAGCCGGGCGTCAGCGAGGCGGAACGCGACCCGGGCTACGACGTCGCGACGCACCGGCACGTCGGGATGCTGCTCTCGACGGGCATGCGCGTCAAAGGGAAGGTCGCGGTCTATGCGGCGCCCGGGCGCGACCGGCTGAGCGACTACGCGCGAGCGCCGCAGGTGTTCCGCTACGTCGTCACCCAGAAAAACACGCTCATCATCAACGCAGTTCACATCGTCGAATTGACGGAAATCGCGGACTGATCATTCATGGCAACGGAAGCGCCTGTCTCGTACATCGACACCCTGCTGAAGCGCGTCGCCTCGCGCGGCGGCAACCTCGGCGTCCGCTTCGAGAGCGGCGCGCCGGTCCGCGTGACCGACGGCAACGGTTCGCCGCGCGACGTCACGAACCGCTCGCTCTCGGCGCCGGAGATCATGGCGGCGATTGCGCCGATGATTCCCGAGACCATCAAGCGGCTGCCGCAGCAGCCGTCGGTGGCGTTCAACTACGAGTGCGACGGCATCGGCGTGTTCAACGTGCAGATGCGCCGCGAAGGCCAGCAGCTGTGGGTCTCGATCGATCCGGGCGGCGCGACGCCCGTAATCCCGGTCGCCGCTGCTCCACCGCCACCGCCACCGCCGCCTCCTCCGCCGCCGCCACCGCCACCGGCCCCGGCGCCCGAACTGATCATCGAGACGACGTCAGTGAGCGCCGTCATCGAGGGCAACCACGGATACGTGGAGAGCGAGCCGCCCCCGGCGTACGCCGCGGACGAACCCGTCCTCGAGGTCGTGATGACCTCCGACGACATGTCGGACATCAGCGCCGCACCCGCTGCGGCCGTTGAGCCTGTTGCCGCTGCGGCGCCCGTCATCGCCGCGGCCGCGCCCGTCGTCGCACCGGCCGCGCCTGTCGTCGCTCCGGCCGCGCC
>Ga0137397_10002923_pt1 | contig 11892 bp, 10 predicted proteins | sample czorhiz116metaG_FD_106658 | JGI IMG/M metagenome (GOLD analysis project Ga0137397, IMG submission 106658) | Vadose zone soil microbial communities from Angelo Coast Range Reserve, California, USA - czorhiz1.16 metaG | ecosystem: Environmental > Terrestrial > Soil > Vadose zone | place: USA... | reverse complement strand
GGCAACAGCGAGCCGGTTGATCAATTCCGTGCGAAGCTCGGCCTTGACCTGGTCGTTGTTGCCACGCAGCGTGACCTCCTGATGCTCGAAATCGTCATAGGGGTAGCGTGAGCCGATGGTGCGCACCGCCGCCTCGATCTGAACCTTCACGAACGCCGTGTAGTCATCGACATCGAACAGCGCCTGCGCGGTGTCGGTCACGCGCCAGACCACCTGCGCCGCCATTTCGATCGGATTGCCGCGCAGATCGTTGACCTTGATCGTCTCCGAAATGACGTTGTTGGCGCGGACCGAAAGCTTGGTCTTGCTCATCCAGGGCCAGACCCAACGCAGGCCGGTTGCGCGGTCGGTGCCCTTGTAGCTCCCGAACAGCGTGATCACCGCGGCCTGATTGGGCTGCAGGACATAGAATCCCTTCAGGATCAGAACGAAAGCGAAGGAGCAGACGGTCACGATGGTCGTTACAAGCCCCGGTCTGAGCGCCGAGAATACGGTCAAGCCGATGGCCGCCGCCAGGATCAGGAGAAGCAGCAGCATGGAATAGCCGCTCGATGTCGAAGCCACATATTCGCGACTCGATTTGAGCGATGGCGATGAAGCGTTGGTCATGGGGTCCTCTCGTTGTGTCTTATTGCTTGTATCATCTTTGCTTGGATCATCCGTGCCGTGCTGACATGCGGTCCGACACAGTATTTGAACGTGATTCAAGCACGGAACCAGACCGAGAACTGTGATGGCGAACACAGCTTGTCAGCTTGCCGGGTGATACTCATGAGGCGTGTTGTTGAAGGGAGAGCCTCACATGACGGCGTAGGACAAGTTGGTCAACGCTCTCACGTAGCGCCCACGAATGCGCATCTGTTACAGTTACCAAACAAAACGCAGCAAACGTCGGTACAACCATTGATTGACACACAACATCCTTTTCGTATTCTCGGCTCGTGGCAGACGGCACTTCAAGCAATCCCTGCGTCGGTGCATTCGCGTGCCGGTCAAGGGATCTCTGGGGTTACCCCAGGGGAGCTTCGTTTCATTGGGCAGTTGGCTGCATGATAGCCGGTAGGCGTTGCCTACAACTTATCATGCCTTACAGGACGGGTTGGAGTGTTCGCCGCGCCTCACAGCTCGGTTGCGATACATAACTTGCGTTAAATCACATGCATGCAAGGGAACGAGTCGCACGCAATCTCGCGGCCGCATTCCTTGCTGATGCCTGGACGTCGCGGGCGCTTCTGAAACAAGCCGCGACCGTGCTCGGTCGCCGGGCACGCACATTGCAGCGGCGCCTGGTTGCAGAACTGATCGAAGCCACTCCAGATGACTATCCACCTTCGCCCGATTGGCTGGTCGCGTTTCTCCTACGATCACATCCGTTCAACCAAGCCAGCAAGAATCGCCGAGGCGCTCATGTCGTTCTGACGCCGCCGCGGTTTGCGCCGGCCGAACGGTTTGCCAGCCTTGACGTGCCCAAGCTTGCGACACCGGGTGATCTTGCCCAATGGCTTGATATATCAATCGATCAACTCGACTGGCTATCGGATGCCAGACGACAGCAAGGTCGCACCGACATCCCGGTCCTGCAGCACTATCGCTACTCGTTTGTGCCCAAGCGCAACGGCCCGCCGCGGTTGATCGAGGCCCCCAAGCCCAAGCTCATGGCGATCCAACGTCGCATCCTGCACGCCATACTCGATGCGGCGCCGGTGCACGATTGCGCGCACGGATTCGTCGCTGGCCGCTCTTGCCTCAGCGCCGCGCAAATTCACGCGGGCGAGCATGTCGTTATGACGGTCGATTTGAAGGACTTCTTCCTCAATACCCGAATGTCGCGAGTGCACGCGATATTCCGCAGCCTCGGCTACCCATGGGCCCTCGCGCGGACCCTCACAGGCCTCTGCAGCGCATCAACCCCGATGTCAGTGTTCGCGAGATTGCCGCCGGCGCAGCGGCATGACTGGCTGACGCAGAAAATCTACCAGGCTCCCCATCTACCCCAAGGCGCTCCGACTTCGCCGGCATTGGCAAATCTTGCAGCCTTTCGTCTGGACATGCGTCTTGCCGTATTGGCCCGGGCCTATGGCGCCCACTACACGCGCTATGCAGACGATCTGGCCTTTTCAGGCGATCACGCATTCGCAACAAAGACTTCAGCATTTCTCACCGCCGTGGAGAGCATCACTCACGACGAGGGATTTCTCCTGAACAGCCGAAAGACACGCATCATGCGGCGCGGCGGATGCCAGCGCATCACCGGGATCGTGGTCAACGATCATGTCAACGTGCCACGAACGGCGTACGACGAGCTGAAAGCGATCCTGTACAATTGCCGCAAGAACGGGCCCGACACGCAAAATCGTGCGGGCCTGCGCGATTTCCGTGCCCACCTTGAAGGTCGCGTCGCCTGGGTGGAGCAGGTCAATGCCCTGCGCGGGCAACGGCTGCGGCGCATATTTGATGAGATCAGGTGGTAGCGGACTCGAACTCGGGTTTCACCCGAGTTCGAGCAACTCCGCTGGAATGTCCCGTTTTCCCATCCAACTCACAGCGTCGGTGGCGTGCCCATGAAGTCGCGCTTGGCGAGATCGATGCCGGCATGGCGCAGCAGGTCGTAAGCGGTGGTGCAGTGGAAATAGAAGTTCGGCAGGATGAAATTGAGCAACAGCGTCTGGCCGGCGAACTTGCGCTCGTTGTCGCCAAGCTTGAGGACGATCTCCTTGTCCTCGGTGCCGTCGATCTGCTCGGGCTTGATGCTCTTGCAGAAGTCGATCGTCTTGGTGAGACGCGCCTTGAGCTCCGCCAAGGTCTTCTCGGTATTGGGCAAGTCCGGCATCGGTACGCCGGCGAGCGCGCTGCAGCAGCGCGCCGCGTGCGTCGAGGCCTGCTGCACCTGACGCGCGTAAGGGTACATGTCGGCAAAGAACCGCAGGTTGAAATAGTAGTTGGCGTCGTACTTCTTGGCGTCGATATGCGCCGCCAGCTTGTCGATGACGGCCGACTGGGCGGTCAGGTACTGGACGAAAATCGGCACCGACACCTTGTACATCGAGATGGTCATTGGTCTTTCCTCGGGCTTTCCACTTCGCGTTTTTCCGGCTGGACTTTAGGCAGACTGCGTGACGGACTGCAACAGACCCAAGGAAATAGAGCGAAGCGAGTTGAGCGGCCGTACCCCTCCCTTTCGCGGGCCGCGGCACCGGGGTAGATATCGCGTATCGACGACATTCTCCCCCACATCCCAGGCAAGAAACTAGGAGCCGCATGAAGGCGATCGTGATCCACGAGTTTGGTCCGGCGGATGTCCTCAAATACGAGGACGTGCCGGACCCGCAGCCCCAAGCGGGCGAGATCCGGATCAGGGTCCACGCCGCGACCGTCAACCGCGTGCTTGATGTGAGCCTGCGTGCCGGCAAGGAGACCCGCCGCGCCCCGGTGCTGCCGCTCATTCCAGGCGTCGACTGCGCCGGCACGGTCGACGCGCTCGGGCCCGGCGTCACGCGCTGGACAGTCGGACAGCACGTCGCGGCGGCTGGCGGCATGCCGCTGCAACCCGTGCCGGAGGACTGCAGCAATTATGACGGGCCGCAGGGCATGATGGGCATCAAACGGCCGGGCGGCTTCGCCGAGCTTGTGTGCGTGCCGGCTTGCGTGGTCGTACCGCTGCCCGAGGGCATCGACTTCCATGACGCCGCGGTGGTGATGCGTCACTGCCCGACCGCCTGGAATCTTCTGGTCAACACCGCCAAGCTGCAGCGCGGCGAGAGCGTGCTGGTCATGGGCGCCGGCGGCAATCTCGGCATGACCGGCATCCAGATCGCCAGGAACGTAATCGGCGCCAAGGTGATTGCGGCCGCGGGCGGCGACGAGCGCGTCGAGCAGGGCCTGGCGCTCGGCGCCGACCACGGCATCAACTACAACACGCAGGATATTTACGCCGAAGTCATGCGGCTCACCGACGGCCAGGGCGTCAACGTGCTCTACGACAACATCGCCAACCCGAAAGTGCTGCCGCAGGCCTTCATGGCACTCGGCTTCCGCGGACGGCTGGTGACCGCCGGCGCCCATGGCGGGCCGAACGTGACCATCAATTTCGCGCACCTCTATCACCACCAGATCTCCATCATCGGCCGGCCTGGCAATCAACCGGCCGATCTGCCGAAGTGCTTCGCGGCAGCGATTGAGGGCAAGATCAAGCCACAGATCGAGCGCATCATGCCGCTCACGCGGGCCGCCGAGGCGCACCGGCTGATGGAATCGGGCGAGGTCACCGGCAAGATCGTGCTCGACCCGACGATGCCGTAAGGAACCGTCATTTTCCGCCTGCGATCGATGCGAGAGCGGCGTAACATTCGCCGATCCCGCTGCGAATAACGAATGGTGGGAGTCCTGGCCACCGAAACACCGGGATATTTGGCTTTCAGCCGGCACCCGAGAGGCCGAGAACGGGAGAATGAGGTCATGCTGAACAAACGTCATCTGCTGGCAGGATTTGCCCTGACACTTGCCGCTACACCTTTCATAGCAGCCGTCGCGCCGGTCGTAGCGCTCGACAAGTCGCCGTTCGACGCCAAGGCGTTCGAGGATGCGCAAGCGGCCGGCAAGCCGATCCTGGTCGAGGTCACGGCGCCCTGGTGTCCGACGTGCAAAGCACAGGCGCCGATCCTGGCGAAACTTTCAAGCACGCCCAAGTTCAAGGACCTGGTGCGCTTCAACATCGACTTCGATACCCAGAAGGATCTGCTGCGCAAGTTCAATGTGCGAACGCAGAGCACCATGATCGCCTTCAAGGGTAAGCAGGAGGTTGGCCGATCCACCGGAGATACCAACCCTGGCTCGATCGAGCGGCTGCTCGAGCAGTCGATCTAAACTAGCCCTTATTGGTAAGCACAATGTCGGATCGCGGCACGGCGGGACTCCCTCTCCCCATCGGGGAGAGGGCGGGGGTGAGGGGGAACCAACCTCTCAATCATAACCCCCTCACCCCACCCCTCTCCCCTGCGGGGAGAGGGAGCAGGCCGCAACTGCGGCACAGCCGTGCCACACGTCCACCCGATCGAAGTCAGCGATAATGGGCAGCGTCGCACTCGCCTTCCTGGCGGGCGTCCTTTCGACGCTGTCGCCCTGCGTACTGCCGCTATTGCCGATCGTGCTCGGCACCGCGGTGAGCGCCCATCGAGCCGGCCCCGTGGCGCTTGCCGCGGGGCTCGCGCTGTCGTTCGTCATTGTCGGCCTGTTCGTCGCCACCATCGGATTTTCGATCGGGCTTGATGCCGGCGCCTTCCGCACGGTCGCAGCGATTCTCATGATCGCAATCGGGCTCGTGCTCCTGGTGCCGCGCTTTCAGGCGCAGTTTGCGTTGGCGGCCGGCCCGGTCAGCCAGTGGACCGAGCAACGCTTCGGCGGCTTCTCAGGCAATGGTCTTGGGGGCCAGTTCGGCGTCGGCCTTCTTCTCGGCGCGGTCTGGAGCCCATGCGTCGGTCCGACGCTCGGCGCCGCCTCGCTCCTCGCCGCACAGGGTAGCAACCTTGGTTACGTCGCCATCACCATGCTGATGTTCGGGCTCGGCGCGGCGCTGCCATTGCTGTTGCTCGGCCTGCTTTCGCGCGAAACCCTGCTGCGCTGGCGCGAGCGGCTGTACGCCGCCGGCAAGACCGGCAAGATCGCCATGGGGGTCGTCCTGATTGCAGTAGGCTTCCTGGTTATCAGTGGACTCGACAAGGCGATCGAGACCGTGCTGGTCGATCTGTCGCCGGTGTGGCTGACCGAGCTGACGACGAGATACTGAGTCTGAATGCGCACCGGCGCGTAGGGTGGGCAAAGGCGCGCGCTCGGCATCTCTACAAAGGAAAGCCTATCGTGCGCCGTGCCCACCAGCGATGGTGCGGCTCGCATCGATGCTGTTTGGTGGGCACGGCGCACGAGAGCTCTTGCCATCCTGGAAATGCCTTGCCAACGCCTTTGCCCACCCTACGCTTTCGTCATCCCCTGATCGCCTCGTACTTCGGCAGCTCGTTAGTCTGATAGCCTTGGATGATCCGCTCGGAGCCGAAGCCCCAGTAGTTCCGCAGCGTCTCTGGGCCGTGCATCTTGGGATAGAGCGGAAACTCCTGGTGCCATGGGCGCGGATCGAAGTAACCGAGATCCTCGTCCTTCATCTGGTCCATCTCGGTGAAGATCTCGACCCGCACCAAGTCCACGTTGCGGTGATAGGTCGCGACGTTGTGGCCGATGACATGGCGGCCCGGGCCCCAGACCAGATGCACCTTGTTGTGCGCGAGATAGTCGACCGCCTTGTGGATCTCAGCCCAGTCGAGCACCTCGAACGCGATATGATGCAGCTGCGGCTTTTCGTCGATGATGAAGTTGAGCGTGTGGTGATCGGTGTTGCAGCGCATGAACACGAAGAAATCGCCGCGCCAGTCCGACACTCTGAAGCCGAGCACCTCGCTGTAGAACTTGACGATCTGCTGCACGTCGAGCACTCGATAGGCGACATGGCCGAGCTTGAGAATGTTGAAGATGTTCGGCGTCTCGTCGCGCTTGGCGAACTTGTACTCGGCATAGAGATCGATCGGCGTACCCTTGGGATCTTCGAGCGTCACTGCGTCAGCGACGCCGGGCGACACGTCTTTGCGGCGCTCGGCCTTGATACCCATTTTGCCGAGCTCCTTGACGACATCGCCGAGATCGGTGCCGGGCGCGATCTGGAACGACACGCGCTTCAGATCATTGGGCTTACCCTTCACCAGCTCGATCGCCTCAAGCCCCTGCTTGCTGCCAAGAAACACCCGATCCTTGCTGCGCTCGATGACGGAGAGGCCGAGCAGGCGGCCATAGTAGTCGACCTGCGCTTCCAGATCCGGTGTCGCGATGGTGGCGTGCCCGAGCCGCTTGACTTTGATCATGATATGCCTCCTGACACCCCCATTACGCCTGGTGCGCCCGGACCGTGATCTCGAACTCGCCGACCTGATCGCACTTGCCGCGCAACACATCGCCCGGCTTGACCGGGCTCACGCCCTGCGGTGTGCCGGTGTAGTACACGTCGCCCGGATAGAGCGTGTAGAACGACGAGGCGAACTCGATGAGCCGGCCGATGTCGTAGATCAGGTCCTTGGTGTCGGCGGTCTGCCTGAGCACGCCATTGACCGTGAGTGTCACCGTGACGTCGTCCGGATTGGCGATCTCGTCGGCGGTCACGAACCAGGGGCCGAGCACCGAATAGCCGTCGATCGACTTGCGGAAGCTTCTGTCCTCGCCGCCGCGGCAGGTCATGTCGAGGCCGAGCGTATAGCCGGCGATGTATTCCTTCGCCTTGTCCTTCGGAATGTTGGTGCCCTGCTTGCCGATGATCGCGACCAGCTCGATCTCGTGCTCGTTGGTGCGGTCGAGAAATCGCAGCGGAATGCCCTCGGAGGGGCCGACGATCGAGGAATTAGACTTGAGGAAGATGCCGGCCTTGCCAATGTCAGGGGGCTGGCGCTGCGTCGCCTCGCGCGGCAAATCGGTGCGCGAGCGCATCTCCTCGATGTGCTTCTTATAGTTTGTCGGCGCCGCCATCGTCTTCGACGGGCGCGCGATCGGTGACAGCAGCTTGACCGACGAGAGCGGCTTGCCGGCGACCGTCTTCGCCATCTCCTCAATGCGCGGGCGCCAGGTCGGCAGCGCGGCGATCACGGCGTCGCCCTTCATGTCATAGCGGGCGCTCCTCCTGATCTCGTCCTGGGCGGCCGTGACGTCGTGAACCATATTGCCGATCACAACGCCAAGTCGGTCCTCGTCAAAACGACAAAGCTTCATCCTGTTCTCCTTGGGAAACGCCACTCTCTATCGTGTTCCAGGGTAGCTCGTAAGCCGGGCCGTCAAGCTTGGCAAGACGCGCCAAGCGTGTTCGGGCGACCGAGCGAAAGCGAGGGAGACCCGGGATCCAGGGCCAGGGGTGAAGCGACCGCTGCAATTGTGGGTCCCGGCTCTCGCTTCGCTCGGCCGGGACACGACAGGCTCAGGCCCGCTCGAGGATGTGGAAGCCGCGCACACGGTCGAGCAGGAAGATCAGCCCGCGCTCGTCCACGAACACGTCGTTGCTCGCCGGCCGGTCGGCGCCGGGTGCCGGATCGGGTACGAAATGCGCGACCTCGCGCGGCGCCTGCGGGCGGCCGATGTCGATGATGCGCATGCCATGGGCGAACCACGCGGCCGGGACCTCGCTGCCGGTGATCTTCTCGACCGGCTGATGGCAGGCAGTCGCCTTAGGCTGCGGCGTGCCGTCGAGCGCCTCGATCTGGAAGGTCGCGATCGGCACCGGCCGCTCCTCCATGGTGACGTCGACGATCCAGAGAAATGCCGGCGGCCCCGGGAACAGATGGAACACGTCCTCGTCCGCCACCACCAGGATCTTGCGACCGTTGATCTCGAACGGCACCGGCACCGCGCTGTGGGTCGGGCACGGGAACGGCGGGCTCCAGTCGAGGCCGGAGACGAGCTTGGGTTTCGCCATGTCGTCGATGTCGAGGATCACAAAGCCGCCCTGCCAGTAGCTGGTGTAGAGCCGATTGCCGAACCGCATCGGGTGATGGCAGCGGTGCATGGCTCCCTTCCAGCCCGGCGTCTCGCCGCCCGCGACCCACTGCCCCGGCATCCACCAGCGCCCAACCTCCTGCGGATGCGCCGGATCCTTCAGATCGAAGATACCCATGACGTTGCCGACATAACCCTCAAAGGTCGGCGAGCCGTAGAGATAGCGACCGTCAAAGTCGAAGCGGTGCATGCCATTGCCAGTCGTCTGCCAGCGTGTGATCTCGCGCGGCTTTGACGGATCGCTCACGTCGTAGACCCCGAAGCCGCCGCGCCAGCCGGCCGGTGGCTCGCCCATGACCTCGTGATTCACCACCATGATGCCGTTTCCGACCCGCGCCTTATGCGAGTGGGTGCCCGCAGGCATCGTGAGCTCGGCGAGGCGCTTCGGGTTCTTCGGATCGCGCACGTCGAAAATCGAGGTGCCGTGCGGGCTTTCCATATGCCCGACATAGGCGATTCCCTTCTCGACCACGATCTGGCCGCCGCCCGCACAGTCGACGTGGCCAATCTCGCGGATACCTTTTGCCGAACCCATTCCTGGTTCCCCCTTGCTGACGATCGTCCTGTTGCTACCGTGTAGCGCGGCAGAAGCCTACTGAACAATGGAGGAAACCGATGGCATCACGACGCGACATCTTTGGCAGGCTCGCCGCGCTGGGCGGCCTGTCGACACTGATGGCGACGACGAGCGCCAAGGCGCAGACGCTGCGCAAGCGCTTCATCAAGCGCGAGCGACCCGAGCAATCCGGCTATTCGCTCGCGGTGATCAGCGAGGGCGCGGGCAAGACCATCTGGCTCGCCGGGCAGACGGGAGCGACGGACTCCTCCGGCAAATCACTCGCTGGCGATTTCGATGCCCAGGTACGGCAGGTCTTTGCCAACCTGGGGGCCACGCTCGAGGAAGCTGGCGGCAAGCTATCCGACATGGTGACCATGACGGTGTTCATCACCGATCCGCGCAACCACCCACGCATGACGGCGATCCGCCGTGAGATCTTCGGCAAGGATTTTCCGGCCAGCGCCTCGATCGCCATCTCGCATCTGGCGAGCCCGAACGCACTGCTCGAGATCCAGGGCGTCGCGGTCATACCAGTGTGATCGGGATGCGTCAGCTTGCCCGTGCAACCCGCCCGCCCCTCCCTTGCGGCATGGGGGTCGGGAGCGCATGATTATTCCAATTCGCAACAAAGCTCGCGCGGGGCTTTGATTGCCGCGCCAATCAAGGGAGGACGCCGTGGCCAAGCGCATCGAGCTCAACGTCAATGGTACGAGGCACACCATCGAGGCGGAACCGGATATGCCGCTTCTTTACGCCTTGCGCGACGACCTCGGCATGAAGGACCCACGGTTTGGCTGCGGGCTCGCCCAATGCGGCGCCTGCACGGTACTGGTGAACGGCGAGCCGACCCGCTCCTGCGTCACGCCGGTCGATGCGCTCAGCGGCAAATCCATCACCACGCTCTCCGGCATCGGCAATGCCGACAAGCCGCACAAGGTGCAGGCTGCCTTCATCGCGGAGCAGGTGCCGCAATGCGGCTACTGCCTCAACGGCTGGATCATGACCACGGTGGCGCTGCTCGAGAAGAATCCGCGCCCGAACGACACGCAGATCCGCGAGGCGCTGACCGGCCTCAAGTGCCGCTGCGGCACCCATGCCAGCATTCTGCGCGCCGTCAAGCGCGCGGCTCTGGCTTGAGGGAGGCCGCCATGACCATTCATCTCAACCGTCGTCAAGCGCTTGCGGGCACCGGCGCCCTCGTAGTGTCGGTCGCGCTTCCCGGCGTGAAGGCAAATGCCGCGATCGCGACGCAGGCTTCGCGCCTCGCGCTCAAGCCGGAGCAGCTCGCGACCTACATCAGCATCAACCAGGACGGCAGCGCCGTCGGCTGGGTTGGCAAGGTCGACATGGGCCAGGGCACTGAAATCGGCTGGCTCATGATGATCGCTGAGGAACTCGACCTGCCGCCCGCACGCGTCAGCATGGTGCAGGGCCACACCGACCTCACCGTCGATCAGGGCGGCGCCTCTGGCTCGACCGGCATCTGGCGTGCGGGCGCAGCGCTGCGCAACGCCGCGGCCGAGGCGCGGCGCGTGCTTGTCGAGATGGCCTCGGAGAAGCTGTCCGTGCCAATCGACCGCCTGACCGTCATCGATGGCGTCGTCAGCGACAAGAACGACCCGAGCAAAAAGGTCTCCTACGGCGAGCTCATCGGCGGCCGTCACTTCGACGTGACGCTCGAATGGAACAAGCATTTCGGCAACGAGCTGCTCGTCACCGGCAAGGGCAAGCCGAAGTCGCCGAGCGAATACAAGATCATCGGCAAGCCCGGCACGCCGCGGCGCGATATCGCCCCGAAGGTGCTCGGCACGCTCGACTACATGGTGGACGTGAAGGTCCCGGGCATGCTGCACGGACGCGTGATCCGTCCGCCGGTCGCCGGCGCGGTGCCGGTTGCCGTCGATGAAACCTCCGTGAAAGACATTCCGGGTGTGCAAGTCGTCCGTCAGAAGGGCTTCATCGGGCTCGTCGCTCCCAAGGAGTGGGACGCGATCCGAGCCGCGCAGAAGCTCAAGGTCACCTGGTCGGACGTGAAGCCGCCCTTCCCCGACCAGAAAGACCTGTTCGATCACATCCGCAACGCCAAGCCCGTCCATCGCGACGACGAGCAGAATGTCGGCGATGTCGACAAGGCGTTCGCGGAGGCCGCCAAGATCGTCGAGGCGACCTACGAGTGGCCGTTCAACTCCCATGCCTGCATGGCGCCTGCCTGCGGCGTTGCCGACATGCGCGACGGCGAGGCCACGATCTGGACCGGCGGGCAGAAGCCGCATCACTGCCGTGAAGGCATCGCCAAGATGTTCGGCCTGCACGAGGAGAAGATCAAAGTCGTCGCCATGACCGGCCCCGGCTCTTATGGCCGCAATGACTCCGGCGACGCCACCATGGATGCTGCCGTGCTCTCGAAGGCGGTCGGCAAGCCGGTGCGCGTGCAGTACATGCGCCACGATGGCCACGGCTGGGACCCGAAAGCGCCGGCCACCATCCACAAGGCTCGCGCCGCGATCGACAAGGACGGCAAGGTCACGGCCTGGCACTACGAAACCAAAGGTTTCTCGCGGCGCGAGTTCTTCCGCGATGAAGGCTCGCCGGAGCGCACATTGGCGGGCCAGCTGATGGATTGGCCGCTCAAGCCGGTGTGGCTGATCGGGCCGCCGAGCGAGTCTTATTCTTTCGAGTCGCGGCGGCTTGCCTCTGAAGCGATCGCGCCGCTGCTCGATCGCGCCTCGCCGCTGCGCACATCGCATTTCCGCGATCCG
>Ga0137397_10002922_pt1 | contig 11894 bp, 10 predicted proteins | sample czorhiz116metaG_FD_106658 | JGI IMG/M metagenome (GOLD analysis project Ga0137397, IMG submission 106658) | Vadose zone soil microbial communities from Angelo Coast Range Reserve, California, USA - czorhiz1.16 metaG | ecosystem: Environmental > Terrestrial > Soil > Vadose zone | place: USA... | reverse complement strand
TTCCGGAACGTCTTTGACCAGCGTGACTTGGGGCGGATGAAGACGCTCCCGTGTATGCTCAGGTGCGTCACGGCGGGGAAGAAGGCGGCGACGGCGTGGAGCGTCGCGAGGCTGTCGTAAAACTTGATCGAGAGCCGGCGGACGGACGCGCCGTCGATGTCGCGCATCTCTGTCGGGAGCTCGCTCGAGAAGAGGAAGAGGTCGCCGAGCGTCTCAAGTGCGAGCTTCGCGTCGTCCGGTCCTGGGCCGCGCGCACGAAGGAGAGGTGCGAGACGGAGAGGTGTTTCACCGGCAGGTTGGGCAGCGAGCCCTGGCGGAGGTTGACGTTGTACGCGCACGACCACGTGGTTCACTATCGTTGGATGCGCCTCGAGGAACCGCTGTGCGTACTGGTACGTGTCGAACGTCCAGCCTCAGCCCAGGTTGAGGGAGGGAAACTGACAGTCATTCAGCAGGGATACGACGTCGGGGGTATAGCCGACGAAATGGGGCAGATGAAGGACCTGCGGATTCGGTCTTTAGATACGTACGTTCACGATAGTGTGGACGAAAACTGACCTGCAAATCCGAGCAGGACAACAGGGTGTTACGGAAGGGACGAACGTAAAAATATCTCCATTATTTCGATCATACTGATCGGATATTGACGTGTTGCTTCTTTATTATGCTTATTGATAATTTACGTGGGATTAACCTCTCATTAGAGCGGGAGGTTTTCCCTGATGCAATGTGAATCATAACTAAGTAGGTAATCCTATCGAAAGCTATCGAATGCCTCATTTCTTACTGGGATTGAATGATTGCATATCTATTACATACGTATTTAATTCCTTTGCTCCCTTTTGGCCCGAATCACCTTGTTTTTGGCCGGGCTTCTTTACTAGCTTTAATATTACTTCTCCCCCCCCGGCACTTGTGCTACTTGGATTAAAATTGGCACCAGGATCGGACGTGGGCACTACCCCACTCCCAATGGCATCTGTGTTAGTTGTCACCGAGTTCGGGTCTTTAGTATCCCACCAATTATATGCGGTATCGGGAGCGGCACTGGCACCCGTCGAGGGATTCGCAGGAAACTTTGCAAAAGTATTCTGATTTTTAGTAGTGCTCCATAGTAAGGATTCCCGACCTGCCGCCCAATCCTAGAGGTACTAGCAATTACGAAGGGCCTTTAAAATCAACAAGTAGATTTCCTTACCGAATTGGGGCAGACAGAGCAGTAGATGCCGCGAGAGCAAGGACAGTGAGACTCATGTAGGAGCGCATGTTCGAACATTTGGGCGTGGATACAATGAGCGTACGAAACAAAATGTCTGGGCTGCAAGGCGGAGTCCGTCAAGACATGGCCATGCCATACAAGAAAGACAATTGAATGCTCTGTGCTCACCAACCAGTGCCTTGGAAAAGAAACGAATGCTGAGCCGCCTGGGCGAGGAACTGAGGAATCTTTACTGATGGACAGCGACATATTTATAGTAGAGAGACATCGAGTTGCGCTTGTGGATCCACTAAGTGTCCACTATAACCCATGGTGATGGCAAATTAAAAGCACATGAGACATGGCCACAACTTGATACTCTCTGACGCTTTTCACAGGTCGTGGGCCAAGTACCCGTCGGCACGACCGACATAATGTCACATGTAACTCCTCATGAAACGATCACAGCCGATGGCGATGCGAGTAGATGATGGCAGGGTATTACCAGTGTATTTAAGCTGCAACAGCATATGCCTTGAGTCCACGACAATATTCGCCAAGCACAACGCGTGGTGGAAATTGCTAATAAACAGAAATTGATAGGTGGTGATGAGAGCGCCAATGGGAAGGGAACTGAGGGGATAGTAGTAAGAATGCACTTGCCGAGTATGTGCGTCCGAGAGGAGACGAGGTGCATTTGTAGGTAGAGACACAAGTGGGCGAAAAAATGTGTCATGGATGGGTATCGGTCAGCAACGAAAGCGTATGGGGATTCAACATATTCAACTGGTGTTCCCGTGTCATAGGTCAGGGTCTCCTTCCTTGTCGTCTTCTACGTTGTCATCCTGCCGTGCTGTGGCCGAAAGTCCAACACCAGGTAAGCTTTAGAATGGGCCAAGTGGCTGCACCGCAGGCAGCAAAACAAGAGCATACAAATTGTGGACCAGAAGAGAGCCGCGGATGCTTGCCACTCGCCATGGTTGGTGCGCATCACGGTGAAGGTCACCGCGTCCTCGATGTTCCAGGCAGGCATGTACATGCAAGACAACGCCTTGTCGTAGCTCTGCAAAACGCAACCATGAGTAGGCCGATCCCCCGAAAACACCAAGACGACACGAGATAGTGAGCCCCACGTGCCCCCGCCAGACTACGCCCGCTCTCCGCCTCGCGCATCACCGCGTCGGGGCCTAATAACCTGTCGACGCATCCGGGCGTGGTGGCGGCGGCGCGGTCTCGTGCAGCCATTTGCACATGACGACAAGTACTGTCGCCTACCTAGATACCGTTATTTTATTTTATTTTTTTAAATTTAGTTTATTCTTCGCGTACGAGACCGCAACTACAACCGGATGACTAAGCTACTCCTCAGGTAATAGCGGAATAATGGGCCATTGCCCTAAGTTAAGTAGAAAATATTATACGGGCGGTCTTTGCCTAAAGCTGCGCCCTGAGGTGTTAACGTAGAAGGTGGCCCTACCTAGATACCGTAGGTTTACGGGTTCCCGGAAAAGATAGTAATGGGTGATTTTTACAGCCAAAACCTAGCAGCCCGTAGGCGACAGTACCTCGATGCCATGTCTTACACTCATTGGATTCACGCCCACTGGCACTGGCCCTCAGATCTTTTTCATTCATAACAACTATTTTCGAACATGCGCTTTTACACGAACTGTTGACCGTACGCTGTTCGGCGGCGCGCCCCTTGCCTCCTTCATCGTATAACTAGTCTCTCATTACCAGATCGTGAAGGGCGATCCGAGGTGCTATTACTGAAATTATCGTGCTCAGCACGGCCGAGCTTTACGGCGGGTACTAGTACGTCGTGAGCCACGGTCGTTCGATTCCGACTTTACGATGATCGGACACCAAAACCAATCCCTGGAACTTCGTTCCCTTGACTGTGCGCGCGCTCAGGCTCCACGCCCCAAGGTGTGGCCTTCGATTGGTCCCTCGCGCGACTCGGACACGGAAAGGACTACTATGACCGATTCCTCTCCTTGTACTCGACTCTCGCCTCCGCTCGCGCGCGCCCAAGGCCGCTCCTTGGTGAGCGATACAGTTGTCATCGGGTATCGGCGATGGATCTCCTTCAGCATCCTGGCCTGAGCTAGTATCTCATCACCAATTTTGTTTCTCCAGTTGAAATGGCGTTGAGAGGCCGCGGGCCAAGTACCCGTCGGTACGAGCGACATACTGGTAGATACCTGGTTTTGGATTCGAGAAGGACTGAGGCGAGCCTGAGACTTACAGTAGAAAGTTTCTGGTGATCGGTGATGAGGACAACAAGCGGACAACAGCCCTACACTTATGTTACAGAAACAAAAACACTAACGTACTCAAAGCACAACTCTGAACGGATCCGACCCTCCATGTTCCAGCCCTGCCAGCAGAGCAGTGCGCATGGCAGCAAGGCAGCCTCCCAGACCCAGATGAAGGCCGACTGGAAATAATTCACGATGTTCGTTGAAATAAAATAAAAAAGAATGTACAGCGATCAGATACAGCGTTATTACTGTAGTCCCAGGCACCCAAATACAACAAAGCGAACCCAAACAACCACTGGTCATTCCCGAACTGTGCAGGCGATGTGCTCACTGACCCGAGCGACTCATTTACGCGCTGCTGGAGAGAAAGGCCCCTTTAGAAACGCATAGTAGTTGAGGCGGTAGAAACGCTAGCACTAACCTTGGTTCTGAGCGAATGCTGCTAACGTCGCATTCGGCCTTTCCCAAGTCTATCGCGTGCGGAACCGTGTCGAGCTGCAAATTGTCGCCCATTGTTGTCGTGTGGGCGGGCAATCTAACTTGGTCGAATTGAAGTGAAGTCATCGCTGTACGATGAGACTGTCCGGGTGCAACGAATTGATCGCTATCCACCGTGACGGGGCCCCTCCGAGGGTGGTCACAAAAATAGATGCGATTGTTTAGGCTCACTAAGAGCGTGTTGGAATATCTGGAAAAGTCTTGTCAGCCTTTTGATCCCACTGGCATGCGGTCGCGTTCGATTGAAATATGTCAGTCACATTTTCCCAATAATCTCTCCCCTTTTGACCATGTAAGCTACAGCACGGTGAGAAGAGAGAGGAAGATAAAGGACATACGCAAACACGAAATATTTGTCATGCTATGGGCAAGGCAAAGGTCAGAGGAGATGCGGTGGGACAGGAAAGTTTAAACATACAGGGAAGGCAACAGCGTGTATGAGACGGGCAATAGCCACGCCAGCTCAAAGGTGGCAACACGGGTGAGATGGATATTCGTCTAGGTTGTATTGAGGCAAACGTACCAGAGAGTGCATTTGTTTCGATAGTAAGACGCACCACGCGTATCATTATGAAATTAGTAAATCAAATTCTATTGGTGCGCTGCCGTGACAGCTGCCAGTGCAGAAGCATCAGTCCGGCTCACAAACGAACCAAAAAATAAAGAAACACAAAATAAAATGAGGCGAGGGCACACGTACGAGAAAAATCATCGCGATGACGATGAGAAAGTCCGCCAATGCGCTCTGGATTACCCATAGCTAACGCAACAAAGCATCAACGCGTCGGTGAGCGGAACGGAAGATTGACACCGTACATATAAATTTAACCTCCAAACTATGAACCGCCTGAGTATAAGAGACTAAATCGACGCGTTAGGTCCCAAGTTTCTCAAGAGTATCGTGAAGTGCTTGCCTTGATCCCGCCCCATACCGACATGAATGCTTGAAGTACTGAAAGCTTCATGCAAAGTACCGAGTCAGGGAGATTGAAAAAAAAAAAAGAACTCGAGACCGTCTACGTACCATTGAAATGATTATGCAGAGCATCAATAGTCGTACGTCAATAGGACCTAGATGAGGGCTCTTCAGGTGTTCGATGTTTCCGAATCCTTCTATGAACCAGTAGTAGACGTCGGCCCCATTCATAGCTGTTTGAGCGGTCTCAAACAGGAAAGTGGAGTAGGCTAAGTAGAGGTCCTCGTCACTTGATCAAGGAGTAGACAAATCTCTTGTACACACTTAGACATTTCATGATGCGTCTATCATTTGGGAAGTTGTAGCTGTACACATCTGCAAGTGGGGTCAAAGGGAAAGCTAAGGTTACAGGACGAGACTCGCACAAGTCTGGACGCAAAGGACGCCAAAGAGTGTGGACGCACAATCGGAGCCGTTCTGGAGAAGGGTGAGGTCATCGTCAAAAGCAAGGCCAAGGATCGACGTACTTTCTGGCTATATCGGGCGGGATAGATGACGCAGTCCTGGTAGGTATTGGCGCGGCAGATGTCGAGGTAGACATAGTTACTCGTATCTCACAGGGAGGCGGTGAATGCGAACAACGCATCGGTGAGGGTACACATATAGTGGCCATAAAAACGACGTTGCAGGGCTGCAGGACCACACTGAAGCGAGGCGGGAGCTCCAGTAAAACTCCCAAACTTCCCGGTGGAGGCCGGGGGATTTTGAATGGGCGTTCGTTATATCCAGGACATCAATGATTTGAAGCCTATCAAAGTTCAAGGTGGCATGGTTGAATCCAAACACATCCTCAAGATTCAGGCTCGAACAGGAACGTAGTTCTGCGGCGTCCGGGTCAGGACAAAAGGGCGAATACGGTTGTATCTTGCTCACTTCTTGCTGAACTGCTACAAAAATTAACGCGCAATAGCACCTTCCGGTTAGGGGTTTTTTTAGCAGACGACTACTGTAGTTGGGTCACGACGTACTCGTTATACGTTGCCGCATTTGGTCTAGAATCATGCTCGGACCGGCATCCCACCCACTCGAATAGTTTGATTGCCAGCGAAGCGACGAGGCTTTCACATCCCAAGCCAGCCGAGACTTCACATAAGTGTTTTTTTTCTTTGAATCATGCTCGTATTCTTGAGCTTTACATAACGCAGTTTCCTGGCCCTGGACCTCCAGGATGAAAAATGCCGAGGACTCCCCAGACATAAGGAAAGAATGCAATTCAGTCGATCGGGGGAAAGCCACGCCGATAACTCCAACGTGTAGAAGCGATGTACATTCTATCAATAAAGGGCGGCAATCAGTTGCATGGAATTGATTCTCGAGGCTGCGCACATATGATCTGCAAGTCAATTGTGGGTTTTTAGATTCGTCCAATCCTATCTGCCAGTGATCACGAACTGTGGGCAGACGAGATAGCAATACCATTCGATTACTAGCTGTCACGAAACGTAAGGTTCTTCTTTACTTGCCCCATCTGCTCTGTGTTCTGGGATGATAGAGAATGAAAGCCCCGAGCGCGCATGGGCCCGGGGAAACCATACTTAAGATAACACAACCGGCAACTTGCGAAACTGTGGATCACGTGTCGATTGCGAGTCACAATATTAATCTGCTCTCAGTCGACCACAACCAACGACCATGTCCACTCCTACCGTCAGCAAAGTATCATTCACAGTTCGTCGACCGACTCCAGAGTCTCGTGCTGCATCCGCTGGCCCAGATTCTGATGATACTCGCTTCAAATTACCCGCTCTGCCGCGCCACCTCGCCCACCAAAATAGCGCCAACAGCAGCACGCTTGGCAGTCCCCTTCCTGGCCGCTCTCCGGGGAGGAGCGCCCACAATAGCCCCGATTCCAGTGATGAGGAAGACGGTCAACCTACGGATGAACTTGTAACCGGCTTTGACCGGTTTGGGGTACAGCGGTGCGTCCCTATGCTATCCCCCTCGAAGCGCAGGGGTCCACAGCTCACCCCAGCCCCTTCGATTTATCCTAGTGCCAAGCCGCGGCCGGACCCTCAAGGCCCGCTTGTCATACCTGCCCTCCAAAACCGTGACTGGCGAGAACTTGCCCGCAGGCGACGGGCGGGTGCCAATGGTAAGATGTACGTCCCTCCCGGTGGTGAGGTGGGGACCGGCGCCGATGGGAGCGTAGGTGGGCTTGGGACTAGAGACACGATAAATTCCGGGCCACAATTGGAAGGATTGCAAAGGCGCAAACGCGCGCGGATCGACATTACGACGCAAGACGCACCCATCGAACATGAGCCACCCGTCATCACAGTGGACCAGCCACAGGAATCTGAGGACCAGCGTGCTATCCGTGCGCTTCTCGCTGACGCAGATGGGGACGATGGCCCTGAAGGACCCATGGTCGATGTCATCCCCATGGCGAGCCGTAGCTCTACGCGACGTGCGCCTACGGAGGATGACGCGTTCAAACAAGACGTGGATGAACTTCCCGAGGAGGCGACTTTAGAAGCTTACGAGCGCATTCCTGTCTCTCAATTTGGCGCAGCAATGCTACGTGGCATGGGCTGGAAGCCCGGAGAGCCTGCGAGCCGGGACAAGAAACGAGGCATCGTCGAACCGTGGCTGCCTCCCTCTCGTCCCGCGCTACTTGGCATCGGCGCGAAGGAGCGGGAAGCGTTCGATGATGGCAGTGGAAGGAGAACGCCTTCCCGCCCAGAACGCAAGTACGTTCCACTCATACGCAAAGAGTTGGACAGGGCATCGTCACCTCGTTCGCAACCGGCATCGCGTAGCGAGTCCAGGAGGACGTCTAGGTCGCCGCCACGAAGGGGGAGCAATGATGATGATAGGGATGGACGCAGGGATCGCGATCGCGAACGGGAGCCAGACCGGGATCGGGATGGGCGCAGTAGTAGAGACCGCGAGTCAGAGCGTGACAGGGATAGACGGGGAGATAGAGAGCGTTCGCCTCGTCGACGAGACCGCGATTACCGCTAACCAAGCCGCGTTGTCTTATTCTGTACATCGTGTCTTCTCAATCGAACAACTTGGCTTTCACCGTTATCCATGAGATACACCGTATTCCTCGGAGCGCCGTCTCCCTCCAGTACACTCAATGACGTCGTCGACGGTGTACAGTATCAATGGCGCACACTTCCATCTACAAGCAATCCAGTCTTGAGTATCGACTCCTTTTCAGGGTACCCCTCTTCTGCGCTTGACGGCGCAAGTCGACGTATCTCAACTATGTACGAGAACATCATATTCGCGCACGACGAGGAGGGCGAAGGGGATACTCAAATGGTCGAAGAGGAGTTGATAGGCGATGGGCAAAGGGGTGAGGCCTGGCTGCCCTTGATCATTGTTGTAGCTCTAGCTCATATCCATATCCCTTCCCCAGATCTGACGACACTGATAACCTGGGCCGCAACGACCCAACCCGAGTGCGAAATCGACTCTGGGAGCAGGCCCGTGCTACGCACCTCGACGATCTCGCACACTGCGTCTTTCTCATGCCAGAAAATCAGACCCCAGACACAGCAAGATGAAGACGAGCCCTCCGCCAACTCCTATTCCTACTCCAACACGTCGTCGATCGCGCGATTCCCCGACTTTCAATTCTCTCTCGGCACGCTGTCCCCGCTCGCCTCGGCGCGGGGCAACTCGTGCCTGCTGCTCGCCGTGCTCGAGGTCGACGGGCCGGACGAGGTGACGGTGCGTCGTGGGCCGGACGCGGGTCGCGTCGTCTCCGTGTTGCGTCTCATCGTCGGCGACGAAGCGAGCACGATTCGCAAGCTCACCGCGTGGCGAGAGGTCGCGGAGTTTTGGGGCGGCACGGCGCAGGAAATAGCGGGCGGGGGCGAGCGCGTACGCCGCGGCGACGTGGTCCACTTTGAAAGTGCGCCGCCCTCTCTTACCTCGTCCCCTACGCACCGCTGATCTCTCTTCATCTGATCTGCGACAGATGTCCTGGTCGCGCCAACGGAAGACGCCAGTGCCGGCAACGTACCTGTACCCGCCATCACGGCCTCACCGAACCTCCGGTCCCGCGCCGAAATCTGTTATCGGACGATGCCCCGCGCATCCGTGCCAGCCGACATGCATCTACGACCGGACCTGCGCCTCGGTGCGAGCGACGCTGCCGTTCGTCGCGTCGCGGCCGTCGTATCGTGGTTCGAGCGGATGGCAGGGCTGGCACTGATCACGTGACGTCCGTGACGGAACACAGCCAAGGGCCCTGCCACCGTGGCACCCGTGGCACCTGTGGCACCGTGGCAAAGCCCGCAACTGATGGTTTATATTACCCCTTCGTCCACCACATCACACGTCTCATGAGGCAAAGCCACGTTTAAAGCTCGCGGCTACGGCCACGCTGGCGACCACACAAACCCCATGCACTCTGCGCCCGCATATAATAAGACCTGCTTGCCGCTGTGTGGTGTCTGCGTTGCGTTTTCCGACCTTTTCCATAGTTTCCATTCGATTCGACACACTTGCTTCTGCCACGCGATGCGCGTTCCTGCTCCTCCCCGTCTCGGCCAACTCGCCCACCTCTTCCCAACGAACCCTGCCGCCGCGTTTGGATGCAAGAACATGCTCGCTTCGCTCCGTCGTCACCACCACCGGGACCCGTTGGGCTCCCCCGCCGCCGCCTTGCCATCACCCACTGCCACCACCAGCAGCACCAGTTCCGACGTAGACCCAAAATTCGACGCAGAGACAGTCCCGGACGACAGAACCCTCGTAGGATCCAGAAGGCATTCGTCCGAGCACTCTGACGAAGAGGACTCAATAACGCTCAGCGACGTGCCCGAGGATGAGGAACGCGTAAAATCCCCATGCCCCTCCTCCCGTGGACCGTCGACATATTCTGGAACTCGCGACCCGTCGGCGCGACGGTCGATCATCTATCCTCTCCCCTCTGTCGAGAATCTCCTGTCACACGAACCCACAACAACAACAACACCACCACCACCACCACCACCGGCCTCCATGATCGACTCCTCTGTCGCGCCACCGTTATCCGTTCCTGCGTTATCTCCCCCTCCTACACATTACAAGCGGAGGCGTGCACGCATCATTTCAAACGAGGACCATGACCCTGATCCAGACCAAGCTTCCATTAGGTGTGTCTGTGTTATTAGCGTCCTCGAGGTACTACAGGTGTTGATCACACCACGTGCAGATTTAATTCCGAACCCGAGAGTACATTGCGATTCCCATTCTGAACCCATAGCTTATTCATCTTACAATGACACACCCTATAGACCAGTAATTTGCCCTATGTATCAACTATCTATACATACCGTACACAATCGCCACCTTAATCGACTCTAATAGAAGTCCGTGATTCCGACTCACCATCTCGTCTCGTGTCTGTCTCGTACTTTTCATTTCGCGAGTGCGTCGGAGGGAGATTTGGGCCATCAGACCCAGGACCTTTTCCTACTTCACCCGGAACACCGCGCCCAACGGCGCATGCAGCCTGTGAAAAGGCACTTTCCAGAATTTAATAGAAAATCGTGTCGCAGACGACTCGGAGATGTCCAAAGGAGCCCTGCCAAGCATGTTGTGATCAGAACGCGTGTTGAGGCTGAGCTAGAGCCCTAACTGTCTAACTGTAAAGCTGATGTCTCCGACTCGGACACCCCTGTTCAGGGATTCAGGGATTGACCGCCGCCACAGGAGGGACGTTCAGTTCGGCTTACGACCCAGGCCGACGCCTGCCTTACACTATCTCGATGTCCATGTGATATGCTAGGCCGACCGTGCCCACTGGCAGCAATTCCTGCAACATGTCGGGGCTACCGGTCGGCCGCAGGCTTCGGATGATTAGTAGATTGTGTTCATTATAGGGGGCAAAATGGAGATATGCTTACGGTAATTATGCTCAGGTTCGCGCCTATATATAAACTCAGTCAGATGAAGTCAGACCGGTGACGAACGAACATCTCCGGTCATACCCTAGATTATGTCACAAGACTGCAAGGTGTGTATGACAGTCCTGCAAAAGACGTGGTCCCATACGTCGCGTCTTGTCACCGAGCAACCATAAGATCGTTATTTCACAGCCCCCGATTACCTCGGCCTCGAGGACGAGTAGAAAATGAACTCGTGATCGTGAAATGAAAGACGTCGGCGCAGAGACAAAACCGTCTTTGTAAACGCCCCGCTTGGGCGGGGATTTTTGTCTTCATGTTGAACTCGGACGTAGCCAAAGATGCAAGTCCGGGGCTCGAACCCCTTCCAGCGAATCCAGCGCGCGCACACTCATCGGTGCTATCCCCGACGACGACAGCAAAGTAAGTCTGTTTGTCAAAGCGCCTTTCTGTAGCGGGCGTGACGAAACCGTAGCTAGCCCATTCGATGTGATCCCGCGCGGGGGTAGGTAAAGCCGCCGGTGATGGCCGGTGGGTAAGGCCTAGGGGAAGAAATGCGATTTGAAGGAGGCTCCTGGGAATTGAGAAGACCAACAACGCAAGCATGGCAGGCACCGATCATGATGCATTGCCGGCAGGCGCTGCAGCAAAGAAGTACGTGCCAAAGAAATTGCTTGTGATCCCCGCGTCCGTCAATTACTACATTCTCAGACAACCATCGCTGCTGGGCACGATGTGGCACCTGTGATGAAAGCTAAAACAGCGGTGTATATGAACATGCTTAGAGGGTAAGGCTCCGCCTGCACCCCACTTACCCAGGGGCGTGGTAATACTGAGCATAACCACGCCAATCCTCGACGCTCATACGCAGGTCTCTAATATGGTCAAGAAAATGACGGGCGAATCGGGTGCGTGAGAGAATATGAAGGTGCTCCCCGACAGTCAGAAATGACATACCCCATATTTTTGTGACCGGGGTAAGCTCTCACAGAACGTCATCTTGTGAGGTCTCAGGCCACAAACCGACTCGTTTTCCCGCTTGTTTAAACTCTAAGGTAAAACCTCGGCGTTGCTGACAAGATAGGATGACAGCAAAATCTCTCTGAAAAGTT
>Ga0137397_10002921_pt1 | contig 11897 bp, 17 predicted proteins | sample czorhiz116metaG_FD_106658 | JGI IMG/M metagenome (GOLD analysis project Ga0137397, IMG submission 106658) | Vadose zone soil microbial communities from Angelo Coast Range Reserve, California, USA - czorhiz1.16 metaG | ecosystem: Environmental > Terrestrial > Soil > Vadose zone | place: USA... | reverse complement strand
GAGTGTGGTTCCCCTATTAGTTCGTCTCCTTTACTTTGGGCCCGAGCCCGACGACGAGGAGATACGGACATTCGATGCAATTAGAGAGAGGCTGACACCAGCTGATGGGTGTTTCTACTATTCCAAGGCCAAATACATAAGTGGGAACACATATCTTCATTGGTGGGTCCAGAATGCTACACGTATTGTGTCCCGAAGCTAACATGGGTCGTAGGAATGAATGTTGTTCATGCGGTAGCCTAATCGGCGGCGTTCGGCTGTTCTGTCTGGACTGTGCCCTCAAGGACAAGGGGATTTTCTGTACCGTGAATCTTTGCACCGACTCGGAGCCGCCGTGCGTTGGTGCACGTATAACACAGTGCGAAGGCCTTGAGAGTCCGCATGAACCAACCCACAGACTCGTCAAGACTCGCTCTACTGTGGTGCCACGCAATTACGGCCGTGTACATAGAAGGGCGTGCGAGGCATTCGAGCGCGCGCGCGAGTTCTGCTTGAATGTCGCAGAATCCTCGTCGCATTCCCACAACGAGATTGGAACTGATGACAGCGCGTCAAGCTCAAGTATCGAGCAGACGGCTGAACCAGTTGATTTTCACACAGCTCCGGACCGTACGGACTCGGAAGGTGGAGTTGAAAAGACCGCTACGGACGCAGTACAAGATGACTCGGATGGAGGTCAAGACCAAGACCAAAACTTTCTCACATGTGGTCGGTGTAAAGGTGGCCTTTCCTTCCCTTTCTGGTATTGCATTTTCTGCGAAGGTTGGTCTCAAGGATGACATCTTCACCTGATCGATGACCGTCCGTGTTCCTCTTTTAGACTCTTTTAGATGATCTCTTCATATGCGACGCATGCGACGCAGAGGGCGTCCCCGATCTTGAACGAAGTTCTGGGAATCATACGGAGGAGCACCATCTCATCCGTTGCTTGGTACCAGAGAAGGAAGACGATCAAGTCTCCCCGACTGACCAACGGCTGACATCGATCGAAGGCCGTCTCGATGACATGCAAACCAAGATGCAAACGCAGTTGGATGATCTTAGCGCCCGCATCGGAAACATTGAACAGCTCCTTCACAGGCTGACAGGAGCTCTTGGAAGCGTTGCTTAGTTTCCACACCCTCTGCGACATGATTTCCTTTTCTAAACTCGCTATCGCTATCCGTTAGATGTCGATAGACGAGCGGACGGGGGAGTACTTCATGTCACCCTCCAGAAAGCCATCCAAGAATAGAGCACTTTACGGTACCGAAGATGATGGAATCGTGGTCGTGCAGAACCATCTTGATCTTTCTCTCGGTGTTCCTTTTTTTTTTTCTTTTTTTTTTTTTTAAATGGTGTAATATATTGACCGTAAGTAAATACAAACGGAGTCCTATACTACTCCCATCCTTCTGCGGTGTGAGACACTACTGGCAGGCGACATAACCCATATCGTAGTTGACCTATGTCAGGTGACACGTCCTAACTAAGGAGTCCGTACGTAGAGGGGACAGAGGTGACAACGGACAGCCCCAAAACAGTCTTATTGCTAAAACCTATGGAGCCCGAAACACGTTATCGTAACAAACTGTTGTATAGTACGGGCAGAGTTGTATCAACAAAAATAAGATCTCCCCAGATCTACTTCTTCACCACAGATCCTCTCGTTCACAATCAGGGCGGCCATCATAAATGTGACCACACAAACCCGTCCCAGGTGTAACCCAGAGGGGGGAATGGAGGTTCAGGCTGTGGTGTATCCTGCAAGCCCGCGGTTACTGCGGGAAAGAAGTCGTTGTATGGTGGGGCTGTGGGGGCAGAAGGAAGGGGGGGCGCCATCGGCGTGTCCAAAGGGAGGGGGTCAGGGCGTGACACCTGGGGGGGTCCCTCGTGCGCAATCTTCCTAACGCGGACCACATTGGAATCGGGGCACTTGTGCTTGCGGGCGGTTTTGCGAGACTTGAACGTTCGTCCACATGCCTCGCAACGACGCTCACGGGGGGGAAGTTGAGCCGCCTTGGCAGCTTCACGTTCCCGTTCCCGTTTAGCAGCACGGCTCCATTTCCGTGCAAGACGCCGCTTCTCCTTCTGGGCATTATTGGCCTTGCGGCCACCCTTCTGGAGTTCGAAGAAGGCCGTGTGACCTTCCCCATTAAGCAGCTCTAAGATGAAAACAAACATCACCCTTTTCACCTTGGAAACAAGGCGAGGCACAAGCGCGAGCGCGCACTTGACCAGGTGAGAGTGGAACTGGGGAGCGAACTCGACCCAGGAAATTTGTCCGTCCTCTGCCTTTTGAGCAGAGATGATATTGGCCAAGAGGTTGGCCCGGGATAGGAACCAACGACGACGGAATATGTTGAGGATGTCGAAGACAGAGAGGTCGACAGGCTCAGAAAGAGCCTCCTTGGGTTTTCGCCTCTCCGTCTGTGGGGGAGGCGCGGTAGGCAAGAGAGGCGCCTCAGGGGGGTTAACCGAGAGGGGAGGGGAAGAAAGCCTGGGTCGCTTGCGCGAGAGGTAAGTAACAGTCACGGAGGACATGGTGGTAAGAGGTCGTCTCGGTGTTCCTTGGCATCCATGCGCAAGTCATCTTCGATTCAAATGTCTTTATGTAAGATGCTTCTGCTTTATGAGTGGGTTGGTGAGTCCACATGAAGAGCGACAGCATCGGAGGGACATACACCTGAAGTCCCTTCGGCAGCATTCAAGTTGTCGTGTTGAACAACGCTCATGATCGACTACCTATCGTCAATCCGTTGGGTCTTCTGTCGGCAGGCAAAGTAAAGTCCCGACATCATTCCCATCATCTAACGCATCCATCATAGGGGCGACACCCTTTTCATGCCTGGCTAGTAAACTGTACACTTCTTGTGCGGAGGGTTGTACACTGACCTGATGCACTACTGTACACAAACTATTGCACAGTGCAGTTGCTGAACAGACTCATGATCGCGACGGACTGGACCTTGGCTGACATGTTGCCGCCTCGAAGGCTCGAACACACAGAAAGCTACACCACGAGCATACGGCGTCGTGGATTTGCGTTCCAATCGAAAATCCAAAGAAGCGAAGACAGAAGCAAAATGGATGCGTGGTACGAAGAATTCCTCTGCGCAAGAGGTGTAACCGTCGCAAAATAGATGCACATAGTGACGAATGGGTTGAGCAACAAGAGAACCAAGGGCCAAGAAGATCGCTGTTATTCATTGAATGATTTCTCTGGCAAACGGTCACGGCATTGACGATGTTCAGGCTTGCCGCTCTTGGAATGGCCCGGGCTCCGTCTCCAAGTGCTCTGTCAAGCTCCTCCACCCGCTACTACGGGTTTACGGTGCAGACTCTGGGGTCCAACAGATCGTCGCGAGGCTCGGGGGCCTCGGGCAGCGCGTGACGTATTTCCGTCACTTTACGGGAGTAGACGCCACCCACTGGCCCGAGGGCGCGGGCCCGGGTGACCACATGATGCGATGTTGGCCGATGCATTGATGTCCATGTTAATTGTTAAACATCCTTTCAACATCATGGGTCTTGACGACAAGTCCGAGTCACAAGCGTGAAAGGCCGACCGTGACCGGCGCCGACCTTTTCAACGCACCCGTACGGTCGGTGTTCGCGCGCATTGGGTGGAGTTTATCGGTGGACAACCGGCCCGGGAGAACACGTCTCGGGATCATAGATTCACGTGACTTGAAATTTCTTGCAACGGTTTGCTGGAGCCACTAGCTCATTAGAGACTCTAGATCAGATAGACCTGAACCGCCTATTGGATAACAAAGTAAATACTATGTGGATGTCTCCCGCATCCGTCGTGTACCACCTAGCCTCGCTAGCCAGGCGTTCGGTGACCTCCTTAGCTAAGCAGAGAATCGGACGGAGCTTAGAACGGAGTCAATCTGAGTTAGTCGGAGTGTGAAGCCAAACGGCTGGATCCGAGCCTATTGTACCACCTACAATTCGTACCGTCCATACAAAATGGAGCCTTACTAAGCTTACGACGAAAGGATAACGTAATAAAGGGCTCATAAGAAAAGCGTCCCATTGTGTGCACGAGCCAGCCGAGCTCAACACCATTTCCAACACATGACACAAGTGGCGTCCATTTGACAACGAGGGAGCACCTTCGCAGTCGTTGCAAGAGACTCTTCATTCTCTCCTTTTGATATGAAAAATGCGTCAGAAATTCTGGACGGATTATCTCTAGACGTAAGAAAGCAAATCTGATTGTATACCAGAATCCCATATATAGTGACGGGCATCCTATGTCGTGTCGCCACCCTCGTGCAGCGAACGAGCCGCACTACACGGGTAGGTTAAAGCCAACCCCTGGCCTCCCGATAGGTTCACCTTCAAGTTCCGAGTTGGCGTCCTTGGGTTCATTGTCGTTGCCAGATGTATCAGATATGACTTTCGTGGCCGTGGCGAAGTCCGCCATGGTTACTAGAGAAACAGCACCATGCACCTGAGCCATCCCCGATGATCGCTTTCCTTCAAGGGTACGGGACGGCGAAGCATGCGATAGTGACTGTGGACATTCATTTGATTCAGTACAGAGACGAGCGCCAGTAGACAAGTCGAATACCGTACCTGTGTAGGAAACCCTACCTCGAGCTCGCTTCGTTCGGCCATGTTTCTTCGTAGTCGGGTGCGCGACAATAGCCCATCGAAAATCATCTAGATGTCATTCCTGTAAATACGTGATATACCTCGCTCGATGGGAACCACCACCCACGTGAGTGTATATCGAACCAGATGTCATCTCAAAAAGCGTGTAAATCGTCCTTTGCGGCAATAAAAAGTATGTTGCCAACCCCGCCAAGGCCCAAATAGTTGCAAAGAGCCCGATTTGAATGACGTTGCGAAGGAGACTGCGCACAAGGGTGTCTGATGTCTTCAGACCTGTGCGGGATGCCAGCAGCGCACGCCCGAGGAAGACTGTACAAGGGGACAATAAGTCATGTTCCAACCAGCTTCGAAAACGGCGTACACATAATGAGGCACTCGGCGATAATTTGACACAAGTACCAGATGACAGATTCAGCCTGTTGTGAGCCAGTAAAGTTCTGCATGACGCTGCGGCGTACATCAGTAAGGGTTCGAGTATTTGAGGGCGCAGAAACCATACGCATTCGATCTCCAGGCCGTTGCGATGGTGACAATGCCAATGATAAACGCAATCGTAGAGAATACTAAAACTAGGCCACTCTGCAGGCGGCTACGTGTAAGGCTATAAATACTGATAATGTATAGGTGATCAACTTGACATCCACCACTGAGTCGGGTAAGTACGCACCGGGCAACCAGGAAGGAATTTGCCATCATAATGAGGAGTAATTGGCATGCCGTGTTGACCACCGCCTGCCATGTTACCGCTAGCAAGAGGTGAGAAGTTGTACGCGCTCGCAAGGAGGAACGAACATTTCGGGTTACTTATTAGAGAATAGCTGACAATACTGCACACAGAAAGTTGAGTTTTGACTGTATGTACAAGTAAAATAGGAACTTACTAGACATTCCAAGCCAGATTCCAAAGCCTAGTATAGTTCAAGTACTGGTCAGTCAGCGATTGGGAGAATCGATGGCCAACGCATACATGACACCCTGCACGACAACAACGATAAATTGTGCGACAACAAAGATCCTATGAGAATGTGAGTCGAGATAGTACATGAGACATAAACTTGTGCGCTCACTTGACATGTAGAGGGTCATTGAAACCTGCCGAAGTTTACCCATCTGAAGTACCTGCAACCAACGGATGATACTCACGACTGATCCAATACGAATACACCTGTTGGCAGATGACCCCAAAGAGATAGGCGTTCACTGAATCGGGAGTTCAATCGTGTTTCAGCGCAGAGAACATGCGGCACCAACAAAGGATTGCTATTAACAGCACGCCTGTTCGGGAAACGTATGTTATTGAATCGACGAACAAAAAAAAACTGAAACGGCTTGCCCAATTCTTGCGTCAGGTCGGTGCTTGCCATGGGGGAGAAAAGCGGAGGGATGAATGAGGGCTCGGATACCGAGCCCCGTCCACCGCCCGTATATATTCCTGAGACGAAACCACCTGGCTAATAGTTCCGAGGGGAAGAGACTACGCCACTGAGTCTTGTTTGAGGCATCCAACGATCGATCCGGTTTAACCGGTTACCAGCTTATAAATGGGATTGCCAACAGAACAGAACATGACCCGACACCGACGTCGAGCATCCCCTCATTTGAATTTAGCACTAGTGATACAATGTTTACAGTTAAGGCGCTATGAGAGCGACATCACGGACTTGTCAATTTGACTCATATTCCGCAGTTGCGATATAAAAAAAACTTTAAAATTTTTTGAAAAGAAAATGTCGCTAAGCGCCCTAAATGATCACCTCCAGCCAATCGATTTGGCGAATTTTGCTCTCTGATCCCCAACATCTAAACTACTGTATTCAAGTGGTGTAGCTGTGGTGAGTGTAATTATAGCCTCAAGAACCAGAGTATGCGTTCCTCCACAGTAGGTATTTCAATACACCAAGCGTTTGACGTCAACGTGAACGCAGCGCTCTATTTTATCCCCTTGGGCTACGCGGGTGTGCCACAACAGCAGGCATGAAACTTTCGTGCCAGTGGCACTCACCGGGTTCCTTGCTTGGCGGCAGGGACCAGACCCAATATATCTGAACCCGCATGCTCAATTCTGTAGTTGGGATCGCCTCAAGGATCCAAGCTATCCAAGCCTCGATTCCTTATGTCCTAGCAGCGGTGTCATGTGATGTTCCAACGAGATGATGGTACCTGAAAAGATTGCTCCCTCAAAAGCTCGATAGAATATTTTGGTTAAACCTTGCGCCCTAAATTTTCTCAAGGATCGGGGGGAAATGTCCGCCTTTTCCTATTCCTTCATTTGTCCCGCTGGAGATAACTGATGGGAGTGAGCCCGAAAGCCACCACAGTGAGCGGACCATCTGCTGTACCTCTGTGCGACCGTCATGTCCACCCCTACTGTACCTTCCACCCCACGCTCGAGGACTGTGCTTATGTCGGCCCAGTCCCATCATGATTAGTGCTGCTCAGCTCGGACTCGCCTAGATCACGAAGCCCCGTTACTAAGCGCCTACCAGTGAGCCCTGAGCCTGAGCGACTCGGTGGTGGCTCACTAACAGGTTCTCTCGTAGGTTACCAGCCGCACCTGCCCCTGTTACCCGACTCTCGCGCACTGAGCCTCATGATATCATACAGTGGATCCGACCGTGAGCAATCCTTGCCCTCCTACGCCAAGCATCGCTGATGTCGCAAGACAAGGCAGAAACTCTCGATCATGCACGGCGCTTTCCAACGTCGAGAGGCAAGCTGCCCGACTACGCCCTATACAGTAATGGCCATTGGTCACCGTGATAGATATGATCAATCACTGTGCGATATCGATCACGAGAAAAGGCACACGCTGGATGTCGTTACAGTACTGCCAATGTGTGATCAGTCTGGGGCCCACAGCCGTCTCAGTTCCTGGCCTTGGTGCCTTCTGTTATTCTCGATATCCGTCGTACAATTGCCAGGGTCGGAGCGACACGTTCTTTTATCGCCAGCATATATTCGCATATATTGAAACATCACCGCGGCCTGGTGGTCATCGCGTTTTGCTATCAACAGCACTTATGTAGATACCATTTCCAAACGCACGCATATTTTGAGTACCGATGAAGGGTTCCGCAGACTCTGCGCGATGTTCGTTCGGAGACCATCGCCACTGAAAATAAGTGGCAGCGTTCAAAGCGCTCTTAAACATTGCGGTACCAACGCGAAACCTCAGGCTGAAATCATAAGCAATGTCACGGTCGTATCCCAAATTCCAGATTAGGAGAACTGCCTTCGAACCACCCTTCGCTAGAGCTCTGAACAGGGGCAATGAAGTGAGGTTCGTTAGTTTGTTGGTCTGTTGCATGATGGAGTGGCATTAGGTAGAAGAGCAACAGTACTACTAGTACTACTTGTACTAGTACTGTAGTGCCAAATATGCGTGGCACAAACATGGCGCCACCGGACCGTGAACAGCCAGTTGCCACGTGACGATGCGTTTGACGTTGAGCAACGATCAACATGATGGGGGGCAGCCTGAGCCTCAGATCTCAGAGGTATTCTAGCTATCAGCATTGTTTATCTACTAGCAGTCTGACCCGACCACCAAACCCGGACAAACCCGTTTCATTTCATCTGTGATTCTCAGAGTCAGGCTTATGAATAGGACAACCTTACAGTGGTTAGGGGTCAATCCCTACGTCATGTCTTCGTCCTCCTCAACAATAGCAATACTCCAAGCGGGCGCAATCGTAGTGCTTATCCTTCTCTTTTTTTCCTCGCGCCGATACCGCTTGCCGCCTGGTCCACCTGGGAATGTTGCGGGGGAGTTCAAGAATATGTCCATGCCGGAGGTGTTTGAAAAGTGGAGGCAGAAGTATGGTACGTGGCATAGCGCTCCGGCAATGGTATCACTGATCTAATTACGGGAACCCACAAAGGTCGGATATTCTCCTTCAAGCTCGGGACGAGACTTGCCGTAGGTAGGTGAACAGATTCTAGTTTGTTGACATAGCCTCACGACGCCAACTTTGAAAGTCCTTAATGACATCAATGCCGCTTCTGATCTACTCGACAAGAAGGGAGATATCTACTCAAGCAGACCAAGATTCGTAGTCGCGTATGATGCTCGTTGTGCCTTTCTATGTTAGTCCTCAAATCCATGGCAGGCACGAGATCTTGTCTGGCGGAAAACGTGGCCTCTCCGCCCCCTATGGTGAACACTGGAGGAGGTGGCGCAAGGTGAACATATTCATCTTTGTCACCCCCGAGATGGCCAACTAAATCAAATTGACTTGTGTTTTCGGAGTAGCTCCAGCACATGGGGATGAATGGGAAGGCTGCGCTCTATTACCGCGAGCAACAGACGCTAGAGGCTGCTATTCTTTTGCGTGAAATGCTTGCATGTACTAGCGGGCACGATAAGGTTTTGCAGCGGTGAGAGAACACTCCTTCACAAGTGTCACCTCACGAAAACTGGCCTTCAGGTTTGTAACTTCTATTGTACTTGGGATTGCGTACGGCCGCCGTATCTCAGACTTGAAAGACGAGATGGTCAGCATTAACTATAATACTTCCTTGGGTAAGTTTATGAGACCTTCCCCGAGTGGCACGACTCAAGTTGCTCTCCTCAGAGTTCCAGCGGTGCGTTCGGCTTCAAGAATCATATGATAACTGACAGACTTTGCGCCACTGATTAGTGCCAGGTCAGACATAAGCATCTAGGTATACATCTAGCCTACTCATCTCATCTCAAACTCAGCATCCCAGGGAAGTACATCGTGGAGACTGTACGTGATATCTGTTTTTTGTCGTTGACAGCATCTTACACCTAGAACATAGTGGCCGTCACTTCTGTGGCTTCCTGTGTGTACGCTTTTGCGTTGCCCATGTCCCAAACGTCATTTTTCTACTTTAGCGGCCACTGCAATGGTTCCGCCCAGCGCTTGAGGCCCTCAAGATGATCCGAGACAAAGACACGGAGACGTACATGACCTTTTACAACAACGTCAGACGGCGCCACGAAGCTGGGATCGCGAAGGATTGCATGGCGACCTACAGTTTGTCAAAGGGCGGTAACCCGGGGATGACGGAAGTCGAGATCGCTTATGCGCTGTCTGCACCGTTCAGTGCGGGTATCGACACAGTACGTCGGTACTCCAGTAGTTCTTTCGGCATTCCGGACTGATTTGGTGTATCCTCAGACCCTTTCGACCATTAAATGGTGTCTCGGTGCGATTCTCGCTGTGATGATTGCCTCGTCGTTAATAACCTAACAGTTGCTGCGCTCTGTTTCCCCGAGATTACAAAAAGAATTCAGGCAGAGCTCGACAGCGTCGTCGGACGTGATCGCATGCCGACGTTCGACGATGAGCGTTCGTTACCCTTCTTGGGCGCGTTCATCAAAGAGATAACTAGGCGCGTGCTTTTATATCTTTCGATTCCCCTCCATTGACCCGGTGATTCCACGCAAAAGATGGCGCCCCGTGGTTCCGCTCGGAGTACCACATGCGACAAGCAAGGCTGATGTCTATGATGGCTATGATATTCCCAAAGGCACTACCGTGTTTGCTAACATCGAGTACATTGCTTTTTCGAGCCATCTCCGCGCCAACTGATGTCGCGACTTCACAGCGTGCTTGTCAGGGACCCATCCTTGTTCGAAGGTCCGGAGAAGTTTGACCCTTCTCGTTTCCTCCTTCCGCACAAACCGGCAGGGAACTGGAATGGCCGGGTCGATAGCGACTTCACCATACCCTTCGGGTTCGGACGACGTGTCTGTCCTGGCATGCACGTGGCTCTCCAGTCGACCTTCATCTGCATGGCACGGTGCGTCCCGGGGACAACAATTCTCCTGCTTCGCCTGATGGGGACTTCCGACTCGTGATTACTAATTGTGAGTCTGCGGGTCAGGATTTTTTGGGCCTTCGACCTGCTTCCCGCGGCCGATGGTGATACCATCGATCCCACAAAGACGTTAAACCTCGGGCAAACGCGCGAACCCGCGCCCTTCCAGATCCGCGTGCGCGTGCGTCACCCTGAAGCTGAGCGCATCATCGAGGAAGAGAGCACTGACGCCGCTCTTCGACTCAAGGACTGGGAGTATTAGATTGTTGGTGGTGTATTCGAGCATCGCCGCGTTTATATAGGCTAGACTATTGATTACGTCCGTCAGAACGTCGCACTCTTCGTTCTCTGGTTCAGGTTGTAACGTGCTGGTGTCCTTGGTTGTCCGTGTTTCGCATTTCTTTATTGAGTTCACCCGTGTCTCAGCCACTTCTTTCCGCTTTTGTCGTCTGTTTCGGGACTCGGGATGATCGATATCTGTAGGCAAGCTCTTGGTCCCCGCACGAGGACCTTCCGGCGCTCGAGGCTAAATCCACAAGCGCGGTACAAGGGGCAGTGGATTGGCAGGGATGAAAAGTGTTTGAGTCCGGGGGTGCGATACCCCGGGTCGCGAAACATGACAGGCGCAGCCTCCTGATTGGCGCCAGGAACCAACCAGGTACACTTTGCGCACGTTGGCTCAGATATTGGCGACTTTATGGGCAGTGCCCATTGTGGGATGCCCATTGTGGGAGTACAGCGGGGCTGGGGGTTGCCACAGTGGTGCCTTGCTCAACCTGCGGATCACCCACCGTGACCCACGGACAACTATGGAGCGGCGTCGAAATATATCAGGTAATAGAATGAACCGTGTGCACAGGACACGTCACGAATGTAGATGTAGATGGAGAAAATGCGGAACATGGTTGTCCTTTGATGGGCTAATGCAGGGGGTTGTTATTAATGAACCATTGTACTGCGACCGATCACGGCCCCATTTAAAGAAGGCACAGTCAGAGTGAACAAGTGGGCAACTTTGAGGAAAAGCCCAAAGAGAGGGACATTTGTTATACGTTTTCTAGAAACGAACATCAAGCGGGAACGCCCCAGGACTGTAAACGACTAGCAATTGAACGTCCTGCATCGACATTTGCCTTGTGATATCTTGATGTCTTTCTTTTTTGAGAATTCACCAGCGACAAAGTGAGGTAGGATGCGGGGTGGTATTTGTGCAAAGATGATACTCCGGTCCGTTGATGCGACTTGCGAGCCGTGCCTCAGAACGGATGCAGTACGACCCAGAACCCGTACTTTATCCCCCTAACTTTGACAAGAACAACAACAAGAACCTAAAAATAGTCTGCTTAATTTGCTTTCACCATATAATGCAGACGTGAATCGTCATCAATAATATAAAAGAAAGTGGTGTCCGGAAAAGGGAAGAGTAAGTGTCCTTGATTTGTAACCTGTCTGTCCCAAAATGGTAAAGATCTTTTGTAAGCATTTGTAAGCTGGACACACTTTTC